>Ga0105044_10003311_pt1 | contig 22081 bp, 22 predicted proteins | sample MAT01_FD_78092 | JGI IMG/M metagenome (GOLD analysis project Ga0105044, IMG submission 78092) | Freshwater microbial communities from Lake Fryxell liftoff mats and glacier meltwater in Antarctica - MAT-01 | ecosystem: Environmental > Aquatic > Freshwater > Ice > Liftoff microbial mat | place...
CGGGGGCGTCTCAGAATCTCAGGGGCGTGACGGTCGTTGGTGTGTCCAGCGACACGACGCCTGGCGAAAGCATTTACGATCCCGGTCACCCCGATGCTGATGCGACGGGCCAGGTGCAGCAGTCTAACGTGAATCTGCCGCACGAGATGGTCGATCTTGTCACTGCCAGCCGCGCCTACGAAGCCAATCTGAAGTCATTGGAAACATTTCGTCAGATGGCCGAACAGGCTCTGTCGTTGCTGAGAGGCTCGCGCTGATGTCTATGCAGTCGATGAGTGTTCCAGGGATTCTGCCGCATTCGACTCAGAATCCTGTGCGTGATGCAAAATCGGCGAACGGGGACCTGCCGTTTGCGGACATGGTCAAAGGTCTGATTAATGAAACGAATCAGGAGCAACTCAAGTCACAGGATGGCGTACGCCAATTGATTGCAGGTGAAACTGACAGCATTCACGACGTTGTGCTCACAACATCCCGGGCGGATCTGGCGTTTCGACTGATGATGGAAATTCGAAATCGCCTGATCGCGTCGTATCAGGAAGTGATGAGAATGCAGGTGTGATTGAATTCGTTCCGCGTCTGATCATGAAACTCTGTCACAGCGATGAGGCCTCGCCGAACGAATAAAGGATGGAACAATGGCGTTCTGGATTACATTACGAGATCAACTGCTTGCCTTGTGGAATCGCTGGACGATTGCGCAGCGAGTTGGATTCTCGGCGGCGACCGTGGCGTGTGTGTCGGCGATCGTCGGCACCATGATCTGGGCCGCTCAGCCGGATTACATCGTGATTGCCGGTCAGTTGACACCGCAACGATCGACAGAAATTGCGGGAATTCTGGACACAGAACAAATTCGCTACACCCTGAATTTCTCCGGCTCTGCCGTTTCAGTTCCCAGCAGTGATGTGGCAAAAGCCCGGATGGCACTGGCATCGATCCTGAGTCCGGAAAATGAAACTGACATTCCTGCTGCAGGTCTGTTCCCCGGTTCTCCTGGCGAGGAAGAAGACCGTCGCCGCGCGGGTCTTGAGAAGCAGATTGAACGTGCCATCAGGCGCATCCGCGGGATCGTGTCGGCCACCGTCAAAGTGAGTCGTCCGAACCCCAGTCCGTTTGTCACGGATCAGTCTCCCGTCACTGCCGCAGTCGTGATCGAACCACGGGCTGGCGACACTATTTCCGCGAGTACAGCCAACTCGATTATGGCGACCGTCGCTGCTTCGGTGCCTGGTCTGACCACGGACAACATCGTGATGACGGATGCCAACGGGCGCCAGTACGGTGGCGGTACGGGGATGGAGAGCGAACTGGCTTGTCAGGTCAACTATCGGCAGCAGAAAGAAGCGTATTTCGTGTATCAGATCGAAAGTCAGCTGAACCGCATTCGAGGCGTACGGGCGTCCGTTGTGGTGGCAGCTGAGATCGACTTCAAGAAACGCACCACGATCAGCAACACGATCGAAACGGAAACCAAAGCAAAAATTTCGTCAAAACTCAATTCGGTGACGACGAAAGGTCCCAAAGTAACTTCGGTCGGAGGTGTCGCACCTTTGGGCGTCGCTGGCGGCGCGTCGAACACTCCCGCCGGTCCCACGGTACCGGACGACAACACGGGGAGCTCCACGACAGAAGACATCGACGAGACCTTTGCGTATCCGGAGTCCGAAGAAACAATCACATTCATCGGCGGTGAAATCCTCAGACTGAGTGTTTCAGCGGTCGTTGATCTCACAAGTGCCAATGGACCGGCATCTGACAATCCGGACACCACGACTGCAGTAACTCCGGCAGCTGCCGCGCTCACAAAAGAGGACATCGAGAATCTGATCAAAAGTGCGGTGGGCTTCAGTGCAACTCGCGATGACCAGATTGAAGTCATTCTGGCTGCGTTGGAACCGTTAGAGACTACCGAACCGGTGATTACGGGATTCGTGTGGGACAAGTGGCAACCCCTGTTGCAGTCTGTGTCTCTTGGCCTGGCAGCAATGCTGGCGTTCCTCATTGGCATGATGCTGATGAAACGCATGAAACCGATCGTCATCACGGAGGCCACGGGACGAGGCATTCCGCTGGCGGACGCGCGGCGGCTGGCCACGATTGCTCAGCAGGCAAAGGCACATCCGGACGTTGTGGCCAGCATTGTGTCAGCATGGCTCAATGAACAGGAATCCAATGCTGCCGATGGGAAGCCGGTCACTTCGCCTGACACACTCCGCACGCCTTCTGCGACGGTAAGCGGCGCGTCCGCAGCGAAATCCATGAATTCGACCGCGAAGGCGGCGTAGACAATATCCACGGAAGAAAAATGGATCGCGAAAGTCAAATCTTTGAACTGCTGCAACTACTCGGCGACGACGTAGCTGAAGGTGTTCTGTCCCGACTGCAACCTGAACGAGCCGCGCTGCTTCGTTCCGGAATGCAGTCCGACAAAACTCGCCGATCGACCATCGGGCGGCAACGCGCTGTGCTCGACGACTTTGACTGCTTCTTCCAGTTCGCACTGAAGTCACTGCCCAAAGAGTCGCTCGAAGCCAACAGCAAAAAAGATGTCAGCGTGGTTGATGCGGGTCAGTCAGCAAAGCCCAAATCGGTAGATGCTGTCAATGCAGGCAGGCGAGAATCGCCACCGATTGGAACGCACAACGGGGAATCCGACGGATCGGAACGTGCGGACGGATCCAGGGATGCGCACGCTGAAAACGAAATCAACAACCTGACGTCAGTGACATCCGAAGGGTCTTCGTTGACGCCGCCAAAGCTCACGGGGAATCCGCTGGTGGATCTGCAGACGCTGAGCGTGCATCAGCTGGCTTTGGCTTTGTCTTCCGAACAGCCGCGAACGTGCGCAATTCTGATGAGCAATCTGCCAGCGAAACTGGCGGGTGATATTCTCAGTTTGCTCAAGGCCGAAAGTCAAAAGCTGGTCATGAAAGAGCTGACCAAAGAACAGCACGCTCCGGAAGTTCTGATCGAACGCATTGCGAAGGCCACGTTCATGCGCGCCCGGCAGTTGCCGGTTGATCCGCCTGACATGCGAAATCATGAAGATCGCGTTGCCGAACTGCTGCGAAGTGTTCCCAAGGCAGGCCGCCGCAATATGCTGGCTGTCATCGAAGAACAGGATCCGGATCTGGCTAAGTCACTGCTCACGCGTATCTATCGCTTCGACGACATTGCGGCACTCGGCAAGACGGTTGTCCAGAGGATTCTGGGCGAAATCGACAGCACAAATCTGACGACAGCCCTGTTCGGTGCATCGCAGGAGGTGACGGACGCGATCTTCGCGAATTTGTCCAAGCGCGCCCGACAGACAATCGAAGAAGAAATGCAGTTCATGTCGAACCTGACCGAATCAAGGATTCAACAAGCTCGCGATTCGATCGCAGAAATCATCGCAAAGATTGACATGGAAAGTGAATAGCATTCAACTCGCTTTAAAAAAGGGGTCAGGAACCAATAGTGCGGAGCACCCTCCGGGCCATTTGGCTATTGGTTCCTGACCCCTTTTTTAGCTCTAACGCCGTTACGCCTGATATGCATACACATCAAGTCCAACTCAAACGCTCACCGCGCACCGTCGCCGTCGGAAACAGGATCGCCACGACCGATGGGACGGCGCACGCTGACGACGCGCGCGAATTAACTACTTCCGTGACAACGGCTGCCCCCGCCAGCCAAACGGGGCCGCGGCCAAAGTCTGTTTCAGTCGCCAGCGTGATTGTGAACCCCGTCGATCGCCCTGTGACACCCTTGTCGCGATCCACGGCTGTGCCGGTGCTCTCAAACGCCACGCATGAAGTTGTCACGGCAGCAGAAATCGGTCTGAGCGGCGTCGATCAGGAGGAGATCTGTCGTCTGCAGCAATTGCTCGCCGATGCTGCGGAAGCCGTCCAGGAGTTGCAGACACAACACCGGCAATCGCTGGGTGAAATGCAGGAAGTGGCCGTAGAGCTTGCCACAGCTGCTGCATCGTGGCTGGTCGGCTACGCGATTGATCGAGACATGTTTGCAGTCGATGACTTGATTCTGAAAGCGCTCGAACATCTGGAACTGAATCAGTCTGTCAAGGTTCGGTTGAACGCTGCGGACCACGCTCTGCTGCAGACTTTGCTGAGTGATCCCGTCAGCCGACAGCAACTGGATCTGGTGTCGTGTATCCCGGATGAATCAATTGCGCGCGGCTCTGTTCGAGTTGAATCCGGTCGACGAATTCTGTTAACAGATATGCACACGCGGCTGGAAGAAATCCGCCGCACATGGATGGAGAAACTGGATGACTCTCAGATTGAACGTCGCGGAGATGGCTCAGCTTCCAGGACACTGCGCCGCTTTCCGGAACGTCGGGAAACTGCGTAGCGTTCGCGGATTGATGCGCGCCGACATGCCCGCATTCGTGGGGGAGACCTGTACAATCGGGCTGCAGAACGGCGCACAATTGATGGCCGAAGTGGTTGGCTTCGATGAAACCGAGTCGCAGCTGATGTGCTTCGACAGCACGGCCGGCCTGCATCCGGGTCTCGAAATCACAGCGACGGGCCAGAGCCGGGCCGTGCCGGTCGGCAGCGGGCTGCTGGGGCGCGTCATTGATGGCATCGGTCGGCCAATCGATGGTCACGGTCCACTTCGCGTTCGACGCTGGCGATCAGAAACTGCGACGGTGCCCGATGCCATGCAGAGAACCCGGATTACGGAACCACTTGTTACTGGTCAGCGTGTGATCGACGGACTGCTGACGATCGGTCGTGGACAGCGTGTTGGTCTTTTTGCCGGCAGCGGTGTCGGCAAGAGTACGCTCATGGGTGAAATTGCCAAGAGTGCAGAGTCCGACGTCAACGTCATCGCGATGGTCGGCGAGCGTGGTCGTGAAGTGCGCCCCTTCATAGAAGATTGCCTTGGCGATGCGGGACTTGCGCGGTCTGTCGTGGTCGTGGCGACGTCCGATCAGACTCCTTTGATGCGCATCAAGGCTGTGCTCACGGCGGCCACAATCGCTGAAGAATTTCGTGATCAAGGTGCGCATGTGCTGTTCTTTCTTGACAGTCTGACACGTCTGGCAATGGCACAGCGCGAACTGGGCCTGCTGCTGGGAGAACCGCCAGGATCGCGTGGTTATCCACCTTCCGTGCAATCGCTGCTTGCCAGCGTACTTGAACGGCTGGGTTGCGGTGAGGTCGGAGCGATTACCGGACTCATCACGGTTCTGGTCGATGGTGACGATATGGACGAACCAATCACAGATGCTGCACGCGGAATTCTGGATGGTCACATTATTCTGAGTCGCAAAATAGCAGCTCAGGGCCATTATCCCGCGGTGGATGTGCTGCCCAGCGTCAGCCGCGTCTTCCGCGAAGTCACCTCAGATGAGCATCAGAAGAATGCTGCAAAACTTCGTTCATTGCTTGCCACACATGCGGATATCGCGGACCTCATTCAGATTGGCGCTTACAAAGCCGGAACTTCGCCACAGGTGGATCGCGCTGTGCAGATCATTCCTGCTGCCAAACGATTTCTGCAACAGACTGTCAATCAGAAAGCCGGATGGCAGGAGACTCAGGCACAATTGAAGACCCTTGCTGCGGCCTGGCCGTGGTGAGCACCATGAAACGATTCATCTCACGCTACGAACGAATTCGCCACTTGAGAGCTCAGCAGGAAGATGTCTGCCGCGCTGCCGCTGCGGCGCGCAATGCAGAGCGAGCCGTCGCGGAGGAACGTCGGAACGAAGTACGACAGTGGCTGGATGCCGTGCATCGAAACGCGGCACGCGATCTGACAAATGGCATGAGCGGCGGAGTGCTCCTTTCCATGACCAGCATGATGGATCACGGCGAACAAACACTTCAGACCGCTGACGAAGCATTGAAAACGGCCGAAGAACAGCTGAAGTTGGCTCTGCAGCAGCACCGAAATGCCCGAGCTGAATTGAAAATCATGGAAGAAGTGATCCATCGGGAACAATCCGAACATCGACGCGAACAACTGAAGCGTGAAGAAATTCAACTGCAGGAACAGGCATCGCAGGCTTACTACCGAATGCAGGAAAACAGGAGTGAAAAATGAAAAAAATTCTTGGCCTTGTACTGTATGCAGCAGTCATGTTCGGTGTGACCGCCGGACTTGGCATGTTCATGATGAAAAAGTCCGCATTGCATGGAAGTGATGTGGCGGAAAGCGGTGATGAGCACGGCGATTCTGCAGTTCCGCACGATGAACATGGAACCTCGGACTCGACCGCAGGGAAATCTGCGACGTCGCACGTCGAGACGGTCGATGCTGCGTCGCCGCACGGCGGAAGCCATGCCACGGAGTCAGGCACACATGCTCAGGCAGGAGGTCACAGCGATCTGCAGCTTCCCGTCGCAGTTCGCAGTTCGCCCATGAGTGTTGAAGAAATTGTCCGCATGGGATTGAGTCTGAAGTCGCGTAACGAAGTCCTTCGACAGCGAGAATCCTCTTTGAAAGATGCGGAATCTCAGCATCGTCTCATTCAGACCGACGTGGAAGGCGCTCAGCAGGAAGTTGAACATCTGTTGACTCAGGCAATCGATCAACGCGCGGCGATTGAAGAACTGGTGGCACGGATGAACACTCAAAAAGATGCGGTCAGCAACGAAAGACTGGCAATCGTCAGCGAAAAGCAACAGTTGAAGGCTGATCGCGAAACGCTCGATGCCGATCGGAGACAACTGGAGGCTCAGAAAACCGCGTTGGCTCAAAGCGAAACCGAACTACAGCTCAAACGCAAGCAACTCGACAACGAGCGACTGACGTTTGACAGTGACCGTACCAGAATCAAGGTCGATGGTGACAAACTGAACAAGGATCGTGAGAAGTGGGTGGCAGAAGTTGAACAAACGAACCGTGAGAAACAGCAGCTTGATACCGAGCAGGAAGAACTCCGCGTCGAACGAGAGAGGCTCGAACAGGATAAGCGCCTTCTTGCCAGCACACCAGGCGCGGATTCGCTGCCGTCACAGAAAAAGCCGATCGACGCGGTATCCACGAAACAGAATCTCAAAGAACTTACAGAAATGTTTGAAGGCATGAGTGCTGAAACGGCCGCGAACGCAATCAAAACGTTGTCCGCAAATGGTGAAACCGACATGGTGGTTGATGTGCTTGTGCAGTTGGAGCAGCGAAAAGCGTCTGCCATTCTGGACGCGATCGCCGACGAAAAACTCGTGAGCGAGTTTCTGGTGAAGATCAACAGTCGCAACAGCCTGCCCAAGGCCGCTAAGAATTGATGTGGCATGCCTGACGGACGAAATACATAGACCCCGGATGCCCTGTAAATCTTATAAATCCTATGGGACTTACGGGACATATGGGACTTATGAAATCATTTCGCTGACTTTTCGCCAACTGACCACTTTCAATCGGATCAAATTTCATGGACACGCTGAACGTGGTTGAAATCGGCCAGGATTTTCTGCTGACTGCCATGTGGCTCTCCGGCCCGGCGATTCTTGTCAGTCTCGTTGTCGGTCTGCTGATCAGCCTGGCGCAGACGGTGACGAGCGTGCAGGAACAAACGCTGTCGTTCGCTCCCCGCATTGTCGCGGTCGGCGCGGTGATGCTGCTGACGTTGCCATGGATGCTGCAACAGTCATCTGCGTTTACGATGCGAATGATGGAACGGCTGCTGCAGGTGACACAATGATCGAATTCGGTACCACATTGACCGAAGCGATTGTCCTTGCGTCACTGCTGATTTTTTTCCGCGTGAGTGCCTTCATCGCCTTTCTGCCGCCCTTGAACGGTCAGGGAACACCAGCCACGGTGAAGATCGGACTGTCCGTGGCCATCACATTTCTGCTGGCAAATCGCTACGCTCCCTGCCTGGCACTGTCGCTCGATTTGACTGGCAGTGGTGCCGGTGCATGGCTGAAACTTGCGTTTCTCGGGATTCGTGAAACCGCGTTAGGGGCCGGACTGGCGTGGCTTTTCAGTCTGTGTCTTGTGCCCGTGCGAATCGCCGGTGCCTGGATTGCTCAGGAAATGGGGCTAACGCTCGGTGGACTCTCTTCGCCGATGGACCAACAGCCGAGCAATGTCATTTCGACGATGCTGGAAGCGTTCACCATCATCATGTTTTTCGTGCTGGATCTGCATCATCTCATGTTCTATTCCCTGGGACAGTCGTTTGCCATTCGTCCGGCGGCAGGCGCATGGTCAATGCCGTCGTGGGAAACCGTTGTCTGGAGCGTGACGCATGCCGTGGACGATGGCTTTCTGATTGTCGCTCCGATCGCAATCCTGCTCTTCGTCGTCTCCCTCACGATCCTGATCACCATGCGCACGGCACCGCAGTTCAACTTCATGTCTTATGGGATGACGCTGCGACTCGCTGCGGGTCTGTGCGGGTTGATGATGTTCCTGCCGGAAATCTGCGGAGTCGTTCAACAACTGCTGTATCGTGTCGGTCAGGGAGTGACAAGCTGAAATGTCAGACGTGGAACACAACGGTACGGAAGCACCAACACCACGGCGACGTGAGCAGGCGCGTGAAGAGGGTCAGGTTGTACTCAGTACAGATCTGACTGCCGCCGTCGCACTGCTGACCGGCTGCGCGATTTTGCTCTGGACGGGCAACACACTTGGCGCTCGCCTGATGAATGGATTTCGTGAGTGGATGACGGATGTACCCGGCACAGAATGGAATGCCCGGAACGTAACGCTCGGTGCCCGGTGGATGTCCGCAGAACTGGTGGGAACCTGTGGATTATTTGTACTGGCGATTCTTTCGATCGGCCTCGCATTTGGATTCGCACAGGTTGGCTTCGTGATCTCGTTCAAATCACTGGAGCTCAAGTGGGATCGACTGATTCCCGAAAATCCATTCTCAAAACTGATCTCGATGGATTCCGGTATCAAAGGTGTTCTGGATGTGATGAAGGTCACGCTCCTGTTGGGCATTTCGATGCTGATGCTGTGGCTGCGACGCGGTGAATTGTCAATTCGCAGTTTCGGATCAATCGACGCGGTCGCTGCGTATGGCTGGCGACTTGGCCTGATGATTTGTCTGGCGATGGCCGGAGTTTCCGTCGGCCTGGCACTCACGGACTATCTGATCAAGTGGTTCCGTCAGGAGCAGAAGCTCAAAATGACGCGGGAAGAAATCAAACAGGAACAGAAAGACGATAACGGTGATCCGCACGTCAAGGCGGCTGTTCGCAGAAAGCAGAGAGAAGCGCGCAGGCAGCAGTCGGTGAAGGATGTGCCGAAGGCCGATTTGATTTTGACAAACCCTACGCACCTTGCGATCGCCATTCAGTATCAGCCTGGAAAAATGCGGGCTCCAAAGATCGTCGCCAAAGGTGCGGGCGTGTTTGCGCAGAACATCATCCGGATCGCGAAAGAAAACAAGATCCCGGTGATGGAACGCAAACCACTCGCACGGGCGCTGTACAAAATCGTCGATGTCGGTCAGGAAATTCCGTTCGAATTCTTCCGCGCGATCGCTGAAATTCTGGCGCAGATTTACAAAGCAAAAAACGGGACAGGTACTCGTGTTTAGGATTTCGGATTTGACATTTGGGATTTGAGGACTCTATGGACATCGCAACAATTCTCGGTTTGTTGACGGGGCTGATCATGGTCGGTTCGGCGATGTGGTTTGGTGGTGATGCATTACCATTTATTCACGGGCCGTCCCTGCTGATCACGTTTGGCGGGACGCTGGCCGCTGTGCTCATTCATTTCCCGGCATACCGGGTACGCAATGCGTTCGCGGTGGCGCGCATTTGTTTTGTGTCTTCGCTTCCTGAACCGCCGGAAGTGCTGGAGCAGTTTCGACACTTCGCGCTGATCGTGCGGCGCGGCGGATTATTAGCGCTGGAACCAATCGCGGAACAGCAATCCGATCCGTTTTTGAAAACCGGTCTGGAACTCACCGCAAGCGGATGTGATCGTGAAACGGTCACCGCAGCGCTCCATCGTGAAAAACACGCCATCGCCATTCGACATGCTTCTGGTCGGCAACTTTTCGAGGTGATGGCTTCTGCGGCTCCTGCCTGGGGCATGATCGGGACGCTCATCGGACTCACGCAGATGCTGAGTCATCTCGACGATCCAAAACAAATCGGTTCAGGACTTGCCGTCGCGCTTCTGACCACACTCTACGGTGCGTTGTTTGCACATCTGTTTTGTATTCCACTCGCCGGTAAACTGGAATCCCGGCATCTCGAAGAAGCGACGATTCGCGACATCATGCTGGAAGGTTTTCTGGCACTTCAGGAAGAACAGTCCCTCGGCATGATCGAAGAACGTCTTCGCGCGTGGATTCCACCGCAGCAGCGAAACGAAGTGTCTCCGGACCGCACAAAGGCAGCGTAGTATTTCCATGAAATCACTCAATTCATTTCTACACAGGCCATCACTCTACGCCACTGCATGGCAGTACGTGGGACCGGGGATTCTTGTCGCTCTGATGTTTGTCATTGTGGCTTCCGCTGCAACACTTCGCGAGCAGGCAGGTATTGCAGGCGGAAATGCTCACGACCGCCTGGTCGTGAACCGCGGGCCAGGCAACCTGAATCCGCGTCAGAATCCATTGATCGGTCACTCCGTGCGGTTAGAACTTCCGGTTGAACATCTGCGCGCTTCCGATGGCCGCTTGACGCCTCACGGCGAATCGTTGTTTTCGTTTCTGGCACGGCGCATGAAATCTCGCTCGCTCACCATCATGCTTTCAGCTCATTCAATCGACGATGCGAAATTCGCAACCACCATCGCCGCGCACATGATGGGCGAGGTTCCACTGGAAGCGACGCAACTCAGAATCAGTTCCGATGCGCTTCGGACGGCTCGTGATACACCAGGTAACGCGGTGCTATCCGTTACGATCACCCGACATGAGACGGTCGATGGAGAGGCAGAATGAGCTCGTTTCGCGTTGGCATCCTCCAACCAACATCGCTGACTTTGCTGAGTGGACTGGCGATCATCGTCGCTGCGACTTTGGCACTCGGCTCAATGGCACAGGATCAGTCAGGGCAGTCAACAGCCACGGTTTCAAAGTCCTTTCGCGCAGAAATGCGTGCCAGCGACAATGAATTCACGTTGATACCGATCGTCTGCGAGGCGGCACAGGATTCTGCAATGACGGAACCGCGTTTACCCGGGCGTCTCCCGTTGTCCTTTGGTCAAGTGAAGGACAATATTGATCCTGCGCGGGATTTCGCGAACATGTTGTCCGAACTGGAACGCATTGCAGGGCATTGTAAAGTCGATGCGCCAGTGCGGGAAGTTCGAATCGACGTGGTTGACGCCGACCTCAGATCTGTCACATCGATTATCAACCAGGCTTGCGACGCGTCGGACGCTGCAGACTCGATGTTCTTACGCGACAGAATGGAGGCAGAGATACAGACATGGGCGGCATCACCGACGCCGACGGCATGGATCGCTGCAATCCGCGAGGCAAACCGTCTGCGTGACGAGACGCGCCGGGAATTTTCGGTCGCTGATACGCCGCAGTTCTCCATCGGGGCATCAGCCGCTCTGTGGCCGCATGCAGACCACGTCCGACCCGCGATGACAATCGTGTTGCGGTTCCCGTCGATTGAGTCTTCTGTTCCGCAGCGTAATTCGCAGGGTGTGACAAGCGGTAGCGCCGGCACGCCACAACGGTAATTCGGTGTGCCTGCGCATTGCTTGTCACACCCGACAAGTTGCACGCGGTCATTTACTGGTTGACCGTGCCTTCCATCTTTGCGAATGTCCCGTGTCGGCTTCGCAGGAAATGAGGCCTTCGAATGCGGTGCTGGATACGGTTCAGAACTCGCTCAGCCTGAATCGACGGATGATCGGCGGCATCCGCTGAAAAGCCCACGACGGAGCCTATCCCGAACACTCCGGAACACCATGTCTCCAGATGAGCGGCACACCAGAGCTGACCATGTTCATCGGGTTCGATCCCGATGGATGGCAACCCAAGATGCTCGGTGAACCCTAACGTCCTGCGGCAGTCCAGGACCTGATGATCGTCGGGCGAAACAGGTCCGTCACCTGTCAGCCCGAGTTCCTCGGGATGATGCACGATCTGCACGCCGGCGTCTTCGGCCAATTCGAGCAGGTCGCATTCGCTGTTTTCACGAGCCAGCAGACTGGTCTGAACTCCAAACAGACTGAGGAACGAAGCAAACCCGGCACCAAAGTCTTCGCCGCCCAACACAATCAATGACTCGGGAAGACTGTGTCCTTCGAGAAACGATTCGACGCGACGGAATGGCAAGAGTCCCAGAGGACGATGCACGGCGGCACGACGCACGCCTGTTCCAATCACGATGTTTGTCGCATGCACGATGGTCCGCTTACATGATATTCCACTTGTGATGGCGACACTGCTGCGACCGACAAAGCGCGATTCCCCTGGCAAAACGTCCACACCCAATCGCTCCAACAACTCAATTGCTTCGGAGGTTTCCGAGTTGACAGCACCGGCCAACAGTCGCTGCAGCAAGCGCGGCGAGCCGCTGCGGCGGAGAAGTGAACGGCGGCCTGCTGTGTAATCGATGGACAATTCGGTGACAAGTCGTCGAAGCGCCTGTTCCATCATCCATGATGAATGGCGTTGTTCCGGCAACGCCATTGCGGCACGCTGACCTGCACCGCTTGCGATGCATGCCATTTCGATCGCTGCTTCGTCGTTTCCAATAATTGCGATGTCGTATCGCATGATGTCACCTTGCCTCTGAATGCCTGACCTGCGGGCCAGGAATCCATTACGATTTCGGTCCCGCGGTGCTGAACACGCTGTCTTCCCGACTGCGCAAGACAGGCAGTCCGGGTGGTTTGATCGGTAGTCTTCTGATCGCTCGTTAGACGAAGACCAGGGAAGTGAGGAAAGATGAATAAGACATTGCAATGGACATTGGTTGTGACGATTCTGAGACCTATACTGTTCCGAGTTGCCGAAGCCCGACAATGGAAGCCGATCAATCAGCCATGACTCAGCCTGAAGCATTTCTCGCGCCCACCAGCAACGACCGTTCTTACTGGAGCCGCATCATGCTGATCGCAGGCGTTGCGTGTCTGCTGGCGGTCGTGCTGTTGTTTCCGTTTCCGCAGACAGGACGCTATTGGTCTGAGCTATTCAATCTGGCGCATGCGCCTTCGTTCCTGCTGGCATTCCTGCTGGTGGCCGGTCTGTTCGATCCATCCTGCATCGGATTCCCGAAGTCATGGCACAGAATCATGCCACTTGGTGCGGGACGACTGATTGTTCTTGTCTGCGTGCTGCTCGTGCTGGGCATCGCCTGCGAAGCATTGCAGAGATTCGTCGAGCGTTCGCCCAGTGTGAGTGACGTGATGGCCAACGGATGTGGTGTTGTCGCAGCACTGTTCTGGTGTCTCAGTCGCCAAAGTGCGGCTCAATCTGGCCGCATAGGACTTTCACTGATCGCTGCCGGCTTGTTGATTGCGGCGATTTGGTCGCCGATCTTTGAGTTGCACGAATGCTACCTTCAGCACCAGGAATTTCCTCTGCTGGCATCTTTTGAACGGCCCAGGGAATTGAACACATGGAGCGCGCGTGAAGCGATCATTGATCAATCGACGATATGGTCGACCATGGGTTCCGCATCCATGTGCGTCAGGGGCGCTGCTGGTACAGAGTATCCAGGAGCCAAACTTCAAAGGCCAATCAATACTTGGGATGCGTCTACTGCACTGGAAATGGACGTCTTCAATCCTGGTGACAAGCCGCTTACGCTAAGAATCAGTATCGCCGACAAACAGCATGCCGCATCCGGTCACGCGACGACAGATCGCTTTGGAACTTCCGTCGAACTCCCCTCGAAGAAACATATCCATGTCCGCATTGAACTGGCCGATGTGCGGAACGCCCCTGCATCGCGACGAATGGACTTGACTCAGATTGAATTGTTGAATCTGTTCATTGTACGTCCGGAAACGGACATCGTTTTTATGGTGGACAGCGTACGCCTGGTGAAAGACTGAGAACCCCTGATTGGACAGCGCCAGTTTTGGCAGAAACCGAGCATTTTTGCAACCCGAAGCGTGAGCGAGGGATCGTACCTGACTCCTTCCCTTGCTCACGCTTCGGGTTACTATTTCGGGAAATGTGGCGCTGTCCGACTAAACATCACCTTCGGTTGCCGACGTAAATTCCTTGCGATGCGCGACCACAATCGCGGCAACCAGAAACAGGACGCTCAACGTAATCAGCCAGAAGCACTGCATGAACGATGATCCGTCTGCCATCACGTACTTAAAGACGGAATCGTCCTTTATGCGTTGATCGAGAGGCATCCAGTTGACGAACAATGTCCGCAGTCGAAACTGGACGGTCATGCGATTGATGACTGCCGGAATCGAACCGAAGACCAGTTCGACAATCACTGTGTACATCATGCAGAAGACCATTGCCCGTTTTGGAAAGATGGCACCGACGAGCATATAGACGGCGGAATATGCGATCGCTGACAAAAGACTCAACGCCAGAAGACTCAACAGCATCCGCAGTTGTTCATCCATGCCGCACAGCGCCACTGAAAATGCAGTCCCCAGCCATGCCGCCGAGGTGCCCCATGTGACGGAAACCAGATACTTACCAAGCAGTAGCCAGAAAATGCCATTCGGTCGCGTCGCCAGATACGCCCAGCTTCGTTGTTCCAGTTCCGAAGCCACTGCCGGAGCTGCTGTCAACAGGACGCTCAAGGCAACGCACACGCCTGGGATCAGAGCATACAGCGTGATCGACCATGTGGATTTCTGTGTCGCGATGTCGATCTGATTTTCAGTATCACCCAGCGTGCGAATCAGAATCGTGATCATGATCGGAAACGCGGCCATTGCAAACCACCACCCGATGCGTGCCAACGTCAGCGATCGTTTCCATTCGTAGAAAAACACGGCCCGCAGAGCGTTCACAATTCACCTCGGTGAATCTTCATCAAAGAATTGAAAAGCGACTGCAGCGAATCATCGGCAGTGCGGATTTCGTAGATCTGAAGTCCATCGTCTTTCATCCATTCCGGGATCATCGAAGAAATCCGGCCAGCGTGTCGTGTCGACAGCACCACCACTTCGTCGCCGGAATTCGTGCTCCTGATCTTCGCCGAATCCGCGAGATCCGCCGCGAGTGTCTTCGCTGCAAATCCTCGCAGATCATTGCATCGCACATGAATTTCGAGCGGTACGTCGAAAAGCAACTCATGCACCTCTTCTGCCGTGCCGGACGCCAGAACACGCCCTCCGGAAATCAGCAGAAATGACTGCGTCAGGGCTTCGATCTCATGCAGCACATGGCTGGCGATAATCATGCTGCGGCCCATCGCAATCCAGTTTCGCAACAGGTCAGTCATCTGAGCTCGCCCGATCGGATCAAGGCCACTCAGCGGTTCATCCAGAATCAACAGTTCTGGTTCGTGTGAAATCGCCTGAGCCAGTTTGGTCCGCTGCCGCATTCCGCGGGAGTAGCTGGAAATCGGGCGATACATGCCTTCCACCATCCCGACCAGTTCCATGCACTCCAAAGCGCGTTGCCGCGCGTCGTGGTGAAGGTGCCCCTGCATCTCCAGCAGATAAATCACCCATTCGATCCCGCTGATGGAAGCGTACATACCTTCAAAGCCAGGACAGAATCCGATGCGGCGCATCAGATCCGGATTGTTCCGCGGATTGAATCCCAGCACGCGGACGGTGCCGCGTGTCGGCAGGAGTTGGCCGGTCAGCAGATTCAACAGCGTACTTTTTCCGGCACCATTGGGCCCGAGAAGTCCGTACGCACCGCACGGAAGTTCCAGCGTGATGTCATTCACACCCAGCACCGTGCCGTACAGCTTGGTGACGTTCTGGAATTGAATTGCGATGTCAGTTGACATGCTTTCGCCTGAAATAAATTGCGATACGACCGACAGAATTGTTCATCCTGAGAAACATAATTTCAGACCTCCATCGGTGCCGACACGCGACGATACAGAACTGCTGTGCAGACTGCGGTCAGCACGGCGAGCAGCATGAATCGCGTTTCCACCTGTGCGACTCCGAGCTTCGGATCCAGAATCCAAGACGACAGGTCGTTAAACGTCTCATACAAGGACAACGACTGCACCATCGAACTGTCTCCAGGACTTGCGACACTGCGAATCACGACGTACGTCAGATGCCCGAAGATCCAGACAGCAAACCAGGCGAACGATGCGTAGCGCGATTCCGTCGTCAGTGACGACAGCATTAACGACAGCGCCGTACAGGGGATGACGATGATGAGTGATGCCAGGATTGCGCGCAGCGGCAGATCCCAGGTGGCGTGAAGGACGGAGATATCAGGTGACAGGAGAACGCCGACAAAATACAACAGCAGGGCCGGAAACATCGTCACGAACAACAGATACAGGCTGATCGTGGCGGCCTTTCCAGCAATGTACTGCACTTTGGTCAATGGCCTGGAAAAGTACAACAGGAATGCCCGCGACCGAAAGTCCTGCGAAATCATGGGAGGCGCGATCACGGCCACAATAGGAATCAACAGAAATGGCTGCGAACGACGAAACATGATCAGCAGCAGTGATGACCAGAAGATATGTCGCTCCTCCCCCAGACTTGGCCGTGATCCGGTCTCCATCCGCTCCTGTCGAATACGTCGATAAATCACATCGGGACTTTCCATGGTTGCCAGTGCCATGGCTCCCGCTGACACAATGTCCTGAACTTCGCCCCCCTGTTTCGCGGATTGCTCATAGATGAAAATCATGAAGCCCATGACGACGCCCGGCATCCAGGCGAAGAACATCATCCGTCGCAGCCATGCACTCTGCCAGGCGCGGCGGATGCCGATTCCTGCCACCACGAGCCAGCGAGTGGACGACGACTGAAGCTCGCCTTTCCATGCGCGATATCCCAGGTTATGAATTGGCACTGTGAACCTCCCGGACGGCTGACAAAAAAATCTGTTCCAGAGAATTCTTTGACGGTGAAAGGCCTCGCACAATGCAGCCACTCTCCGTCGCCGCTGACCACAACGGCTCATTGAGAACCGCACCTTCACCGAACACGCGCAACTGCCGCAGCGACATGACTTCGGACTGCACGCCTCTGGCCGTCAATCGATCCCGGTAGGCATCGCGGTTACCGGACAGAGTCACGGTCATCGACGGATTCGGCATGCGACACAGTTCGTCCAGCGAATCGCTGACACGCACCGAACCGCCAGCCAGAATCACGACGTTGTCACACACAACCTGCACGTCAGGAAGTATATGTGTACACAAAATTACAGATTTTTCGAACTGCCGTGCCAGAATTCGAATCCGGTTCAGCATGGCTTCGCGTTCTTCCGGATCCAGTCCTGATGTCGGTTCGTCAAGGATGAGCAGCTTTGGATCATGCACGATGGCCATTGCGAATCGCAGTTTCTGACGCATGCCGGTTGAGTACGTTTCGACCGGTCGATACCGTTCCTGCCCCATGCCGCAGAAATCGAGAATCTCATGGCCTCGACGAAGTGCTTCCGTCGCGGGAAAACGCGACAACTGCGCGATGACCTGCACGGATTCGATGCCCGACAGACCATGCACGTAGCAATCATCTTCCGGCATATAGCCGATGTGCATTCGGATCTGATCGGCAGACGTTCTGATCGGGAACCCCAGAACATGACCGTCGCCGACGGTGATTCGTACCAGTCCCAGTAGAACTTTAATGAGCGTGCTCTTGCCCGCGCCATTCGGTCCGAGCAGTCCTGTGATGCCAGGGCGAATGGTCAGGTTTACATTCGAGAGGGCTCGAAAGGTGCCATAGTCCTTTGTGACATTCCTGAGCTCGATCAGAGCAGTCATCTTGAGCGGGTTTCCTGTAGGATGCTCTGAGCGGCACTGTTCCGTAGCTGAATTCACCAGAATTCAGAGGCTCTCCGAATTTTTGCGAATTCAGCTACTGTAAATTCGTTTTTGTCGCTCGCCATACGACGTGATATCGTTCAATTGAACCAGCAAGTACGCTGTTTGAACGACCGCCGCGTGGACCGGAAGTGTCGGACAAATCGGCGTGAATTGCCAATGTTGCCGTAACTCTCCCTGTTTCGGCAGATTCTGCCGATGGATCATCCATCGGCTTTGCCAGAGTAGCCACGCAGCGAAATCAGCAGGAACGACGGCTATCCGGTCGTCGTTTTGACCTTGTTCAGCAATCAGAATCGACGGTAGAACTTGCCGGAATCGGATTTGATTTGCCGCTTGTAAACTCTGGAAAGGAATCCAGCAGGAATGTGGTGCAGTCTTTGTCGCACGGATGTCTCAGTCAGGACGACCGGCCACGCCGGTGGTCTGCTGTGCTCGCGGTGCGGACATGACTTGCGCTCCGCATCACGGCCCACTGACGCCATTCGGCAGGCGCGCGAGATTCTGGAACGCTGGAACTCCAGTGATCTTTTTGAACGCATCAGCCGGACTGAATCGCTGGATGCCCTTCACATGCGGATGGATGGACCCAGGAAACCAGACGTATCACCGGAAACAGCGGCGTTGCCTGAAACTGGCGATATCATACGGGACGCAGATCAAGTTTCTACTGCGGAGGACGACATCGCCGGAACAGTCGCCGCGCCCTTTGTTGGCGTTGGAACTTCCGAATCAACACGCGAACATGAAACATATACAACTCTCCCGGACATCGAAATCCTGGAAACGCGAAAGACTGCGGATGCCGCTCAGCTGTCTGAGCTGACTCATACCGACGTCCTGAGCGTGACGACCGTGACAAATGCGAAAGTCACGGGTGAGGGAATCACGAGTGAGTTGCAACGGGTCATGGATTGGGCAAGAGCACACAATGCCGACCCCATGAGCATCACGGAGAACGACGCTTCCCATGCGGATACAAGTGCGTATGCAGTCGCAGAAGTATCCCACGCGATAGAACCCACGCAATCCTTACAGCCTGCGTCTGATGGAGGAGGTACAGCCACGGATTCGGAGTCGAGTACGCCAAAACCGGCAGAAACGGCCATTGCCAGCGAACCTGCGTCCGCCGCAGAGCCGAAATTAATTCTACGGAGCCCGATGCGCCGGCCCCTTTTACATCGCCGATTTCAATTGGAGCTTTCCGCCACTACCCGTTCAACAGGATCTGAAAACGTGAACAGAAAGCTTCGAGTTGACCAGCCTGGTAGCAACCACGATCTTCCGGAAGCTGGGGCAGCACAGCAGGCTGCTTCAATCGCATCATCTGTCGCCCCGGAAACAAGGATCGTTTCGAATTCACCAATACCCGGACGTCGCATCCGCATCGATGGACCTGAATCTGTCGATGCCGTGACGGGGACCGATGGTCGCCGAGGTCGAACTCAGTCGCTGCCGAAACATCGCTATATCGACGATGCGCATGACTCGGCCATGCGCGGCCCGCATTTTGAAATTACAGCTCCCCGTCGTTCAAATCTGACCAGTGTCACCGGGCAGTTTCTGGCGTATCTGGGAGTTCTCGGACTCACCATCGGAACTGCAATGGTGATCTACGGACACTTCGGCGGCTATTCCGAATACACACCCACCGGCTGGCTGGTGACAACTGTCGCTCAGATGCTGCTGTTTCTGGGTGTGATCAATTTGGTTTCCGGCGGCATCGAACAGAACAACGACGACGTGTCTCGCCGCATCAATTCGTTGGGCGAACAACTGCTTCGGTTCGAACAAGTCACAGCGGATGCCTTGAAGGGCACAAAACTGTCACCGCGTCTCTACGAAAATTCCAACGCCGACTCTGAAGAAACGTCCAACGAAACCGCAGGTGTCAAGAGGGAGTAATTCCCGGGACATCGTCCTGGTCGAATTCCCGTTACGCACGACGGAAAAAAATGCAGCGCACTTGGAGTCTGCGCTGCATTCACTCAGTTTTCTCTGCTGACGTTAACGGCAATGATGATGCCTGTAGCCGCCTCCATAGTTGCGCCCGCCTCTGTAGTAGCCACCTCCGCCATAGTTGCTGCGGTAGACCGGAACTGAGTAAATCCGGGTACTTCGGTAGACGGGATATCCTCCACCGTAACCGCCCCCATATCCTCCACCGTGATGGCCGCCTCCACCAAAGCGGGGACCGTAGTATGGCTGGCGGTAACCACGGTTGTAGCCGCCGAGGTTGTTGTAGCCGTTTCCGGTGCCGAAGGAGATTCCCAATTCCGAGCCTCCTCGATAGAACTGTTGAGCCATCGTGTGGGACGATCCAATTACAAACAGGCAACTCAAGCCTGCCACACACACCAAAACTTTTTTCATGATCTGTACTCCCCGTAGTGGAATAAGCTTAATAATAAAAGCCCGGTGGTTCTGTCGCATCACAGTGATATGACGTTGCTGAAATGGGAAACCAGACCAAGTTGCTCCGTGGCTGGCCGTCACTTTCAACAACTGAACTTAGCGGGCTAATCGCACATATTGGAAACCCGATTCCTTTGCGAATTAAGTATACGGGCCAGATAAAACGGAGTAGCAAATTTGATGCCGAGACCATGCGATCATTGTCAATCGTCAAGCATGATTGAACAATAAGCACTTTAAGTCGTTATTACAAAGATACTTACATCGAAAACTGCCAAGGTTATCTTGTGTGCGAGAACTCCTCTGGATTCCCGCAGAAGCGAAATCGATGTGACAGCAAGGCGCCGTCAGTCTGAGTCAGAATTTGCTGGGTGCAACGCGACATTTTCTGCAAAATCGCCGCACGTTCAGCACTGCTTGTGGGGGGAAACCCGAACCGGCGATGCTGGACCGCAGCCCGAAATTGTTGATCCGCGTTGCAAAAATGAAACATGGACCGTTTTCTTGTGGCTGTGCATTTGTAGAATCACGGGATGAAAGCCACTGACAATCTCTTTTCTCTTGCCGTGCCGCTCGGTCGATTCCTGGGAACTCGCCTCCGGTTGAGTGCATTGATGCTGATCGTCGTGCTCGCTGTCGTTTGGCGCGTGCAGACATTTACAACGTCGGTGTTATTTGCTGCTGTTCTGTTTCTCAGCGTCTGCGTGCATGAGATCACTCATCTGTGGCTGACCCATCGCATGAAGCTGCGTTGTCCCGAACGAATCCTTTGGCCGTTCGGCGGACTGTTCGGCGAATCGCCCCGACGGACAAATCCACTCGTCAGTCTCGCCGGGCCTGCTGTCAATCTGATTCTGGCGGTGACGGCGGTTTCGCAGCTTGACAGCCGTGCTGAGATTCTGACGCTGCTGAACCCAACGACCTGCTGGCAGGGTTTGCCATCAGACAGCATGATAATTCTGCTGCTGCGAATCATTTTCCTGGTGAATACGGTAATCGCGTGTGCCAACCTGATTCCCGCGCGACCGTTGGCCGCAGGATATGTGCTTCAGAGTTTCCTGTCGCGACGATTTTCCGAAACCGAATCACGCGACATTCTTCTGCGATCCGGACTTGTGTTGAGCATTTTCGGCTTGCTGGCAGGATTTGTGTTTGACCTGAGCGGTCTGGCGGCACTGTCAGCATTTCTGCTGTTGCTGCATATTCAGGAAGCGGTGCAATGGTTTCAGCCTTCTGAATCTGATCGTGCTTTGAACGAGTACGATCATGCTGACAGCGATCCGGATCCGGGGCGCGCTGAGGCTGATGAATCAGGCACTGATGATGACGACATTCCCAGCAGTGTGATTGATCGCTGGAAGAATCGCCTTGAATCAGAACGGGACCTTCGAGAACGCGAGCTGGAGCAGCGTGAACACGACGAACTGGACCGAGTCCTGGAAAAGCTGCACACGCAGGGCCGGGGCGCTTTGTCGATCGCAGAACTGCATTTACTGAATCGCGTGAGTGCACGGCTGCGGCAGAAGAATCACTGATCAGCTGTGGCAGCACACCATGAGCAACGGCCATACTTCGCGCGGCCAGAAATGAGTCCGGCGCGCGGAGTGGCGTGAGCCCTCCGGTACCTCGTTTTTGTACCGGCAAGCCGACGTAAGCACCCATGCACAAGTTTCATCATTTAACCGCGTGGGCAACGCCCCGCGCTTTCGCGAGGTAAAGGTTGGTGCCTAAGCGGGCGCAGATCATTGATTCAAACGGTCTCCTTATCAACGGTTGACAGGACGATTGGGGACAGGACG
>Ga0105044_10003314_pt1 | contig 22074 bp, 18 predicted proteins | sample MAT01_FD_78092 | JGI IMG/M metagenome (GOLD analysis project Ga0105044, IMG submission 78092) | Freshwater microbial communities from Lake Fryxell liftoff mats and glacier meltwater in Antarctica - MAT-01 | ecosystem: Environmental > Aquatic > Freshwater > Ice > Liftoff microbial mat | place...
CACGCCGTTTTAAGTCCTGAACCGATGGAAGACGTGCTGAAGCTTTCCGTCCCCATGGGCCATCGAGCCTGAAGGTGAACAGGAACGACTTTAAGCCCTCATGCCACGGGGCTGACAGTTCGCTGCCCTTCGACGCTCGACAGGCACTCTGCGTTGAGTCTCTTGTCGCTGCCATTCGCAAAGCCCAGGCCAATTCTCTCCCTCAGTTCTGGTTGTCGGTTCACCCCGACAGGAGTTGGATAATGACTCTCTCTCGAAAAATGCTTCTCGCAGGATTCGGTGCTGTGGTAACCCTCGCGAGCCTCAACGCCGCCCCTCCCCCGGGCCTGCGCTGGAGCGACCATGCCGGCCTTCGCGGCTCGACGGCGACACCAGCGGCCACGAGTTCCACGGCTTTCCGTTCGACATCCTCAGTCTCGGGACAGTCGGCCTTGGGCCAGACGGTCACGGTCCGCGGAGCGGATGGCGTGCTTCGCACTTATCCGCTGGCCAGCACCGCGGTCGTGACTCAGGGCCAGGGCGGTCAGTCGCCCGCTGCGATTCGTACCACGCCTCCCGCGGCCATGCCTCCGGCTCCGATGCCGACGGCCCCCGCCACGACGCCTTCCAAGAAGATCTGAAGCTTCAAGCTGTCACTTCGCAACACGAAACTCGATTCGGAGGACCGTCTGGCCATCCGAGTCGAGCTCCATTCTTGTGATCTCTGCTTCGATAGGCACCCGTGACATCTCCGTGGCGACGCCATTGAGGAACACCTTCGTATTCTTCGAGAGTTTCACTTCCCCCGGCGGATCAACGGGCACAGCGTAAACCGCGAGGCTCGCGGTCACCATCGACGTCACCGCCAGCTTGCGATCCAGGTCCGCATCGCGCTGATTCCCTAGCCGGGCCTGCACGGAACATGTCAACGTGCAAAGACCTATCACCGCCAACACACTTCGCATGTGGAGCCTCGCCATCAGGATGACTGTGGATTACAGCCCTGACTTGGCAACTCTGGTACCCATAGGAAAAGAATTATCGATATGATCGCAATCACCTACTGAGAAGTGACTTGCAGAGAGCGAAGACGATTCCCCGACTCAGCGGCTTCGGACAAGATGCCCGCGAATCGGGAGGTCGCTGCTGAACTCGAAGGCAGAGGAGAGTGGACAGAGGACAGAGGACAGTGGACGGTGGAGTGAGGAGATGTCAATGAAATCACCTCCGGAGATCCGGAGGTGATTCGTGTCCGCAGGAGAGGCAGGCGGGCTTACCAGCGATAGATGATGTCCAACCACGCGGTGAACATGGCGTTGTCGCCTTCGAAAGGCGAGGACTGCGAGTTCACGTCGTAGCGGACGCCCGGGCGAACCAGCACGGCTTCCGTCGGGTTCCAGGTCATGCCGTAGGTCGCTGCGGTGTACAGGCCTTTGAAGCCGGTACGGAAGCCTTCGACGTCGTCGAACAGTTCGATGCGAACCGTGCTGGCGAGGGTGTCGTTGTGCTTCTTGACGAAGTAGTTCGCGAACCCGTACCACCAAGCGGTGCCGATGTCCGGCACGTTGTAGGTATGGCTGACCGTCGTATCGAGCACGTAGGTCAGGTCGTCGCTGAGCTTGTGGGTGAAGAGCATGTTATAGCAGTTGAACTGCGTGAACTTCTCATTCACATCGTACTTCGGGTTCGTGATCAAGGCGTTGAAGACCACGGACGTGTCGCCATCCTTCGGGGCCCACTTCAACTGACCGAGGTAGTTGAGGCGGCTGGTGTTGCTATTGAAGAAGTTGTCCGCACCCAGCACGAAACCGTTACCCATGCTCCACGTATCGTTCAACGTGGTGGTGGCGAAGACGCCGGAATGGGTGAAGGGATTGTACTGGAAGTTATACGAGCGGGACACGAACGGCGTATCGACGGCCTGCACGAGTTCATAGCCGATCGGCGTGGCGAAACGACCGACACGAACCGTCGTACCTTCGCCCAGATTCGGCAGGAAGAGGTCAGCGTACGCCTGGAAGAGGTCAACGCCGTAAAGCTCGGGAGTGCCGTTGTTGCTGGTCAACTGGTTGTTCCAGAGACCACGGGGAAGAGTGAATCGGTAGTCGGTGCCGAACAACCAGTCCATGCGCCAGCCGAGCTGAACTTCCTTCTTTTCGGTGTCGATGGCCTTCTCGATGACCAGGTAGTTCTGGTTGTTCAGAAACTCGTTGGCCCAGTCGTTGGTCGTCATGGGCAGGTTGCTATGCCGCGTGGAGCTCGCGGTGTAGCTGGCTTCGGACCAGCCGTAGATGGAGATGCCCTTCTTATCGAGCTTGTCTCCAAGCCATGAGCCCTCGAGGGTCTTCATGACGAGGTACTTCTTGGCCGGCTCGGCGCCTTCTTCAGCCTTCTGTTCGGAAGCCGGGTCGGCAGGCATGGCTTCCACGCCGCCGAGGTGGCCTTGAGCGGGAGCCGGTGCTGGCGTCCCGTTCGGTTGCATGAGCAGGACCATGCCGCCGTGAGGCAGTTGGCCCGGAACGTTGGCGACAGGGATCGGCATCGCGGGCGCCTGGCCGACGCCCAATACCGTGGCAAGTAAGAGATCGGTAAGCATAAGTCGTCCGTGACAGTGGTTAATCGGTTCGGGAGCGATGGTGCTCCCTTCCGTGGACACATTTCCAACGGGTCACCATCCGACCCGGGGTACCCGCGAGTTCCTCGCAAGCGTTGGCGTCTGCCTCCTGGCCTCATTCCTTGGCTCAAGCAGGCAGTGCCTTTCCCACCCCACTCATCGAACCTGCAGGAGGTATCGGTTGAGGATTGGGAACGAAGTGGATCCGGAGAAATACTCTCTCGAAAGCGTAAAATCGATCGTGCGGGTTGTACTATCAAACCCATCAACGGATTGTTATGCCGAACCAACGGGCTCGAAGCACTGAAGCGGAACCATGGAAGAAGCCGACTTCTCCCACGGTTCCAGTCCCACCGTCGGCCAAGGTTGGATTATGCCGGCTGGAGAACCTGGAGCCGAACGCCGCGCACAAGATCCTTGACTCGTTCGCGATAATCGCCCATGTGCGGAGCTTTGAGATGATCCTGCAAGGCCGCAAGGTCCGCCCATCTTTCGACGACCGTCACCACATCTTCACGGACGGGCCCCTGCACGGCGAGTGAAGTTGTCACGTCCACGGTCGGGCCATACTCGATACAACCGGTCTCCGCCAGCACCAGCGGAACGAGGCGGTGGAACTCCTCGAGGAACTCCGCTCGCTTCCCGGAATGAACTTCGATGGTCGCGATGACATGAATCATGAGATGTCGGTCCTGGGGTGGGGTTTCGTGGCGGGCGACGACCCCAAGGAATGTGAAGCCGTCAGAGAATCGCCACGCGAACTTTGGCCCCGTTGTCTTTCGTCCCTACGGGGCTGGGGGGCTGGGGCGTGACTTCCAGGGGCTTGCGCCCCTGGCTAACAACCGTCGCCGTTCCGCGGCTGAACGCTATGCCAGGATTTCCTTCACGACCCGGCCGTGGACGTCCGTGAGGCGGAAGTCTCGGCCGCTGTAGCGGTAGGTGAGCTTTTCGTGGTCGATGCCGAGCAGATGCAGCAGGGTCGCGTGAAGGTCGTGGACATGCACCTTGTTCTCGACGGCAGCGAAGCCGAAGTCGTCTGACTTGCCGAACGCCAGGCCGCCCTTCACGCCGCCGCCCGCGAGCCAGACGCTGAAGCCGTGGTTATTGTGGTCGCGGCCGTTCTGCCCTTCGCTTGTGGGCGTGCGGCCGAACTCGCCACCCCAGAGCACGACGGTTTCGTTCAGCAGGCCGGTTCGCTTCAGGTCGCGGAGCAGCGTGGCGATCGCCTTGTCGCTGTCCTTCGCCTTGTTGCGGTGGCCCTTCTCGACATCGCCGTGATCGTCCCACGGCTGGCCGCTGCCGTAGAAGACCTGCACCATTCGCACGCCACGCTCCACGAGCCGGCGAGCGGTGAGGCAGGCATCCGCGAAGTAGCCGCTGCCGTACTCCTCGCGGACCTTCTGAGTTTCCTTGCTCACGTCGAAGGCGTCGGTCGCTTCCGTCTGCATGCGGAAGGCCATCTCGAGCGATTGAATCCGCGCATCAAGCTGATCGTCTCCGTCTCGCTTCTGCATGTGGATCCGGTTGAGGCCGTTGAGCAGGTCGAGTTGTTCGCGCTGTGTGGTCGAGCCGACGTGAGCGTTCTTGATGTGGTCGATCACCTTCGCAGGATTCAGGTTCTGGATATGGCAGCCCTGGAAGACACCGGGCAGGAAGCTATTGCTCCAGAGTTGCGGGCCCACGACCGGCTTGCCGGGGCAGAGCACGACGAAACCAGGGAGGTTCTGGTTCTCGGTCCCAAGGCCGTACAGCAGCCAGCTTCCCATGCTGGGTCGGATCGGCTGGGTATTGCCACAGGTCATGAGCAAGAGGCCGGGCTCATGGTTGGGGATGTTCGTGTGCATCGAGCGGATGACGCAGATGTCGTCGATGCACTTGGCGACTTCGGGAAAGATCTCGCTGACCTCGATGCCGGACTTCCCGCTCTTGTGGAACTTGAAGGGGGATTTGAAGAGCCCGCCCGTGCGACGTTCGGTCTTGAGGTCGGCGCCCGGCGGTTGCTGACCGTGGTACTTGTCGAGCATCGGCTTGGGGTCGAACGTGTCGACCTGGCTGGGTCCGCCGTTCATGAACAGGTGAATGATGTGCTTGGCCCGTGGCGGGAAGTGAGCCACCTTCGGCGCCAGCGGATTCACCGCGGCCTGCGATTCACCCGTGAGCAGCCCCGCGAGGGCTAGCGAGCCCAGGCCCGTGCCCGTGCGTGCGAGGAGGTCGCGACGCGACGGGAGAAACTCGGGACTCGGAACTTCAAACTTGGAGGGGGAAGACATAAAAGCCTCGCGGGGTAGTGCTCTAGAATTCGCGGACTTGATGAATACGGAAAGGTGGTTACGCTCACCACCCCGGTGCTTACGATTCGGGTTCGCCAGGTGGTTGTGCTCACCACCCCGGCGCTTACGATTCGGGTTCGCCAGGAATCTTTAATCAATCGATGTACATCACTTCGTTGCTCATCAGCAGGGCCTGGGCGTATTGCTGCCAGCGGGTGAGCTTGTCGTCCGGGGTCGTCGGCCGTTGCAGGAACGCCAGGCCGAGATCACGCTCGGCCGCATCCGGAGCCCGGCCATAGGCGAGGCGATAGGCTCCCGCAATTCGCTCGGCGTCCGTGGCTCCCAGCTTTTCCATCCGCTTGGCGAAGGCCTTCGCCTGGTTGATCACGAAGTCACTATTCAGGGCGAACAATTGCTGTTGCGGCACCGTCGTCACTGTTCGACGGTCGGCGGTCACGTTGGCGTCCGGGAAGTCAAAGAGCCGCAGCAGGCCGTTGAGTTCGTGCCGACTGACCTTGGCGTACACCGTGCGTCGACGGGCGTCCGCTTCCTTCATGTCGAACGTCGGGCCACCGATTGCCGGGTCGAGCGTGCCGCTGATCGCCAGAAGCGAATCGCGCCACGCTTCCACATCGAGCCGCTTGCGGGTGCCATGCCAGAGGTAGACGTTGGCGCCGTCGATCTTCGCGTTCTCGGCGTTCGCTTCGCTGGAAAGGCGATACGCGGCAGCGCCCATAATCTGCCGATGCAGCCACTTCAGCGAGCCACCATTCTTGACGAAGCCCTCGGTGAGATATTCGAGCAACTCGGGGTGGCTGGGCTTGTCACCGAGCTTGCCGAAGTTGCTGGGGGTGCCCACGAGCCCCCGACCGAAGTGCCAGGCCCAGACTCGGTTCACGATCACGCGAGCCGCCAGCGGCTTCGCCGGGCCAACGATGGCGTCCGCCAGTTCGAGCCGGGAGAAGTCCGCCTTGGGAATGGTCGAATCGAGCACGCGAAGGAAGCCCTTGGGAGCGTCCTCGCCTTTCGCGGCCGGGTTGCCGCGGATGTACACCTTCATGCCCTGCCCACCGCCAGCGATCACGGGCGTCATCGGCGGGGCGGGCGGAGATTCTTTCGTCTTCTGTGCGACCACGGACCGGAGTTCCGCCAGCTTCGGCTTGTCCTCGGCCGTGAGAAACAGCTTCTCGGCGTTCGCAGGCGTCATGAAGAGCGGAGCGGATTGATCGACGAACATCGCCTTGGTGAGGGGGTCGTTGGCGTTGGCCTTCTTCCCCTTCAGTGGTTTGCCGTTCGCAGGCAGGTCCGGAATCGCCACGTCGGCGAGGGAGGTCTGCACGGCCATCGCGACTTTCTCGACTTCCGAGACCGAGGCGTCCGCCTTGAGAGCGAACCATGGTTTGAACGGGGCCGGCGCCTTGGCGGCATTCGCGGGTTGGAGGAACTGCACCCAGCGATCGAGGAAATAGCGATCGAGTGCTTCCGCCTTGGCAAGCACGTCGGGCTTCGCCTTCAGATTCGGGTCCGCGATCTTGCGAGCGGCGACGAGGTAGCGGGAAGTCTTCGCCACGGCCACCGAGGCGGCCTTCCGGCCGACGCCTTTGAGGAACTGGCTCGTGGCGTCCTCCGCCTGCTTGACCTTTGCCTGGGCGTCGTTGTACGCCTTCACGGTCTCCGGGGGCGCCAGTGGCTTTTCCGTCAGGTTCGAGCCGTAAAAGATCCCCGCCATCGAGTAATAGTCCCGCGTCGGCACCGGGTCGAACTTGTGATCGTGGCAGCGGGCACAACTCACCGTCAGCCCCAGGAACCCGCGAGTGATCGTGTCCACGCGGTCGTCCAACTCCTCCGCGATCGCCTGCTCGCGGGCGGTGTTTTTGTAGTATTCCGCCCCGAGCCCCAGGAATCCGAGCCCGGCCAGGCGGGTGAAAACCGACTCGCTGCCCACGGGCATGAGATCCCCGGCCAGCTGCCGACGCACGAACTCGTCGTAAGGCATGTCCGCGTTGAAGGCTGCCACCACCCAGTCGCGGTACCGGAACGCATTGGTCTTCGGCTTCACTCCGAACGTGTGGGCCTGGTCCTCCGCATAGCGAGCGACATCGAGCCAGTATCGGCCCCAGCGTTCGCCGTAGTGCGGGGACGCCAGCAGCGAATCGATCAGCTTCGCCCAGGCCCCCGGCGACGTGTCGTTCAGGAACGCCTCGACCTGCTCCGGCGTCGGCGGCAGGCCGAGGAGATCAAGATACGCCCGCCGGACCAGCGTCCGCCGGTCGGCTTCCGGGGTGGGGCTCAGCTTCTTATCCACCCAGCCCGCGGCCAGGAAAGAGTCGACCGCGCTCGCAGCGCGGAAGCCCTTCAAGGAGGGTGCGGGAACCTTCGGCGAGGAAAGCGGCTGGAACGCCCACCACTGCTTCCCCTTTTCAAGGTCGATGCCTGCGACGGCGGCGGCTGGAGCCTGTTCACCGCGGGGGTCGATCGCTCCGTCCGCGATCCACGTCTCGAAGTCCGCGACGACGCTCAAGGGCAGCTTCCCCTTCGGCGGCATCTGAACCTCGCCGACATACCGCAGGGCGGGAAGGAACGTCCCCTCCTTCGGCTTGCCCGGCACGATCGCGGGGCCGGTGTCGCCCCCTTTCTGCCAGCCGGCGCGAGTGTCCAGCCGCAACCCGCCGCGAAGCTTGTTCGCCTTCGCGGCCTCGTCCGAGTGGCAACTCAGGCAGTGTTCGGCGAGAGCGGGGCGAATCTTCTTCTCGAAGAATTCCACCTTCGCGGGATCCGCCCCTTCACCACGAACGAACGACGCGGTGACCAGCGGTCCCATCAAAGCAACGCTAAACCACCTGGCGAGGCACTTCATAAGGGGGCTCTCGAAGAGGATCCGGATTCCGCGAGCATCCTGTTTCTAACAAGGTTGTCGACGAGTCTCGCGATCCGTGTTGCGTGAGGTAAGGGCTTCGCCAGGGAAGCCGATCGGGCAAAGGCGTTTGGCGGGGAGATCAAGCCTTGCGAACATTATACGTCAGTTTATCCGGTCAGGGGTCATCTTATCCAGCGGAAAACCATCGGCATCGAGCGGTTTTTGGAGGCGACCCCGGCCCAGGGCGGAACGGCAAGCCCCCAGCGTCGTGAGAATCTCGTGTAGGTCTCCTGAAAGCCCAAGATCGTTCATAACGATTTGACCGGGGTTAGAACTGCTGTTATCTTTCAGGTATTGCTGTGTATCGCCCCGCTCTTTCGAGCCCTTCGATGGCCGAGCATCCCACGGATGATCGCGAATTGGTTGCGGAGTTTCGAGCTGGCAGCGAATCTGCCGCCCGAGAGCTCTTCGACAAATATTGCGAGCGGCTGATGAAGCTCGCCAAGCGGCGCATCGGCCAGCGGATGACGAGCCGGGTCGATCCCGAAGATGTGATCCAGTCCGCGTTTCGCACCTTCTTCGTCCGCGTCAAAACGGATCAGTTCACCTTTGAAGCCGAGGATGATCTCTTCAAACTGCTCGTTCGGCTCACAGTGAATAAGGCGCTCCGCCAGATTGCTTATCACCGGGCGGCCAAGCGTAACCCCGAGATGGAAGCGGGCCAGGCCAGCGACGCCCAGGAGATGATGCAGCAGATTGCCGCTGACGAACCACCGCCCGAGGTGGAGGTGGCGCTCATCGAGGAGTTCGAGAAGTTCATGGGCCAGCTTCCCAAGATGGACCGCGAGGTTCTCAGCATGAAGCTCCAGGGCTATTCGACCGTGGAGATCGCCGAGAAGTTGGGCTCGTACGACCGCAAGATCCGCCGCGTACTGGAACGCATCGAATCGCTGGCTCAGAATCAACATGGGTGATCGGGAGAAAGTTCGCGGAATGCGTCTCTCGTGATCCCGCCGCACCAGCGAAGGCGAACGAGGCGGAATGGCAGTGACGGGAGCGTGCGACCCCGCGACTGCACATCGCAACTCAGAGTGCGAAATCTGTGGCTCGCTCCAGGGCCGCTCGATTCAAGCACGGCGTCGTTTTCAACGGCGGTACCCCTGGCACGTTCACCATCGACCTCGACAACCTTCGCCTCCGGCACGCCGACGTCACCAGCACGCTGTTGTGGAGCAGCGGCAAGGACACACGAGCCGGCGCGTTCCAGGCGAACGAGTTCTTCAAGAACCTCAAGATCCGCGCGATGGATGTCGCGGATGTTGGCAAGTCGTGAACGGGCGATTCTTTTCACGAGGAGGTATTCCATGATCGCGATCAACCTTCGTCTGGCCGCCTTATCTCTGCTGCTTCTCGCCGGCAACGCCTTCGCAGCAAACAATGCCGGACCTCAAGCGCCAAACATCGTCTTCCTCCTCGCCGACGACCTCGGAGGGGGCGACTTACATTGTTACGGGCATCCCTATTCACGGACGCCCCACATCGATTCCCTCGCGCGCGACGGCACGCGCTACACGCAGTTCTACGCCACGGGTGCCACCTGCTGCCCCACGCGCACGGGGCTGATGACCTCGAAGTTCCCCGCGACGTATCCAACTTACCCCGCGAACGGCGGCTTCGCGAGCCACGTCACGATCACCGAACTGCTCAAAAAGCAGGGCTACGTCACAGGGCACTTCGGCAAGTGGCACATCGGGCCGGTTCAGAAACCTGGCACTTACGGCATCGATGCCATCGGCGCGAGTGAAGACGAGCAGGGAGGAAAGAAAAAGAAAGGCGACGAGCGCGGCCGCGACGCCCACATCTATAGACTGCGCCATCAAGTTCATCGAGCAACACAAGGGCGGCCCGTTTTATGTGAACGTGTGGGGGCACATCTCACACAATCCTGTGAATCCCACCGACGCGCTGGTGAAACGCTGGAGTGGACTGAAAGTGAAGGATAGCGATTTCCCCTCGCAGATGCTTGGCAAGCTCAGCGACGTTCGCAAAGCCGGCGGCGACGTGGATGACGGGATGCGCCGCTATCTCGCCGATGTCGAATCGCTCGACGACAGCGTGGGGCGAGTGCTGAAGCGGCTTGATGAACTGGGCCTTCGTGAGAACACCATCGTGGTCTTCAGCACCGATCAGGGGGCGGACATGAACAAGGCCTCACTCGGCGGTCTGCGTTTCAATCAAATGGGCAGCAACGGACCGCTTCGCGGCGGCAAGCACACACACTGGGAGGGCGGCGTGCGTGTGCCCTGGATCGTCCGCTGGCCCGGGCATGTGCCCGCGGGACGCACGGACGACAAATCGGTGCTCAGCGGCGTGGACTGGCTCCCGACACTTTGCTCGATCGCCGGAGCGAAAATCAACACCAGCGACTTCGACGGCGAAGACGCCTCCGCCGCCTGGCTCGGCAAAGGCCCTCACGTCCGCACCAAGCCCATCCTCTGGAAAGCGAGTTCGCCCGGAAGCGACTCCCTCATTCGAGATGGCCAGTGGAAACTCCGACACCCCACGCGCAAGAACGACGGCGAACTCGAACTCTACGACATCCTCGCCGATCCGAGCGAGTCGAAGAACGTCGCCATCCAGCATCCCGATATCGTGAAGAAGCTCTCTGCAAGACTGGAAGCCTGGGCGGCCACGCTACCGAAGGAATACCTCAAGACCAAAGACAAGCTGGACTGAGATTACCACATGGTCCGCAAACCTTGGATTGGATCTTTCGAGATCAAGAAAGGGGCTTTCTGCTTCGATTCAAGCTTCGATTGAAGCCTTGAAGAGATAACAAACAAGCCGGCCGACTGCCTCTCCCAACAGTCGGCCGGCCGGTTTTCGTTGACTCGGTTGATGTCCGAAACTGCCTCTCCCAACAGTTCCGAGCGATCAACTTCGTCGACGTTAACGTTAACACTTCCCGTGCCAACTCGACACGATTGCCACAAGTTATGGTTTTCATGGGGCTTCAGCGAAATGCCTGGGGAGGGGCCGTAGTTCAGGTGCCCGCGATCTAGGCAAATCTCGGTGATGACCGCCACCAAAAGAAGCCGCCCACGCCGGGGGAGAGGTCCAGCGGGGCGGAAAGTGTGTGACGAAGAAAGTATCGACAGGGTACCGTTCGCGAGAGACTTCAGGGCGGGGTATAGTGTCCCCATCGCGGCTGTGATCGTCGCTTTCCTTCCCGATTCGCCAGCCAAAACAGGCAGATCGACGATGCTCCATCGAGTCCCCGAGGTTCCCGCCATGCGTTGCACTTCTCCCCTGGCTCTGCTCCTTGTCGCGGTCACGCTCTCCGCTGCGGACCTTCCTCCACCGGCACCACTGCCGGGGCCGCTGGTGCTCGCGGGGCCGGGTCCGGTTTCCGACGACGCGAGGCAGGCGTTTTTCGACCTTGCAGGCAAGGGGAAGGCTCGCATCCTCGTCATCCCGAATACAGAGATCACGCCGCAGCCCGAGATCATCCTGAAGCCGTGGAAGGATCTCGAACCCGAAACGGTGGCCCTGTTCACTGTGAACAATCGGAAGCAGGCGGACGATTCCGCTATCGTGAAGCCGTTCGCGGATGCAACCGGAGTGTGGTTTGAGGGCGGCTCGCTTACGAAACTCCTCGACACTTACCGGGGCTCGCTCGTTGAGAAGGAACTCCGCAAACTTCACGCCCGCGGCGGAGCCCTCGGCGGCACGGGGGCCGGAGCCGCCATCTTCGGCACGCACACGATTCTACCTGGCGAAGCCGCCGCCAAGCTCAGCCCGGGGCTGGGATTCCTCCCCGGTTTCCTCATCAAGACGCAACCGCAGGGCGAGCGGTTCGCCACGCTGATCGCGACCCAGCCCGACCACCTTGGGCTGGGGCTCGAGGGTTCATCGACCTTCGTGGTTCAAGGGCGGCAGATTCGCGTCATCGGCGACGGCGCTGTCACCCTCCACGCCGCGGCCGGAGCGGGCAAGCCGGCGGTGGCCTCCTCCGTGAACGCCGGTGGAATGCTCGATCTGTTCCAGCTACGTCGCACGGCGGCGAACCGGGCCGCGAAGAATTCCTTCCCGCCCGCCAAACCCCGAGATCCCGTTGTCGCGAAGGGCGCGCTCGTGGTGGTCGGAGGCGGCGGGGCCGGGCCGGAGATCTGGAAACGATTCCTCGAACTCGCGGGTGGCCCCGAGTCTCTGATCGTTTTCGTCCCCACCGCCAACGAAGACCCGATCGGCTTCAACTTCCCCGAGGTCGCCGCGTTGCAGAAGTACGGAGCCAAGAACGTTCACATCCTCCACACGCGGGATCGATCCCGGGCGGACGAGCCGAAGTTCTCGGAACCTCTGACCCGGGCGAACGGCCTCTGGTTCGGCGGCGGACGCCAGTGGCGGTTTGTCGAGGCCTACGAGAACACTTTGACCGAGAAGCGTTTCCACGAACTCCTCGCCCGCGGCGGAGTCATTGGCGGTAGCTCCGCCGGGGCCTCGATCCAGTCCGAGTACATGCCTCGCGGCCATCCCCTCGGCAACACCGTCATGATGGCGGAGGGCTACGAAAAGGGCTTCAGCTTCCTCCCCGGCGCGGCGGTGGATCAGCACTTCTTCGCCCGCAAGCGGACCGGCGACATGACCGACCTCATGACCGCGTACCCGCAGTTCCTGGGCATCGGCATCGACGAAGGGACCGCGATCGTGGTGCAAGGCTCGACCGCCGAGGTCATCGGCCGCACCAAGGTGGGCTTTTACGACTACCGCAACGGGAAGCCCTCCGGCGACAGGGACTACACCGAGGTGAAGACAGGCGGGAAGTACAACCTGAAGCTGCGAAACATCGAGAAGTGAGTGACGAGAAGCGACAAGAGGCCTAAGTTTCTCGAAGTTCCGCGTTGTCGTTCGAGTTGCAAAAGAGAGCGGGTGCAAGGGCGACTCGCTCACCCTTGCACCCGCTTGATTGTTGCCAGTCTCGCGTTCGCGTTACTCGCCGCCGGCGTTGCGGTCAAGTTCCTTGAGGCCGCCGCCGTCGTTTCGCTTGTAGAGCGGCAGGTGGCGGTAGTAAACCTCGAGCGTCAGCAAGCTCAGAGCCGTGGTGCCGACGCGACCGCAGGAGCGGCCAACGGTGCCGGTGTCGGCCGGCCAGGAACCGTAATTCGCCTGGTTGGCTCCCACGTCCTGAGCCTTCAACAGCAGATCCCGCATGCCGGTGCCTGCGGCCTCGCCTTCGTTCCACACCTTCCAGCTCTTCCCTTCAAAGAAGTGAACGACCTGGGTGGCGTAGTAGTAGTAGTACATGTCCATCGATCCCGGTCGAGGCGGGCGGTTCATGAGGCCCTTCACGCCGTCGATCATGCCGGGGTTGTTCGGGCCCCAGCCGTCTTCGTAGTAGCGGCAGAGCAGGCCGACGGCAGTGAGGGACGTGCCGGGCCGGGCTCCGGCGGAGTCGCGGTAGCCGTACTTGTCCTTGTTGGAACCGGTGGAGACGAGGTCGAGGAACTTGTTCGCCTTCTTGATGACGGCGTCACTCACCACGAGATCCTTGCTAATCTTCGCCGAGTGCAGGGCCTGAATCTGCCAGCCCACGATCGAGGTATCGCCGGGGCTCTGAGACGAGTAGCCCCAGCTGCCATCGGGTGCCTGGGCCTTCTGAATGAAGTTGACGGCGCTTTGGGCGAATGGCTTGAGGGTGGGATCCTTGGTCATGCCGTAGCACTCGATGAGGGCCATGGCCCCGATGGCGTTGGAGTACATGCCCGCGGCCCTCTTGGGCGGGTTGTAGAAGTGGCCTTCGGCGCCGAGTCGGCTCTTGAGGAACTCGATGCCGCGGGAGACGACCTGCTGATACTTCTTGCCGCTCTTGTGAGTTTCGCCGGCGGCGAGGAAGGGCAGGATCGCCATGCCGGTGGCGGCGATGACATCGTCCTTGTGGGCGCCTTCGCCATCGTATTCCCAGTAGCCGAGGCGGCTGGCGCCTTCGCCTTTTTGCTTCTTGGCCAGCCAGGCCAGGCCGCGAGCCACGGCGAGTTCGGAAGCGGCATTGCCGCCACCCTCGCGAAGGAGGCGATCCTTGGTCGCACCGCTACGGCCGTCGAGGCCGCCGCCGGCGGTCAGGCCGCCACCGCCACCCGCTCCGGTAATGAGATTGCCTTCGGTCCCCATGAAGCCGCCCGTGGCGTTCTCGGTGACCGCACCCGGAGCCGCGTAGGTCGCCTGATTAATGCTTTCGGAGTTCGGAGCGCCGATCGGGTCCGACGTGACGGCGGCTTCCACCACCTGCTCGTCGATGCGCTCGACGTTCACGGAAGCCTCAAGTTCGGAGTCGATGCCGGGATCCTCGTTAGTGAGGTTCTTGGCGGCTTCTTCTTCCTCCGGCTTCTCCACAGACGCCGTGATCAGCTTGTCACTCATCTTGGCTTCACTGTTCGTGAGGCCGAAGATGAGAATCAGGAAGGAGATGAAGGCCACATGCACCGCGCCGCTGATCACCCAGGCGGGCAGCTGCTTCTTCATCAACCGTTCCTGGGAGGTCTCCTCGGCACCATTGAGTTGCCGAATGACCGCCGCCTTGGTCGGCCCCTTCGCCTTCGAGGACGCATTGGTCGCGTCCGGGGCTGGCATTTCGCTCGAAGTACTCACGATCACAACCTCCGAAAAGAGGAGTTCCGGATAACGGAAAGGATTATCTCTGAACGATCCGAAACCTAAAAGATCCAATAAGATCGGTTGGGCCACCCGTATCCCGCCGAGTCTCCCGCCGAGAGTCTCCCGCCGAGAGTCTCCCGCCGAGAGTCGCGGCCGCTTGATTCCCAAACCTGACTCACGTCCTTCACAATCTCATCATCTGTGACGCAGATCTTGGGAATTAGTTCCCAAAAGGGTTGGGTCTTCGTTCCTCGATGGCCTGTTTGACCTTGGAATCTCCGTGCCGCAACCACCAGCTGAGGAGACCGGCGGTGCCAAGAAGACCTCCGAAGCCCAGAAGCACGGCGGGGACGAAGAAATCGCTCCAGGTGCCGCCGCTGTACCCGGAATCCTCGGGGACCACGGTGATGGAGCGGCCGATCAACAGCGGAGCCCCTTTCCACTTCATCTGTTCGTCCGGCCCGCGTTCGCTGGACTCGTAGTGCATTCGCTTGAAGAAGTACCCGGAGAAAGAAACCTGCCGATTCATCCGGTTCGCCGGGGTCAGTCCTTCGGGGAGTTCCGTGAGAACCACGCACACCGGGTGAGCCTGGCCGGGCGGCTGGTTGCTCGGGATGATCCAGCCCTCATAGTAGTTGGCAAGGCCGGCGTCCCGCAGTTGGCGGGGAGGCTTATCCGCACGCAGGCGGATCAACCGACCCTCGAAGTGGACCAGATCCAGTTTGTACTGAGCGCGACCGTCGCCGAAGAGATCGGCGAAGCCGAGCCCTTTGCGGGAATTCTTGTCCAGATCCTCCTGCGCGAACTTCCGGGCATACAGCACCACCCAGTTCCAGGCGGCCTTCTCCGGCCAGGATTCCTCCTCCGCGCCGGGCATCGGGGCCGCGTCCCGAATCTTCTGGAAGATGCGAAGGCTCTTGTTCGGAATTGTTTCGATCGTGTTCCCCTCGGGCACCATGCCCTTGGGCAGCAGCGTCACCGACTGTCCGATTAGCACGGGGACACGCTTCCACTCGCTCAGCGGCACGCCCTGCGTCTTTCCTTCGGGGGGTTCGGTCATGAGCTTGAACGAGTATCCCGCGAACGACACCCAGCGATCCTTCAGGGCGTCCGCGTTGTCGATTCCCTTGGGCAGCTCGCTGAAGACGGCCAGGATTTCGTGGCTGAAAGGCTCCCCCGCCGGGATCAGGCGGGCCAGATAGGTATGCTTGACCCCGAACTCCTGGAGGCCCTTCGAGGCGTCCGCACGTTCGATCGACTTGATTAGCCCATCGAAGTGGATCGGCTGAAGGAAGAAACTCCGCCGGGAATCGTGGATGAGGTCTTCGCTGGTGAGGACGCGATTGGCGACGCCTTCGATTTCCGCCGCGGGGAACTGATTGGCGAACTGCACCACTTCCGTCCAGGCCCGGTATTCGTCGGCGTTCTCACGCTCGGAGCGGACGGGGGCCTCATCCTCGATGGCCCGGAACATGGCAAGCGAGGGGTTAAGTCGATACTTCTCCGGCACCGGCGGTTCGACGGCCTTCCGCGGCACGGGGGGGACGTTGTCCACATCCTGAGCGTTCGTGAACAGGGACAGGGAGACGAGAAGGCCCAAAGACAGGGAGAGTAGCCACCAGGCTCTTCCTCTCCGTGTGTCCGGGTTCGCCTGTTTTCCTGGCTGAGGAGTCCACCTTGACCGGGGATTCCACATGACTGATCCTCGTGACGGATGCGAAGGCGACTATCTATTATCCGCCCTCGCCCTTCTTTTCGCTGAGTGGTTCCGGGCTAATATCCGTGAATTTCTCCCGGACGCCAATATCGATCAACTGGACGACGTATTCGTGGAGGAGGGCCTTGTCGATCTGCAGCTTGAGCTTGCCGATCTTCTTGCTGGGCGTCTTGAGGGCCGCGTCCGAGGCGTCTCGAAGGGCTTTTTGGTAAGCCCTGAGGTCCGCTCCGAGGTTCTTGGTGCCACTGATGTCGCCCACCTCGATCTTCGCGATTCGACCGTCTGCCCCGGCGCGGACCGTGACGATGACTTCCTTGGCCTTCTCGTCTTCGAGCGGGTCGGCAATGCTGACGCCGCCGCCGTCCTTGTTGGGGATGGCCAGGGCCATCTGGCCTTCCGTGGGCGACGGGCGGAACGTGAGAAGGAAGAACGCCATGAGCTGGAACGACATATCCAGCATCGGTGTGATGGGCAGGTCGGGTTCGACGTGATCGGTTTGCTGTCGCTTATGTTTCTTGTGGGACATTGTCGACTCTCGTAGTTCACGTCGCTTGTCGTCACCCGGGGAACGCGCTCGGCTCCGATAACTGGTCTCGTGGCTCACCAAGCGCTTATCGTGAGTCGCCGATCTGGGCGCGGATTCGCACTTGCTTGTAACCGGCGGAGCGGATGCCTTCGACCACGTCGTTGATCTTCTCGAAGCGAGCACGGTGGTCACCACGGATGATGATCGTCGAAAGGACCGGCGCCTTGGGGTTCGGCGATGCGGCCACGTCGCGCTGCATGCGGCGTTTCATGTATGAAGCGACCTGGATCTTGTTATCCAGCGACAACGAGTCCTCGGCATCGAGCTTGGAGAGCAGCACCTTGCCGTTGAGATCGACGTTGAGGAAGAGCAGCCGTTCATCCTTGATATCCAGCCCCCGGGCCGCGATGGCCTCGGGGAGCTTGATCGATTCGTTCACCTGATCCATCACGAAATTGGCGCAGAGCATGAAGAACATGACGAGCTGGAGCACCATGTCCAGCATCGGTGTCAGGTTCGGTTCGCACTTTTCGAGGTTGCCGTGGCTCATGGAAGATCAGAGTCTCGTGAGTCAGGCCTGAGCAGTAAGGCCTGACAAGGGAGCGCGGACGTCCAGGAAATTCCGAGGGCGCTGACCAAAGGTGGCTTCAGGGCTGGGAAGGACCTCCCGCCTCGAGCAAGCGTTTATCGCGGCGCGGCCGGCGCCCCCATGGATGAAGCCGTGCCGATGGCGGGGGAGCTCATCACGCTGGCCGGGCCGCCGGCGGGGCCCGAGGGCAGGCTGGTGCCTCCCGGGGCTGACGGCTTCTTCGAGTTGTGGTACATCTGCGTCAGGAGGTCGTCCGCGATGTGGCCGACGTCCATGGTTACGCGGGTGATGCGGTTGCGGAAGAAGGCGTTGAAGAAGATGGCCGGGATGGACATACCGATACCGAGCAGCGTCACCACGAGGGCGTGGCTGATACCGCCGGCGAGGGCCTGGGCGTTCGGGGCACCGTTGCTTTCGCCGAGGGCCATGAACGACTCGATCATACCGTACACCGTGCCGACGAGGCCGATCATGGGCCCTATTGACGCGATGACGGCGGTGTAGTTATTCTTCTGTTCCTTGTCGCTTTTGATGCTCTCGAGGGTGTTCACGGCCGCATCACGAGCGTCTTCCAGGCCATACTGGAGGCGGCCCATGCCCGCGGTGAGCACGCGCCCGAGGAAGCTCGGGTCGTTGCGCGTCATCTCGAAGGCTTCCTTGAACTTACGCTTGTTGACCGTGTCGGTGAAGTCGTCCACGAATCCAACGGGGATCGCGGCGGACATGCGAAGGTCCAGAAGCAACAGGACGACGAGGGCCACGAGGGCGACCGAGATCGCGAGGATCATGGGCCCGAAGACCCAGCCCACGGACTCGATCATGTGGACGATGATGTTTTTCTTCTTGCTGGGAGCGGTTGCGGCCGCCTCCCCTTCCTGGGCGAACGCCATTTCAGAGAACAGCATTAGCACCAGAAGCGCCACGCCGCCACACAGGACAAATCGGCCCGTGGACCGCCAGAAAGAAGAGGAGAACATACGTTGTCCCTGACAGATAATGTTGAACAAGAAAGGGAAGTTTCCGTATCAGTTCGCGTCCGTTTGCGATCATCCCAAGATCTTGCATTGGACGCAGCCCTGCCACGGTTAGTTCCGTGAAACAAGGCCTGCCTGCGGGCGATGAGCGAATCCGGGGAAATCGTCTTGTTATAGGAGTGGATTGGAGGTCGATCGTCAAGGGCGCTTGGTTGCGGAAGGCAGGGCTTCTTTGGCAATTTCGCCGGATGGGGGGAGTTTGGCGTTTGGGCTAGCGATCCGGCCCTCTGCGTAAACCTGGCAAGGAGGTGGTCGTGAAAAGCGGTAGCGATTATGTGGGATTTGCTGATGATGACGACAAGAAACGACGATGAATCGGAGACACGCCGCCGCCGCGCGGCGACTCGAATTCAAGGACCTTACGCATGCCCGAGGCACCCGGAGATCAGCCGCTTCGACGCTGGGAGAAAATGTTCTTCGGCGTCACGCTGTTGGGCCTCGCCGTTTTTGCCGGCTTCAGCGAGATCCGGTCATGCTTCCTCAAGGAACGCCACACGGACTTCGGCGTTTACCTGCGGGCGGCTTATGCGGCTCGGACCGGCGGCGACATGTATCAGATCACGGATGATCACGGCTGGCACTACTGCTATCCGCCGCCCTTTGCCCTGCTGCTGACGCCTTTGGCCGACCCGCCTTCGGGTGCCGACCGCACGGGCTTCGTCCCGTTCTGGTTCGCCACGGCAGTGTGGATTGTGATCAGCCTTCTTGTGGCGATATGGACCGTGCATGTTCTCGCGAAGGCCGTGCTTCCCGATGCGAAGCCCTGGAGTCGCCGCTGGCTTTATGCCCGAACGGTGCCATTCTCGCTCTGCATCGGCAGCATTGGCTTCACGGTGTCGCATGGCCAGGTGAACACGGCCGTGGCCGCCCTGATTGCGGGGATGTTCGTCGCCTTCGCGGCGGATCGCCGAATCGCGGCAGGGGCCTGGCTGGCCGCCGCCGCCGCCCTGAAGATCACCCCGGCGCTGCTGGTGCTCTATCCGCTTCTCCATCGCGATCGCCGCAGCCTTATCGGGCTGGCGGCGGGGTCGATCGTGCTGCTGGGGATCTTGCCTGTGGCATTCTTCGGATTCCAGGGAGCGATCGACGAGAATAGGAAACTCGTGCACCAGGTTCTCGCGCCGGGCCTTGGTGGATCTGCCGCGGGAGATCAGACCCGCGCGAAGGAACTCACCAACACGACCATGACGGATAGCATCTCGTTTGTCTCTGTGATTCATACCTGGAAGCATCCCGAGGATCGCCTGGTTCGCGAGCACACCACGCCGGATGCGGACCAATCCTCGCGGCTCGCACACTGGGCCATCAGCGGCCTGATGATCGCGATCACTTCCGTGCTGATCTGGAAGAATCGGACGAAAGGTGCCGCGGAACAGCTCTTACTGCTCGGTTCGTTGGTGCTGGTGATGATTCTCGCGGCACCGGTCTCGCACAACCACCACTTCGCGATGGCCCTGCCAGCGCTGTGCGGATTGTGGCTGTGGGGGTTGAAGCAGCGCCCCGGCCAGTTGATCCCGTCGGCCTGGGTCCTTGCAACACTGGTCTCATGGACCGCAGGCACGGCGATCCTGCTTTTGCCCGGGCAGATCTTCGTGCAACTGCGTGAGTTCGGCCTCGGCACGGCGGTGACGGTGCTGCTCTGGGCCGTCGGCCTGGCCACGGCGAATCGCAAGGCGAACGCCGCCGTCGAGGGGCAACAGGAACCGCAACCTCTCGCCTGGGCGGCGTGATCGCCCTATCTATCACGAGAGATGGTGACGTCTCCCCGATTGCCGATCGGCCCGCGCCGCTGGGAATGGGCCGTGCTCGGGCTCTTCGTCCTGGTCGTTGTCGCTTTTGGCGTGATCGTCGAAGTGCGAGCGGTCTTCCTGGATACCAGCAAGACCGATTTCGGGGTCTACGCCCGTGCGGCCTGGGCTCTGCGAACCGGTCAGGACCCCTACGAGATCATCGACAATAACGGCTGGCACTACTGCTATCCGCTGCCCTTCGCGATCCTTCTCACGCCGCTGGCGGATCCCTATCCGTGGGCCGTCCGGGACGGCTATCTTCCCTTCGCGGTTTCCGTCGGCCTGTGGTATCTGCTCGAAACGATCGCGATTGCGATCAGCGCTCATCTCTTCGCGAACGCCATCCTTCCCCGGGAAATCGCCGGTTCCCGACGCTGGTGGTATGCCCGCTTCGTTCCGGTGATACTCGCACTGGGCGGGCTGGCGTATTCGCTGGCACGCGGCCAGGCGAACGTGATCGTGGTGCTCTGCATCGCGGCGATGTTCGCGTCATCCATGCGGGGTCGGAGACTGGCGTCCGGCGGTTGGCTGGCCGCGGCGGCCCTCGTGAAAGTGATCCCTGCGTATCTGGTCCTGTGGCCCATCATGCGACGCGATGCACGCAGCCTGCTCGGTGCGTCCGTGGCCGCGGCACTCCTGCTGTTCCTGCTCCCCCTGCCCTGGATGAGCCCGGAGCGAACCATGCATCTGGACCTGAAGATCGTGGAACTCGTGCTTCGGCCAGGTGCCGTGGGTGATGGCGACCAGACGCGAGCCAAGGAACTGACCGACACGACCTCGACGGACAGTCAATCGTTCGCGGCTGTCATCCACGCCTGGCGTTACCCCGATCGCGAGAACCGACCAGCGATGGCGTCTCGCGAGACGAAGCTGGCACACTGGATTCTCGGGGCGATCCTGACGATCCTGACCATCGCTTTCGGTTCGTCTCGGGCTCGTGGCGAACCCGCCGAGGTTCTCGTCATCCTGGGCTGCCTGTGCGTGGTGATGCTGTTAGTCTCGCCCGTCTCGCACATGCACTACTACGCCCTGGCGTACCCCCTGGTGGCCGGCCTGTGGTTGAAGGGGCTCGCAAATCGCCCCGAGGCGTTCACGCCCGACCGGTGGACGCTCTTTGTGCTGATCGCGTGGAGCGTACTAACCTCTGTGCCGCTGCTACCAGGTTCGCTCTGCGAAGCGCTTCGCGAAGGCGGCCTCGGCACCCTCGCCACACTGGCCCTGTGGGCCTATGCCATCTGGCCGAGGCGGTGAGGACGACCTGCCGACTCTCCTTGCATGTGAGTCCCCGTGCCTCTGCGAGGATTGAATCGGTATCGACCATGGGCAGCGAACGAAGGCATGAGGCGAACGAGCGACAACCCGACGGCTCGACACGCCCACACTCGGGGGACTCACATTCTCCGCTCGCCAAGTGGTTGCGTATCTCTGGATATCATTGGACGGGCGAAGCGTTACGCCATCGAAGCCTTCAGTACGGAGACCATCCGCTTCTGGTGCTCTTCGACTTTTGCCATGATCGACTTCACCTTCTCGCGGGCTGCGGCGGGGTTGCGATGGATCGCCTCCAGCCGCGACCAGAGTTGCTCGCCCGAGGTCTCATCGACTTCAAAGAACCAGTCGTCCGCACCGATGTCGCGATACATCTGGCCCTTGCAGGTGTCCGTCGGCTGGCGAACGTGGAAGGTCGGCGTGCCCTGATACAGGGCAATCAACGGGGAGTGGCACTCCACACTCACCACGCACTGCGAGCGGGCATAGATCGAGGCCGCTTCGTCCGGCAGCCAGTACGTATCGCGCCAGACGACATTGCGGCGGATGTCTTCCGGCAGCGGATCGACTAGTACCGACTTGCCCATCTCCACCTGATAGGTCATCTCGGCACACACCATCACTTTGTTGCCGGTGCCCTTGATGTACCGGGTCATCATGTCGCGAAGGCGGGCATGGTCCTTCTCGGTCGTGCGGTCGTTGATTGCGTCCTTGGCGCGGTCGATGGCCGTCGGCTCGGTCTTGCGGATCTTGTAGTAGGGTGTGTACCGCAGCCGTG
>Ga0105044_10003315_pt1 | contig 22072 bp, 17 predicted proteins | sample MAT01_FD_78092 | JGI IMG/M metagenome (GOLD analysis project Ga0105044, IMG submission 78092) | Freshwater microbial communities from Lake Fryxell liftoff mats and glacier meltwater in Antarctica - MAT-01 | ecosystem: Environmental > Aquatic > Freshwater > Ice > Liftoff microbial mat | place...
AGGCGGCTATCATTCTAGTGGGACTCGAGGGGATTGGTAGGCTCCACACCATGAGTATTCGGCTGCTGATCGTCGCCGCCCTCCTGTGCGGATTCGCGATCCTCCTCGCGTTCACCGTGCAGGTCCTGCTCGCCGGCTGAGCCCCTCGGCGCCCGGGGCGCCGTAGCCTCCACCGCCATGAAGGACGCCCTCGGGGCCGTACAGACCGTCCTGGTGCTCGGGGGCACCTCGGAGATCGCGCTCGCCACCGTGCGCCGCCTCGCCCGCGACCGCTGTCGCCGCGTGGTGCTCGCCGTGCGGGATCCGGCCGCCGCGACCGCCGTCGCCGAGGGCCTGCGGGCCGACGGCCTCGACGAGGTCCACCTCATCGCCTTCGACGCCCTCGACCCCGCGGGTCACGCCGCGGTGATCGAGAAAGCGGTCGGGTTGCTCGGCGACCTCGATCTCGTCCTGTCCGCCTTCGGCGTCCTCGGCGACCAGGCGGCGTTCGACGCCGACCCGGCGAGCGCGGCGGAGGCGGTCAGCGTGAACATGGCCGGTGCGGTCTCCAGTGGCCTGGCCGCGGCGAACCGCCTGCGGGAGCAGGGCCACGGGACCCTGGCGGTCCTCTCCTCGGTCGCCGGCGAGCGGGTCCGGGCCGAGAACCTGGTCTACGGCGCCACCAAGGCCGGCCTGGACGGCTTCGCCCAGGGCCTCGGTGACGCCCTGCAGGGCACCGGCGCCCGGGTGATGGTGGTGCGGCCCGGGTTCGTGCCCACCCGGATGACCGAGGGTCGGGAGCCCGCCCCCTTCTCGACCACTGCGGACGCCGTCGCCGACGAGATCGCCAAAGGGCTGGCCAAGGGGTCCGAGGTCGTGTGGGCCCCGCCGATCCTGCGCTACGTGTTCAGTGCCTTGCGCCACCTCCCCCGCCCCCTCTGGCGCAAGGTCGCCGCCCGGTAGGGGACCCACGTCGTAGCCTCGGGCCATGACCGCGGGGGCCAACGAGGTGACGCGCCTGGTCGTGGTCGGTCAGGGCTACGTCGGCCTGCCCCTGGCCGTCCGGGCCTGCGAGGTCGGCTTCGACGTCGTCGGCCTCGACATCGACGCCGACCGCGTGAAGCGCCTCGAGGCGGGCGATTCCACCGTCGAGGACATCGGCGACGACCGTCTGGCCGCCGCCCTGGCCAGCGGCCGGTACCGCCCGACCACCGACCCGGCCGATGCCGCCGGATTCGACGCCGCCATCATCTCGGTCCCCACCCCGCTCCGGGAGGGCAACCCGGATCTGCGCTTCATCGAGTCCGCGGTCGGCGTCCTGGCCGAGCACGTCACCGAGGGCTGCCTCGTGGTCCTCGAGTCAACGACCTACCCCGGCACCACCGAGGAGCTGGTCGGCCCGATCCTGGAAGCGGGCTCCGGGCTCGTGGCGGGCACCGACTTCCACCTCGGCTACAGCCCCGAGCGCATCGACCCCGGGAACCAGGAGTGGCGCTTCGAGAACACCCCGAAGGTGGTGTCGGGGATCGACGCCGACTCCCTCGCCGCCGTCGAGGCCCTCTACGGGCGCCTGGTCGACCAGACCGTCGCCGTGTCGGGGACCAAGGAGGCCGAGCTCACCAAGCTCCTGGAGAACACCTTCCGCCACGTGAACATCGCGCTCATGAACGAGGTGGCGATGTTCGCCCACGAGCTCGGCATCGACGCCTGGGAAGCGGTGGAGGCGGCCTCCACCAAGCCGTTCGGCTACCTGCGGTTCACCCCCGGCCCCGGGGTCGGCGGACACTGCCTCCCCATCGACCCGTCGTACCTGTCGTGGCGGGTCAAGGACTCCCTGGGTCATGCCTTCCGCTTCGTGGAGCTGGCCAACGACATCAATGCCCACATGCCCGACTACGTCGTCCGCCGCCTGCAGACCACCCTCAACGAGCGGGGCGTGCCGGTCCGCGGGCGGCGCGTCCTCCTGCTGGGCCTGGCCTACAAGCGCAACACCGGCGATGCCCGCGAGACCCCCGCGGGGCCCATCGCCCGCCTCCTCACCGAGCTGGGCGCCGACGTGTACGGGGCCGACCCCCACGTGGACGAGGACGCCCTGGGCCCGGAGGTCACCCGGGTGGACCTGACCGCGGCCGAAGTCGCCGCCGCCGACGCCGTCGTGCTGCTGGTCGACCACGACCGGTTCGACCTCGACCTGGTCGCCCGCCACGCCACCTACGTGCTCGACACCCGCCACGCCCTCACCGGCCCCGCCGTCGAGCACCTGTGAGCGGCGCCCGGACCGAGTCGGTCACCGGGGGGCTCCTCCGGACCGCCCGGCCCCGCCAGTGGGCCAAGAACCTGCTGGTGTTCGCCGCCCCGGCGGCCGCCGGGGTCATCGATCAGGCCAAGCCCCTGGCCGACGCCTCGATCGCCTTCGCCGCCTTCTGCCTGGCCGCGTCGGGCACCTACCTGCTCAACGACGTCGCCGACCGCGAGTCCGACGCCCGGCACCCGACCAAGCGCTTGCGGCCCATCGCCGCCGGTGTGGTGCCCCCGGGCCTGGCCACCGTCGTCGGCGTCCTGGCCATCGTCGCGGGATTCGGCGTCAGCTTCCTCGCCGACTGGCACCTGGCGGTCGTGGTCGGCATCTACGTGGCCATGACCACCGCCTACAGCCACTGGCTCAAGCACATCGTCATCCTCGATGTCGTCGCGGTGGCCAGCGGCTTCGTGCTCCGCGCCATCGCAGGAGCCACCGCCACCGGCGTCCCGGTGTCGGACTGGTTCTTCATCGTGACCTCGTTCGGCTCGCTGTTCGTGGTGACCGGCAAGCGTCAGGGCGAGGTCGGCGACCTGGCCGAGGAGGAAGGCGAGGCCGCTGACGTGCGGGCCACCCTCGACGAGTACACCGACTCCTACCTCGCGTATCTGCGCACGATCTCCTCCGCGGTCATGTTCGTGGCCTATTGCGTGTGGGCCTTCGAGACCGCCGCGCCGACCTCGGGCTCGGTCCCCTGGTTCGAGCTGTCGATCCTGCCGTTCGTCATCGCCGTCCTGCGGTACGCCCTGCTCCTCGACCGGGGCAAGGGGGCGGCCCCCGAAGAGCTCTTCTTCGCCGACCGGCCGCTGCAGCTCGCCGGTCTGGCCTGGGCCCTCGTCTACGGCACCGCGGTGTACCTGGCATGACCGAGCTGAGTGGTTGGTCCCGGACCGCCCCGACCGGCGCCACCGTGGCGACGCCGCGGACCCCCGCAGAACTGTCCGCCACCGTCGACGACGCCTCCGGGCGGGGCGTGATCGCCCGGGGCCTCGGGCGCTCCTACGGCGACGCGGCCCAGAACGCCGGGGGCACCGTCGCCGACGCCACCGGCGTCCGTCGCCTGCTGTCCTTCGACGGGGTCACCGGCATGGTGACCGCCGAGGCCGGCCTGAGCTTCGACGACCTCCTGCGGGTGGCCGTGCCCCAGGGATGGTTCGTGCCCGTCTCGCCGGGCACCCGCTACGTGACCGTCGGTGGGGCCATCGCCGCCGATGTCCACGGCAAGAACCACCACCACGACGGCTCCTTCGCGCAACATGTCCGCTCGCTGCGCCTCCGGACCCCGGCGGGGATCGTCGAGGTCGGCCCGGACCAGGACCCCGATCTGTTCTGGGCCACCGCCGGCGGCATGGGCCTGACCGGTGTCATCCTCGACGCCACCTTCGCCCTGCAGGCGATCCCGACCAGCCGCCTGTTGGTCGACACGGAGCGGACCACGGACCTGGACGACGCCCTCGACCGCATGAGTCGGGGCGACCACCGCTACCACTATTCGGTGGCGTGGATCGACCTCGTCGCCACCGGCGCGGGGATGGGCCGCTCGGTCCTGACCCGGGGGGACTTCGCGCCCGTGGAGGCGCTGCCGGAGGCCGACCGGGCCGAGGCCCTGGCCTATGACCCGAGCGTGCTCCTGGTCGCTCCCCCCTGGGTCCCCAACCTGGCCCTGAACCGCCTCTCCGTGCGGGCCTTCAACGAGGTCTGGTACCGCAAGCACCCCCGCCACCGGGTCGGCGAGGTGCAGGCCATCCCGCCGTTCTTCCACCCCCTCGACTTCGTGAAGGGTTGGAACCGGATCTACGGCAGTCGCGGCTTCCTGCAATGGCAGATGGTCGTGCCCTTCGGGGCGGAGGCAACCCTGCGCCGGGCCGTCGAGGCCCTCTCCGGCGAGGGGCGTCCGTCGTTCCTGGCGGTCCTCAAGCGCTTCGGCGCCGCCGACCCGGGGCCGCTGTCCTTCCCCATGCCCGGCTGGACCCTGGCCCTGGACATCCCAGCCGGCGACGCCTCACTCGGCCCCCTGCTCGACGCCCTCGACCGGGAGGTGGCCGACGCCGGTGGTCGGATCTACCTGGCCAAGGACAGCCGTGTGGATCCCGGCCTCCTGGCCGCCATGTACCCCCGCCTCGACGAGTGGCGCGAGGTGCAGGCTCGGGTGGACCCCGCCGGCGTGCTCCAGTCCGACCTCGCCCGTCGCCTCAGGCTGACCTGAACCAGGCCACGGTGGCCGCCAGGCCGTCGTCGAGATCGACCGGGATGATGTCCGGGAAGGCCGCTCGTAGACGCTCCCCCGCCGCCGTCGAGTGGGCGACGTCGCCGGGCCGGGAGTCGGTGTGCTCGACGGCGATCGGGACGCCCACGACGCGCTCGATCCGGCTGACGAGGTCGAGGAGGTCGGTCCGCGTGCCGAAGGCCAGGTTGATCGGGCCGGGAGCGGTCATGGCTTCGGCCACCGCCCGGGCCAGGACCTCGACGACATCGCCGACGAACGTGAAGTCCCGACTCTGGCTGCCGTCGCCGTGGACCTCGAGGGCGCGGCCGGCGAGCGCGGCGTCCACGAAGCGGGGGACGACCGCGGCGTACGGGTGATCCGCAGCCTGGAGCGGGCCGTAGACGTTGAAGAAGCGCAGGGCCATCACGGGCAGGGCGTAGGCCACCCCGTAGGCCAGCGTGTAGCCCTCCGCAGCCAGTTTGGATGCGGCATACGGACTGCGGGGGGCAACGGGGAGGTCCTCGTGCTTCGGGGACACCGCCGTGTCGCCGTAGACCGACGAGGACGAGGCCACGACCACCGGGACCGACCGGGCCCGGGCCGCCTCGAGGACGTGCACCGTGCCGGTGACGTTGACCTCGTGGGCGGCGAGCGGTTCGGCGATGGAGCGGGGCACCGAGGCCCGGGCCGCCAGGTGGACGATGCGGTCGGCGCCCCCCACCAGCCGCCCGACGGTGTGGGCATCGGTCACCGAGCCCTCGACGAGGTCGAGGTCGGCCCCCTCGAGATTGCCGGTTCGGCCCGTCGAGAGGTCGTCGAGCACGACCACCTCGTGGCCGTCGTCGATCAGCCGGCGGCTGAGGTTCGCGCCGATGAACCCGGCCCCACCGGTGACCAGGACGCGCACGACCTAACCCAGGGCCCAGTCCGCCATGGCGGCCAGGCCGGCGTCCAGGTCCGTGGCGGGCTCCCAGCCGAGCACGGCCCGGATGCGGCGGGTGTCGCCGCCCGTGCGGGCGACGTCACCCAACTGGACCGGGCGCTGGTCGACGGTGATGGCACGGCCGGTCAGGACCTCCACCCGCTCGATCAGCTCGGCCAGGCTGACCTGACTGCCCCCGGCCACGTTGAGGACGGTGCCGGGGTCCACCTCCGCCGCTGAAGCGGCGAGCAGCGTGGCGTCCACCACATCGCCCACGTAGGTCAGGTCCCGGACCTGGCTCCCGTCGCCATAGCGGGGAAAGGCGCCGCCCGTACGGACGGCGTCGAACAGGCGCCGGAGGCCCATGTCGGGGCGCTGGCGGGGCCCGTAGACGCTGAAGAAGCGCAGGGCCACGACCGGTAGGCCCTCGTTGCGGGCATGGGCCAGACCGAGGTGCTCGGCGGCCAGCTTGGTCACGCCGTAGGGGCTGTGGGGCCTCGGGAGGTCGTCCTCCGAGCAGGGGTAGCGGGCCGCCTCGCCGTAGACCGACGAGCTCGACGCCAGGACGACCCGGCCGACGCCCGCCCGACCGGCGGCGGCCAGGAGCCGTTCGGTGGCCACGATGTTGTCCCGGGTGTACTCGGTCAGCCCGTCGCCCCACGAGGCCCTGACCCCGGGCTGGCCGGCCAGGTGGACCACGATGTCGGACCCGGCGACCAGACCGTCGAGATCGTCGGCGCTCAGGTCCAGGTCGTGCTGGTCCAGCGGCCCACCGGCGGCCACCCACGCCAGGTTGGCCTTCTTCTCGCTCACGTCGTAGTTGGCCCGGAGGCAGTCGATGCCGACCACGTCGTGGCCGGCGTCGACCAGACGGCGGGCGAGGTGGGAACCAACGAAGCCGGCCGAGCCGGTTACGACGAAGCGCATGGGAGACGGGCAGTCTGGCAGCCGCCGCTAGATTCGGCGTTCCCTCCGCGGGACGCCGATGCCTCTCCTCCCCCCCGACCCGCCCGCCCGGCCCCCGACACGGGTCGAGAACCTGCTCGTCGGCGCGTTCGCTACGGCTGCGGCCGTGGGGGCCGCCTTCGCCGCCGGCGAGCCGGCCGGTTGGCGGCCGGCGGACCTCGTCTGGCGGGCCGGGTTCGCGGTGCTCGTCGTGCTGGCCGGGGCCAAGGCCCGTCGTTGGACGTGGCTGGTGGCCACCGGAGCCGGTGCCGCCGCCGCTCCCAGCGCGCTCGTCGCCGCCCCCGCCCTCGTCGGTCTGGTCATCGCCGTGGCCAACGTCTCCGTCGGGCGGCGCACCCGGGTCGTGGGGGCCGCGGCCGCCGGTCTCGCCGTCCAGAGCCTCCTGCGCCTCGACATCGACGAGCCGTTCGGCGCCGCCTCGCTGGTGGCCCTCGCGGCACTGGCCCCGGTCCTGGTCACCGGCTGCCAACGGAGCCGGACCCGGACCCGGCGCATCATCGTCGGCACCCTGGCCGGGTCCCTGGTGATCGGCGCGGGGCTGGTGGCCCTGCAGGCCTGGGCCGTGATCGAAGCCCGCTCCTCGGTCGCCTCGGGCATCGACGCGGCTCGGGCCGGGTTCGACGCCGCCCGCTCCGGCGAGGAAGCCGCGTCCGTCGAGGAGTTCGACGCCGCCGCCGCCGACTTCGCCGAAGCCAACGACGTGCTCACCACGCCATGGGCCCTGGCGGGCCGGGCCGTCCCCCTGCTCGGCCAGCACGCCCGAGCGGTGCAGGAGGTGACCGACGCCGGAGCCGACCTGGCCGCCACCGCCTCACAGGCCGCCGGTGATGCCCCGATCGAGGAGCTCACCTTCACCGACGGGGCCCTCGACCTGGCCCAGGTGGCCGAGTTCAGTGATCCGCTGGCCCGCGCCGAGGCCGGGCTGACCGCGGCCCGGACGACGGTGAACGAGATCGACAGCGGCTGGCTCCTCCCCCCCCTGGCCGACCGGGTCACGGAGTTCGCGGCCGAAGTGGACGAGGCGCTGCCCCAGGCCGAGATCGCCAGCGAGGGGGTGGCCGTGGCCCCCGGCCTCTTCGGCGGCGACGGCCTCCGCCGCTACTTCGTCGCCTTCGTGACCCCCGCGGAGCAGCGGGGGCTCGGCGGCTTCATGGGCAACTTCGGGGTCCTGACCGCGGAGGACGGGGAACTGACCCTGGTGCGGTCCGACGAGATCCAGGCGCTCCAGACCCCCCTCGCCGCCCGGGGTGCGACGGTGACCGCCCCACCGGACTACGTCGCCCGCTACGGACGGTTCCAGCCCGGGATCACCCCGGGGGACGTGACGCTGTCCCCGGACTTCCCGTCGGTCTCGACGGTCATCGACCAGCTCTTCAGCCTCTCGGGCGGCCAGGCTCTCGACGGGGTGATCCTCGTCGACCCCATCGCCCTCGAGGCGCTGCTGACCTTCACCGGGCCGATCAGCGTGACGGGATACCCGACCCCGCTGACCTCGGAGAACGCGGCCGACATCCTGCTGCGCGAGCAGTACGTCAGCTTCGATGACCGGGCCGGCCGCAAGGACTTCCTCGAGGAGGCCAGCCGGCTGACGTTCCAGGCCCTCACCTCGGGCGACCTCCCCGGGCCCCGCCGGGTGTCGGAGGTCCTGGGCCCGATGGTCGACCAGGGCCGGCTCCTCATGCACAGCTTCGACCCCGCCGAGCAGGCGTTCTTCGAGCAGATCGGCCTGGACGGGGCCTTCCCGGCGGCCCAGGGCGGCGACCTGGTGGCGGTGACCACCCAGAACAGTGCCCACAACAAGGGCGACTCGTTCCTCACCCGCTCCCTGGACTACCAGGCCGACATCGACCCCGACACCGGCGTGGTGGAGGCGACCGCGACCGTGACGCTCGTCAACACCGCCCCTGCCGGGGGGCTCCCGGACGTGCTGATCGGCGTGAACCCCTCGGTGGGCACGCCCGACCTGCCCGACCTGCCCCCGGGCACGAACCGCATGTACCTGTCGCTCTACACCCCCCACGCCATCGCGGCGGCCGAGGTCGACGGTGTCGCCCTTCCCGTGGGTTCGCAGCCCGAGCTGGGCGTCAACGTGTACTCCCAGTACGTGAACGTCCCGCCCGGGGCGACGGTGACGGTGACCTTCCACCTGGCGGGCGGGGTCGACCTCACCGAGGGCTACCGGCTCACCGTGGCCGGCCAGGCCACCATCAACCCCGACGAGGTGTCGGTGAGCGTCGGGGCCACGGACCCGTGGACCCTCGAGCCCGAGCGGGGGTTCGAGACCGACGGTGACCGGGTCACCGCCGGGTGGACCGACAGTGAGGACCACGTCCTCACCGCGGCCCTCGACCCGGGCTGAGCCCGGGCCGGGCCGGCTCAGGCGTCGACCCGGACCACGGCCTCCAGCCGGCGTCGGAGCTCGTCCACGTCGCGCGTGGCCATGAGCTCGTCGATGACCGTCGGGTCCAGTCCCGCGACCAGCACATGGGAGATCAGCGGGTGGGGCCCCCTCCGGGGGTGCTCGGCCTCGCCCCAGAGCGTCTCGGCCAGCTTCTCGCCGGGCCGCAGCCCGGTGAACACGATGTCGACCTCGGTCTCGGACTGGGCCACGAGGCGGGCGGCCACGTCCGCGATGCGCACGGGCTCGCCCACGTCGAGGATGAGGACCTCACCGTCGACGCCGAGGGCGCCGGCTTGGATGACCAGCTCGGCGGCCTCCTCGACGGTCATGAAGAACCGGGTGACCTCCGGGTCGGTGACCGTCACGGGCCCCCCGGAGCGGATCTGGGACCGGAACGTGGTCAGCACCGAACCGCGGCTGCCCAGGACGTTGCCGAAGCGCACCGACAGGAAGGTGCCGGGGCTGCGGCGACTGGCATCGGCGGTGAGCCGCTCGGCGATGGCCTTGGTGTAGCCCAGCACGCTGGTGGGGTCCGCCGCCTTGTCGGTCGACACGTTCACGAACCGCTGCACCCCGTTGGCCGCGGCGGCCTCCAGCAGGTGGTGGGTGCCCAGCACGTTGGCCCGCACCGCTTCGGCCGGGTGGCGCTCCAGCAGCGGCAGGTGCTTCAGCGCGGCGGCGTGGAAGACCACGTCCGGCCGGCGGGTGGCCATGATCTCGTCGACCGCAGCCCGGTCCCGGATGTCGGCCACGATCAGGTCCGGCGAGTCGAGCAGGGCCCGGCCCTCCAGTTCCAGCTGGACGGCGTGCAGGGCCGACTCGTCCCGGTCCAGCAGGAGCAGCTCCTCGGGGCCGTAGGCCGAGAGCTGGCGCACCAGCTCCGAGCCGATGGACCCGCCGGCCCCGGTCACCAGGACCCGTCGGCCGAGCAGATAGCCCGCGATGCTGGCCACGTCGGTGTTGATGCGGTGGCGGCCGAGGAGGTCGGCCTCGCTGACCGGACGGACGTCGCTGACATCCACCGAGCCGTCGTAGAGGTCCCGCACCGGTGGCAGGACGAGGACCCGGAGGGCATCGACCCGGGCCAGGTCCGCCACCTCGGCCACCAGGGCCGAAGAGGCCGAGGGGATGGCGACGACCACGGCCTCGGCGGCGTGGCGGCGGGCGACCTCGCTCAGGTCGTCGCGGGTGCCCTCGACGCGGATCCCGCTGATGCTGAGGTTGCGCTTGGCCTGGTTGTCGTCGAGCAGGGCCACCGGGCGGTAGGGCGAGTCGGGATTGCGCAGCATGGCGGTCAGGACCTGCAGGCCACCCTCACCGGCCCCGAACACCACCACGGGCTGGGCGTCGTCACCGGGCCGGAGGCGCCGTTCGAGCGCCAGGCGCCAGGCGTACCGGAAGCCGGCCATGAGGACGAGGGCGATGAACCCGCCGCCGAGCGTCGCCGACACCGGCACGTAGCGGTTCAGCACCGTCAGGTCGATGACGGCGATGACCGCCGTGGCGGCCCCCGCGCTGCGGACCAGGGCCGAGACCTCGTCCAGGCTGCCGAAGCGCCAGCGCCCCCGGTAGAGGCCGATCGCGCTGCCGACGGCGAGCTGCACCCCGGCCGCAGTGGCCCCGATGAGGCACAGCCGGACCCAGGGGATCGTGTCCAGGAGGAACTCGTGGCGCAGGATCGTGGCGATCGTGAGGGCGACGAACCAGGCGGCGGCGTCGAGACCCGCCTGGATCTCGAAGCGGTGGGCGACGAGGACGGACCAGTCGACGATGCTGCGCTCGCGGCGCCGGGCACGGAAGGCCATCTGCTGGTGTCACCCCCACTGCCCCCACCACCGCCATCGGGTGTCCGGCGGTGCGAGGGCAGCGTGACTGTAGGTCCTGACCTCGCCGTGGGGAAAGGACCCGGGTCGGTGGGTCGGCCCGGGGACTGCCAAACTCGTCGCCTTGACCGTGACGCCCTGGCTCCGTCGGCGGGCCCGGGCCGACCGGGTGCTGGCCCTGTTGGGGCTCCTGGTCCTGGCGCCGGTGCTCGCCGGCCTGGCCCTCCTCGTGCTCGCGGTCGACCGCCAGGCGCCGGCGGTGGGTCTGGCCCGGATCGGCCGGGCCGGTCGCCCCTTCACCCTGTGGAAGCTGCGCACGATGCGCACGGGGGCCGGGCCAGGCGCCGATGCCGACTTCACGATCCAGGACGACCCCCGCGTCACCCGGCTGGGCCACCGACTGCGCCGGTACCGGCTCGACGAGCTGCCCCAGCTCTGGAACGTGGTCCGGGGGGAGATGGCCCTGCTCGGCCCCCGCCCGGAGGCGCCCGGCTACGTCGACCTCGACGACGCCGGCTGGTCCACCGCCCTGACCACGCCGCCGGGCATCGCCGGACCGACCCAGGTCGTGATCCACGCCTGGGAGGCCCGCGTCGACACCGTGGCCACCTACCGGTCCGAGGTCCTGCCCCACAAGCTGGCCATCGACGGCTGGTACGTGGCCAACGCCTCCCCCGCCGTCGATCGGGACGTCCTGCGGTCGCTGTTCCGCTCCGTGACCGCCCCCGACCGGCCGACCGCCGTGCACCGACGCCTGCGGACCACCCTGCCCGCGACGATGGCCGCCATCGACGCCGCCTCCGCGCAGAGCTCGCGCGGATAGGTCGGCCATCTGGCACCGGATCTGCCGGTGATGGGCGGCAGAAGCGGTGCCAGTTCGATCTGGGCGCCGCCTATCCGCGCGAGTCCTCAGTCCGGGCGGCCCACGAAGATCCGGTCGTCGGGGCGCAGGCCGGGGCGGCCGGGGCGGTCCGCCTCGTCCACCTCACCGAGCACGACGACCTCGACCCGCGGGAACGAGGCCTCGAACACATCGACCACCTCGGTCCCGTAGTCGCGGTGGTGGCCGTTGAAGCGGGCGTCGTCGAAGCGGACCGTTTCCTGCCGCGACCAGTCTCCCGGCACGGTGATCAGCGCCTGACCGCCCGGCGCGGTCACCCGGGCCAGCTCAGCCACGGCGGCCCCGTCGTCCTCCACGTGCTCGAGCACGTGGTTGCACAGCACCAGATCGAATTCGCCGTCAGCGAAGCCGAGGGCCTGGATGTCCTCCCCCGGCCGGTCGACGTCGTCCCGGACCAGGTCGGTGGTCACGACCTCCGCATCGGGGGCGAGGCGCTCGAGCACCGCGGTGATCGGCGCCTCCGGGGCGAAGTGCAGGATCCGCCGGGGCGGCCGCTCCAGCCGGCCCGGGAGCACCAGGGCGATCCCCCGGTGCCGACTCCTCGCCCCACAGCCGGGGCACACGGCGTGGCGGGAGAGGCGGATCTGGTTGCCGACCCACAGGAACGCCCCGGTGACCTGGTCACAGCACGGGCACCACCACTTCGGGCGGCGCCAGCGGTCGGCCGCGGCGGCGGTGACGTTGGCCCCTCCGGCGGCCACGAGGCGGGGCAGGCAACGACGGTCCCGCTCGGCCACTGCGGTCCGGATCCAGCCCTTGGCCCGACTGGCCTCGCTCCGAACCGACAACATGGCACGCTCCACCGACTCATCATGACGACAATGCCCCCGATGGCCCCACCCCGACGTGTGCTGTACACGATCCCGAACCTCGACACCGCGGGTTCGGGGGCGGCGCTCCTCGCGATGGCCGGGCATCTCGACCGGGACCGCTACCGGCCCACCATCGCCATCGGGGAACGACGGCACACCGCGCTGGAGCAGGCCGTCACCGATGCCGGCATCGACCTGGTCGAGGCCCCGGTCACCGTCCCGGCCCGGCCCTATGTCGGCCTCGCGTTGCGGACCCGTCGGGCCGGACGGGCCGCGCCCCCGGGTCACGACCTCTGGCACTCCTTCCACTATCTGGACGACTACACCGAGCCCCTCGTGGCCCGGGCCGCCGGCTGTCGCCGCTGGGTGTACACGAAGAAGAACATGAGCTGGGGCGGTCGGGCCTGGCGCCTGCGCACCCGCCTGGCCCGCGGCGTGGCCGCCCAGAACCCGACCATGCTCGAGACCTTCTTCGCCGCCGCCAAGGCCCCCGTGCGGGTGATCCCGCCCGGCGTCGACGCCGAGCGGTTCGCCCCGGGCCCCGACCACGGGCTCCGGACCCGCCTCGGCCTGGGGCCCGACGACGTCCTGGTCGCCCACGTGGCCCACCTCCTGGCCAACAAGAACCAACGCCACCTGGTGGAGGCCCTGGCCCGGACACCGACCCGTGTCCATCTGGCCCTGGCCGGACGGCCGCTCGACCCCGCCTACGCCGCCGAGGTCGCCCGCACGGCCGAGACCCTCGGCGTGGCCGACCGGACCCACGTCCTCGGCCCGGTCGAGGACGTGCCGGGCCTGTTGCGGTCCGCCGACGTGTTCGCGTTCGCCAGCACCGACGAGGCCTGCCCGGTGGCGGTGCTGGAGGCCATGAGCACCGGCCTCCCCGTGGTGGTCAGCGACATCCCCGGCACCCGCCATCTCGTGGAGGACGGCCGGACCGGACTCCGCTTCCCGGTCGGGGGCATCGAGGTGCTCGGCGCCGGCCTGGCCCACCTGGCCGCCGACCCGAACCGCCGGGCGACCCTCGGCCGGGCGGCCCGGGCCGCGGTCACTGCGGACTTCACCCTCGCCGGCGAGGCCGAGCGCTACCAGGCGCTCTATGACCTCGTCCTCGACGGGACCGACGAGGGCGGCGACCGATGACCACCCTCCGCCGCCGGGTGGGCCGCCGGGCGCGGCTCTGGGCCGGCTTCCGCTGCGCCGAGCCCGTGGTCGTGCTCGAGAGCGACGACTGGGGGCTCCGCCGTCGCGCGGCCCGGGCGGAGGTCGCCGCCTGGGGCCGCCCGTCGGACTGGGCCGACGAACAGTCCGAGACCGGCCCGGACCTCGATCGCCTGGCCGAGGTGCTGGCCCGCCACCAGGACCCCGAGGGCCGCGCCGCCGTGCTCACCATGAACGTCATCGCCGCCAACCCCGACCGGGAGGCCATCGAGGCCGACGCGTTCGCTCGGTACCACGACCTCCCGGTCGACCAGACGATGGCCGCCGATGTCCGCGCCGCGCTCCGGGCCGGAGTCGAGGCCGGGATCTTCTCGCTCCAGCTCCACGGTCGGAGCCACATGGACACCGACCAGTGGCTGGCCGACCTCCGCGCCGACCACCCGGGGGCCCGGGCCCTGTTCCGCGCCGGCGTCGACGGGGGTCTGTCACTGTCGACCGACGAGGGCTGGCGGTACCACACCGAGTTCCTCGCCTGGCCGGACGGCCGGGCCCGGTCCCGCGCCGACCTCACGGCGTGGCTGGCTCCCGCGATGGACACCATCGAGCGCCTGGCCGGTCGCCGGCCCCGGTCAGCCGTCGCCCCCCACTACGTCCTCACCGACGAGGCCCAGGCCGCCTGGCGGGCCCTCGGGATCGAGTACGTCGAGGGCGCCGAGCGGGGCGTCCGGCCGGGGGGCCGTCCGGACGGCGTCTCCCACCTCGGTAAGGAGGGTCCGCACGGCATGGTGCACCTCACGCGTACGGTTCGCTTCGACCCCCGCCCGCAACGCCAGGGCCACCATGGCGCCCAGACCGCCGTGAGCCTCCGGCGCTGCTTCGACCAGGGGCTCCCCGCCGTGATCGACACCCACCGCATCAACTACACCGGGCCGTGGGCCACCGGAGCCGCCCAGGAGCTCGACGACCTGTTGGCCGTCGCGGACGCCGCCGGGGCCCGCTACCTCACGACGCCGGAGTTGGGTGACGCCGTGACCAACGACGGCCGGTTCCTCGACGCGGTCACCGGTGCCCCCCGTCGGCTGCGTCCTGCCGGGCGGACGGCCCGCGGCCTCGCCCGGCCGCTCCTGGGCCGGGCCCGGCCATGAGGCACACCGTCGCCGAGCTGCTCCAGTGCCCCTTCTCCGGTGGCCGCTTCACCGTGGAGGCCTTGGCCGGTGATCCCGACCACGTCGAGCACGGCGTGCTGCGCAGCGAGGGGGGCGTGTTCCCCGTCATCGCCGGCATCCCGGTGCTGCTCGCCGACCAGGGCGAGCTGGTGGAGCTGGTTCGCGACGGGCAGTACGACCTCGCCACCCAGCGGGCGGCCTTCGGCGAGATCGCCCCGTCGGGGTGGCGACGGGCCGGGTCCTGGCTGCGGGCCACCGACCGGCTGCGCTCCGCCGGGGCGCGCATCGAGGCCCGGCACCGCCACGACATCGACCGACGCTCGGCCCGGCTCGTCGACCCCGCGGCCGGCACGCGCGACCTCTTCTCGCTGGCCTACCACGAGCTCGGGCTCCGCAACCCGGAGGTGTTCGCCTACAACTGGTACCGGTTCGGCCTGCCGCGGCACCTGGCGGCGCTCTCGGCCGTCGAGTGGACCCCCCGCCGCGGGCCGGTGCTGGATGTCGGCTGTGGGGCGGGGCACCTCACCTGGGCCCTGACCCGTCACCTCGACGGGGCCGCGCCCGTCATCGGCGTCGACGGCCTCTACTTCGCCCTGTACGTGGCCCGCACCCGCATCGCGCCCGAGGCCGATTACCTCTGCGGCGAGCTCGAGTCCCTGCCCCTGCGCGATGACGCCATCGGCGGGGTGTGGGCCTCCGACGTGTTCCACGCCATCAGCCGCAAGGCCCAGGTGGCCCGGGAGATGCGCCGGGTGTCGGTGGCCGGGGCGTGGGGGGCCGTGGTCGGCCTGGCCGTCGCCGGCCACGACCACGAGTACGCCGGCCGACCGCTCACCGTCGACGGCTACCGGGGTCTCCTGCCCGAGGGCACCGTGCTGGTGGACGACGCCGCGCTGGTCACCGCCTACCTCGATCGCCGCAGCGCATCGCGGGAGGACGCCGGTGATCTGACCGCGGCGCCATCGGTCACGGCCCTGTGGTCGCCGGCCGACGATGCCGCCGAGGCCCAGCCGTTCGCCGACTGGCCCCACGGCCGCGGCGCGCTCGGCCCCCACCCGCTGTTGGTGCCCGACGGGCGGACGGCCGAGGCCACCCAGGTCCGTCTCGCGTTCCCGACCCCCGCCTTCGAGCGCGAGCACGGCGCCCTTCGCGCCTACACGCCTGCCACCGCCGAGATCCCCGACGCGGTCGTGACCGACGGGCTCGAGGGTCGCCCTGACCCGGCGATCGATCGGCTGATCGAGGCCTTCGTCCTCCTGGGCTTCCCCGACGGCTACCTCGACGACCCGTGGGCCGGGTTCGGGCCCGGTGCCTGAGCTCCCCGCGGCCGGGAGCCACACGACCTGTGGTGACCTGGCCCTCACCTTCGGCGGCCGCCGCCCGACCCGCTCCCGGGCCGCAGCCCGTTGGGCGCCGCTGGCCGAGGGCGAGGGCTGGTGCCTGTGGGCGACCGACCCGACGCCGGGCTGGCGGGGCCACCGCCTCCACCGGCAGGCCGACCCCGATGACCTGCTCCTCACCCTCGGCCGACGGCCCGACCACTGGCTGGGCCTGCGCCGGGTGGGCGCCGACGGCACCTGGGTCGTCCGCACCGACCGGTTCGCGACCGTCCACGCCTATGCCGGCGACGGGATCGTCACCACCTTCTCCCCGGCCGCGTGGGGCGAGGACCCCGCCCTCGACTGGGGCGCCATCGGCGGCTTCGTCCGCCTCGGCTGGTATCCCGCCGACCGGATGCCCGTCCGCGACGTCCGCCTGCTGCGCCCGGCGACCGACGAGCGTTGGCGGGCCGACGGCACCCACGACTCGGCCCGACGGTGGCAGGGCTGGGCCCACACCCCGGACCCGAGCCGCTCGGTGGCCGATGCCGCCGACGACCTCGGTCAGGTGCTCGACGAGGTGCTCGACGAACAGGCCGCCGGCGTCCGCCTGGGCCTGCCGATCTCCGGAGGGCTCGACTCCCGGGTCACCGTCGCCTCACTGACCCGGACCGGTGCACCGGGCCGGGACCTGTGGGCCTACAGCTACGGCTACGACGCCGACTCGCCCGAACTACGCATCGCCGGCGACGTGGCCGACGCGCGGGCCCTCGACCTGCACCCCCACGTCATCGGCCCCTACCTGTTCGACCGCCTCGACGAGGTGGTCGACGCCACCGAGGGCCTCGTGGACCTCACCCTCTGTCGCCAGTCATCGGTCATCGAAGAGCTGGCGGGCCACACCGATGCCGTCGTCGCCGCCCACTGGGGCGATGTCTGGTTCGGGGCCGCGACGCCGGCCCCCGGGGTGTCGGTGGCCGACGCCCTCTTCACGGCCAGCACCAAGCGGGGGCACGTCTGGCTGACCAACCACCTGGTCCGCCCGCACCTGGGCGTCGACCCCGAGCCAGAGCTGCGGGACCTGCTGGCCACCGAGGCCGCGGCGCTGGACCACCTGGCGGACCCGACCGTGCGCCTCCTCGCCCTCAAGACCGAGCAGTGGTCCCTGCGGTGGACCGAGGCCACCCTGCGGGCGTTCCAGGCGGGCACCGAGCCCCGCCTTCCCTTCTATGACCCCCGCGTGGCCGACCTGGCCCTGTCCCTGCCGTCCGCCCTCCTGGGCGGGCGCCGGGTGCAGATCGAGTACCTGCGGCGCCACGCGCCGGACCTGGCCCGGGTGGAGTGGCAGGCGGTGGAGACCGACCTCTTCCGCCTCCGCCACGAGCGGACCTGGCGCCTGCCCCGGCGCGCCCTGCGCCGGGCCGCCCGCCGCCTGCGGCCGCCCACGGCCCGCCTCCGCAACTGGGAAGCCCAGTTGCTCGACCCGACGGGCCGGGCCGGCGTCGATCGGTGGCTGGTCGAGCCCGGCGCCGCGATCCACGACCGGGTGGAGCGCGCCGCCGTCATGACCCTCGTGGACCGGCATCGGGCGCAACCGACGGATCCGGCCCTCGGCTACACCGTCAGCGCCCTGCTGACCTTCGCCACGTGGGCGGAGCGGTTCGCGTGATCCTCGGCGTGCTCGGCCTGGCCCGGGAACCCGAGCCCTTCATCGCCCAACTCCTCCACGGGCTGGCCGCGGCCGGCATCGAGGTCCGTACGGGGCGCCGCGCCGCCCGGGGGGCCGACGTGGTCTACCTGCCCTGGACCGCCACCGCCGTCGATGACCCGGGGGTCTTCGACCTCGGACCGCCCGTGGTGCTCAGCTGCCGAGGGGCCCAGGTGAACGTGGCCCCGTGGAACCCGGACCGGACGGCGCTCCGGGACGGGCTCCCGGGGGCCTTCGCCCGGGCCGCCGCCGTGCACTGCGTGTCCGACGCCATCCGACGGGAAGCCGCCGGCCACGGCCTCGATCCGGCCAAGGCCACGGTCATCCGGCCGGCGGTCGACCTGGATCGATTCCGCCCGTCACCGCCCCCCGCGCCCGCCGCGGCGCGACTGGTCAGCGTCGGTCGCCTGCAATGGCGCAAGGGCTATGAGTACGCGCTGCTGGCCCTCCGCCGACTGCAGGACGCAGGCCATGCCGTGACCTACGAGATCGTGGGCGAGGAGGCCGACGGCGGGGCGACGCGCCACGCCGTGCACGACCTCGACCTCACCGCGGTCGTGACCCTGACCCCACCGCTGGGTCGCGAGGCCGTGGCCGAGCGCCTGGGCCGGGCCGACGTGCTCCTCCTGCCCAGCCTGAGCGAGGGCATCGCCAACGTCGTCCTGGAGGCGATGGCGTGCGCCCGGCCGGTCGTGGTCACCGACTGCGGCGGGATGACCGAGGCCGTGACCGACGGCATCGAGGGCCGAGTGGTGCCGGTCCGGGATCCGGCGGCAATGGCCCGCGCCCTGGCCGATCTGCTCGCCGACCCCGAACGGCGCAGGGCCATGGGACGCGCCGGGCGGGCCCGGGTCGAGGCGGGCCACGACCTCGCCCACCAGGTCGACGCCTTCGCCGCCCTGCTCCGGGGGGTGGCCGCATGAGGGTGGCCCTGGTCGTCCACCGCTTCCCCGAACGCTCCGAGGGCTTCCTCGTCGACCATGCCCTCGGCCTGCTCGGCCAGGGCGTGGACGTGCACGTGGTCGCCGACACCGTCGACCGGGCCGCCGTGGCCGAACAGGCCCCGGACCTCGTCGGTCGGGTCCACCCCAGCCCCGCCGGTCACCCGCGACGACCGGCGGTGGCCCTGGCGGTGCTCACGGGGGTCCTCCGGGCCCCGGTCGCCACGGCCCGCTACCTGTTCGCGTCCCGCGGCCTCGGGTCGGGTCGGTCCGCCCGCCTGGCCCGCGACCTCCCCCTCCTGGGCCTGGCCCCCGACGTGGTCCACACCGAGTTCCTCACCCTGGCCCGGTCCCGCACCCACCTCCCCGCGGTGCTCGGCTGCCGCCTGACGTCCTCGGTCCGGGGCTATGACGTCGCGTACGCCTTCCTCGACCAGCCGGGGGCCTACGCCGCCGTGTGGCCCGCCCTGACCCGGCTGCACGTCCTCGGCCCCGACCTCTGGCGCCGGGCCCAGGAGCGGGGCTGTCCCGCCGACCTCCCCCACCAGGTCATCACCCCCGCCGTCGACGCCACGGCGGTGCCGACCGCCGATCCCGGGGGCGACGGCCCGCTGCGCCTCATCTCGGTCGGGCGCCTGCACTGGAAGAAGGGCCACCACCACGTGCTCGAGGCCCTCGCCCGCCTTCGGGCCGACGGGGTCGACGCCTCGTTGCGCATCGTCGGGGACGGACCGGACCTCGAAGCCGTCGCCTTCGCCCGCCACCAACTCGGCCTCGACGACGCGGTGACCTTCGTGCGGGGCCTCGATCGGGTCGGCGTGGGGGCCGAGTTGGCCCAGGCCCAGGTCTTCGTCCACGGGGCCGTCTCGGAGGGCTTCGGCAACGCCGTGCTGGAGGCGCAGGCCGCGGGCCTGCCGGTCGTCACCACCGACGCCGAGGGCCTGGCCGACAACATCGAGCCGGGGGTCACCGGGATCCTCGTGCCCCGCCGGGACCCGGTGGCGATGGCCGAAGCCCTGGCCGACCTCGCCGGTGACCCCCGCCGTCGGGTCGCGCTCGGCCAGGCGGGTCGGGAGCGGGCCCGCCGGCGGTTCGGACCCGAGGACCAGCACGCCGCGTTCGTGGCCTTCTTCGCCGAGGCGGTGGCCTGACGTGTGCGGTGTCTGCGGTGTGGTCAACGCCACCGGGCCCGTGGGGGCCACCACCGAGATCGTGACCACGATGACCCGGGACCTCGAGCGCCGGGGCCCCGATGACGAGGGCCACTGGACCGACGCCCCCAGCGGCAGCGCCCTCGGCTTCCGCCGCCTCAGCATCATCGACCTGACCCCGGCCGGCGCCCAGCCGATGCGGTCGACGGACGGGGCCGATGTCCTGGTCTTCAACGGCGAGATCTACAACCACGCCGAGCTCCGTCCGGAGCTGGAGCGGGCGGGGACGACCTTCCGGTCGCGCTCCGACACCGAGGTGCTCCTGGAGGGCCTGCGGCACTGGGGCCTGGCCGACACCCTCCCCCGTCTGCGGGGGATGTTCGCCTTCGCGTGGTTCCGACCGGCCGCCCGCCGATTGGTCCTGGCCCGGGACCACGTGGGCATCAAGCCGCTGCACTACGCCACCGAGCCGGGGGGCCGCCCCGGCGTCGCCTTCTCGTCGCGCTACGACAGCCTCTTCCGCACCGGCTGGCTGGACCTCGACGCCGTGGACCCTGGCGTCCTCTACCAGTACCTGCACCACCGGCGGGTCCCGGCCCCGGGGGCCCTGCACACGGGCGCCGCGCAGGTCGAGCCCGGCGGCTTCGTCGTCGCCGGTCCCGACGGCATCGAGGACCAGGGCCGCTGGTGGACCCTCCCCGAAGGCGAGGCCGACCTGGCGGGCGACGAGGCCGTCGAGGCCACGGCCGAGGTCGTCGAGCGGGCCGTGGGCCGCCACCTGGTCAGCGACGTCCCGCTCGGTGTCTTCCTGTCGGCCGGGGTCGACTCCCCCCTGGTGGCCGGGACGGCCAACCGCCTGGCGGACCGGCCGCTGCGTTCGTTCACCATCGCCGTGCCCTCCTGGGCCAGCGACGAGGGACCGGGCGCGGCCCGCCTGGCGGGTCCCCTCGGTCTCGACCACCGCAGTCAGGCGATGGGCCCACCCGACGGGGACACCATCCGCGACCTGGTCGCCGCGCTCCACCAGCCGGTCAACGACCTCTCCCTGCTCCCGACGCTGGCGGTCAGCCGGTTCGCCCGGTCGGAGGTCACCGTGGCCCTGAGCGGCGACGGCGGCGATGAACTGTTCTTCGGCTACCCCCGCCCCTGGGCGGCCGATGCCCACCGGGCCCTCTGGCACCTCCCTCGCCGGACCCGGCGCCTACCCGTCGGCCTGCTCCGCCGAGCCGGACGTCTGCGCTACGGCGCCGTGCTCCACGCCGACCCCGGCGCCTACTACGCCGCGATGCACCGGTCCGGCCCCGCCGACGAACTCGCCGCCCTGGCCCCGGGCCTCCCCGCCCCCGATCCGGACCCGTTCGCGTTCGACGGCCGGCTCGGGCGACGGGAGGTCGCGGCGTTCGGGCGGGCCACCGAGATCCGGGTGCAGCTGGATCGCATCCTGACCAAGGTGGACATGGCCTCGATGCACCACGGCCTCGAGGTCCGGGTCCCGCTGCTGGACCCCGACGTGATCGCCACCAGTCTCCGCATCGATCCGGCCTGGACGCTGGCCCAGCCCCGGACCAAGCCCGTGCTGCGCACCCTCCTGGACCGGATGGTCCCACCGGAGGTGGTCGGTACCGAGAAGCTGGGGTTCTCGGTGCCCCTGGGCGACTGGCTCTCCGGCCCGCTGGCCCCGCTCGTGGAGGACACCCTGTTCGTGCGGGACCTGTGGCCGGCCGGCGTGTTCGACGCCACGGTGGCCCGTCGCCTGTGGGACGAGCACCGCTCCGGGGCCGACCAGCACACGATTCTGCTCTGGGGACTCCTCGGCCTGCAGTGGTGGGGCACCAGAATGGGAGCGACATGACGTCCCGGGACCCAGGGTGCTGACCCGCTACGAGGTGGTGAGGGTGCTGGCCTCCCCCGTGTTCCCGGCCTTCGACGCCCGGGTCCGCCGCGACGTCCGGCGCCTGGCCCGTCGCTCCCCCGCCCGGCGGCCCGAGGTCCTCGACGTCGGGGCCCGGACCTCGCCGTTCACCGTCGGCCTGCCGGTGCGGGTCACCGTGCTCGACCTCCCCCGGGAGAGCGAGGTCCAGCGCTCCCTCAAGCTGGGGGTGACCGACGACATCGTCGACCAGCTCCAGCGGCGGCGGTCCAACGTCGAGCGGGTCGTGCTCGAGGACATGACCCGGACCGCCGAGCCCGACGCCCGCTACGACGGGGTGCTGGCCGTCGAGGTCATCGAGCACGTCCCCGACGACGACGCGTTCGTGGCCCAGCTGCGACGCGTGGTGCGCCCCGGCGGTTGGGCCTACCTGACCACACCGAACGG
>Ga0105044_10003317_pt1 | contig 22071 bp, 23 predicted proteins | sample MAT01_FD_78092 | JGI IMG/M metagenome (GOLD analysis project Ga0105044, IMG submission 78092) | Freshwater microbial communities from Lake Fryxell liftoff mats and glacier meltwater in Antarctica - MAT-01 | ecosystem: Environmental > Aquatic > Freshwater > Ice > Liftoff microbial mat | place...
ACTTACACCGGGAAATTTATTTAAAATTAAAGGAGATCGCATTTTTAAAAAAGGAGAAAAAATCAGAAAACGCCACAAGTGTATGGAACTTTCTACTGCTAAATGGTATTTGTTTAGCGGCGTGTACGAAGTGGAAATAATCGAAATCTAGTATAAGATTTACAACGGCTTCATCATCCAGATATCACAGCCACCATGCCCGCTGTTTCCCAACGGCTGTGAAAGATACTGAAAGCCCATTTTTTCGTACAAGGGAATGGCGATCGTTAATTCTGGTAAAGTTTCTAAATAAATAAAACGGAAGTTCAGGCTACGTGCGGCGGCCTCACATTTCTCTATTAACGAACGCCCCAGTCCCTTACCCCTGGCGGCTGGCGCCAAATAAAGTTTTACCAATTCACAAATGTCAGGCTTTAATCCAACTGTTGGGTAAATGCCAGCCCCTCCCATCAGTTGACCGTTTATAATCAAGGTAAAATAGCAACTCCTCTTTTTTTCAAATACCGTTGAAAGCAGGTCAGTAGTTTCGTCGAAAAAAACGGTGCCCGGTTTAGCTGCGTTGAATTCTGTTAATGAGTTTCGTATAATGCTGGCGAGCGCCCTGTTATCTTCGGGTTGTATGGGCCTGATCATAATGTTTGGGTCTGTCTGCATTTGAACAATCAAAATTTGGTACTACAAAACTAAACTGATTCTACCCACTTCACCATAAAACCATTCCAACAATGAGCTACTTATTTGGTTAGAGTATCCTCATTGTGGTACATATTTTAAAAACGTTTAATAGAAAAAATTAGAATTGGCAAAAAACTACTATTTTCGATTTACATTCATTTTAAATAAATTTTTTGGCAGAGACGAAAACATATACTGAAGACGAACTTGTTGTGAAACTACAAGATGGTGATCAGGTTGCTTTTTCTTATTTGTATGATAATTATGCCGGCCCATTAAATGGTGTGATTTTTAGGATGGTGGAGGATACCCAGCTATCCGAAGATATCTTACAGGAGGTTTTTATTAAAATCTGGAACAACTTCAAACAATACGACAGCAATAAGGGCAGGCTTTTTACCTGGATGGTAAATGTCACCCGTAACCTAACAATAGATACCCTGAGAAGCAAAGGTTTTAAAAAACAGCAAAAAATCTCCCAGGATGAAAATTCCGTAAGTGCTTATAAAGATCCCAATGCCACAGCCGACAGATTTGATACAATGGGATTGAGAAAGCAGGTAGCATCGCTGAAACCCGACTTAAAACTCATCATAGATATGGCTTATTTCGCGGGTTACACCCAAGATGAAATATCCAAAGAATTGGGTATACCGCTGGGTACCGTTAAAACAAGAATGCGAACCGCCGTTATGGAATTAAGAAAAATGTTACAATAAATAAAGTGGAAGTAAAAGACATCATATCATCCGGATTATTAGAAATGCACGTCATGGGGATTTGTACAGAGGCAGAGTCTGCACAAGTACTAGCCTGGACATCACAATACCCGGAAGTAAAAGAGGAACAGAATGCTATAGAATTGGCTATGGAATCTTATGCAGCAGCATATGCCATCACGCCTAGCAGGTCTGCAAAAGAAAAAATATTGACTCGCGTCAATTCGCCAGAAAACACCACAAGCAACAGCAACTTTACACATACTGCCCTGCAAGCTCCAGTGGTTTCCATCAACGGACCCATTTGGAAATACCTGGCTGCGGCTTCCATCATATTATTAATTGGAAGCTCCATTTTAAATTATACGTATTATAATAAGTTAGAAGTAACAACTACCGCTTACGAACAAACGAAAACAGCATTGCTGGCTGCCAATGAAAAGGTCAATTACATGAATGAAGACCTTAGTATAGTGCGTAATAAGTACAGTCAGCCAGTATCCCTTAATGGACTGCCAGCAGCACCTGACGCAGCAGCGAAAATTTTTCTAATGAAAAATACAGGTGAACTTTACATTGATCCTGGCAATTTGCCAGATGCACCAGAAGGCAAACAATACCAATTATGGGGCATCGTAGAAGGCAAACCGGTTGATGCAGGTATGATATTAACTACAAAGAAAGACAACAAGTACAGGATTCAGAAAATGAAAACACTTGGTAACGTTGCCATACAAGCATTTGCAGTTACACTCGAAGATATAGGAGGCAAACCTCAGCCAGAAGGATCGATGTTTGTGATGGGTGAAATGTAGTCTCGCAAAAATATTAATATACCAAAAGGCCTTTTACAGGCCTCTTTTTATTTCAATTATTTATTACGTAATATTCATTCAATGAACAAGTATGTGTTGTTCTATCAACCCTATTAAACATTTGATTACTTTCATTCAACCTAAAATGATAAATTGTATTTACTGTTTTGCTCCATGTTGACTTAGACCGCCATTGAAGGTATTTAAAAGAAGTTGAAGAGAATTGGCTGGTACAACTACGTCCTAATCAAAATACCAGGTTTGAAGGTTGGTTAGTTTTTCAATGTAAATCTTGCTTTTTTCCTTTTAATGGCTGGTTCTCTATTAAAAGTTTCTGCTCTTGTGGTAAAGTTTCCTAGTAACAAATTTGCCAGGGGTCATATTTTTTCGTAGAGGCAACTCCTCCGCTGGTGTGACGCTACAACCTTTTGTCGTTATCTTCTGTAGATTCAACATAAAAGCGATTGCGTGAGGGCGAGTATAGAATGTATATATAAAACATATAAAACATTGTTTTGCTGCTAACAAAATAAACAACGTCTCAAAAAAAGGCAAATTGATTGCTGCTCTGAAGTACTCGGGATGGGAATTGAACCCACACTTGCATTGCTGCGAATCCCGACTAAGGTCAGGACCTGTTTACCAGTTCCACCAATCGGCATAAGTTAGCCGCTCGCAAACGAAAAAAAGCAGCAAATCGATTGCTGCTTTAAAGTACTCGAGATGGGAATTGAACCCACACTCGCATTGCTGCGAACAGGATTTTAAGTCCTGCGTGTCTACCAGTTCCACCACTCGAGTGAGACATAGAGAAAAAAAATCCCGACGTTGTCGGGATTTTTGAGCGGAAGACCGGGCTCGAACCGGCCACCCCGACCTTGGCAAGGTCGTGCTCTACCAAATGAGCTACTTCCGCAGAATTATAAAGAACTTCCCCCTTTTCTGTTTTGATTTTGGGATTGCAAAAATAAGGCTTGTAGTTTAACTACAAAATTTATTTGCAAATAAATAGAGAAATTATTTATACTTAGGATTGTACAAAGTATTCTCTGGCACATTTACTTCCGGTTTCCCTTTATAACGGTGAGTATATAAACTGTAACAGCCTCCTAAAACAAAAGCCAATACCAGGAATATCTGGCAAAACCAGATGAATCTCGAAGATGACACCCAATTATGTCCAAAATCTTTTTTAGAATTATCTATAATTTCCTGTTCCATTTATTAGTTTTTACGATTGCAAAAATAAGGTCTTCAAAGTTAAAAAAACTATTTGTCTCCGATAATTTCAGAAAAGGTTTTTTTCTTCCGAATAAAATAATCCCACACGATCGATCCTTTATACCATCCATTCCGAATTGGAAGATTATTTTTAGAAAAGGTGGACCTTTTCTGGTGTAAGAGTATCCATAACATAAATTGGACATGTGACTTAACCACTGCTGTAAAAAAACCCAGATCACCTGAAAAAAGAGCTTTATAGGCAGCTATGGCATCTAAGCCTAACCGAAAAGGTATGACTAAAACCACTTTACGTAAAGGGAGATTTTTATACAACATAATAAGGTTGTTTCTGAAATTTAGCAAAGTTTTTCGGCTATTCCCTTTGGGTAACGTACCGCCACCAACGTGGTACACCATCGATGATGGCACCGCGTAGATCTGGTACCCATCTAATTGTAAACGCCAACACAAATCAATTTCTTCCTGGTGAGCAAAAAAGTATTCATCGAAACCATTTAATTGCTTAAACAAATCTGCCTTAACAAAAAAGGCAGCTCCACTAGCCCAAAAACAAGGCTGAGCCTTGTTGTATTGTCCAAGGTCTGTTTCACAATCATCAAATACACGTCCTCTTGCAAAGGGATATCCAAAACGATCTATCCAGCCTCCTGCAGCACCCGCGTACTCAAATCGCGTTTTTTCTTGCCAGGAAAGTATACTGGGCTGTGCGGCAGCAATTGTTGAGTCAGATTCCATTACGGCAACCACTGGTTCTATCCAGCCAGGTGTAACTTCTACATCGCTGTTAAGCAGCACATAATAATCTGCCTTTACTTGTTTTAAGGCGGTATTGTAACCCTTGGCAAACCCTTCGTTACTGTTATTGATAATTATTTCAACGGTAGGATAATTGTTCTTCAACCAGTTTACTGAATCATCTGTAGATGCATTATCGGCCACCACCAATTGTAGATTTTTGTACGTGGAAGCCAACACAGAGGGAAGAAACTGTTCCAGGAATTTTCTACCATTCCAGTTCAAAATAACGACCGCAACCAACGGCAAAGTTGAAGCAGAATTTACACCTTCGTCATCAGATAGGTTGGTGTCGTAATGTTCGTTTGGATGCATGGTGCAATAAATAAAACACAAACTTAGTTTATTTACAATTTGATACGCTCGTACGCGGGGTAGTTTTATATTGCTTAATTTTAAACCTATGTTACAACAAATTCTAAACTGGCGAAGTTTGCTAGCATTGATTGCCATTGCAATTGTATCTGCCACCATTTTTTTTTCCAACTACCTCAGTGAAAAAATAGCCCGGGAAGAGAAACAAAAAATAGAGCAGTGGGTAGAGGCTGTAAAGGAAGTAAGTAATAATCTTACTAACCAAACAATGTTGTCTGCCAAAATATTAACTGAAAATAGCAGCGACATACCGATGATTGCGGTAACGGAAAAAGACAGCATATTGGATCACTACCACCTCGACAGCGTAAGAATTGCAAACGAAAAAAACTTTTTACTTCAAAAACTGGCAGAATTCAAAAAATTGAATGCCCCCATCATCTGGAAAAACCCTTTCGACAGCACACAAAACAACAAATTATATTATGGAGAATCATCCTTACAAAAACAAATTCGGTATTTTCCCATCATACAGTTAGGTGTAGTCGCACTTTTTATACTCGTTACACTGATCGCCGTTACCACCCGCAATAAGAGCACACAAAACCAAGTTTGGGCCGGAATGGCCAAAGAAACGGCGCACCAATTGGGAACACCACTTTCCTCACTGCAGGGCTGGGTAGAAATGTTGAAAGAAAAAGAAGGCACTGAAAAAATTGCTATGGAAATAAGCAAAGATGTAGACAGACTCAAACTAGTGAGTGATCGTTTTGGTAAAATAGGCAGTACTCCGCAATTGGAGTTGACGGATGTTGTGTTACAGGTGACAGATATGGTGAGTTATATTAAAAGAAGGGCACCGGAAAAAGTTATCTTTCAAGTTCAACATACTGAGCATGATATTCCAGCCATGATCAATGCGCCTTTATTTGATTGGGTGGTAGAAAATTTACTCAAAAATGCACTAGATGCAACTGAAGGCAAGGGTACCATCGGTGTTGACATTAAAAATGAAAGTACTCAGATTGTGATAGATGTTTCAGACAGCGGAAAGGGCATTAGCAGCAAAAATATTGGGAATGTGTTCAAACCGGGCTTTAGCACCAAAAAAAGAGGTTGGGGACTTGGGTTATCTCTAAGCAAACGCATCATCGAACAATACCACAAAGGAACCCTGTTCGTAAAGCAAAGTGAACCAGGGAAAGGCACTACTTTCAGGATCATTTTAAAAAAATGAAGAAAGGGGTTCGTCAAATGAGTGTTTTAATTTTTTTATAAATTGTTAAACATATAAATTTGCATTCCTCAAATGCGGCGATGGCGAAATTGGTAGACGCACTACCTTGAGGTGGTAGCGCCTATAACTGGGCGTGGGAGTTCGAATCTCCTTTGCCGCACCAACCTCTCCCGATCGGGAGAGGTTTTTTATTTATCTTGTATTAAAATTCAGAACAATGGCAAATGAAATCAAGTGCCCTAATTGTGGACATAGCTTTGAACCCAATGACGCCATCAGAGATGAGGTGCAAAAAGAATTAAGGATAAAACTTCAAGACTGGCAGAAGAAAAAAGACGATGAATATGCCCTAAAACTGGAGCAAGAAAAGGGCAACCTCAAAAAAGAAATGGAAGAAAACATGCGCAAAAACATTGCGGCCGATTTTGAAAACAAATTAAAAATGCTGCAGTCTACCAATAACGACAATGAAGAGAAATTAAAAGAAGCCAGAAAAAAAGAACTCGAATACCTGCAAAAAGAACAACTGCTAAAAAACAAAGAAGCCGAGTTAGACATCACTGTGCAGAAAAAACTTCAGGAAGAAAGAGTTCAGCTCTCCGAACAAATTCATCGCCAGGAACTAGAGAGATCGGCATTAAAAGAAACACAGTTTCAGCTGAAACTGAAAGAGATGGAAAAACAGCTGGATGAGCAAAAAAAACTCGCAGAAGAAATGCGCAGAAAAGCAGAACAAAGTTCCATGCAGCGACAGGGAGAAGTACAAGAATTATTACTGGAAGAAATTTTAAAAGAAAATTTTCCATTTGATTTAATAGAAGAAGTGGGTAAAGGGGTTGAAGGCGCAGATTGCATTCAAGTAGTTAGAAACGGAAGCGGAAAAGAGTGCGGCAAAATTATTTATGAAAGCAAGCGTACAAAGGGATGGCAAAACAACTGGATCGATAAACTGAAATCGGACATGCGTAGCCGAGGGGCAGACATTGCCATTTTGGTGACACAAACTTTTCCAAAAGATATGGAACGTTTTGGAGAAAAAGATGGCGTTTGGATATGTAATTTTGCAGAAGCAGCCAGCGTTTCGGCACTCATACGCAATGGCATCCTCAAAGTTTACGAAATTCAGCGAAGTGAAGAAAACAAAGGAGACAAAATGCAACTCTTGTACAACTATCTCACTGGCGTTGAATTTAGAGGACAGGTAGAAGCTATTGCAGAAGGCTTTCTAGCCATGAAAAATAGCATCACAAGAGAACGCATGCAGATGGAAAAAATGTGGAAGGAAAGAGAAAAACAATTAGAAAAAGTGCTCATCAGCACCAGCGCTTTATACGGATCTGTTAAAGGAATTGCTGGCGCTTCCGTCGGGGATATACCTTTGTTAGATGGTGCTGATAGTATCAATGAGATTGAATATTAAAAAAATCTATGCCCCAGGACAGCCTTATTGAAAACCCCTTTAAAAACTTAGATGCCGCCGGCGCTACCATCAATTGGCTGGATAGTAATCACGTTGAAATAACCTATGCGCAAGTTGTGGTAGAAAGCGATGCCGAACTTACCCCGGCTATGATCTCTTTTATTATATTTTTTATAGCCCTGTTTGTAATCGTAGCATTGCGGTCACGAAAATTATTACTAAACAATCCCAACATTTCTGCAAAGCCTGATTTAGGCGCTTACAGCACAGGAGACGAACAGGAATTTTTCGTATATGAAGGAAGAAAATTGGGACTGCGAGTAACTGATTTTGAAAATATTCTATCCAAACACTTTTACTTTTATCAACAACTTTCCGCGGAGAAAAAGAAAGTTTTTGTAAAACGTTGCAGTGCATTTGTTCAAAGAAAAATTTTTACCATTCACAGCAGCGAGGTACTAAAAGAAATGCCGGTACTGGTGGCGGCTACTGCCATACAGCTAAGCTTTGGGCTGAAAAAATACCTGTACCCTCATTTTCTTCACATACATATTTACCCGCAAGAATTTCTCCGTGTTCATCCTGTAATTTGTTTTTTGGAAGGAAATGTTTCCGGCCACAGCATCCGGCTTTCCTGGAAACATTTGTACGATGGGATTAAGAATTACAGCAATGGTCAAAACCTGGGCTTACATGAAATGGCGCATGCATTGTACTACCAAACCTTTGTTACAGAAAAACATGTTGATAAAGATTTCAGGGACTTCTTCTTCGACTTTAATGATGATGGAAACAAAGTATATGAAATAGAACAAGCCTTGGAAGCAGGGTTGTATAGTCGGTATGCGATGCAGGATTTTCAAGAGTTTTGGGCTGAATCTGTAGAAATATTTTTTGAAAAACCGTTAGCGCTATTTAAAAAATACCCCGACCTCTACTATGCCATGCGCAATATCTTAAATCAGGATACCATCATTGCTTAATAAGTAACCAACCAGCTTAAGCAATTTCCATTAAAAAAAATGCCATTTACTTTTAGCTCTACCGAATCATGTTTCCTGAAACTACAAGAGGCCACAAACTGATTGTCTGAAAAACGTATTGCTTCTATGTGAATATGGTCTTTAAAATCAACCTTGCCAGCAGCATACCACTTAAACACTGTTTCTTTTACACTCCAGGCTAGTGTAAGGGTTTTTAATTTTTGATGAGGGTACTGTTCTAACATCAATAATTCCGAATCATTTAAATACTTGTGTTGAATATTTTGAATTTTCATTTGTGGAATTTCTATATCAACACCTACCCTATTTTCTTTGCTAACAATTGCGGCAGCATATTCGCCGCAATGCGATATAGAAAATTGAAAAGCATTATTTTCTAAAAAAGGTTTCCTGGTATCTGCAATCTGGATTTGGTTTACAGGAAAATCTGGAAACAATTCTATCAACACAAGCCTGCCTGCCAGGTGTTGCAATCTTTTGTGTGGATGGGTAATGTTTTGTTGAATCCGGATACGTTCCGAAAAAAAATGTTCCCCTTCTGCTATGTGCCACACCCCCAATTTGGTACATGCGTTGATATTTTGTTGATAAACCAGCGGCATATTAAAACAATTTGTGAAACGGTCAACCTTAAAAAAATTACTTTTGCAAATAAACGAATAAACCAACTAACAATGATATTGAGTGATACACGGATAATGGAAGAAATCGAAAACGGTACAATCAAAATCGTTCCTTATGACCGGGAATGTTTGGGAAGCAACAGCTATGATGTGCATTTAGGGCCGCATCTCGCCACATATGAACATGCAGAATTAGATGCAAAAAAACACAATACCATTGTACATTTCGATATACCTGAAGAGGGTATTCTGTTGCTACCTCACCTGTTTTATCTGGGTGTTACAGCAGAATACACTGAAACACATGCCCACGTGCCATTTTTGGAAGGCAAATCCTCTACCGGACGTTTGGGTATAGATATCCATGCCACTGCCGGCAAAGGAGATGTTGGATTTTGTGGTAACTGGACGCTGGAAATATCTGTAAAACAACCCGTGCGGGTGTATAAAGGAATGCCCATTGGTCAGTTGATTTATTTCCCGGTAGATGGAGAAATTGAAGTGAAGTACAACCAGAAAAAAAATGCCAAGTATAGCGGACAACCCAACAAACCAGTAGAAAGCATGATGTGGAAAAATGAATTTTAATAAGATGGCATCAGCGGTATTACAGACAGATAAAATATAGCACATGAAAAAAGGATTGATGATTGGTTTGTTGTTGCTCTTCATGAATATTGCCGGCACGGCTCAATCAGTAGCAGATTCTTTGTTGAATTTTGTTGCTGCTAATCAACAAAGGGCTGCTCTGTACATCGTGTTAAACGACACCATGATCGCCAAACAAAATGAGAATAAAATAATGCCCTTGGCCAGCACAGTAAAAATCATGGTGGCCATCGAATTTGCCAAACAGGCAGCAGCCAATGTATTTGATGAAAACAGATATGTATCACTTGCTGAACTTGAAAAATATTATATCCCCCATACCGATGGCGATGCGCACGCTGGATGGTTGGGTTATGAAAAAAAACTTTCGCATATTAAAAATGATAGCATCAAACTCATTGATGTGGCCAAAGGAATGATGATGTTTAGCAGCAACGCCAACACTGAATTTTTGATGGACTTGTTAGGGCTCGACAATGTAAAAAATAATATTCAATTGTTAGGCGCACAAGCACATACCTCCATTTATCCGCTGGTTGCATCCCTGTTTATGTACCAAAACCCAAGAAGAAAAACAGAAGAAAGCATCCTAAAAAGTATTAAAAAACTATCGGATGAGCAATACAGTCGTTATATATACGATATGCACAAGGCATTAAAATATGATACCTTGCTAAAAACTAAGTTTAATCCTGGCGACTTCACCCTTAAAATGCAACAATTGTGGAGCGATCGCCTGCCAGCATCTAACGTAAAGGCATATGCGCATATTTGCAATGTGCTCAATAACCGGCGTTTTTTAAACGAAGAAACTTATGCAATTTTAGCCGATGTAATGGAGTTTGTGATGGAAAATCCTGCAAACCGTCAATGGCTGAAACATGCAGGAGGCAAGGGAGGTAGTACCCCTTTTGTATTTACCAAGGCTAGTTATGCAAGCACCAAAAAAGAACAACGATTCGAAATAGTATATTTTTTCAATAACCTAACGGTGGCAGAAAATGAGCGATTACAAAAATGGTCAAACGGATTTGAGCTGGCCATTCTAACCAACAATACTTTTAGAGAAAAAATAAAAGCAATGTTCCCTTAATCAAGGATTCAACTGCCAAATTGCATAATTGAGAACCGAAGCAAAACTCACCCAAAGTAAGTAGGGCACCAATAGCCAACCGGCTGGTTTTGAAATTCGATAAAACAGTGCCAATGTAGCTACAATAGAGGCCCATAAAAATACAATCTCAATAAACGCCAAATCTGGTCGTTCTTTGTAAAAAAAGATAAATGACCAGCAAAAGTTCAAGAACAATTGTATAAAGTACATGATCATGGCTTTGCGCTGTTGTGCCATATCTGTAGCTTTTATCCAAATAAGGTAAAATGCAATACCCATCAGGATATATAGGGTTGTCCACACAGGCGCAAAAATATAGCTCGGAGGATTGAAGGAAGGTTTGTTTAAAGTAGTAAACCAAGCCTTTACAGATGAAGCCGTAAAATATCCGGAGACAGCTCCCACCAACACTGGCACCAACACAGAAATGATCAATTGAAAAGGCTTGCGCATGAAAATAATTTTGATCAAAAAATTAGAGCTCTCCAAATTTACGGTAATAAGCTATCATAAACCCGGTTACTTCATCGTAACTTAAAATACCTTGAGGCTGTTGGTTATTTTCTAAAAATTTCCCGTAAACCCAAGTGATCATGGGCTCAAAAAAACCCCGGTGATCTTGATTGAATTTTCGCCACTCTTGTAGATCTTTAAGCACCGGCACCGCTAATTGTTTTTGAACGATCTTCGCTGCTGTGCTATCTGTTAGATATAAATTTTTATTGGCATACAGAAACAAATCGAGGTAAACAGAATATTCAAACAAAGGCTGATGAGATGCTTTCGCAGCCAGATAACCAACAAAATTTGCTTCTCTCTCTTTTGCGTATCCTAGTTGATGTGCTATTTCATGGCAGGAGGTAAACGGCAGTAAAAATTTTGGGACAGTGGTATTTACTTGCGCTTCGCCAGTAAAAGGATTGTAATAACCCGTAAAACTTGCATAATTACCAAACCATCCCCATAAAGAGGTTTTCAGCGACACTGGTTTATAGGCTAGAAATGAATAAGTTTTTTGTAAAGAATCGTAAGCGGCGGAAGCTTGCTGAAAGAGCACTTTGTCTGAAGGATAAGAAAGTCCGGATTGTATCCATTCAGCTTTACTACTGTTTACTTTTTGCAACAACATTTGATTCAGTAGTTTTAATTCTTCTGTAGAGTACGTTACTGTCTCTAGTCCAATTTGCCAGGCAATTCCCTTTCTGTTATAATTGATGCCCCAAAATAAATTGAACACTATATACAATCCAGCTCCCCATGCAAGCAAACGGTAGAACCCGTTTTTGGCATATTGAACTAATTGAGCCCGATTAGGTTTGGCAAAGAGGAAACGCATCATTTTGATCAGCTGGAATAATAGCCAACCGACTAATATCCCGTATAATATATCCCCGATGCTGAAGGGAAAAATTCCAGTAATACCCCGAAAAAAACCTGAAACCAAAGCAAAAATGTGGGTACTGTAACCTGTTTCTACCCGTTGAGAATTGGCAACGTACATTTTAATGATTATGATTAGAACTAATAACAGAGCCATCATTTTCCATTTTTTTCCCGTTTTCATGGCTTTAAAATTAAGGATTCGATACCGCAAAAGCTCATTTTGGCATAAAAAACTGCAATTTTACTATCCATTATTCATATTTTTCTATTACCTTCGCCGTCCTTTAAACTGAACACAATGGCTAACAGACGTGCATTTGAGATTGCTTTTGTAGGTTTAAAGCCCGGCGATCATGAGTTTGAATATGATTTGAACGACGAGTTCTTTGTTGAAAAAGGCGCAGAAGATCTAACAAATGTACATGCAAACATAAAGCTGTCACTGGAAAAAAATGCCGGTTTTATGTTGTTGAAGTTTGAAATCGGAGGCAAAGCCGACGTTTCTTGCGACAGATGTGGCAATCCACTTAAAATGGAACTTTGGGACGAATTTAAAATGCTTGTAAAATTGGTAGACAATGCCGAGGAAATGAACGAGCAAGAAGAAGATCCCGACGTGTTTTATTTGGCAAGAACAGAAAGCCATCTAGACGTTAGCAATTGGTTGTACGAATTTGTTTTACTGAGTGTCCCCATGCAGCGCATGTGTTCACAAGAGGAAATGGGTGGGCCAAAATGCAACAAAGAGGTATTGGAAAAATTGAAAGAAATGGAGACAAGGGCACTGGAACACAATGCCAACAACTTGTGGAAAGGGCTAGACAAGTTTAAAGAAAATTAAGAAAATAGTAGAATATTCATATTTATAGTAACTTTTAAAAATAAACAGTCATGCCAAATCCAAAAAGGCGCCATAGTCAACAACGCAGTGCAAAAAGAAGAACGCATTACAAAGCTTCTGCTATAACATTGAGTACGGATTCAACTACAGGCGAAATTCATGTACGTCATCGTGCACATGTGAGCGAAGGAAAGTTATTCTATAAAGGAAAGCTTGTTGCTGAGAAAGCTCCTTTGAAGGCATAACAACATTTGCTTTAAAGAAATTGATTCCAAAATAAAGATTGAGTAACTTCAACCTTTGTTTTGGAATTTTTAATTTTAAATTTTCTTGCTATGATCCGAATCGGACTGGATATGATGGGTGGCGATTTTGCCCCGCTGGAAGCAGTAAAAGGTGTTGCCGCCTTTTTCGCAGAAAACAATGCAAGCGTTCAATTGGTTCTGATTGGCGATGAAAATAAAATTAAGGAGCAATTAATAGCTTTTCCCATTTCTTCGGAAAATTATCAGATTGTTCATGCGCCCGAAGTAATCGAAATGCACGAGCATCCCACTAAAGCACTCAAAGAAAAACAACAATCCTCCATTGCCATTGGATTTAAACTATTGGCCACTGGCAAAACGGATGCTTTCATCTCTGCGGGTAATACAGGAGCGATGATGGTGGGTGCCCTGTTTAGTATCAAAGCCATTGAAGGCGTAAACCGTCCAACGATTGGTGCTTATATGCCGAGAGAAAATGGATCCTTGGGTTTGTTGTTAGATGTAGGATTGAATGCAGATTGTAAACCAGAAAACCTCCAACAGTTTGCTGTACTGGGCACTTTGTATGCCAAACACATCCTAAACATCAACAACCCAAGAGTTGGCCTTTTAAACCTCGGAGAAGAAGAAGGCAAAGGAAACTTATTGGCACAAGCCGCCTTCCCACTTTTGAAAGAAAACAAGCTGATCAACTTTATCGGAAATATTGAAGGCAGAGATATTTTAATTGACAAAGCAGATGTGATGGTCTGTGATGGCTTCACGGGTAATGTGGTACTAAAACTAGCCGAAAGCATCTATGATATCAGTAAAAGAAGAAATGTGACTGATGAACATTTTGAGCGTTTCAATTTTGAATCCTATGGTGGTGTCCCGGTTTTAGGGGTGGCAAAGCCAGTTATCATCGGTCATGGTATTTCTCAAGCCACTGCTTTTAAAAATATGATCAACATTGCCTGCAGAATGAATGAAACAGACCTCAGCGGAAAAATAAAAGAAAGCCTCGCAAACGAATCCTAAGTGTTCGATCAAGAGCTGAATAGAAAAATGCATGGCTAAACTCCATGCATTTTTTTTGTTCACCTCTTACTGGTTTTCTTGCAGAAATTGATCCAACACTGCGATGGTTTTATCCAGATCGGCATAGCTCAATGCATTATTTAGAAACCAACTTTCATAAGCAGATGGTGGCAGGTAAATTCCGTTTTTCAACATGAAATGAAAAAGCTTATTAAACATCGGAATATCCGCCCTGGAAGCGCTTCCAAAATCTCTAATTGGTTCTTTGCTAAAATGAACGCTGATCATCGACCCCAACTGATTGATCACATAGTCTTTTCCGGATTTTTGCAGAACTTCGTTTAACCCATTCCTCAAGTAAGTAGTTTTATCATTTAATTGCTGATAAAGCGAAGGATTGTTTTTTAATTCATTAAGCAAGGTATATCCTGCAATCATAGCGATGGGATTTCCACTCAGAGTGCCAGCTTGGTAAACATTTCCAAGAGGGGCAATATGCTCCATTATTTTTCTTTTACCACCAAAAGCCCCCACGGGCATACCCGCACCTATTACTTTACCGTAGGTGATCAAATCTGCATCTATGCCAAGTACTTCCTGGGCTCCACCAGCGGCTAGTCTGAAGCCTGTCATCACTTCATCAAAAATGAACACAATGTTTTCTTCATCACACAAAGTACGAATGCCTTTCATAAAACCTTCCTCTGGTAAAATACAACCCATATTACCTGCTACGGGCTCGATGATGATAGCCGCGATTTCATTTTTATGGGCAACTACCAGATCTTGCACCGCCTTCAAATCGTTATAGGGTGCCGTTAGTGTATCGTTACTCACCCCTGGTGTAACGCCTGGTACCGTTTGAATATTTAAAGTTGCCATGCCACTTCCTGCCTTTACCAAAAAGGAGTCTGCGTGCCCATGATAACAACCTTCGAATTTAATGATCTTGTTTTTCCCTGTGTATCCTCTTGCTAATCGTACTGCACTCATACATGCTTCTGTACCACTGCTTACCATTCTGATGAGGTCAACATTGGGCGCCATCGAACGAATCAGTTCTGCCATTTCTACCTCCAACAAAGTGGGAGCACCATAAGAGGTAGATAGCGAGGCATATTCTTGAATTTTTTCTACTACCGGTTCATAGGCATGCCCCAATATCATTGGGCCCCAAGAGGCTATATAATCGATGTACTGGTTGCCATCTTCATCATACAAATAGGCGCCCTTTGCCTTTTTAATAAACAAGGGTGTTCCTCCCACACTTTTAAATGCCCGCACAGGAGAGTTCACCCCACCAGGAATAGATTCCTGTGCCCTTGCGAATAGTTCCTGACTTCTACTGGTATGCATATCTTTTAATTTAATATCGTTATTCTATTTTTAAAAATTATGTATTTCATCTTTATTTAGGATCTCAACAACATAGCCGCATCTTTGGCAAAATAGGTAGCTATCAAATCGGCTCCTGCTCTTTTTATTGACGTGAGCGTTTCAATGATGGCTTTGTCTTCATCGATCCAACCCCTTTCTGCGGCTGCTTTTATCATTGCGTATTCTCCGCTAATGTTGTACACACTCACAGGAATTTCCACTGCATTTTTCACTTCCCGAACAATATCCAAATAGGGTAAACCGGGTTTCACCATCACAATATCAGCGCCTTCTTCTACATCCATCAATGCCTCTTTCACAGCTTCTGTTCGGTTGGCAAAATCCATCTGGTAAGTCTTTTTATCCCCAAACCCTGGTGCACTGTCTAAAGCATCCCGAAAAGGTCCGTAAAAACAAGAAGCATACTTGGCACTATAAGCCATGATTCCAGTATTGGTAAAATTATTTTCTTCCAATCCTTGTCTTATAGCGCCTATACGTCCATCCATCATATCACTGGGCGCTACCATCTCTGCACCGGCAGCAGCATGACTAATACTCATTCTCACCAGTGCTTCTACGGTGATGTCATTTACAATTTCCCCGTTGGCTACGATGCCATCATGACCAAAAGAAGAATACGGATCCAGCGCTACATCCGTCATCACATACATACCCGGAACGGCATCTTTGATGGCACGAATACTACGTTGCATCAAACCATCTTTGTTCCATGCTTCTTTTCCGGTATTATCTTTTAGCTCATCCTTGCATTTCACAAACAACAAAACCGACTTGATGCCTAGATCCCACAGCACTTTTACTTCCTTCACAGTTTCGTCTATGCTTCTACGGTAGTAATTTGGCATGGAAGCAATTGCTGTAATTACTCCGTTTCCTTCTTCTATAAACAAGGGAGCAATAAAATCGGCCGGGGTAAGAATGGTTTCTGCCACCATCGCCCTGATGGCCGGTGTAGTTCTAAGAATTCGATTTCTTCTTTGTAAATACATTTGATGATTTTAATAGTTGATTTAATTACAAGCAGCATTTGATGGGTCGTTAACAACTATTTACGCTTGCAGCCCAATGGTTGACCTCCTCCCCAATTCCAGATTCAATATTCAACCAATCTACCGGGTGCAAACATGCTTGTAACAATTTATCTTCTTCGCTGCCCTTTTCGGGCTGATCATTGTAATCGAAACGAACGGTGGGTGGTAAACTCATTAAGATGCTTTCTGTGCGCCCGTTTGTTTTTAAACCAAAGATGGTACCCCTATCGTGAATCAAGTTGAATTCTACGTACCTGCCTCTTCTAATTTCCTGCCAGTATTTATTGGCTGCTGTAAATAAAATATCTTTCCTTTTCATTACAATTGGCACATAAGCTTCTATAAAAACATTCCCATTTGCCTGTTGAAAATCGAACAACCAGTTTACGTCTTTAGTTGCAGTAGGTCGTAAATGGTCGTAAAAAACACCTCCAATTCCACGCATCTCTTCTTGCCGATGGTGGTTGGCAAAATAAGTATCGCATTTTTTTTTGTAAGCCGGGTATAATTCAACCCCAAAAGGATCATGGGCATTTTTTAATGTTTGGTGAAAATGTTTAGCATCATCCTCAAACAAATAATAAGGCGTAAGGTCTGCCCCACCGCCAAACCATTGATCCATTAATTCGCCTGCAGCATTGTACAATTCAAAGTAACGCCAATTGGCATGTGTGGTGGGAACAAAAGGATTCGCAGGATGTAATACCATACTTAAACCACAAGCAAACCAAGAGCCTCCTTCACCCGCTGCGGGAATTTGCAGAGCCTGCATCATGGCAGGGTTTATTTTTCCTTCTACAACGGAAGTGTTCACACCCCCCTTTTCAAACACACTGCCATTGCTAATCACCCTGGTTTTGCCACCGCCGCCTTCTGGCCGTTCCCATTTGTCTTCAACAAATTTGGCAGCACCGTCGGCGCTTTCCAATGCAGCACAAATGTTATCCTGCAACTGATGAATGTATTCGATCCATTTTTCTTTGATGCTTTTATTGCTATTCATTTTATAAACTTTTAAACATGAACGCCAAATTCTTTTACTGCATCCACAAATGCTTTTGCATGATCAACCGGTACATTGGGTGTAATGCCATGGCCCAGGTTTGCAATGTATCTTTGTGTGCCGAATGCAGCAATCATTTCCTTCACCGCTTTTCTGATTTCAGGAATTGGTGCCAATAATTTTGCCGGATCAAAGTTCCCTTGGAGTGTGATGCTGTTATTAGTGAAAGCCCTTGCCATTGCAGGATCTATACACCAATCGATGCCAATGCCGGCAGCAGAAGATTTACTAAGGTCACTCAAAGCATGCCAGGTTCCTTTTGGAAATAAAATTACGGGAGCATCCTCTTTTAATGCGTCGGCTATTTGAAGTAAATAAGGTTGTGCAAATATTTTAAAATCGGCCGGACTTAACGACCCCGCCCAACTGTCAAATACCTGAACGGTATCGGCTCCAGCTTTTACCTGGGCTTTGAGGTATTGTATGGTGATGTTAGTAATTTTTTGCAACAACTGATGAGCCAACGCTGGTTGAACGAACGCAAACTGTTTGGCCTTATCCCAGGTTTTGCTACCTTTCCCTTCTACCATATAACAAAGAATCGTCCAGGGTGCACCAGCGAATCCAATGAGCGGGACCCTGCCATTCAATTCTTTTTTTGTTAGCGATAATGCATCCGTTACATAATGCAAACTTTCTTCTACGCCTTCTGTAATCAATGCATCAATGTCAGATTGCGTTTGAATCACTTTGGGTAAAGATGGCCCCTTGCCTTCTTCCATCAACACTTCCAGGCCCATTGCCTGCGGTATCACCAGGATGTCTGAAAAAATAATAGCAGCATCTACCCCTACCTGATCGATGGGTTGCAAAGTAATGGCCGTTGCCAGCTCTGGAGTTTGTACACGAGTAAAAAAATCATACTTTGCTTTCAGCTTCATGTAGTCTGGCAAATACCTTCCAGCCTGCCGCATCATCCATACAGGAACTCTTTCCGTATGTTGGCCTTTCAAAGCCCGAAGTAATAAATCGTTTTGTAACATGTATGGTCGTTTAGGATGATCGTTTAAGAAAAAAATCAATAGCCTCTTGCATCAGGGCTTCTTTCCCAGGTTGCTTTGCAATGATAATTTTACCACTGCTGTATTGTTCGATTGCAGCAGCAGTGCTGGTTCCGATTGCAAAAAAAAGAGTTTCCTTTTTTAAGGTATTTACCGAAAAAAAACTATCTACAGCACTCGGACTAAAAAACAATATGGCATCATAGGATTTCTTTACAACCTGTTGAACGGGGGTTGTTTCATACACTACAACTTCAGAAACAACCACACTTGCCGCACGCAATAACAAACTCATTTCATCTCTGCGTTGGTTGCCACAGAAAAAAAACACTTTCGTTACCTTACCATCGGCAATGATCTTTTGAGCTAGCAATGTTGCGTTGTCAGCCACTCCAAGAATTTGACTTTGAACAAAATATTTTTTTACCAATTGCTGCGTTGTGTAACCAATACAATATATCTGCCAGTTAGGTTGCGCTTCGTTTAGGTAAGAAGCAACCGCCTCTACGGCATTCATACTGGTGAATACTACAGTTGTATTGAGCAAAAACGTGTGCTTTACTTCTTGTTGTAGTTCTTCCGTTTCAATTGCAGTAGTTTCTATAAAGGATAAAACATCTGTATGCAATCCGCTGTCAGTTGCAGCATTCATCATTTCCTGCGATAGAGGCCTTGTGCTCAATATTTGAATCTCATTTTTCATTGGAACGTAATTCTGCGAGTATGGCTTGTCCGCCATTTTTCAAAATATCGGCTGCCATTTCCGATCCTAAATTGACTACATTTTCCAGAGGAACAAATCTTTCAATTTCAACTTTTTTTGAACCGTCGGTACTTAATAAGTTCCCTCTAAAAAATAGCTCTTTTTTTCCAGTTGTTTGTTCCGATGTTGTTATTTGTGCCAACGCACTGATAGGGGTAGAACAACCTCCCATCAAGCCTCGTAAAAAGTCTCTTTCAATTTTTACACAGCATGCTGTATGTACATCGTTGAGCATAGTACAGGGATCTGCAATAGCTGGCTCGCCTTCCCGGCACACTACCATAATAGCCCCTTGCGCCGGAGCTGGCAGCATCCAATCTAACTCCACCGAATTGGTAGGCCTGAGTTGAATTCGTTCTAAACCTGCCGCAGCAAAGATGGCTCCGCTCCACTGGCTGCCTTCCAATTTTTTAATTCGGGTATTTACATTTCCGCGCAAATTTTCTAATTGATGTGTTGGATATCTGTTTAACCATTGCGCCTTTCTTCTAACGCTGCTGGTGGCGATGGTGAGCGGATGATGATCATTAGGGAGAAATTCATTCACTACTCCCAATTGACGTCGCAAACCTTCAAATTCTTGCTTGTACACCAAAAGGTCTTTATAGTTTCCTCTTTCCAACACCGCTGCTTGTGCAATACCAGCAGGTAATTGTGTAGGCACATCTTTCATAGAGTGTACAGCGATATCTATTCGTTTTTGTAGCAAGGCGGTATCCAAACTACGGGTGAAAATGCCTTGCACCCCCATTTCATACAAAGGAGTTTGCAGATCAATGTCGCCTTCTGTTTTAATAAATACCAGTTCGGCACTGATGCCGTTTTCAGACAACAACTGTTTAACTTTCGTGGCTTGCCATATAGCAAGTTCACTTTCTCTTGTTCCTATTTTAATAATTGATTGCATTAATTTGAATGAGCAGCAATAGACATAAACCGATTCATCGCCTCAATACAATGACAGCCCGGCTGATGCTCTTGTTTCATTTTTACTGCCATACTGTTAATCACTTTTTGAATATTTTCTTCCGCTGATTTGATCGGACTTTCTATTTGCAATGAAGTTGGAATGAAACCTGTATAACCTAAATAAATTTTCTGTAATTGTGTCTTAGCTGTTTTCAACACCGGAACATGTTTTCTCATTTCATGCCAATCGTTGAATGCTTCCAGGTGATCTCTAATAATATTAGTAGCTTTTGGGATTTCCGCTGTACGTCGTTGCAGCGTTTCATCTTTTATTTTGCTCAGTTCATCTACATTCACCAAAGTGATATTTGGTAATTCGTTTACATCCACATCAATATTAAAAGGTACCGACAGGTCTATTAACAATTGTTTACTATTTGCAGAAAGCATTGACTTATTAATCATAGAAGCTTCCGCATTGGTAGCCACTAAAATTACATCAGACAATGAGATGCGCTCAGATATATTTTCCATTACATCGGCTGATACATGGTATTTTTCTGCTAATGCGAAAGCTTTGTCTGCAGTCCGGTTTAATAAAGTTACGGAAGCGCCAGGCAAATAATCTACTAAATTTTTGCAGGTGTTACTACCTATCTTTCCGGTACCAATCAGTAATATTTTTTTACCAACAATACTTTTGAAATGATTCTTAATGTATTGAACGGCTGCAAAGGATACGGAGACAGTACCACCAGACAAAGTTGTTGTGGTGCGTATTTTTTTAGATGCTTGTAACACTTCATTGATCAAACGATCTAAGTAAGCATCGATGCATTGATGCTCTTTAGAAAATTTCACACACTGCTTCAACTGCCCTACAATTTCGTAATCACCCAAAATCTGGGAATCAAGTCCTGCTGCAACGTTGAACAAATGTTCGATGGCATCGATGCCAGCTTTTTGATAAGCCATTTTCCTAAAATCTTCTAACGACCCTTCCGTAACATCACACAACAATTGATTGAATGCATCTACCTGCTCTGCAAATCCGTAGATTTCGGTTCTGTTGCAGGTGGATAGTACAAAAAAATGTTGAATATTGTAATGACTTGCCCTATTGATCAATTGTAGGTACTGATCATTGTTCACCGAAAACTGGCCACGAATGGTAGCATCCGATTTTTTATAATTAATGCCTGCAACAAAAAAAGTAGAAATATCTTTAAGCTCCGCTACACTCATACGCTGGTATTGATTTCAGATGGCAAATTTACTGGCACATTCCTGCGTAAGCTAATTTCAATGTCATTGCATTGTCATTTCTCCGTATGATTTTAGTCATGAAAAATCATAACAAAGTTTTTGAACGAAAAAACTACCGCAGCGTTATACATTTGCAAATATTTTAGAAACATGAAAACAAAAAAAAGAGGCATTTTACTGATGAACCTTGGTTCTCCGGATAGCACCAAAACTAAAGACGTAAAAAAATACCTGGATGAGTTTTTGATGGATGAACGTGTGATTGATTTTCCTTACATACCTCGGTTGTTACTTGTGCGTGGAATCATTACACCCCTGCGTGCACCCAAGTCTGCCAAAGCATATTCATCTATTTGGACAAACGAAGGATCTCCGCTCATTGTGCTAACCAAACAATTACAAACAGCATTACAAGCACAAGTAGAAGAACCTGTTGAGATTGCCATGCGATACGGCAATCCTGGTCCAAAAGAGGGTTTTGACAAATTGTTGCAACGCATGCCCGATATGGAAGAAGTGTTTGCGGTGCCGCTGTACCCACATTATGCCATGAGTA
>Ga0105044_10003319_pt1 | contig 22069 bp, 19 predicted proteins | sample MAT01_FD_78092 | JGI IMG/M metagenome (GOLD analysis project Ga0105044, IMG submission 78092) | Freshwater microbial communities from Lake Fryxell liftoff mats and glacier meltwater in Antarctica - MAT-01 | ecosystem: Environmental > Aquatic > Freshwater > Ice > Liftoff microbial mat | place...
CAACTCGAACGGTGGCGCGACGGCCTTCTCCAATACTACCGATACTGCTGACCTGACAATCACCGCGGTGAACGACGCACCCGTCCTCACCGACAAGGTCGTCACGTTGACGACCGAGTTGGAGGACGCCATCGCCCCGATCGGCGCGGTAGGAACTCTGATCTCGGCTCTCGTCGACTTCGCCTCACCGAGCGGCCAGATCGACAACGTTACCGACATCGACGCCTCGCCGGCGCTCGGCATCGCCGTGACGCAGGCGGATACGACCAATGGCAGTTGGTTCTATACCATCGATGGCGGCGTCAACTGGTCTGCCCTCCTGACGGTTAGCAATTCGAGCGCCCGCGTGCTCGCGGCCGATGCGAACACGCGTCTCTACTTCCAGCCGAATGCCAACTTCAACGGGACCATCGCGAGCGCAATCACGTTCCGTGCGTGGGACACGAGCACCCTGGCGAATGGTTCACTCCAGGACACGAACACGAACGGTGACACCTCACCGTTCTCGCTGGCGACCGACACAGCGGCGCTCACAATCACGGCGGTCGATGACGCGCCGGTGGCGGTGAATGACAGTGCGACCGTGGCCGAGGACGCCGTCGCAACCGCGGTGGTCGTGCTCACGAATGACACCGATGTCGACGGCGGGACCAAGTCCATCGGTAGCGTGACCCAGCCCGCCAACGGCGTGGTGGTCATCACGGGCGGTGGCACGGGTCTCACCTACAAGCCGAATCTGAACTACAACAACAATCCTCCGACCCCCGCAGCCGATACGTTCACGTACACGCTCAATGGTGGGTCGATCGGCACCGTCTCGATGACGGTGACACCGGTCAACGATGCCCCGACTGGGGCTGACAAGACAGTGACGACGAACGAGGATACGGCCTACGTGTTCGTGGCCGCCGACTTCGGCTTTGCTGACGTCGACACCGGGGATAGCCTCAGCGCCGTGAGCATTGACACGGTACCGGCGGTGGGCACGCTGAAGTTGAACGGTGTCACGGTCGTGGCGATGGATATCATTCTCGTCGCTGACATCACGGGTGGACTGCTGAGCTTCGTCCCGGCGCTCGATGGCAACGGCACGGGCTACGCGAACTTCAACTTCGCAGTGGCCGACCAGTCGTCGGTGTTCGATGCCACGCCCAACACGATCACTATCAATGTGACCGCGGTGGGTGACGCCCCGACCGCGACTGCGGTGAACATCACAGGAACGCCGACCAACGGTCAGACCCTGACCGGTACCTACATGTTTAATGACGTCGACAGTACGGAAGGTATCTCGACCTTCCGCTGGCTCAGGAACGACGTGGCCATCAGCGGCGCCACCTCGACCACCTATCTGTTGGTGCCGGACGATGTCGGGAAGACCATCAAGTTCGAGGTCACGCCGGTGTCGGGCACCGCTCCGACGACGGGCACTCCCGTTGTGTCAGCGGGCGTCGGCCCGGTTGCGTCCTGAGATAGAGACGGCTCGCGCTCTCGCCTTCTCTGATGGCGGCGAGCGAGCCCCCCGGAAGAAGGCTGCTGCTGAACGGCGAGCGAGCGAGCCCTCCTGAAGAAGGCTGCTGAACAGGGGAGGGCGGGGGTAGCCTTCTTGCTGATTGACGTGGCGGGGGTATGGCGCGGCCATGCCAAGAAGAGCTGGCCGTGGCTGCTTGAGATGTGCCCGAGGGTGAACGCGGTCATGCGGCTCGAGGTCCGCATGCGCGGACGTGAGCCTGAGGCCTGGCTAGCTCGGGGCGGCGATGGGGCCTGGGTCACGGGTGGCGTGGGCGCCGTCGACGTCTGCGCGTTTGGCGCCGTAGAACCGCCAGGCGACCCAGGTGCCAGGTGGGAACACGGCCTCGAGGCCCTGGCGGAAGCGCAGCCAGGCGGCGCGGTGTTCCTCCCTGAAGGTGAGCAGGGCGTCGAGCATGGCGCCGAGGCGGCCTCGGTCGGCGGCGGCGACGCGCTTTCGCGCTTCGGCGTCGCGCCCCGCCGTGCGGCCTTTTGTGCGGTTGCTCGCGTGCCAGACCGAGATTCGCTTGGCTTTGTCGATGCCGAGAAACTTCGCCCTACCGGCACGGACCTCGGCGTGAGCCTGGGCGACGTAGCGTTCCACCCGTTTGGCGACGCGCTTACGGAAGGCCTCGATTCCGACGGCGTCGGCGATTTCGTGAGGCAGGTCCGAGCTCACCATCACGACCTCGGACACTCGGCCTTCCTCGTCGAAGAATCGCTTCGGGCGATTGTGGATCGAGCCACGTCCGGTCCCGATATCGGCGACTTTGGTCCGCACGCCGATCCAATCCTCGGGTCGCTCGACGATGAAGTCTTTGGTCGGGTTGGCCAGCGTGTAGGCGACCTTTTCGATGATGCTCTCGATGTCGCCGAGCGGCACCGTATCTGAGTCCTGACTGCTCCAGAACTTGCAGTTGACGACGCCATCGCGCGCGCTGCCGAAGCGGCCCATCACCCCGTGGAAGTCGCGCAGGTACTCCGATAACAGGCCGTACCTGTCGTGGACCACGCTGTGGTAGTGCGAGCTCATCTGGCACACCGCGATGAGCTCGATACCAAAGTGGTCCGCTGCCTCCATCATCGCGACCGCGAACGCCGCGTTCGTCTCGTCGCTCGGCTTGAGCCTGAACTCGTGGCGCTCGCACACACCCGTCACGAAGTAGGTGGTTCCCGGAAGTCGCTGCTTGGGCTCGGTCATGGTGCGCTCCCTTCGAAGCCCAGCGCCGTAAGCACGACCTGAATCCCAAGCAAGCCACCGAGAGCGATGGAGCCCGAACGGGGTCAGGACTGCCCACTTACGACCTCGCCGCCGCTTCTGATGCGCCTCTCCGCCCTAAAGTGGGGAGCGCCAGAGGCGGGCGCGAACGAGCCCTCTTGCAGAAGGCCACTCGGTACCTGAGCCAAGAGCGGTTCGGAGGTATTCATGTCCAGGCAGTTGTCGCGTACACGCGGAGAATGGCGAGACTTGCCCTCTCGCGCCACCAACGGCGGTGCGGCGGTAGGACGCTGCCGTCACACCCCATCCTTGAGCCCGCTGGGACTGATGTGTATGGTTGCTGCCGTTCGTACACCAAACCGAGTATCCGGAGGCCAACGTGCGCACCAACATCGAGCTCGACGACCAGCTGATCAGCGAGGCGATGAGGCTTACCGGGCTGGACACCAAGAGAGCGGTCGTTGAAGAGGCCCTGCGTGAGCTGGTGCGCGCCCGGCGGCGCGATCGGCTGTCGGAGGCGTTCGGTTCTGCGAAGTGGGAGGGCGACCTCGAGGCCATGCGACGTGATCTGCGACGTGATCGATGATTGTCGTCGACACCTCGGTCTGGGTCGACTTCTTCAACGGCAAGGCGACGAGGAGCACCCGCTACCTGCGCGATGAGCTCCCTCGTGACGAACTCGCCGTCGGCGACCTCGTGCTCTGCGAAGTGCTCCAGGGTTTCCGCGATGCGCGAAGCAGGCAGAGCGCCGAAGAGTTGCTGATGAGCTTCGCCTACTTCGACATGGTCGGGCGCGAAGTCGCGCTGCGCGCCGCCGAAGCGTATCGAACGCTGCGCCAGAAAGGGATCACCGTCCGGAAAACCATCGACGTGCTGATCGCGACGTCATGCGTCGCGCGAGGGTATGCATTGCTGCATCAGGACCGGGACTTTGATGCCATGGAGCAGCATCTCGGCCTGGTCGTCGTCCGCCTCGGCTGACGCTCGCAGAGCGACGCCGGAGTTTCTCCGCCGCCCGACGCTGGCGCGCTAATGCCACCAGCAACGCCCTACTGAGGAAAGCTCGTAAGCGGAAATGCCGGCCTCCAGGCACGCCCTCCCGAGAAAGTCGAGCGCTGTTTGCTTTCGTAAGCGTACAATTGTACGATACCAGTGTGATCACGGTCATCGACACTTCTGCCCTCGTGGCCGTTCTCGCGAGCGAGCCCCAGCGAGCTGCGCTCATCGGGGTCACTGAAGGCGTCGATCTCGTCGCCCCAGCCTCCGTGCACTGGGAGGTCGGGAACGCGCTGAGCGCGTTTCTCAAGCGCCGGCGCGCGACTCTCGCAGACGTCCAGCGTTGCCTCGTCGCTTATGCGAGTATTCCGCTTCGTCTTGTGGAAGTCGATCTTGCATTCGCGCTGGAGGTCGCTGCTGAACACGACTTGTATGCCTACGACGCCTATTTGATCACATGCGCTCTTGCTCAGCGGGCACCGCTCCTCACACTCGATCGAGGGCTCGCCAGCGCCGCAACGAATGCTGGCGTCCAGCTCTTGGAGGTCCCTGCATGAAGGAATTCACCTACTCCGAAGCCAGACAGAGGTTCGCGGCTGTTCTGGAGAGCGCTCGCCGCGATGGTGCCGTGCGGATCCGCCGACGCGACGGGCAAGCATTCGTGCTCCGGCCCGATGTCCGCCAGGGTTCACCCCTCGACGTCTCGGGTATCGACCTCGGCCTCGACGATCAGGAGATTGTAGAGCTAGTCCACGAGGGACGCCGTCCAGCTTGATGCCTAAACCAGCGCGAGCGGGAGCGGGAGCGAGCCCTCCTGAAGAATGCTGTTCAACAGGGGAGGGCGATTGACGTGGCGAGCAGCGAGCGAGCCCTCCTGAAGAAAGCTGTTCAACAGGGGAGGGCGGGGGTTGCCTTTTCGCTGATTGACGTGGCCGGGGGTATGGCGCGGTCATGCCAGTGAGCTGGCCGTGGCTACTTGAGATTTGCCCGAGGTGGACGCGGTCATGCGGCTCGAGGTCCGCACGCGCGGACGTGAGCCTGAGGCCTGGCTAGCTCAGGGCGGCGATGGGGCCTGGGTCACGGGTGGCGTGGCGCCGTTGACGCCTGCGCGTTTGGCGCCGTAGAACCCAGGCGACCCAGGCGCTCTTGCGCACGCGACTGGGAAGGTCAAACTCCAGGTCCTACCCAGGTTGCCCGTGGACAAGCGACAAGGCTCGGGGCGCCGCTGTTGGTGGTCCATCCTTGGTGGTCCATCCAAGGATCGCTTCGGACGCCACATCGAGCGCGCTTGACTACCAAGGCGCTTGCGCTTGTCGCGGGGGCGGGTAAAGTCCGCCTCCGCGCGCGCCGCTTGGGCCCGCGCCCCAAGCAGGCCGATGAACGCGCACACACCCTCGTCCGCCAGGTGGTCCGACCGCCTCACGGCCTTCATCAATCGCCGCGGCGTGGCTATCGCGCTGGTGCTCGGTGCCGTCGTGCTCATTGCCGGCATCGGCTCGACCGGCCTCTGGGAACCGTGGGAGATGGACCGCGCGGACCTCGCGCGCACGCTCTCGTCACCGCCCGAGGTGCTCGGTGCCTTCGAAAAGGAGGCCACGCCGACTGGCGCTCGCGTCTCGAGTGCGGCGGAACAGGCCCTCGTGGCCGCCGCCGGCAATGTCGGGGCGTTGCTCAAGTTGCCCGAGGCCGGTACGCCAACCGCGCTCCGCGCGACCCTCGATCTGGCACGCACCCGCACCGTGGCGGCGATCGTCATCGATGGGCGCCTGCTGTTGCCCGACGCGAAACGCGATGACCTCTGGGAGCAGGCCGGGAAGCTCAGCGCCGAGGCCCTGCACGCCGCCGCCGGGGCCGCCGTCATCGTCGTGCGCGAGGCGAGCCAACCGCCCGCCGCCGAACTCACGCGGCGCCTCGCGGTCGAGCGCTGGAAGAACGTCTGGGACTCGACCGCCGCCACCTGGAGCCTCGCTACCGCCTGGGATCAAGCCGGCGTCGCGGCCGCCGCGACCGCGCTCGCGGCCGACTCGCCCGCTTCGGATGACCTGCTCATCGTTCTCGAACCCGGTGATCTCGCCGGCCTCCAGGCCGCCATCAGCGACGGCGCCAGCGCCATCTCGACCCGCGTGGCGTTCAAGGACTCGGGCACCACGGTCGCCCTGCCACCGCTCGAGACGTGGCTCCGCGCAGCCGCGTATCGCATCTTCGGGCCCAGCGAGTGGACGACCCGCCTGCCCGGCGTGATCCTCGGTCTCATCACCTTGTGGGTTCTACTGACGACGGTGCGCACCGTCTGGAGCGCGCGGGTCGCGTTCTTCGCAGGCATCGTGCTCGCGACCTTGCCGCTATTCTTCGCGCAGTCGCGCATCATCGCGGGCGAGCCCGGCATGACGCTGGCGCTGACCCTCGTCGGCTCTGGGCTCCTGCTCGGCACCCTGGTCGACCGGTCGCGCGGGGCGTCGCAGAAGGTCGTATGGGCCTACCTGGCGGCGGGTCTGCTCACCGCGGTGTTCGCCAAAGGTGTCTACGGGCTCGGCGTCTGCGGGCTCGTGTCGCTCACTGTGCCGCTCGTCAGCGGTCCGTCGAAGCGATTCCTCGATTGGATCCCCGCGCTTGCCTTCCTCGTCCTGGCACTGCTGCTCGAGCTCGGGGCCCACGGCGCGTCGCCTGGCACGCTGCTCTCGGGGCTCGACTTCAAGAGCTCGATGTTCTCCGACGGGCCGATCGTCTACAGCCGCACCTTCGACATGGTGATAAAGCAACTCGGTTTCGGCCTGGCGCCCTGGTCGCCGCTGGTCATCATTGCGATGGGGCTGCTCTTGTTCTCGTCGCTCGAGCGCAAGGACACGACCGGGCTCATCGTGGTCGCCTGGTTCTTCCTGCCGATGGTCGTGTTGATGGCCTCGCTCGGGGTCGGCAATCAGTTCCTGTTCTCTGGTACCGCGGCCGCCGCGATCGCGGTCGCGCTGATGCTCGACAAGCTCGTGCGCGGCGAGTCTGGCCCCAAGTACTTCGTCGCCTTCGCGCTCGTGACGATGTTCTACATCCTGCGTCGCGAGCTCAAAATGAGCCCCGAGCCGCTGGTCGGCTACCTCGCCTTCGACCCGCCGTTCGCGAAGGAAGGCAACCTGCGCTTCCCCGAGACCGTGCAGTTCTACTGGGTCTTCAAGCAGTCGATGATCATCGCGGCGCTCGCTTGCCTCGTGCACTTCGGTGGCTTCGCGCACTTCCTCGTGCGCGCCGCGCGTTGGCTCCGCAATACGCGTCCATTCCTCATCACGACCGGCTTCGTGCTGCTGCTTGCGAGCTTCCTCGGTCTCGCCGTTATCGGTCGTCTGCATGGCATCGGCATGAGTTCGCGCTTCTCCGGGTCGATTCAAGGCTCGCAGAAGGCGCTCGTCGGACGGCTTGTCGGGCAGGACCCAATCTTCGTCGTGGGCATGGCGACGCTTGTCCTCGTGCTCGCCGTGATCGCGCTCCGTTGGGTGTTCCCGTCGGCCGGTCGCCAGCTCGTAGCACTTCTGCCGCCGCTCACACCCAGAGTGCGACGTTATGCCTGGGGCGGGGCGGTCGCTCTATGGCTCGGTGCGTTGCTCGTCGCGATGACGCGCATCACGTTTCCGGACGATGGCTACTGGGGTGAGCGGCTCATGTCCTTGCCGGCCTTGACGGCGCTCGGCGGCGCGGCGCTCCTCGGGCTCATGGTGTGGGCGCTCGATCGTCCGAACGACGCGGCCGGGCGCGAGCCGCGTTGGTGGCTGACGCCTGCTATCGCGGCGCTGGCCGTGCTGGCGCTGCTACTCGCGACGCAGCTCGTTCGCGACTCACAGCTCGAGAGCCCACTTGTGACGCTGCTCGTGCTGCTCGGCTTCGTCGCCGCCGCGGTCGGGTTCGTGCCGCGCATCGTCGAGCGCTCCGAGGTCTTCATGTTCGCCGTCTGCGCTATCCTGGCGTTGGTCGTGATGTCGTTCGTAATACCGCTCGTCGACCGCGCCAGCCTCGTCACCGAGGTCGTACTGCCGGAGATCACGAATCCCAAGACGTATGGTCTGCGTTCGTTGTTGCAGTCGGAGTGGTTCCTCGGGCCGCTGCTGCTCGTGTTCGCACTGCTCGTCAACCGCGCGCTGCCGCGTCTCATCGGGTCGTTTCCGCATGTGCGCGCCGACTACGCCGAGCGTGTGCGGGCCTTCACCGATCGCGTCGCCGAAGTGGCGGGGCGCGGCAAGGTGCTGGTCGGGATCTTGATGATGGTCGCGTTCATCGGGGTCGTCGTGCACCTCGTGAAGCTCGAGCCGGCGATCGCCGTGAACGTCAGCCAGAAGCACATCCTCGACACCTGGCACGAGACGGCGGGGGAGGGCGCGCCCATCTACAAGCACGGTGCCTTCGCGACGAGCGGGCGCAAAGACGGCAACTTCTACACCTCGGGCATGCCCGAGATCCGCGACCGTCAGGCGGCGCTGAAGGTCCTCCTCGGGCGCGACGACCAGGTGCTCGAAGTCGAGACCGCGACCGGCAGCGAGACCCTTGTCTTCCCGGGTTGGAGCGACAAGAACGACGTGAACAAGGACCGGCGCCGCGACGTGATCGCTATCCGCGGCTTCGCGAGCGCGGTCGGCGATTCCGTCCTCACCGACTCGACCCAGAAGTGGGCGCCGCAGAGCCTGGTCGGTAAGCGCCTCGCCGATGCGGGTGGGCGGACGTGGACCATCGTGGACAACGACGCGACCAGCGTGCGCGTCGCTCCCGAGGAGCGGCTCTCGTTTGCGCTCGTGCCGAACACGCGCGCGTACTACGTGATCGACGACGCGCGGTCCGACATCAGCGCCACCGCCGATACGCTCGTGCGGCGCGCGCTCTTGCTACCAGCCGACCAGCTCTCGGAGCTGAACTACGCCTTTCGGCTCCTCTCTGAAGGGCGTCACCTGCCGGTGCTCGATGGCGCGAGCTATCGCGTGCTGCTGACGACCTCGTGGCTCGAACCGACCGAGCCGCAGCAGAATCGCCTGGCACTCGCGACCTTCGACGACAAGAGCTTTGCCGCGCTGAAAGACCCGACCCTCATTCGTGAGTGGGGCAACTTCGAGGATACGATCCAGGTCGTCGGCTACGCGACCGACAAGGCGACGGTCACGACGGGCGAGAACCTGAAGCTCACGGTCTATTACAAGGCCTTGAAACTCGTGAAGAAGTCGCTCAAGATCTTCATCCACATGGACAAGACCGGCGGCGGCGCGCGCATCGCGGGTGACCACTGGCCGTTGAATCCGACCAAGCACACCGAAGAGAACAAGAACTGCGGCGGCTGCTATCGCACCGACCACTGGCTCGTCGGCGACATCGTGCGGGATGACTTCGACCTAGAGATCCCCGAGGGGAACACGGGCGAGTACACGATCTGGATAGGCCTCTATCAGCCTGGCCCCGACACCCGCCTCACGGTGAAGAGCTTCGACCCGAAGCGCATGAAGCACGACGGCCAGAACCGGCTCGGGATCGGAACGATTCAGGTCAAGTAGACAGGAACGCATTGGCGAGGAGACAAATGACGATGCAAGGAACGAGTGAAGGGAGCGCGGAGGCGTACTTGACGTACGCCGCACAAGCGACCGAACGAGTAACGCCGCAGCGTCGTTTGGATCCGAAGCCAGGCGTTCCCGTTTAGCGGTGACGTTCGCCGAGCCGGCCTTCCTGGCACTGGTCTTCGCGCTCGGCGCGTCGCTTGGCAGCTTCGTGAATGTCGTCGCGTGGCGCGTGCCTCTCGGGCGCTCGATCTCACGCCCAGGCTCGGCGTGTCCGTCGTGCGGCGCGCCGGTTCGTTGGCGCGACAACATCCCTGTGATCGGTTGGCTTTTCCTCGGTGGGCGCTGCCGCGATTGTCGGGTGCCGATCTCGTTTCGCTATCCGCTGGTCGAGCTCGCAGCTGGCGTGCTCGCGGTGGCGATCTGGCTCGGCCTGAGTGGGCCTGTGGTGATGCCGGCGCGGATCGAGCAACTGCTTCCGAATGTGGTCATCCCTTTCGTCTTGCAGATGGCGTTCGTGATGACGCTGCTGGCGCTGCTGTTGATCGACCTCGACTGGTTTTTGTTGCCTGACAAGATGACGTTGCCGTTGGCGCTGCTCGGGCTCGCGGCGTCTCTGGCGATCTGGCGCACGACTGGGGTGACGCTCGAGAAGGCGGCGCTCGGAGCGCTCGTCGGCGGGGGTGCTCCGCTCGTGATGGGGCTCGTCTATGGGATGTTGACGGGGCGGGTGGGCCTGGGGGGCGGCGATTGGAAGCTGCTGCTCGGGATCGGCGCCTGGCTCGGGCTCGGCTCGCTGCCATTCGTGTTCTTCGCGGGTGCGGTCCAGGGCCTCGTCGCGGCCGCGTTGTTCCGTCGCGACTTCGCGCTGGTCGAGCCGCCGCCATTGCCGGGTGAAGCGAGCGAAGAGGTTGGGCCGGCCCCTGCAGCGCCTCCCTCGGCGGTGCCGTTCCGCCGCTTGCATGTACCGTTCGGGCCGTTCCTGGCGCTGGCGGCGATCGAATGGCTCCTGTTCTCGAAGGAGCTCACGCGCCTCTTCGGGCACGTCTTTACGGGGATTCGATGAACACCCGGCACGACGCGCGCATCGCGCTGGGGCGCAGTGCCAAGGTGGTGCTGATCGGCCAGATGGGGGCTGGCAAGTCGACCGTAGCGTGGCTCCTGGCTGATCGTTGGCCGGGTTATGTTGCCTGTGACCTCGACCTCGAGATCGAGGCACGCGGGCGGCCGATCGCGGCAATCTTCGAGGCCGACGGCGAAGCCGGCTTTCGCGCTGTCGAAGCCGCGGTGCTGGCGGAGGTGCTCGCGCGCGCGGTGCCGCTCGTCCTGGCGACGGGTGGCGGCGCACCCTGCCAGCCGACGGCGATCGAACGTATGCGCGCGGCCGGCCTCGTGATCTGGCTCGACGCTCCGCCGGACGTGCTGGCACAGCGTCTGCTCGGTGCGCGGGCGGCTCACCGGCCGCTCGTCATGGGCCTCGATCTCGCCCAGACGCAGTGCTTCCTGAGCGGCCAACTGGCTGCCCGCCGCGCGTTCTATGCCCAGGCCCACCTCACGATCGATGCGAGCCCGCCGCTCGACGTCGTCGCCTCGACCATCGACCGCATCGTCTCCAGTCTGGTAGACGAGCAAACGTGAGGCTCTCCGTTTCGATCTCCGACTCCGCGACGGCTGGCCAGGGCTATCCGATCGACATCGTGCCCGAGCTGCCGGGCGCGCCAACGGCGACCGTGCTGCGCGAAGTGCTGTCGCCCAAGGCCCGGCGCCTGCTCGTCGTGAGCGATGACAACGTCGCGCCGCTCTACGCGGGCGAGCTCGAAGCCGCGCTTGCAGCGGCCGGCTACCTCGTGGCGACGATCGTCCTGCCAGCGGGCGAAGCGACCAAGAGCATGGCCACGATCGAGCGCGTGCTCGCCGCCGCGTTCAACCACAAGCTCTCGCGCAGCGATGCGATGGTGGCGCTCGGCGGCGGCGTGGTCGGCGACATCACCGGCTTCGCGGCCGCGATCTTTCAACGCGGCATTGACGTCGTGCAGATCCCGACGAGCCTCCTCGCCCAGGTCGACTCGTCGGTCGGCGGCAAGACCGGCGTCAACCACGCGAGCGGCAAGAACCTGATCGGCGCGTTCTGGCAGCCGCGCGCGGTCGTCGCGAGCCAGGCGGTGCTCGCGACGTTGCCCGCGCGCGAGGTCCGCTGCGGCCTGGCAGAGGCCGTCAAGCACGCCTACATCGCGGACGCGGAGCTGCTCGTGCGGATCGTGCGCGACACGGACGCGCTGATGCAGCTCGAGCCGACCGCCACTGCGCGCCTCGTCGCGGCCTGTTGCCGGATCAAGTCCGAAGTCGTCGCCGCCGACCCGCGCGAGGATCCGATCGCCGGTCGCCGGGCCGTCCTGAACTTCGGTCACACCTTCGGCCACGCCTACGAGAAGCTCCTCGGCTATGGCCGCTGGACCCACGGTGAGGCGGTCGCGGTCGGCATGGTCTGGGCGGCCCGCCTCTCGGAACGACTCGGCGTTGCGAGCCCCGGTCTCGAGCGCGCGGTGAGCGTGACCTTGCGCGCGCTCGGGCTGCCCGCTGACCCCGAGGCCGCCGACTTGCCGCGGCTGCCCGACCTCATCGAGGCCGCCAAGGGCGACAAGAAGGGCGATGCCTCCGAGGTCCGCTTCGTGCTGCTCGCCGCCATCGGCCAGCCCGTGCTGCGGCGCCTGCCTTGGACCGACGTCGCGCTGGCGCTCGCTGACAGTACGCGCGAAGGCGTGGCCTGACATGCAGACCCGCACCTACGCGGAGATCCTGGCGCGCCAGGGGGAGTTCGACGCGGCGCTCGCGATCTATCGCAAGCTCATCGCCAAGACGCCAGGCGACGCGAGCCTCGGCAAACGCATGGTCGAGATCGAAGCGCTCGAAGCCGGGCTGCTCGTCGGGGCCCCACCGCCCAGGCCCAAGCCACGCGCGCAGGAACGTCTCGAAGTCCTTCTCCACCGCATCCAGAGCCGCCGCCGATGACCCGACCCATCTTGAAGATCGCCGTCCTGCATGGCCCCAATCTGAACCTGCTCGGGCGCCGTGAGCCCGAGAAGTACGGGTGCATGACGCTGCCCGAGATAGACCTTGCGCTGCACGCGCTCGCGGCCGAGCTCGGCGTCACTATCGACCCGATGCAGAGCAACGACGAAGGCGCGCTCGTGACGCGCATCCAACAGACGCGCGACGATGGCACGGCCGGGATCCTCATCAACGCGGCCGCCTACACCCACACGTCGATCGCCATCCGGGACGCTCTGGTCTTTTGCGAGCGGCCGACCGTCGAAGTGCACCTCTCGAATGTGCACAAGCGGGAGCCGTTCAGGCATGTATCGCTGCTCGCCGACGTGTGCCTTGGCCTCATCCTGGGCTTCGGCCCCGACTCGTACCGGCTCGGTCTGCGCGCTCTCGCGGGGCATTTGACCGCCACCTGAGCGGGCCCGGGGGGCGGTGGCGTGCTGGCGAACAGCATGCTACGGTCGCCTCGTGGAGAGGGAGAAGATAGCCGCACAGGTCCAGCTCGTTCAGCGCCACGTTCGCTCAGGCCAGCTCAAGAAAGCTGTGCCCGAGATGGAACGCCTGGTGGCGAGCGAGCCTAATGATATCAAGCTCCGGCTCGAGCTGGCCGACCTCTTCTCGCGCGCCGATGAGCCGCAGAAGGCCGTCGACCAGCTTCTGCACGTGGCCCGCCGCTACGAGCGCGACGGTTTCGGCCTGAAGGCGATGGGGGTGCACCTCCAGGTGATGCGCCTGTCGCCGCAGAACCGCGACTCCGCGTTGGCGCTCGGCAAGCACTACACCGAGCACGGGCTCTATGGTGAGGCCGCCAAGTCGTTCGCGCGCGCGCTGACCGCCGCGACCGAGCCGCCCCAACGCCTGGCGGTCATCCAGTCGATCCTCGAGCTCGACCAGGACAACCTGGCCGACCGCGTGCGCCTTGCCGAAGCCTTGTCCGCGGTCGGGCAGCTGCAGGAGGCCGCCAAGGAGCTGCGTCGCGTGGCCGATGTGCTCGAGCACAAAGCCGGCGACCAGGACTACCCACGCGTCGCCGAGCGGCTCCTCTATCACCAGCCCGACGCGGCCGTCGTCGCCAAGCGGCTGGCGGCGATCTATGTCGCGCAGGACGAGCCGCAGCGCGCGTTGCCCAAGCTGAAGAAGGCCTACGAGGCGCGGCCCGAGGATCTCGAGGTGTTGGGCCTCCTGGCCGACACGTTCGGGCAGCTCGGGCAGGTGCACAAGTCGGTCGCAGTCTTGAAAGAGATGGCGCGCATCTACGATGCCAGCGGTCTCATCCACGAGCGCGACGAGTGCTGGCAGAAAGTTCTGCAGCTCGATCCGAATGACCCGCAGGCGCGCGAGCAGCTCGGGCATCAGTCACAGGAGGCGGTCGGGCAGACCTTCGAAGTGCCCTACCACGCGGCTCCGATGCCGGCGGCGCGTAGCGCAACCCAACCGAAGAAGGGGCAGGCCGCGGCCGCCGCGCTGACGTCCGACTTCGACGAGTTCGACGACTTCGACAACGAAGAGGTCGGCTTCGGCGGTACGGCTGAGAACACGATCGTCGACGACGCGTTCTTGCCCGACGATATGCGCGACCAGATCGCGATGAACCTCACCTTCGCGAGCCCGACCCCCGAGGGGAACTCCGGAGCATTGCAAGAGGATCTGCGCGAGCTCGACTTCTATATCGGCAACGGCCTCATGACCGAAGCCGAGACACTCTTGAAGGAGCTCAGCAGTCGCCACGGTGCCGACAACCCGTTGCTCGATCGGCGTGCGCAGCAGATCGGGCGCGCGAAGCCAGGCAAGGACCAGGGGGTATAATGACCACCGACAAGAACGTTCTCCTGGTGGAGGAACAAGCCCTCCACGAACAGGAACAAGGGCTCGTGCACATGGAGGCACAGCTGCACACGCAGGAGCAGGGCGTGGCGCAGATGGAGCGAGCGTTTCTGAAGAAGACCAAGGCCCTCCTGAACCACGCGAGCTACGTGAAGGAACAGGAGACGAGCCTGCTCCGGCGCGCCGAAGCGATGGGGCCGCGGGCTCGCCAGTTGGCGGGTGACCTGCTTGCCGAGTCTGACAGCCAGGTCGGCGCCTTCAATGGCGACCTCGGGCGGCTCGATGATCGGCAGGCACTGCTCAATCGCAGAAAAGAGCTCATGTCGCTGCGCATGGGACTCCTCGAAGAGCGTGAGACAATGTACTCGGCCCGCACCGAGGCGCTCGAACGGGCGGAGTCACAGGTCGGTGACCTCGAGCAGAAGCTCGTGCGGCGCGAGTCGGCGGTGTCCGACACGGCGCGCAAGGTCTTCTCGGCGGCCTCCAGCGAGGACGAAGACGACGAGGAACCTGCCCCTGCACGCGACGGAGGCTACGTCAGCAATGCGTCGCCTTCGTCGAATGCGGCGCGGGTGCGCCAACATACTCCGGCGCTCGATGGGGTCGCGCAAGCGGCCGTAAGGGCGCTCGAACCGACTCCGCAGGTGGCACGCGCGCCGGCCCGCTCGCCGGCGGAGGTCTTCACGCCTGCGTCGCAACCCGTATCGGACAACCTCCGCGACGGTCCTGCGATCGCTGGCGAGCCGTTGCGCGTGGCGAGTGGCGAGGTCGAGCAGGAGGACGAGGACGAGGGCATCGGCGGTGTATCGCGTGCCGAAGACAAGGCGACCCGCAAGCGGGCAAGTGCTCGCGCGCGCGTGCGTACAAACCAGTTCAAGATAACGCTCGAAGCGCACCTCGATGCCAGCGAGCCGCATCATTTCTTCCGCTACGAGAACGACGGCGACGCCGACCTGCCGGGGCTCTTCATAGCGACCCCGAACCTTCTCAAGGTCGGCCGCGAGGTGCGTATCCGCGTCGGCAGCACCGGCCAGTTCCTGGAGGCGACCGGCATCGTCGCGTGGCGCCGCCAGCGGGGCGACGTCGGTGGCACCCCGGGCATGGGCATCGAGCTCCTCAACCTGAGCGACCCCGAGCGCAACATGGTCGGCAAGTGGATAAAGGACAAGGCCCCGGTCACGATCTGACCGTGCGGCACCTGGCGATCGCCAGGGCGAGTATCGATGATGGGCAGCCTCGCGCCGCGAGGAACTCGCGAAAACGCCTTCGGGAGCGAAGCAGTGACGCGCAAGAAAACAACGACAGGAACCATGGGCAGCAAGCGCAAAACCGAAACCAAAGCCAAGGACAAGCCGGTCGAGAAGGCCGTCCCGCCCAAGCGCGCCGAGCATAAGGCCAACGAGGTGATCCCCGAGGTCGCTGTCGCGTTGCTCGAGACGCATCCCTCGTTGCCCGATCAGGCCTTCATCCTGGAGGAGTTCTCGGAGCACTTCCGCTCGGCGTCGACCCGCGCCGAGGCGCTCGCAAGCGCCATCGCGGCGGCGGCGAAGGCTTCGCCCGTGGCCCCCGAAGGCGACAAGCAGCAGCGTGCTGGCGAGCGCAAGCGACGCCCGACGGCAGAACCGCCTTCGCCGCGCCTCTCGCCCCGCGCAACCAGCGCCTACGAACCGCCGGCGGCGGTGTTGGCCTCGGCACCCGCAGCGGCGCCGTTGGCTGCAGTCGCTGCCATCGAGGAGGAGCCCGCTACGGCGCTCGTCGCCGCCGAGCCCGAGCCCGAGATGGGGTCGTTGTTCGCAGAGCTCGAGGCCGAGGCGACGCGCGAGCCCGAAGACCTGTTCGCCCTGCTCGCGGCCGACCCAACCGTGCCGCGCGCGGCCGACGACGACTTCGACTTCAGCTATCAGACCGCGGCCGACCAATCGAGCCCGTTCCTGACGGCTCCGATGCCGGCGGCGGAGCGCGAGGAGAGCGCGACGACGATGATCAGCGCGGTCGAAGATGACGAGAGCCTCGGTACGCCGATCGCACAAGAGGCGCTGCCAGCCGAAGCCGACGTGGAGACTGCGACGACGCTTGCGCCGAACGAGTCGACCATGATGATCCAGGCGATGCCCGACGACGAGCCGGCCGAGGCGGACTCGGGGGCGGGACGCAAGTCGCGCAAGTCGAGCAAGAAACGCCGGGGCTGAGCATTGAAAAAGGACCCTGCGCGCCTATGACCTTGGCTCTTCTCCGCGCAGGCGGGGGCCGAGGGTAGCCGTTATGGATGGCGGAGGCGCGCAGTGAGCAGTCACCTGGGATCTGGGAACGCGACGCTCATCACTGGCGTGCCCCAACTCGTCGAATATCACGCGCGCGGTGAGAAGCCGCGCGAGGCGTGGCGTATCGGTACCGAGCACGAGAAGTTCGCGTTCACGCGCACGCTGGAGCCGCTGCGTTATCGCGGTACGCCGGGACCCAATGGGGCGCCCGCCATTGGGATCGTCGATGTGCTCGAGAGCATGCAGCAGCGCTCGGGCTGGCACCCGCTGGTCGACCGTGGTGAGGTGATAGCGCTCGAGGGGCAGGAGGGATCGATAGCGCTCGAGCCGGGCGGCCAGCTCGAGCTGTCGGGTGCGGCGCGCGCGACCCTCCACGAGACGAAGGCGGAGCTCGATCGGCATGTGGTGGAGCTCGCACACCTGACCGATGAGCTCGGCGTGCGCTGGCTCTGGCTTGGCGCCCAGCCGGTGCACCAGCCGGCCGACCTCGGGTTCATGCCGAAGCGCCGCTACGCCGTGATGCGCGAGTACCTGCCGACGCGCGGCACGCTCGCGCTGCACATGATGCAGGCGACCTCGACCGTGCAGGCGAACCTCGACTTCGGCAGCGAGCGCGACATGGGCGACAAGCTCCGCGCCGCGATGGGGATCTCGTCAATCGTCACGGCGATGTTCGCGAACTCCCCCTTCCAGAGTGGCAAGCCAAGCGGCCTCAAGACGTTCCGGGCCTCGGTCTGGGGCGACACCGATAACGATCGCAGCGGGCTCCTGCCGTTTGTCTTCGAAAGTGCCACGCCGAGCTACGAGCAGTACGTGCGCTGGGCGCTCGATGTGCCGATGTTCTTCATCGTGCGCGAGGGTGAGCTCCTGCCGGCGCGTGGCCGCACGTTCCGGAACTACTGGGACCAGGGGTTCCTCGGCCATCGCGCGACGATGGAAGACTGGGAGCTGCATCTGTCGACGCTGTTCCCCGATGTGCGCATGAAGAGCTACCTCGAGACGCGCACCACGGACTGTGTGCCGCCGCGCTTCATCCCGGCCCTGCCAGCCCTCTGGAAGGGGATCCTCTACAGTGATTCGGCGGTCGCCGCGGCCTGGGATCTGACGCGCCGTTGGACCCTCAGCGAGCGACAGCAGCACCGGCACGACGTGCCGCGCGACGCGCTCGACACGGCGATCCCGGGATCGCGCGGCAAGACGCTCGACCTCGCACGGGAGCTTATGAGCATCGCTCGCGGCGCGCTCGCGGAACAGGCAAAGGCCGGTGGTCATCCGGACGAGGCGGTCTACCTCGAGCCGCTCGACGACCTGCTGCGCCGCGGCTGGTGTCCGGCGGACGAGGTGCTCGCGAAGTGGCGGCCGGGCATGTCGAACCATGATCTCATCGCGGCCCTGATCGAGCCGATCTGAGCGCGGGTGGTCGCACTGCTCATCGTCGTCGCGGTGTTCGTGGTCGTTTGGCTCTTCGCCAGGTTCATCGCCACGCGGCGCAATCGGGCAGGGATCGCGACATCGATGACGGCGCGGGCGGCATCGATCGGCGGGCTTGCGACGCGCTCAGCCGCGCGTAAGGCGGCGCTGCGCATGCGCCAGGTGGTCTCGTCCAAGGCCAAGAAGGCCGAGCTCGAGCAGCGCTACCACCTCAAGACCTCAGGCGAAGTGGCCGAGCTCATGGGCCAGATGAAGGGCGTCTTCATGAAGCTCGGGCAGATCGCGTCGTTCGCGCGTGAGAGCCTGCCGCCCGAGGCGCGCAAGCTGCTCGAGACCTTGCAGAAGGACGCGCCGCCGATGGCGTACGCGCTCGTGCGCGAAGTCGTCGAGAAGGAGCTCGGCCCGATCGGCGAGCGCTTCGCATGGTTCGACGAGTCGCCGATCGCGGCGGCCTCAATCGGACAGGTTCACCGGGCGTGCCTCCCCGACGGAACAGAGGTCGTCGTCAAGGTGCAATACCCGGGTGTCGACGCGGCGATCCGATCGGACCTGCGCTTCACCCAGGGCATGGTCTCGCTGGGCGCGGTCTTCTTCCGCAACACCGACGCGACCGCGATGGTCGAGGAGATCAAAGCGCGCCTCCTGGACGAGCTCGACTACCTGCAGGAGGCGACCCACCAGGAGCACTTCCAGACGATCTGGGAAGGGCACCCGCTCATCCGGATCCCGCGCGTCTACCGTTCCCACACGACCGCACGCGTGCTCACCCAGAGCTACGCCGAAGGCCTCTCGTTCAACGACTTCCTGGCGGTCGCGACCCCGGACGAGAAGCGCCTCGCGGTGCTCGTGATGAACGACTTCGTGTTCGACTCGATGCACCTCTTTGCAATCTTCAACGGCGACCCACATCCCGGCAACTACCTCTTTCACGAAGACGGCGGCGTGACGTTCCTCGACTTCGGCTGCGTGAAGCGGTTCGAGGGACCGTTCCTCGGCGATCTGCGCAAGCTCAACCGCGCCATCCTGGAGCATGACGAGGCGGGCTTCGAGGCCGCACTGCGCGCGACCGGCATCGTCCTGCCGGGGCGGCCCTACGACCGAGAGGCGAGCTGGACGTTCTTGGAGTACCACGCGCGACCGTTCGTCAAGGACGAGGTCTTCACGTTCAGCGAGGATTACCTGCTCGAGGCGGGCCAGACGATGCGCCTCGATTCGGTGAAGCGCTTCAATTTGCCGCCCGATCTGGTGTTGTTCAACCGCATCACGTTCGGCCTCAACGCGATCTTCCAGCGGCTTGGTGCGAGCGAGAACTTTCACCGCCTCTATCGCCGCTACATGTACCCGGCCGAGGAGGTGCCGCCGTCGCTCGTGTCGGCCGGCGTAGTGCTGCCCGAGAAGTTCGTGCCCGCGCGCCCGTGGGCGCTGAGTGACCCCACCATCAGGTCTCGAGCTTGCGCAGCTGAGGCAACGCGATGAGCACCAGCACGAGCCCCGGGATGGCGGCCGCGGTCGATACGAGGAAGTAGCCCGACCAGTCGAGCGCCTCAGCCGTGGGACCAGCGACGAGGCCGACGAGGACCCGTCCGACACTCGCGAGCGAGGCGAGTAGCGCGTACTGCGTCGCGCTGTAGCGGCGGTCGCACAAGGCCGTGAGGAACGTGACGAACGCGACCGAGCCAAGGCCGGTCGCGACGTTCTCACCGACGATCGCTATCGCCAGGTAGCCGAAGTCGCGGTGGGTGGTCGCGAGTCCGACGAACACGAGGTTCGTCAGCGCCTGCAGGATCCCGAACACGAGCAACGCCGTGCCAAGGCGCATGCGCACCATCAGGAGCCCGCCCAGGATCATGCCGCCCAGCACCGCGATGACGCCGATCGTCTTTCTGAAGGCGGCGACCTCGTCGGGCTGAAAGCCCAGCCCGCGCTGCAGGAAGGCCGTGAAGAGGCTCGACCCGAACGCGTCGCCGAGCTTGTAGAAGATGACCAGTCCGAGGAACACGGCGGTCATCGTCGCCGCGCGCCCAGGTCGTACGAGCAGGTCAGCGAAGGGCAGGGTGACCGCCTCCGCGAGCGTCTTGGGGGGCGCGATGTCGGTCGGTTCTCGCGGTGCAATCAGTGTCGCGATCGGCGCGACCAACATGATCCCGCCCATGACCGCATAGGCCGCCTGCCAGCCGATCCCCGCGCTCACCGCGAGTATCGGTGTCGCGAAGCCCGCGACCAACATGCCGAGCCGATAGCCCCACGACGCGAGCGCCGCCCCGAGGCCGCGTGATTGGGCGGGCAGGACATCGGTGCGCCACGCGTCGACGACGATGTCCTGCGACGCCGAGAAGAACGCGAGTGCCAGCGCCAGGACGCCGATCGTCAGCGGCGCCGACGCGGGCGAGGTCAGTGCCATGCCGAACAGCGTCAACGCACAGCCGAGCTGGGCCACCACGATCCAGCCTCGGCGACGGCCCAGATGGCCGATGAGCGGCGGCTCGAAGCGGTCTAGCAGCGGGCTCCACAGGGGCTTCAGGAGATACGGCAAGCCGACCAGCGAGTACGCGCCGATGTCCTTCAGGTCGAGCTTGGGCGCCGCGTCCGCGAGCCACGACTGGAGCGTCCCTGAGTTGAGGTCGAACGGCAGACCCGACGCCACCCCGAGCACCAGTAGCGCCCCGAGGGCCGGCCACGACAAGGCCCTGAGGCGCATGGGGCCAGCGGGATGGGGTGGCTGGCTCGCCTTCGTCAGGTCCATGGGGTGCGCTGCTGGGGTCGTTTCCGCCCGTGGGGTCGAACGCGTGAGACGCTCGCGTCAGTTCAGGTCGGGCGTTGCGGCGGGCGCATGATGCGCGGCTGCACGAGGATCTTGTCGTTGACCAGCACATGCTGACGCGCGGCGAGGTCGGCCAGGCTCTTGCCGTGCAGGACGCTCTCGACCTGGAGCTTCACCTCGACCAGGAACTCCTTGATGACGCAGTGCTGCGGCCCGACGCGGATGTGGCAGGGCAGGTCGAGGATCGCGTCGACGCTCGTCAGCGGCCCCTCGAGCACTGTGATGACCTCGCCCACCGAGATGAGCGCCGCGTCGCGGCTCAGCCCGTGACCGCCCTGCGGCCCACGCGAACTCTTCAAGAGGCCGGCCGCGCGGAGGCGCGAGAGGATCTGCTTGAGGTAGTGTGACGGGATGTCCTGCGCTTCCGAGATCTCGCTCGCTTGCAGGAGGTCGTCGCCGTGCTTCTGCTGCATCGCGAGATACAGCATGGCGCGAAGGCCGTACTCACCGCGCGTGGACAGCTTCATGCGGGCTCACTTGCCGTCGACAAAGTCATCCGTCACTTCTACCACGGTCACTTCGTAGACCAGCGTCTTGCCTGCGAGGGGATGGTTGTAGTCCGCGACGATCGAGTCCGGGCGGATCTCCCTCACGCGGTACATGACCTCGGCGCCCTTGTCGGAGCGATAGCTGAAGCGCGTGCCCTCGACGAGCTCCATGTTCACCGGGAACGCGGCGCGCGGGAGCGTCTTGACGTGGGCCGGGTTGTGCGGGCCATAGGCGTCTTCGGGCGCGATCGTGATGCGCTTCTTGCCACCCGGCTCGAGGCCGATGACGCCGCGCTCGAGGCCGGAGATGACGTCCCCTCGACCACACACGAACTCCAGGGGAGAGTCGGCCGTCGAGGAGTCGATCTCGTGACCGTCCTCATCGGTGACCCTGTATTGGACGCGCACCAGGCAGTTCTTCTTGACCTTCATCGCGCCTCTCGTCTTACGATTCGGAAGGCGCGGTCTACCGACCAGGCTCGGTACACGTCAACAGATTTAACTTGAGACCCATGAGCGAGGCGAGCGGAGCGATGGCTACCTGTGGTCCCTACGAAGTAATCATCGATGCACATGGCCAGGTGCTAGCGATCGGCGAGCGGTTGGCCCTGCTCACCGGCCTTGCGGCCGCCGATCTCGTCGGGCGTCCGGTCGCGCGCTGGCTTCGTGGCCCTGCCCTCGCGGGGCCGCTCGCCACCTCGAGCGCGCTCGAGCTGACCTGCGACAACCGTGCCTCCGTGCACGGCCTCGGCGTGCGCGTCGTCGATGGCGAGCGCGCGACCCTCACGTTCGTGCCCGAGGCGACGCGTGCCGACACGCCAGTCTTGCCTTTGGCTGCACTATCACCTTTGGCTGCCTTGCCAGGAGCCGCAGTATCGCCTTTGGCTGCCTTGCCAGGGGCCGCAGTATCGCCTTTGGCTGCCTTGCCAGGGGCCGCAGTATCGCCTTTGGCTGCC
>Ga0105044_10003320_pt1 | contig 22068 bp, 10 predicted proteins | sample MAT01_FD_78092 | JGI IMG/M metagenome (GOLD analysis project Ga0105044, IMG submission 78092) | Freshwater microbial communities from Lake Fryxell liftoff mats and glacier meltwater in Antarctica - MAT-01 | ecosystem: Environmental > Aquatic > Freshwater > Ice > Liftoff microbial mat | place...
ATCGACCAAGCTGGTGTCGCCATTGATGCGCGTATGCTGCTCCAGCAAAATCAAGTCACGTTGTCAGAAATTGATCGTCTCTATACCGCTAGCCGCATCATCAACATGTCGCAAAGCTTGCCCGAACTCGTGCGCGCCGCCATCAATACCGCCGGTGAACCCGGTCTCGATTTTGAGCTGGGCGCATTCTTCGGGGCGATGGATAGCACGGGCTGGCCCACTGCCGTCCGCATGGTGGCGCGTTCATTAAACAGCGCCATCATCGAAAGCAATGAGGTTTGGACACTGCCCGTCCCGCTAGACTCGCCCCTGCGTCGTCGCGATCCGCTGCGGGTACAGAATCTTGACACCAGTTCCGATAGCCACAGTGGTTTCGCCCAATACCTGCGGGCGCGGGGCAATAAATATGCAACTGTGCTGCCGTTGTTTAGCGCCAATCATCCCATCGCCCTGTTCTTCATTTTGGGCAACGAAACGCGCTATCTAAGTGATGATGAAATCGAAGTCTATCGCGCGCTCACGGGGCAAATGAGTACCGTGTTGCAAAACCGCCGCCTGTTGGAACAAACCGAACGGGCATTGGAAGAAACCCGCCGTCTCTATGCCGCCAGCCGCGCCATCACCAGCGCCAGCAACTTGAATGATGTGTCCAATGCTGCCACCATCGTGGTCATCGGGGCGATGCCCTCAGTGGCGCGTATCATGGTCTTATTTAGCCCTGAGCATAGCGCCAATGCCACCTATCTGGATGTCGTGTTCTCGCACACCAACCCCTCTGCGCTCATCCCTGCGGAGCCGCCACTCACACGCATCACCCGCGCTAGTGCCCCCATTGCCGCCCTTTTACAGGAAGAGGATGGCGTCGCCCTATTTAGCGATATCCAAACCGATCCCCGCGAATGGGAAGCCATCGGCACATGGTGCGCGCGCAACAACACGCGCGGCTTAATCGTCACCGCCATTCAAACCCGCCAACAATTTTACGGCGCGTTGGTGATCGAAAGCGAACAAGCCAATACCTTCGATGAGCCGTTCGCCAATTTCATCCAAGCCATCACCGACCAAATCGCTATCGCCAGCGAAAGTATCGAATCCTTCCGCCTTGCGCAACAACAAGCCCAACGCGCGCTGGCGCTGGCACAAGCCGGTCAGTTGGCGGCGAGCATCGGCGGCGATTTTGCCGATAGTATCGGCGAGGTCTTTATCCGCGTGGCACAACCCGCCAATTATGATCGCTGGTTGCTCACCCTCATCAACAGCGATCAGACTCATCTCGACAAGGTTGCCCAACGGATGCCGGGGGTCACCCAAAGCGGGAGTGAACGTCCCGAAGCGTATGCGTTGGCGACGGACAACACGCCTATCACCATCGCCTTCACCCAAAACCGCACGTTGCTGGTCAACACGCCTTCTGCCTTCCCCACGTTGGTGGATTCGCCCCCTGCCGTCTGGAATTTCTTCGGCAAGCACCTCGTCACACCAGTGCATTTGGGCGGTCGTTTGATCGGCACGGTTATGGTCGGGCGGTCGCTAGAGGGCGAGGACTTGGACGACAACGATGAGCAGTTGATCGCCACGCTTGCCGCCCAAATCGCCGTCGCGGTCGAAAACCGACGCCTCTTCAACGATGCCGAAACCGAACGCGAACGCATCAGCACGGTGTTGAACACCTTGCCCGCTGGGGTGTTGGTGTTAGAAGCGGGCACGTTTCGCGTCATTCAATACAATCAGCAAGCCTTCGCCCTGTTAGGTCAGTCGATCACGACGGGCGATGCCTTCGACGCCAACCAGTATCACATCCTGCGCAGCGGCACCAACCTGCCGTATCCCGAAGCAGAACTGCCCTTCCGACGGGTGCAAGAATCGGGCGAAACTGCCTTCAGCGATGATATCTCATTGCTGTCGGACGATGGGGTCGAAACCGACTTGCTCATCAACGCCGCCCCCCTGTACGACATGGACGGCAAGATGACAGCGATCATCACCTCGTTTGAAAACATCAGCAACCTGCGCAGTTTGGAACGGCAGTTGGAAACCAACCTGCGCGAAACGGTGGCGTTGTACGACACCGCCCGCGCGCTTGCCGAAGCCGACACGATGGAAGATGTGTTGGACGAAGTGATGAAGCAATTGCGCGAACAACAACCGGACAATGCCCTGATCGTGATGCTGGATGCGGACGATTACGGCGTGCGCATTGCGCGGTCGATGTCTGGCACCGTCACCACATGGGATTTGCCCGATGATCTGCTCAACCCCGACACTATCCAATTCGTGCGCGATGTCTCCGATGATGTCATGCTCGATGACCCGGTGCGCTTGGCGTTGCTCAAACAAAATATTCAAGCCTTCGCGGTGCTGCCGATGCGCGCCCGCCGCGATGTGCCGCTCGGTTGGTTGGTGCTGCTCTATGAACGGGTGGAAGAATTCCTGCCCGAACTCGAACAATTTCTGCTGACCTTAAATGAAAGCGCCAGCGTCGCGCTAGACAACCGTAGCCTGATGATCAGCACCAACGAAGCGTTGCAAGAAACCGGACGCCTCTACGACGCCACCGCTATGATCAGCCGCGCCCGCACGATCAGCAGTATTGCCGCCGCGCTCCAACGGTCGATCATGCCCCTGAAGCCCGACATGTATGCCGCCTTCATCGTCATTGATGGCAAACTGACGCAAATCTATAACGAGGCGATGGATACCGACCCAGCACAATTTGAAGCATTGCTGAAGAGGCACCGTCTCGACGAACTGCCGACGATGTTGCTTGACGATTTGCGAGAACTTGCCCAACCCACGCCCTTTGAAGAAGATTTGTTGACGATGGGCAATATCCGCGCGGTCGCCATCTTGCCGTTGGAAGCACAAGATGCCGTCAATGGCTGCTTGTTCCTCGGTTATCACTTCCCGCATCGCTTCCAACAAGATGAAAGCCGGTATCTCAGCGTCATCGCCGATAATGCCTCCGTCGTTATCAACAACTTCTTGCTGTTGGAACGTCAAGAATCGTCGTTGGCAGAAACCAGTAAGCTGTATCAAGCCAGTCGTTCACTGGGGGATGCCAGCACGCCCGAAAGCATCCTTCAAATCGTGGTGGATTACCTGATCGTGCCCGAAACCAGCCAAGTCTTTATCACCCAACTGCTCAGCCCGTCGTGGGATGCCCCAGGCGCGGTCGCCCGCGTGGTCGCGACATGGTATCCCCCCGGCGAAGATGCGGTTGACCTCGCTGGCATTTCGCTGACGTCGGATCAGTATCCGGCGTGGCGCTTGCTGGCGTCGCCACTGCGCACCATAAATGATGTCGAAACCGATGACACGATTGACGATCTCGAACGAATCGGTCTCCAGAGCCTTGACCTGCGCTCGTTGGCAGTCCTGCCGTTGCGCGTCGGTGCCCGCAATATTGGCTGTATCGTGATCGGTTCTAAAGAACCCTATACCTATGATGAGCGCGACTTGCGCGTCTATCGTTCCTTTGCCGAACAAGCCTCCCTGCGTTTGGAAGCCACTCAGTCGCTACAACAAGCGGAACGCCGCGCCCGCCAACTGATCGCCTCGTCCGAAGTCGGTCAAATCGCCGGTTCGCTACTGGACATCAACGAACTCCTGCCGCGCTTCGTCGATCTCATCCGCGAGCGCTTCAGCTATGACCATGTGCAAATCTTCCTGATGGACGAACAACGCGATTGGGCGATCTTGAGCGCCAGCACGGGCGAGCCGGGACGCCAATTGTTGAGCATCAATCACAAGCTGAAAAAAGGCTCACAATCGGTCATCGGGCAAGTGACCTCGGTCGCCCGTCCCACTATCGCCGCCGATACCGCCGACGCCAGCGTCATCCACCGTCCCAATCCTTACCTGCCCAATACCCGTTCGGAAATGGCGATCCCGCTCCTGTTGATGGGCAATGTCATCGGCGCGCTAGACGTGCAATCCAACATCCCCAATGCCTTCGACAGTGATGATGTGACCGTGTTGACGACGCTGGCGGGTCAAATCGCCAACGCCATCGACAACGCCCAGTTGTACGAACAGGCGCGCAGCCGCGCCAACGAAATGAGCTTCTTGTTTGACGTGACGACCGCCGTCGCCAACGCCGAAAACCTCAGCAGTGCCATGTCCAACATCGCGGATGAACTGCTCGATTCGCTCACGGCGCTGTCAGTGGCGGTTTATCTGCCCGAACGATACCTTGACGCAGAAGAAAAACCGTTCACCATCCTCTACCCCATCGCGCTGGCGGGTAGCGACCAACCGCTTGAGGAAATCAGCGAAATTCGTTTGGATACTGCACAGAACATCATCGCCAGTGTCGCCACCAACCGCCGCCCCGTCATCCTAAACGATGTCATCAACGAAACGATGTATATTCCGGTGGTCTCTAGCGCCCGTTCCGCCATCGTCGTGCCGTTGACCTCCGGCATGGAACTCGTCGGCTTGATCGCGATGGAAAGCGAGCGCGAGGGCAGCTTTAACGAAAACACCTTGCGTTTGCTGCTCACGCTGTCGGGAACTCTATCGGCGATTGTGCAAAACCAACTGCTGCTTGAACAAGTCCAAACCCAAAATGACCGTCTACGCGAACTTGACCGCCTGAAGAGTGATTTCTTGGCGAACATGAGCCATGAACTGCGCACGCCGCTCAACTCGATCATCGGTTTCAGCCGTGTGATCCTCAAAGGCATCGACGGGCATCTGACGGAAATGCAAGAACAAGACTTGACCACCATCTACAACAGCGGGCTGCACCTCCTCAACTTGATCAACGACATTCTCGATCAAGCTAAGATCGCCGCTGGCAAGATGGACATGCAGTTCGATTATTTCGACATCAAGCCGGTGATCGACGGCGTTCGCTCCATCAGCATCGGGTTGGTCAAAGACAAACCTATCAATATCATGGTGGAGGTGGCACCCAATATGCCCCAAGCGTTTGGGGATGAGTTCCGCACGCGCCAAGTCTTGCTCAATCTGGTCTCCAACGCCTCTAAATTCACGCGCGAAGGGTCGATCAATATCAGCACTTATCCCGTGCGCGACCTTGAATCCGGCAGCACCATGATCCGCGTGGATGTGACCGACACCGGTATCGGTATCGCCGACAAAGACATTCCCCTATTGTTTGAAGCCTTCCGCCAAGTGGACTCGTCCCTGACGCGCACGGCAGGCGGCACGGGCTTGGGCTTGCCCATCGCCAAATCTTTGATCGAAATGCAAGGTGGCAGGATGTTGGTCGCCTCGACCGTTAATGTCGGTTCGACCTTCTCGCTCTTGCTGCCCATCGAGCAAGTCATGGGGCTTGAAGAAGAAACGAAACCCAGCACCGACCAACTCGACAAAAAAGCCACCAGTAACCGCATGGTGACGGGCACGTTGGATCGGGTACGTGCGACCTCTGCCCAAAGGGCTTTCGACCAACACGACACCGCCACCGACATCAAGCGCATCATGACGCAAAAGCGCCAAATCTTGATCATTGAGGATAACCCCGATATGGTCGATCAATTCCGGCGGGCATTGCTGCGCGAAGGCTTTGAAGTGTTCGCCGCCTCGATCCCGTTAGAAGCCGAAGCGATGGCGACGGGTTTGCATCCCACGATCATCATTATGGATGTCAATTTCGCCAAGGGCGCGGGCTGGGATATCGCCAAGACGCTGCACGAGCGCGACGATACAATGGATATCCCCATCATCGTCGTCTCGTTGAGTATGGAGATCGAACGTGCCCAAGCGCTGGGCGTGTTCAAGTTCATCAGCCGTCCGTTCCTCCCCGAAGAAATCGTCGAAGCGGTTCACGCCGCCGAAATCGAAAGCCGGGTCGAGCGGGTGTTGATCATTGACGACCAACCCGAACATGCCCGCCTGATCCAACAATTGTTGAGCGAGTATGGACAGTTCCGGGTCTTCACTGCCCGCAGCGGCATGGAAGGCATTGGCATGGTCGCGCGGCGGCGTCCTAACTTAATCATCCTTGACCTCAGAATGCCCGAAATGGACGGCTTCGATGTCGTTCAAGAATTACGTGGTAATCCAGAAACGGCCACGATACCGATCTTGATTGTGACCGCCGAAACCCTGACCAGTGCCGAACGCGAACGGTTGTTGAATATCGCCATTCTCTACAAAGCGAATATTTCGACCGAGAGCTACCGCGAACTCTTAGACGGCGTGAACAACTATCTCAATAGGAATTAAATCCACCTTGGGTAAAGCTATCGCCCTTGAATGTATCAATTGTGGGACGCGCATCGCGCTCGATAAAAATGTCGCAGGGTGCCCAAACTGTGGCGAAAATATCCTCGAAGCGCGCTACGACTTAAACGCCATCAATGTTGAAAACTGGCTGAAGACCCTCCGCAAACGGCGTTCCGGTCTTTGGCGTTATCAAGAAGTGCTGCCTATTTATAACCCCGACAATATCGTCAGTTTGGGCGAGGGCGGCACCCCCTTGATCAAATCCAAAGCGCTGGCATCGATGTTGGGCTTGAAGCATCTGTATATCAAAGATGAGCGCCAAGGACCGACTGCCAGCTTCAAAGACCGTCAAGCGACCGTCGCGATCTCGGCATTGAAAGAAATCGGCGTCGATGCGGTCGTTGTCGCCAGCACGGGCAACGTCGCCATTGCCTATGCCGCTTATGGCGCACGGGCGGGGATCAAACTATGGGCGTTCTTCCCTAGCCTGACCCCCGGCGATAAAATGCGCGAAGCGGCATTGTATGGTGCCGAAGTCATCAAGATCAGCGGCAACTATGACCAAACCAAAGAATTTGCAGCGCGCTTTGCCAAACGACAAGGGTTATTCCTTGATCGCGGCATCAAGAGCGTGGCAGCGATTGAAGCGATGAAGACCATCGCTTATGAGATCGCCGAGCAACTCGGTGACGACCTAAACGAGGGCGAGAAGTGGCGCAGCCCCGATTGGTTCTTGCAAGCCGTCAGCGGCGGCATGGGTCCCATCGGTGTCGCCAAAGGCTTCCGCGAAATGTTCGATTTTGGCTTGGTGGACACCATGCCCAAGCTCGGCATGTTGCAATCGACGGGGTGCGCGCCGATGGTGAATGCCTTCCAACGTAAACAGCGCATCGCCACCCCAATTGACGACCCGCAAACCTTGATCGCCACCTTGGCGACGGGCAACCCCGGTCGCGCTTACGAACTACTCTATGATTATGTCGAGGAATACGGCGGCAACTTCACCGATGCCAGCGACGAAGAAGCGTTCAACGCGATTCGCATCCTTGCCCGCGCCGATGGTATTTCCGTCGAGCCCGCGACGGGGGTGGCGTTTGCGGGTTTATTCAAGATGGTGAAAGCGGGTGTCATCAAACCCGATGAAGTCGTCGTAATCAATTGTTCGGGGCACACCTTGCCGGTCGAAACCACCATCTTGGGCGACCACTGGCAACGTCAAGTCGATCTCTCCACGCGCACCAATACCCCTAACCTTCCGCAAGAGGGGATCGCGGCAGCGCTCAGCCAAATTGAGGGGCAAGTCCGGCGGGTGGTCGTCATCGAAGACAATGTGGACGCCGCCCGTTTGATCAAACGGATGTTAGAAGCACGCGGCGCGTTTGAAGTCGGCTTAGCGCATGATGGACGGACGGGGATCGCGCTCGTGCGGCAGATGCGCCCCGATTTGGTGATCACCGATTTGATGATGCCCGATGTCGATGGCTTCGAGGTCATCGATACGCTGAAAGCCGATGCCGATCTGTGTACAATTCCGATTGTCGTCATCAGCGCCAAAGAACTCACCGCCCGCGAACGCACCCGCTTGAACGAGCAGGTCAAATTATTACTGCAAAAAGGGTCAGACATCAGTGAAGACATCATTGAGACCCTCGTCAACGATCTGGACTGATGTTTTTAACGTCCCTACTAGCGAAGATAAGGCAGAGCGATGCTGAATGGGCAGAAGCAGCAAACCATCCTCTATATCGAAGATGATCCTGCCAGTCGTTCGCTCGTCGAACGCACCTTGCGATATGGCGGCTATCGTGTCCTCGTCGCGGACTGCGGCATCGACGGGATTGACGTCGCGCGGCGCGAACACCCCGACTTGATCCTGACCGACATTAACTTGCCGGACTTGACCGGGCGCGAGATCACCACCATGTTGCGCAGCGATCCCAGTTTTAGAACCACCCCCATCGTCGCCTTGACCGCCATGACGATGGCAGAGCAAAAAGAACTCACCCGCGCGGCGGGCATCACCGGTTATTTGACCAAGCCCATTGATATTGATCATCTGCTTAAGCAAGTGACCTTTTATCTCGCTGGTGGGCACGATCCAACGGATAGCCAACCGCTCAACGACACCCAAACGAAATATGTGCAAGAAGTCGTCGGGCGGCTAGAGACACGCATCCGTGATCTCGAAAAGATGAATCACCAACTGGCACGTTTTGACCGTATGAAAGATGTGTTCATCCAACTGACCGCGCACGAACTGCGCACGCCGTTAACGCTGGTGGTCGGGTATAGTCGTCTGTTGGAGGACAACGCCCAGTTGAAATCACTGGCGCGGGTTGACCCTAGCGTCGGCATTCTGTTTGAGGGCATGAACGAAGCCATCTTGCGGATGCAAGGCATCATTGACGAGATTTTGACCGTCAGCCGCATCATGACCAATCAAATTGAACTGACTGTCGGACCGGGCAATCTCGGCGATCTGATGGAGCGCACTATCCACGTCTATCCCAATGCGCTCAATGAGCGCCGGCTGATGGTTCATTTCACCAAATCCCAATGGTCGGTACGGCTGGTCGCCGATTGGGATTTACTATTCCTGTCGATGCGCAATTTATTGAGCAACGCCATCAAATATACGCCCGATGGCGGCAACATTTATTTGAACTGCACTGTCGAAGGCGACCGCGTGCGCGTTAGCGTGCGCGATAGCGGCATCGGCATCACCCCCGAAGACAGTGCCACGCTCTTTGAACGCTTTTTCGCAGGGGGCAACCCCGATCTCCACTCCACCAGTAAAACGGCTTTTCGTGGCGGGGGCATCGGGCTGGGCTTAGCCATCGTCAAAGGAATTGTGGATGCGCACGGCGGGCAAATCCGTGTGGAAAGCCCCGGTTTTAGCGTCGAAAATCCGCCCGGCACGACCTTTCACATCACGCTACCACTGGTTGCGCAGCCGCGCGCCCGCAAACGTCCATGACCAGCGGGCGCAATGCCAACTACTCAAGCGGATTGATCGCAGCGATCTTGACGCCCGTGTTCTTAGGCGTCGCGCCGATCTTTGGCAAGCAAGCGATCCTTGCAGGTGCCGATCCCTTCACGGTGGCGGCATACCGCACCGTCATCGCCGCCGGCTTACTGTGGTTGATCTACGCCCTCTTTTTTCGGCGCTATCTGTATATCTACCCCGCTGGCTTGCTCGGCTGCGTGATCGTCGGGCTGGTCAACGGCATTGGTTCGCTGTTCTATTATGGCGGGTTGCGCCTGTTAGATGCCTCGATGGTGCAGCTCGTCAATGGCATGTATTTGGTCTTTGCCCTGCTCATGTCGCGCATTGGCGGCGAACCGATCAATCGGCGCACATGGGTGCGTCTGGGTGCCGCGCTGATCGCGCTGCTGCTCTTGACCGGCTTCGGCAATAAGCCCCTCGATTTCTTCGGCATCGGCTTGATGTTGGGCAGTGCCTTGATGTTCGCGGGGACGGTCATCCTCAGCCAATATGTGCTGTACGAAATGCCGCCCACGACTGCCACGCTCTACATCCTTAGCACGATGGCGGTCGTCGTCGTGATGGCATGGGCGGCGGTGGGACAACCTTTAGAAGGCACGGCATTTGCCAACAGCATTCAACCGATTTTCATCTTAGGCGTGACCACCGCCCTGTCGCGATTGGCGATGTTCGCCAGCGTCAGCATCTTCGGCAGTCTGCGCACCGCCATCATCGCGACTGCCGAAATCGGCGTGGCGCTTTTGCTCAGCTTCTTGATCTTGGGGGATCGGTTGGCACCAGTGCAAGTGGCGGGGGTCGCCTTGTTGATGGGTAGCATCCTGCTGATCCGTGCCGAAGACCTGCGCCCGACGACTTTTAACCTGTATGGCTTGTTGGTGCGCGATTTGGCGAGTATTCAGTTTCAGCGGATTGCGTTTCATCGCGCCTTTGGCAAGCCAGAACATGACAACGACGCCCGCGTTATGGAATCTTTGACCACCACCGAGATGGAGATGATCCGCCGGATGATGGGCGTGGATGGTAAACCGGTCGATCCGTTTCCGCTGATCAAAAACACCTACAGCACGGGGGTCGATTTATCCAGCTTCCTCGACTCTACCGAACCGACTCGCCCCCGCCGCCCCGATGCCGACGACGCCGTGTAGTAACGCGCGCTGGTGCGTCCGACAAGCTATTCGAGCCGCACACCGAGGCTGGACACCCCCAAGCGCACGGTCTCATCCTCATCATCATCGATTAAATCGCCGAGGCTATTGGCGTTCGCCACTTGCTGCGCAATCGCCTCGTTGGTGAGCGCCCCTTCCAGCGGCAACGTCAAATAGACCGCCGTGCCCACCCCCGGCGCACTGCGCACCGTGATCGCGCCACCATGCGCGTGCAAAATATCGCGGGCGGTGCTTAACCCCAACCCCGTGCCCGGCACTTGGATCGCCCGACCATTGGGGGCGACAGGGGTGCCCCGATAAAAACGTTCAAAGACATGGACGAGATCCGGCGCGGCGATACCCACGCCGTTATCACGCACCCGCAAGCGCGCATAGCCGGCTTCCGCCCCTTTGATCTCTAAGCTGATCTTGCCCCCCGGCGGGGTATATTTGACCGCATTGTCGATCAGGCTGCCGATTGCCCAGCGCAACCGGCGCTCATCCCCAAACAACATCAGCCCTTGCTGCTCCACCACCACATCCAGCGTCAAATTGGCGGCGTTGGCGATGGCGCGCCACTCATTGACGACCGCGTAAATCAGCATCTCCAACGACAGGCTACGTCCAGCACGGCGGATAATTTGGCTGTCAACGGTGGTCAGTTCGCGCATTTGCACCAGTAAGCGACCAAGCGCGATCTCGCGCCGTTTGGCTTCTTGCACAAAGGCGCTGGTGCCATCACTGCCGCCATTGGTGGTAGGATGCGCGCTGCTGACCGGATCGCGCACCTCCAGTTCTGCCGCGATCTGTTCCATGATCGCCGTGCGTGCCTGTTCGCGGCGGGCTTCTGCCGTCACATCACGCAAAATGATGATCGCACCGATCTGCCGCTCGGCAACTGATTGCATGGCGGCGGACTGCACGCTGAGGACGCGCCCGTCGATCTCGACCCGTTGCGGGCTGCCCCCCAACCCGCCCGGCGGAATCACCCCGCTCAACAGATAAGCCACAGCCGCAGTCAAATCCTGGTCGCTGGTGCGCTTGAAATAGTTATATTTTTCGCCCACCAACACGCGCGCCTGTTCATTGATGAAAGTGACATGCCCGTCAATATCTTGGACGATCACGCCATCGGGGATCGACTCGATCATCGCTGTAAAATGCTCTAGCTCGCGGCGTTGACGGCGCAAACTACTGCGCATCTCTTCTTGTTTTTCTTGCACCCGCGCCGCATAGCGATCCACCGTCGCGCCCAACGCGCCCACCTCATCCGTGCCGCGCATTCCCGTGCCGGGGGTCAAATCGCCTACCGCCAACTTTTCGACCACCGTGCGGATGCGATTCACACGGCTGAGGATGCGGGTCATGATCAGCAATACTGCGATCACAATGGCAGTCACGATTGCCGCCAGCGTCAGCGCGATCAAACTTTGTCCGGCTTCGGTGGCAAGCGGCTGATCGGCGGGCAAATACAAGGTCACATCAAAGCCTTCAAGCGCTGTCAGCCGCGTGACAAAATACTCAACCTGTTCGAGCGTGAGCGTACTCAAAGGGGTGCCAGACGCGACGACCGCCTCCTGCGCAAGAAAAAGTGGGCGCGTCCCCGCGACGGCGAGAACAGCCGTCGCCCCCTGCGGTTGGGTATTTTGGATGCGCAGATCGACAATCGTCCCCCCTTGGGCAGCGTCCAAGACGCGCTGTGGGGCAATACCGATCAGGGCATACGTCTGTTCGGGCAGCGAAGGCGTCTCCAAGACCATTTGGATGGTGAACAAATCGGGGCTGACCATGCCGCCCACCACCTCAAAGTCACCCCGATACAACAACAGTCCCTCTAGCCCTGCCGCTTGCGCATAACTGGCAAGTTCTGACTCTAGGCGGGGACGTTCGTTATTGGCAAGAGCGGCAAGCCCGACCGGGGTGTTGATAAAACCAACGGCAAGCGCCCGTTGTTCATTAGCGAAAGCACGGAGCCGATCAACCACACCCTGCACATTATTGGCAAATACATTGGCGCGCAGATCATCGCCCCCAGCGGACAAATTACGCACTACGCCATACGTCGCGATGAAAGCACCTACCGCCAGCATGGCGAATACAGGCACGAGGATACGCCAGCGGAGCGAGATATAACGCGATTTAGGGGGCGAAGCGGTTGGGGTCATGGGGCGCACCTCTCAAAATCAACGATGACAGCGCCTCTATTATTATTTAAGAATGCCAAAAATACAAACACCTCCGGCTTACGGCGGCGCGTTATGACGTTTGACGGAGGGAATTTGAGGTCCTTGTTTCAACATCGCCCGCGCCCCCGAAATGCTGACCGCCAAGCGGTACAAGGACAACGGCAAGGCGATGATCTCGCTCACTAAATTCATTATCAACCAGCGCGGGGTCAAGGATTGTCCATCTTTGCGCCGCCAGCCGCTCAAAATCCACGAATACAGGGTGTTTTCCAGTGCTGCCCGCGCCCCAAAATAGCGGTGAGCGCGATAATAAATCGTCTGTGAGGGGCGCGCCAACAAAGACCAACGCCGCCACCGATGATACGCCCGTTTGCTGGTGCGCGTGCCCCCACTGGGTGCCATATAATGAAAGCGTTGGGCATAGGGGTTGTTCAAGATCAAGCCGCCCGCTTGGATGAACCGATCCCCAATGTCGGCATCTTCAGTCTGCATCCAGAGATTGTATTGCAGGTCAAACCCACCCACACGCTCGATCAACTCGGTACGGCACAAGGTCGTGCCACAATCCATAAATGAACAGTGGATATCGGCTTGATAGCGATGCAGTTCCGGGCGATTGGTGGTGACGGCTGGTCCCACCGACACATCCGCCGCATACGTCAACAGCAAGCGCAAATGCTGCTCCAGATTGTCCGCTTCAAAACGCGAGTCGTCATCCACAAACCATACATAGTCCCCGGTGATGTGAGCAAGACAGGCATTGCGTGAAGCGCTCACACCATTTTCGTGCGGTTCCAGCAGCAAAACATGGAGCGGCAAGTCTCGAAAGGCGTCATAGACCGAGACATCGCGCTGATCAGCGGGATTGCCGTCGGCGATCAAAATTTGAACAGGGCGAATGGTCTGATTGCGAATATCCCCCAACACTTCCGCCACATACCGATAGCGCCCAAACGTGGGCAGGATCACGCTGACGCGCGGCACAGTCGGCAGGCTCACGGTGCTAAGATCGCGATCCGCGACGCCATCGGGGATATCTTTATAGCGCGAGTCAAAACGCAATGCCCGTTGTGCCGCCGCCCATGCCCCCCACGGTGACCGCAGCCGCATGATTTCGCGCAGCATCACCAAACGCACCCAGCGTCGCCCCTGATGCAGCGTCACCAAGCGGTAGCGATCCGTCACCGGAATGGCGACGGATTTGACTGGCAGCGCCGCTGGCGGGATTAAATCGGTGCGTTGGCGCAAAACCGCCCCGCGTTTCAACCAGCGCCATCCCATTTCTAGGGCGGCACCTTCCAAACTGGTAAAACCGCTGTTAAAAATACCCAATTGCCGCACGATGGCGACGCGGACAAAAGCCGCGCGCAAGCTGATGCGCCAATGAACGGCACCCTGCTGGGTGGGCACGGCACGGCGATAGATATCCCCGATTTGGATGTATTCCAAAAAATCAGTCGCTTCTTGGTGGGCATACACTTGACTGCCATGCCACGCATCATCAAGCGACCCGTGAAATAGCACGAGTTGAGCAATCGGCACCGCCCCAAAGCGAGTATCCCAAAACACCAAGACATCACGCGCATCCGCAGCATCCACCACCTGTTGAATTTGCGCGCTGGCGTGATCAGGATCAGCATCGAGGGCGGTGATCGAAGCAAAGCTAGGCGTGATCGGCATTGGTGAACCGGGGTAAACCAGTAGGTGAGAGCTAGCCATGCCGACGATCCCTTGTGATGTAGTCAAGCAGTTTCATGATTTTTAATGGACACCCCATAGAATGGGATGTTATTATCAGGATTCATAGTAGCCAACGGTTCGGTGTCCAGCGCATTTTGCCACCTAAATCCGTGTCATCGCACACGCTGATGATAGATGATTTTTCACGATTCGCTAGGTTGATCCCGCCCCTTGCCAAGATACCTGCCCATACGGGCGGGCTTATTTTGTGGGGTAGGACAAAATAAGGATTGAATTTCGACCCTTCATCAAAGAAAAATAGAGGCGGTCGGGGTGGTTCCGTCGCGGCAATTGAACACTGAAATCAGCAATGATCATGAACATCAATATCCTCTTGAATGACTCGCCGCTGAATGAGCTATACTTACGCCATTCCGTTTTAATCTGCGATTGAGAGCAACGGTGACCCATCCACCTGAATTTCCCGAACGAGAGATCCGCCGTCGTTGCGCTGGCTTGTTAAGCGCATCTGCCGATGAAGCACGACGGCTAAACCATAATTATGTGGGCGTTGAACATTTCTTCATCGCCATGACCAAATACTCGGGCGGCGTGGTGGAAAAACTCCTCGAACGCGCCGGGTTGAAGCCGCGCGTGGTGCGCAATGAAATCCGCCGCGAAGTCGGCAGTGGCGAAGGCAGCATGGATGAAATCCTGCACCTCACGCCGCGTGCCATGATCGTCCTCTCGCTGGCTATTTTTCTGGCAGAGCGCGACGATGCCGACGATGTGGATGACTCTCATATTTTGTTGGCGATCCTGCAAGAAGGCGAAAGCGTCCCCGTTCGCAAGCTGATCGAACTGGGTTTCAATGTCAATTTATGGCTGCAACGGATGTTGAGCGAAGCCTTCGTTTTGGATCCCTCGCCCAAAAACGTGGACGAGGACGAAGATCGCATCCCCTATTTTGCGGACTCCGAGGAACTCTCAGAGGAATTATTCGCCCCCATCCGCGACCGCGGCACCCGCCCCACCAACCCCACGCCGTTGCTTGATAAGTTCGGACGCGACCTGTCCCAACAAGCGGCTGAGGGCAAAATTGCCCCTGCCATCGCTCGGGAAAATGAGATTCGCGCGGTCGCCCGCACCCTCGCCCGCAGCAAAAAGAACAATCCGCTACTTTTGGGCGACGCCGGTGTCGGCAAAACTGCCGTCGTCGAAGGCTTGGCATACGCCATCTTCAACAAAACTGCGCCCGAATCCCTGCTCGCCAAGCGCATCATCCAAATCGAGATCGGCGCGTTGGTGGCGGGTACCAGTTTGCGCGGGCAGTTCGAGGAACGGCTGATCGGCATCATCGAAGAGGCTGGGCGCACGGGCAATATCATCTTGTTCATTGACGAAATTCACACCATCGTCGGGGCGGGCGATACCATCGATAGCAATCTCGACGCCGCCAACATCCTGAAACCGGCATTGGCACGCGGCGATATCGTCTGCATCGGCGCGACTACCCATGAAGAATATCGGCGCGCCATCGCGGTCGATCCAGCGCTGGATCGTCGTTTCCGCCCGATTGACATTGAAGAGCCTAACGAACGGGATGCCCTGGCGATTCTGTTGGCACAGCGTGACCGTCTGGAAGCGCATCACGGGGTTGGTATCCATCCCGACGCCATCGAAGCCGCCGTGCGCCTCTCGATCCGCTATATGGCGGATCGCCGCTTGCCCGATAAGGCGCTCGACTTGCTGGATGAAGCCTGCGCCCGCGTGCGTATCGGTTCGGTATCCCCCGACGATCTCGTCCTTGAGACCGAAGCGAATCTTGACGACACCGCTGCTTATGGCGTGCGCGTCCGGCACATCACAGCGGTGCTGGCGGAATGGACGGGTATCCCCGTCAATGAATTGAACAGTGATGAACGGCGGCGCTTGTCCGAAATCGACAAAATGTTGCGGCGGCGGGTCGTCGGTCAAGACTTGGCGGTGGACACCGTAGCGGCGGCGATCAAAACGGCGCGCGCGGGCTTGGGCGACCCCAACCGTCCGATTGGCGTCTTCTTGTTCTTGGGTCCGTCCGGCGTCGGCAAGACCGAACTGGCGGTCGCGCTGGCGAATTTCTTGTTCGGCAGTGACGAAGCCGTCCTGCGCTTGGATATGTCCGAATTCCACGACTCGCACACCGTCGCCCGCTTATTGGGTGCCCCCCCCGGCTATCGCGATGCCCAGCGTGGCGGGCAACTGACCGACGGCTTGCGCCGCCGCCCCTACAGCGTCGTGCTGTTGGATGAGGTGGAAAAAGCCGCCCCCGAAGTCTTCGACATCTTCTTACAGGTGTTTGACGAAGGACGCCTCAGCGACGCGCATGGCGGGCGGGTGGATGCTCGGCACGCCGTCTTCATCATGACCAGCAACATCGGCACGGAAGACAGCGGCAAAGCCGGCTTTGGCTTCACCAGCACCGAACAAGAGCCGGATTATTCCGGTCATTTGGCGCGCTTCTTCCGCCCAGAATTCTTAAATCGGGTGGACGAAATCGTCATCTTCCGTCCCTTGACGACTACCGCCCTCGAAAAGATTCTCGATCTGCAACTCATCGATCTGCGCAAGCGGCTGGAATCGCAACGCTTGCAACTGGAGCTATCGCCCGAAGCCCGCATGTTGATCCTCAAAAAGGGCTATGACCCCGTAAACGGCGCGCGTCCGCTGCGCCGTTCTATCGAACGGCTGTTAACCCGCCCCTTAAGCGCCCGCATTGTCGAAGACAGCTTCCCGCCCGGCACGGTGGTTCGGGCTATCGTCCAAAACGATGCCCCTGGCAGCGAAACCTTGCGGTTTGAGTCGCAAATTAGTTCAGCACCTTGAGCCAACTATGAACATGCCCCCGTTGCCGCAATCCCATCGTAGTGCGCCTCCGCTGTCAGCGGAGGCACAACGTGACCTGTTGCGCAAACCCCATCCTTTGGATCTGCGCGACCCGTTCGCCAATGATCCTGATGAGCGGGTGCGGGAGCTGGGGCGCTTGGCACTACGGCGTACCAATGTCAATGATAGTTTTGCGCTTGGCGATTTATGCGCGCGCTTAGCGCTGAACGATACCGGGCGCTTGCTCGTGTTTTACGTCGGCAAGACACTGATGGCATACCGCCGTGCCGCCCAACAAGCCGAAAATGATGTCGACCGAACGCTGGCACAGCGCGCCCGTGAACGCTTTGTTGATTGGGTGATCAATGTCACCCGCGCCCACATGACGCGCCGCAATATCGCCGTCGCCTTATGGGCGATTGCCGATGATGATGATCTTGGGCAGGGGCAGCCCATCGCCGCCCCGCGCAAAGCCCCCTCTGATTTGTTGGTGGCGCTCTTGTCCCTGCACGGTGCCCCCCTGCCCTCGTCCCGCCTTGCCTCAGCGCCGGATAACGGTCACAACAGCGGCGACTCGTCCGGCGGGGATGCCTCGCCACTTCACAAGCTGGACGGTGCCACCATCACCCCCTTTGGCGTCCAAACCCAATTTGCCGGGGCGGGCGATGACCCGATGCTGTCCGTGTCTTTGGATGACAATGCCATCGCCGATTCCTACCTGAGCGCCAACGAAGTCGGCATGACCGAAGGCGAACTGAAACCCGCCAATATCCCCCTGAGTCAAAGCAATCTTGAGGTCGGCACCGAGGCGATGGCAGCCCCCATCATCCAGCGCCCCCCCGCAGCATGGGGCGACTCTGACTCGTTTGAAGACTCGGTGTCCGATGAATACCACGTCGGTGACCGCATCGCCAATCGCTATGAAGTCGCTGATGTCAAAGTTGGCGGCATGGGCGTGGTGTATCTGTGTTATGACCACGAACTGCGCGAACCGGTCGCGCTCAAAAGTTTTAAGAACGAGTATCTCGATAATCCGCGCGCCATCGCTCGTTTTGAACAAGAGGCACTGACATGGATCAAACTCGACAAAAACCGCCATGTCGTCAATGCCCATTGGGTAGAACGCATCAATGGACGCCCGTTTATCCTCTTGGAGCATGTCAGCGGACCCGAAGGCATGGGCGCGGACTTACGCCATTGGATTGAACGACGGCGGGTGACGCTAGAACTGGCGATCTTGTTCGGTCTTCATATCGCGCTTGGGATGCAGCATGTCTTCCAGCGCACGCCTGGCGGTTTAGTGCATCGCGATTTGAAGCCCGCCAACATCTTGGTGACCCAAGATGCCGTCGCCAAAGTGACCGATTTCGGGCTGGTGCGCACCCTTGACCGCAGCTCTGATATCGCCGTCGCCGACACTAACTCCACCCTCGGCGACGCCGACGAGCGCTTGACACGAGCCGGCGCACTGGTCGGCACGATCATGTACATGTCCCCCGAACAATGGACGACGCGCGAAGTCGATCTGCGGTCGGATGTCTATGCCTGCGGTATCATTTTGTATGAGTTGTTGACCGGGCATCACCCCTTCCAAATGCCGCATGGCGCGCGTGACCCCGCGCATTGGCAGCGCGCCCACCTCACCCAGATCGCCACCTTCTCGATTGCCGAGACCAACGCGATCCCGGCGGCGCTGCGGTCATTATGTTTGCAATGTATGGCAAAAGCTCCGGCGGACCGCCCCGACTCGTGGGGGCAGATCGTCGATCAGCTCACGATCATCTATCGCGATACCACCGGCGACATGCCCCAACTCGAAATCGCCGGACCGGAGCTGTTGATGCGCGATTTGATGGATAAGGGCTATTCGCTGACGGAACTGGGACGCTTAGAAGAAGCCGTCGCCGTCTACGATCAAGCCATCGCCCTACAAGACGACTCCGCATGGGCGTTTGCCCGCAAAGGGCGGGCGTTGCGCTTGCTGGGCGAATACGACGCGGCGTTGGTCTGCCTTGATCGGGCGATTGCCTTGCAACCCCGTTACGCATGGGCGTGGCGTGGCAAAGGCATGGTGCTGGAACTGAACGGCAGCCCCCAAGAGGCGCTCCAATGTTATGAAACAGCAGCGAGCTTCGATCCCACTGATGTCTGGAACTGGTACAACCAAGCCGATATGTTGTCGGAACTAGGGCGCACGGATGAGGCGATTGTGGCGCTGCAAGCCGCCTTACGCATCGACCCCACCCACGCCAACATCTGGGCGAAACTGGGGCAGTTGTATCGCAAGAATCGCGATTACTCCAGCGCCCGCCATGCCTTCGAGGAAGCGCTGCGCCACAACCCGCGCCTCGGTTGGGCACACAATGGCTATGGGCTGGTCTTGCGGACGTTGGGCGCACCCAAAGAGGCGTTGTTGGCATTCAAGCGGGCAGCGCGCCATCAACCGGATGAGGTTATTTACTGGTATAACATCGCCGATGTTTTGATCGACCTTACCCAATATGACGAGGCGCTCAAAGCCGCACGGCAAGTCGTCCGGGTCGATTCTGGCTATGCCAACGGGTGGGCAAAATTAGGGCAAGCGCTTCGCTATTTGGGGCGCATGGAAGAAGCGTTGGAGGCATACCGCAAAGCCACCCAACTGGACAGCGTCAACGCCTGGTCGATCAACGGCTACGCGATGGTCTTAGAAAAGTTGGAGCGCTTTGCCGAAGCCCTCGTCGGCTATGACCGTGCGGTGGCGTTAGAGCGCGACAATATTTCTTTTCGCTACAACCGCGCCAATGTCTTGGCGTTGTTGGGGCGGACTGAGGAAGCGCTGACCGCTTTGCGCGAGATCACGACCCTGCAACCGGATTATGCCCCCGCATGGTCGCGCATGGGCAGCGTCGAACGCCAACACGGGGACATGACGCGGGCGCTTGACGCCTATCAGCGCGCCATCGCCATCGATCCCGGCTATGCGTGGGCGTGGCACGAACTGGCATTGGCATATGAACACAGCGGGCAATTTGCGGAGGCGGTCAATGCCCACGAACACGCCACCGCTGCCGCCCCCGATGACCCCGCCTATGTCGCAGCACTGGCAAGCAGCCTTGTCGATTCCGGCGATGGTGAACGCGCGCTCAGCACCCTGAACGAGGCGCTGAAACGCAATCAGCGCAGTGATATTTTGTGGATGAAATTGGGCGGGATCTATTATCGACAGCGCCGTTTTAGCGAGGCGTTGGCGTCCTTCAACCGCGTGACCGAACACAACGGGCGGCATGATCGGGCATGGAACGGACGCGGGTTGGCGCTGATGGCGTTGGGACGCACCGAAGAGGCGTTGCTCAGCTTTCGGCGGGCGCTCGAAAACGCCCCTGAAGAGGCGACCTATCTCTACAATCAGGGCGATGCCTTGCTCAGTTTGGGGCATTACCGTGCGTCCGTCGATGTCTTTGAACGTGCGCTCCGCATCGACCCAGATCGTGCCGCGACATGGGCGAAACTGGGGCAAACGTTTCGGCGCTTAGAACGTCACGAGGATGCCGTCAACGCCTACGACCGCGCGCTGGCGCTGGAAGCCGACTATGCTTGGGCGTGGCATGGACGAGGGCTGGCATTGAACGGGCTGGACAAGTGCGAAGAGGCGGCTGCCTGTTATGAAAAAGCGATTGCGTTAGAGAACGGCGTTGTTTGGTACTATACCAGCTTGATCGATGTGTGGGTGCGGATGGAACATATCCAAGAGGCTGACCGTCTAACGCAAGAGATGATCGAACGCTTCCCAGAAAGCAGCATCGTGTGGTCACGTCGGGGGCAAGTGTTGCGCCGCACCAAAGCCTATAGTGCCGCTGTGGAAGCGTATGATCGGGCATTGGCGCTCGACCCGATGGATGCGTGGTCGTGGAACGGGCGCGGGTTGGCACTGGCGGTCTTGAACCGATGGGATGATGCCCTTGATGCCCATGAAACCGCCACCCAGTTAGATGGCAGCGATGCGTGGTATTGGTATAACTGTGGCGAAGCTTGGCTCCAGTTGGATCAGCCCGCCCGCGCGATTGAACGGTTGCAGGAGGGCTTGAAGCGTGATCCCAATCACGAGGCGCTCAATCGGCTGTTGGCGCAGGCACAAGATCGACTGCGACGAGATACTCTCTAACTAGACAAAGGCAATTGAGCGGCGATGACCATGGAACGCAGTATTTCGATCACATTCATGAGCGGTCCTAATGATGGCAAGACCGCATTTTACGAACAACCGGAGATCGGCGACGAGATCATCCTCACGATTGGGCGGCGGGAGGGCTGCGATATCCACCTGTTGTACGATCATCAAGCATCACGCTTACACGCAAAATTAGGGTGTGTCGTGTCCCCCGTCACCGCCAGCGTGACCACACAGGAACCCTATTTGCTGAGCTTTTGGTTGCAAGATGAGCAGAGCCGCAACGGGACGTTTGTCGAACACGAACCCGAATCGATCCGCAAGCGCGTCAGTTTGCGTCCGGGGACATTGTTCCGCGTGGGGCGAACGTGGTTGCGCTTGGATGTGCCGATGTCGTTTTAGGCAGATGGCACAGGCACGCTTTCCACCGAGTCGCCCTGTTCGATCCCCTTCAGCCATTCGGGGAATAGCCACTCTTGCGGCTGGAGCAATACATGACAGCGCCCACGCCCAGCGACTACTTCGGCATCCCGCAAGAGCGTCTTGTTTTTGAGGTACCATGCGCTGTAGCTATTTTTTTGGCACCAATCGAGGATCGACTTCGCATTTTCGACCATCGGCAAATCGGGGTTGCTGTGAACTTCCACTAGAAAGCGCGTTTTCTTGCTCGCTACACAGGTGCGCGCGCCCGCCAGCGCCAGCCCGTTCCGCCCCTTCAATATCGAGTTTAATAAAATCTGGGATGACGCCATAGCGTGCGCACAAGGCATCAATGGTCACAGTTTTTGTGACGAAATGGGTGCCCTGTTTACGGGCACTGATGGCATGGGCATCATACAT
>Ga0105044_10003322_pt1 | contig 22065 bp, 20 predicted proteins | sample MAT01_FD_78092 | JGI IMG/M metagenome (GOLD analysis project Ga0105044, IMG submission 78092) | Freshwater microbial communities from Lake Fryxell liftoff mats and glacier meltwater in Antarctica - MAT-01 | ecosystem: Environmental > Aquatic > Freshwater > Ice > Liftoff microbial mat | place...
CGAGCGCGACGCTCGGTTCGCCAGCGACGTCAGCCACGAACTGCGGTCACCGCTGATGACGCTGGCCGCCAGCGCCGAGGTGATGCAGGCGCGCCGCGACGACATGCCCGAACGAGCCCAGGCAGCGCTCGACCTGCTGGTGGCCGACGTCATTCGCTTTCAGGGTTTGGTGGAAGACCTCCTCGAGATCTCCCGTTTCGACGCTGGCGCGATTCGGCTCAACCTGGACGACCTGTTGGTTGCCGAGTTCGTTCGGCAGGCGGTCGCCGTGAGTAGCGCTCCGTCCACGCCGCTTGCGGTGACCGAGCGCGCGGAGCGAGTGGTGATCCGCGGCGACCGTCGACGGTTGGCTCGCGTCGTGGCAAACCTGATCGACAATGCCCGCCTTCATGGTGGTGGTGAGTGCACCATCGCCGTCACCGAACCGGAAGGTGAAGGCGAGCCACTTGGGCACATTTGGATCACGGTCGAGGACCACGGTCTTGGCGTGCCGATCGAGGAACGCGAGCTGGTCTTCGAGCGCTTCGCCCGTGGTGCGGTCGCCGGACGGCGCAGCAGCAGCGACGGCGCCGGACTCGGCCTCTCGCTGGTGGACGAGCACCTGCGCATGCACGGTGGACGCGTGTGGGTGGAGGATCGCCTGGACGGCGAGCCCGGCGCCCGCTTCGTACTGCAACTTCCCGCCGACGAGGTGGGCGTATGAGCCGGCACCGCCTTCTGCCACTGGTGGTCGCCGTTGCATTGACCGGCGTCGCCCTCAACGCATGCGGTGTCAGCTCCGACGACGGCCCGCGCGACGTGCCACCCGCAGATCAACAGCAGCTCCGGGTTGCAACCGACCGCAGCGCCGGTGCCGCGACCGGCACCGCACGTGTGTACCTGCTCGCGCCCGAGGGCGCCGGTCAATCGCAGGTGCTGCAGGCCGTCGCCCGCGACGTCAGCGAGAACGCAGCCGAAGTGATCAGCGAGCTGCTCGCCGGCCCCAACGCGGAAGAACTCGTGGGCCAGTTCCGTACGGCCCTACCAACTGGATTGGAGCTGCTGTCGGCGACTCGCCGCGGCGGTGTGCTGCGAGTCGACGTGTCGCAGGAACTCGGGGAACTCGCGGGTGAAGCGTTGGTCGCGGCCGTTGCTCAGATCGTGTTCACTGCTTCCGAGCTCGACGGCGTGCAGTCCGTGAAGATCCTCATCGATGGCGCCGACCAGCAGTGGCCGGCCGGCAATGGCGAGCTACAGGGCGCGCCCCTGACGGTCTACGACTACCCCGGCCTGGTGTTGTCGTCGCAACCCGCATACCCCGCGATTCCGACGCCGACGCAGGCAATCGGCTAAGAGCGCAATCCGGCGCTCTCAGCCGAAGAAGACTTCGGCCACCTCGTGATAGAGGTGCATGTCCACCGGACGGGTTTTGCCGACGGTGTCGGTGAGCGGGGCTGTCGTCACTACATCGCCGCGAAGCGCCACCATGTGGCCCCACGACTCTTGATGGACCGCGTCAATTGCCGCCACCCCATAGCGAGTGCTGAGCACACGGTCGAACGCCGTCGGGGTGCCACCACGTTGGATGTGGCCGAGCAGCACCATCCGTGTCTCGAAGCCTGTGCGCTCCTCGATCACGTTGGCAATCGTCTCTGCAATGCCGCCGAGGCGCACATGGCCGAACTGGTCGTAGACCTTCACTCGCGAGCGCATCGTCGCATCCTTCGGCTCCGCGCCTTCAGCCACCACGACGATCGATGCATAACGCCCGCGCTCATGGCGGCTGCGCAGTAGCTCGCACACTTTGTCCATGTCAAAGGGCTCCTCGGGGATGAGGATGGCGGTGGCGCCACCGGCAATGCCTGCGTATGTTGCGATCCACCCGCTGTGGCGGCCCATCACTTCGACGACCATCACTCGATCGTGGCTCTCGGCCGTCGTGTGCAGGCGATCAATCGCATCGGTCGCAATCTGGACGGCGGTGTTGAAACCGAATGTCATGTCGGTGCCCACCACATCGTTGTCGATGGTCTTGGGTACGCCGATGATGGGCAATCCCAAGTCGTGGTGGAGTTTGCATGCAACCGACAGCGACCCATTGCCACCGATGACCAGGAGCGCATCGAGGCCCATCTCGTGGAACGTTGCCTGAACTCGCTCGGGACCACCATCGTGGTCGTAGGGGCTGCCACGGCGAGTGCCCAGCAGAGTGCCGCCCTTGGGAAGCATGCCGCGTAACGACGAGACGTCGAGGGGGATCGTTCGACGCTCCATCACGCCATCCCACGCGTCGAGGAAACCTACGAGTTCGTCGCCGTACACCAGCTCGCCCTTACGAACAATTGCTCGAATCACCGCGTTGAGGCCCGGGCAATCGCCCCCACCTGTCAGAATGCCTACTCGCACGTATATGAATCGTAGGGCAATTCCCCAGAACAGGACTCTGAAAATGGCGTGGAACTCGGCGAATCCAGTGGCATGGAGGCGGCTCTTCATCGAGTGGCTGGTGATCGGTGCCGTGGTGGCGTTCGTATCGTTCTTCATCACCGGCAATCGCCGGCCAGAGAGCTTCATCGCAATCCCACTCGGTGGCGTCGTCTACCTGGCCATGGGTGGCGTGCTGGCGAAGTTCGGATACCAGCGAAAGACGCTGAAGCAGATCCGGGCCGCCGCCGCGGCCACTCCACCGCGACAGGTTGGAAGAACCGCAGCACCATCAGGTCGACCGCGGCCGGCGCCCACCAGCCGCACCTCCAGCGGGCCCGCCAAGAGCACGCAGAAACGGAAGCGCTGATGACGGCCGCACGGTGTGTCATCGCAATTGACGCTGGCACCACCGGCGTGCGCAGCCGGGCAATCTTCCCCGATGGCGACGCAGCAGAGGCCGGCGTGATTGCCAGCTATCGCGAGTTCACTCAGCACTTCCCTCAGCCCGGCTGGGTGGAACACGACGCCGTAGAGATCTGGGAGATCGTCAAAGAGACGCTGGCCGAGGTCATCGACAGCGTGGGGGTCGCCTCTGTCGCCGCCATTGGCATCACCAATCAGCGCGAGACTGTGCTTGCGTGGAATCGGCACACCGGGGAGCCATATGGCACCGCCATCGTGTGGCAGGACCGGCGCACTGCCAGCCGTTGCGATGACCTCGTTGCTGCCGGTTTGCTGCCCCGCGTGCGCGAGGTCACCGGTTTGGTGCTCGATCCGTACTTCTCCGGCTCGAAAGTCGAGTGGCTGCTCGCCAACCGGGCCATACCTGTCGACGACGCACTTGCGGTGGGCACCATCGACAGTTGGCTGTTGTGGAACCTCACCGGTGGCAAAGTGCATGCCACCGACGCATCGAACGCCAGCCGCACGATGCTCTTCGATATTCGCTCGCTGCAGTGGAGCGACGAGATGTGCCAGCTGTTCAACGTGCCGCAGCATGCGCTTCCCAAGGTCATGCCCTCCAGCGGTCGCTTCGGCGTGACGTCCGAGCGGTGCGGCGTGCCGACCGGTATTCCAATTTCAGGTATTGCGGGCGACCAGCAGGCGGCGCTGTTCGGGCAGGCGTGTGTGCGCCCCGGTATGGCGAAGAACACCTACGGCACCGGCAGCTTCGTCCTACTGAATGTTGGCGACACCTGCCCGGCCCCAGCCGAGGGCATGCTCACCACCGTTGCCTGGACGCTTGCCGACGGCACTGTTGCGTATGCCGTGGAAGGCGCCATCTTCGTCACCGGTGCGGCGGTGCAGTGGCTACGCGACGGCTTGGGCATCATCTCGTCGGCGGCCGAGATCGGGCCGCTGGCAGCCTCGGTCGACGACAACGGTGGCGTCTGCTTCGTGCCCGCGTTCACCGGCCTCGGTAGCCCGTGGTGGGACCCATACGCTCGCGGCACCATCGTGGGCATCACGCGCGGCACGGGCAAGGCCCACATCGCGCGGGCGGTCGTGGAAGCAATGACGTATCAAACTCGCGACGCTGTCGACGCGATGACTGCAGCTGCGGGCGTGGAGATTGCTGATCTGCGGGTCGACGGCGGTGCCTCGGCGATGGATGCGATGCTGCAGATGCAGGCCGACCAGCTGGGCGTGACCGTGCGCCGCCCGGTCGACCAAGAGACGACCGCGCTGGGTGCGGCCTACCTCGCCGGTCTTGCCGAGGGGGTGTGGCCGTCGCTCGATGCCATCGCCGCTGAATGGGTCGTGGAGGCGACCTTCCACCCGAACCCGGATCGCTCGATCGCCGACCTCGGTCATCAGACATGGTTGCGCGCGGTCGAGCGCTCGCGAGATTGGGCAACTCACTGATGACGCACGACGCCCAGCCCGAACTCGGGCTGCCGGCTGCCGCTGCCGCCGATGCAGTGCTGGCGCACATTCACCAGGGCGGCGCATTGATCGTGCCACTGGCCAACGGCGAGCCGACGCTGTTGCTGGACGCTGTGGAAGCAGCCGCCGAGCGCGGCGAGATCGATGGCGTCACGGTGCATCAGATGCACGCCTTGCACGACCGCCCATACCTCCACGGTGCCTACGGGTCGCGGCTGCGGCACGTCTCGTATTTCCTGTCGCATGTCACCCGCCCCTGCTTCCAGGCCGGCACTGTCGACCTCGTGCCCAACCACTTCAGCGAAGTGTTCAGCCACATGCAGACGCGCACCACCGACCCGCTGGTGATTGCGGCCGCTTCTCCACCCGACCGCCACGGGTACTTCAGCCTCGGCGTCAGCGCCGACTACACCAGCAGCTTCATCGGTCGCGCACGCTTCTTCCTGGAAGTCAACTCGCAGATGCCGCGCACGTTCGGTCGCAACCAGCTCCACATCAGCCAGGTGGTCGGTTGGGTGCAGAACGACCACCCGCTGGCCGACGTACCGGCACCGCCGACGGAAGCCGAGGACCGCACCATTGCCGGGTACGTTGCCGAGCGCGTGGCGGACGGTGCGTGCCTGCAAACAGGTATCGGCGCCATCCCCAACGCGATCATGGGTGCGCTGACGGGCCACCGCGACCTCGGCGTCCACACCGAACTGCTCAGCGACGGCTTGGTCGAACTGGTGGAACGCGGCGTGGTGAACGGCGTGCGTAAGTTGCACAACCGCACCAAGGTGGTCGGTACGTTCGCGCTCGGCACCCAGCGGCTGTACGACTTCCTTCACGAGAACACGGCCGTCGAAATGTGGAGCGCCCGCTACGTCAACGACCCGCGCCTGCTCAGTCGCGAGCGCAACTTCGTCTCCATCAACGCAACGCTGGCCGTCGACTTCCTTGGCCAGTGCGCGTCCGAGACGCTGGGCGGCCACTACTACTCGTCGTCGGGTGGCCAGGTCGACTTTGCTCGTGGCGCTATGTACTCCGAGGGCGGCAAGGGCTTCATCGTGCTGCGCTCGACTGCCGCGCACGGCACCGTCAGCCGGATTGTTCCACAGCTTCCGGCAGGCGAGGTGGTGACCAACTCGAAGAATACGGTCGACATGGTGGTCACCGAGTTCGGCGTCGCCGAGTTGCGCGCCAGAACTGTTCGCGAACGCGCCACGGCGTTGATCGCCGTCGCTCATCCCGACCATCGCGATCACCTCACCGCCGAAGCGCACCGGCTGGGTTACCTCTAGCCCCTCTGCGTCTGAACGACAGCCGTCAGGTGTGGTGGCGCTTGCGGTAGTTGCCGAGGAAGCGCTCGATGCGATGCAACGCCTCGCGCAAGTCATCGGTCGGTGGTAGGAAAACCAGCCGGAAGTGGTCGGGTGTCGGCCAGTTGAAGCCGGTTCCCTGCACGATCAGCAGCTTCTCCTCCGCCAGTAGCTCGTAGGCGAAGTCCTGATCGTCGCCAATCGGGTACATCTTCGAGTCGAGCCGCGGAAACATGTACAGCGCGGCCTTCGGCTTCACACACGTGACACCGGGGATCTGTGTGAGCATGTCGTACGCAAGGTCGCGCTGGTGGCACAGACGCCCGGTGGGCGCGACCAGATCGACGATGCTCTGATAGCCGCCGAGGGCGGTCTGGATGGCCAGCTGACCAGGCGTGTTGGAGCACAGCCGCATCGAGGCGAGCATGTCGAGGCCTTCGATGTAGTCCTTGGCGTGGCGCTTCTCGCCCGAGACCACCATCCAGCCGGCCCGATAGCCGCAGGCGCGGTAGTTCTTGGAGAGCCCGTTGAACGTCACGCACAACACATCGTCGGCCAGTGAGGCAATGCTGGTATGCGTGTTGCCGTCGTACAGCGTCTTGTCGTAGATCTCGTCGGAGAACACGATCAGCTCGTGCTGGCGGGCAAGCTCGATGATCTCGAGTAGCACGTCGTCGGAGTAGAGCGCACCGGTCGGGTTGTTCGGATTGATGACCACGATCGCCTTGGTGGACGACGTGATCTTGTCGCGGATGTCGTCGATGTCGGGAAACCAGTCCGACTGCTCGTCGCACATGTAGTGCACGGGGCGGCCGCCGGACAGCGAGACCGCGGCGGTCCACAAGGGATAGTCAGGCGCCGGCACCAGCACCTCATCGCCATCGTCGAGCAACGCCTGCAGGCTCATCACGATCAGTTCTGACGCACCGTTGCCGAGGTAGACATCGTCGACGGCAACACCGGCGATGCGCTTCTCCTGCGTGTAGTGCACGATCGACTTACGCGGTGCGAACAGGCCCTTGCTGTCGGTGTACCCGGCAGCGTGCGGCAGGTTGCGGATCATGTCTTGCACGATCTCGTCGGGAGGCTGCAGACCGAACACGGCGAGGTTGCCGATGTTCAACTTGATGATCTTCTGCCCCTCCTCCTCCATCTGGCGAGCTCGATCGAGTACCGGGCCGCGGATGTCGTAGCAGACGTTGGCAAGTTTGGTGGACTTCTCGACTGGCTTCACACGGCGCATGCTACGCAGCAGCGAAGCAAGAGTGGTGGGTGCTTTATCAGTCCAGCGCGTCGACGATGCCGCCGAGCACGCGGAACTCGTCGCGCTCGCGCGCGTGAAACACGCGTCCCGCACGCCCTGCGGCCAGCGCGACGCCCCGGCGCGCGAGGCGCGTCCAGACCAGGTCACCGGGCGTGTACTCGTGCTCGGTCGCCAAGTGTTCGCTACCGAGAAAGAACGCCGCCAGCCACTCCATGTCGGGCGCGACACCCGACTGTGCCACGGTCTGCGGGCCATCCATGCACATCACGATCACCCAGTCTGCATCGAGGAGGGTGTGTAGGGATGCACAGGCTGCAGTCAGGCGCTCCTCGCTCGTTGCGGCCACCATCGTGGCGGCCGTGCGAAGGACAGCCATGCTGCCGGTGGGGCGATCGGCAGCGACACGTCTGACGTCCTCCACGGCCACGCCGTCGACCTGTCGAATTTCGGCAATGAGGAGATCAACGAGACTGGCATCCGGGAGACTGACAGTCAGGTCATCGATGGCACTGCCACCACCGCGCTCGAGGATCTCGATGCCCACCACGTCGCCGTGCACAGCACCAATACGGCTCGCCACCTGACCCAACGCCCCGGGCCGATCGGGCAACCACAAACGAACGACGAAGGTGTCCATCGCTGGGCGACGGTAGCCACGCTGAGCGCGCAAACCGTCACGATTACGTGACGGCTGTGTGAACTGGTTGCCGGCGCGGGCCGAAGCGCACGTGCACCCCAGCAGAGTACAGCACGCTGCACGGCGCCTGGTCAGCCAACTCGGGAAAGCCAGCAGCAGCCAACAGGCTGTCGTCGAGGTGTTCCAATGTGGCCGCCTGTAGCGGCCAGGCCGGGTGTTCGTTGGGCCAATAGCGAGTGCGGCCGCGACGGTCGGGCAGGAACAGCCCCCATCGGGCGGTGAGGAACTGTTCGAGTGGTGTGGGTTCGATCGGCTCGCCGACCCGCACCACGACGTTGGAGGCCAGCCCGCGCGGCCCGGGCCAGCGGCGCCGAGTCGTGTAACTCACACGGTCTCCGTCACGCTCCATCGCCATCTTCGCCCACAGGTAGTTCAAACCGGTTGCCACCCTGGTCACGGCCACCGTCACCAGCCGCGACGCCTCCAACGAGCAGAACACGACCCCTCGGCGCCCCTGCTCGTCAACGCCGTAGACGCGCACGTTGGTCTCCGAGAACGAGCCGAAGAACGGCACGGCCGGGGCGCCGAACAACCCAATGCGCTGCATCGAGAAGGGCACTAGCGCGATGTACGACACCCCGTCGAAGACGTCAGGCTGCACACCTCTTGGCATCAGCGGCGCGACCCGGGCAGCATCGACCGCCCAGTGTAGGAAGGTGAGCTCCATCCAGTCCTGCGTGAACACCGTGCGACCCGCAAGCCGCGGCGCCGTGGCGGTGATCGGCTCGGGCTGCACACCTGCACGCTACGGCCCGCACCCGGCGCGCGCCCGTTCTGGTCGGTCCGGATCAACACTGAGTGTGGAATCGCGCCGACCAGACATCGGTGTGAAAGCATGCGGGCATGTCGAAAGCGCTTCCCCCGGACTGCATCCAGGTCGTCATCGAGATTCCTCGCGGCAGCCGCAACAAGTACGAGATCGATCACGAGACGGGTCGCGTCTTCCTCGACCGCCGCCTGTTCACCGCCACCACATACCCGGCGGACTACGGCTTCGTGCCAGAAACACTCAGCGGCGACGGCGACCCGCTCGACGCACTGGTGTTGTTGGAAGACCCGGTCTACCCGGGCATTTGGGTGCAGGCCCGCCCCGTCGGCGTGCTGTACATGCACGACGAAGCCGGTGAAGACGCCAAGCTGATCTGCGTGCCGCCCAACGAGCCCCGCTGGCAGGACGTTCACGACCTGGACGACCTCACACCGCAGTTGGTGCAAGAAATTCAGCACTTCTTCGAGGTCTACAAGGCGCTGGAGCCCGGAAAGACCTCGTCCACCGCTGGCCTCGCCGGCCGTGAGGCCGCGTGGGAAGAGATCCGTCAGTCACGAGCCAACTATCGACCCCACGACGATCAACTGCACGACGGTCGGCCACTCTCGTGACCAACGTTGGCGGCGCAGAAGAAGCAGACCGCATCGAACTGACCGTCAATGGTGGTGAACACATCCTGATTCTCGAGGGCAGAGTTCTGGAAGGGTTTTACGCCCCGACCGCCAGCTCGCGACGGTTCCACGTCGAGCACTTCGATGCTGCCAGCAAGCCCAAGCGACTCGGCGGCGGCCACAGGGTATACATCGGCAAGATGTTGTCAGGCACCTTTCCCGACGCGTGGATCATCGACGACGTCTCAGACGCCGACCTTCCACGGATCGAGAAGTTCATCGCACTGGCCAAGGCCCGCAAGCTCGCAAGCTGAAAGCCGGCAGGCCCAGCTCCGTCAGGCGGCGCGCTTGCGGCTGATTGCGTCGACCGACGCAGCCAGCAGCAGGAACGACCCGGAGATGATGAACTTGATACCGGAGTCGGAGAAGTCGAGCTCGACGCCGAAAATGACCTTCTTCCCGACCAGTGGCAAGCCGTTCGGAATGAGGGCCAGCACCAACGCACCAAGAACCGCATTGAGCATGCGACCCTTGCCGCCGAACAGCGACGTGCCACCGATGACTGCTGCGCCGACCGCCAACAGCAGAGTGTCGTTGCCGCCGGACTTGGCGCTCACCGAATCGATCGCTGACGCAATGAAAGCACCGCCGACAGCAGACATCAGCGCGCAGAGCGTGAACGCAATCAAGCGGATGCGGTCGACACGGATACCCGCGCGACGAGCCGCCTCCGCGTTTCCACCCACTGCGTAGAGGTGGCGACCAAAACGAGTGCGGGTGAGCAGGAACGTCAGCGCCACCAGAATCACCACTACGGCGGGCACAGCGATCGGAATGCCCTCGAGGGTCTTGGTGCCCTTGGGTGGCGTGCGATCAATGTTCAATACTGCGGTAGCGCCGAACACCACCACGGCAAGGGCAACCAACTTGGCGTAGGTGGCCGACGCAGAGACCCTGCCGTGCGAACTCTGCAGACGGCGCAACATGACGAACGACAGGGCAGCGACGGCGATGACGGCGAACGCCCACGACATGCCGACCGACATATTGGAGCCGACCAGGTTCTGTACCTTCTCGTTCTCCAGGCGAATGGTGCCGCCCTCCTTCACCAGCAACAGCAAGATGCCCTGGAAGATCAGGAAGTTGGACAGTGTCACGATGAACGAAGGAATGCCGAGCTTGGCCACCAGCACACCCGTGAACACACCCAATACGATGGCAACCAGTACGGAGAGCGCTATGGCTGCGGGCAACGCCCAACCATCGCGGAGTTGTATCACCAGCACGGCCGCGCACACGCCAGCCGTGTAGCCAGCGGCGAGGTCGATCTCGCCGAGTAGCAGCACGAATGAGACGGCCATCGCAATGACTGCAATGGGCGCTGCCTGCTCGAGAAAGTTCTGCGCGTTGCGCAACGAGAGGAAGCTGTCGGTACTGAGACTGAAGATCAGCACCAGCACTGTGATGGCCAGCAAGGAGGGCAGCGCGCCCAGGTCGCCTGAACGCAGGCGGGACTTGTACGCCTTCCACGAACTGGAGATGGAAGTGAGCTGGGTGTTGTCCAGCGAAAAGTCGGTGGCGGCAATCGAGACGTCGTCGCTACTCATCAGATCGTCACCCCTTCGGCCGCAATGCCGACGCCGCCCGAGCGGCCGGCAGTAATCAGCTCGACCAGGAACTCGCGGCGGGTTTCCTTCGTCACTTCCACATCGGCGGCAATGCGACCGAGGTACATCGCGCACACACGGTCAGCGACCTGCAGCACGTCGTTCATGTTGTGACTGATGAGCACGACACCCAGCCCCTTGTCGGCCAGATTGCGCACCAGGTCCAGTACTTGCTTGGTCTGCGCGACGCCGAGCGCTGCGGTGGGCTCGTCGAGCAGCACCACCTTGCTGTTCCACAGCACGGCCTTCGCAATGGCAACTGTCTGACGCTGACCACCCGAGAGCGAGGACACCGATTGGCGCACGCTTTTCACCGTACGTACCGACAGGCTGGCGAGAGTTTCGCGGGCCGACTGCTCCATCGAGCCTTCGTCCAGGAGGCCGCGGCGCAGACGCTCGCGACCAAGGAACAGGTTCTGCACAATGTCCAGGTTCTCGCACAACGCAAGGTCCTGGTACACCACTTCGATGCCGAGCGCCGCTGCGTCCTTCGGGCCGGCGATGTGCGCCGGCTGGCCGTCGAATGACACAGTGCCGCTGTCGATGCTGTAAATACCCACGATCGACTTCACGAGCGTGCTCTTGCCAGCACCGTTGTCGCCGATCAGCGCTGTTACGGTGCCTGGGTAGACACGAAAGTCGACGTCGTGAAGTACGTGCACCGACCCGAAGCTTTTGTTCACCCCCGACAACTCGAGAATCGGTTGCACATTGTCCATCAGATGATTCCCCCACAACATCGCGCGACACACGTCGAGGCCGACAGCCTGCGCCCTCAACCTACTGCGTCACCAAGTGTGGCCGCCTCCAATGGAGGCGGCCACACTCATTTCATTTCACTTCACTTTGAATCACTGACTGCGTCAGCGGCAATCAGATGCCGTTGGCGGTGCAGAGATCCTCGATGTCCTTGCACACGTCATCGCGGGTCACGAAGCCGTCAGCGACGACATCCTTGACCTGGTCGATGAAGATCGAGGTGACAGCAGCCTGCACGTACGGGATGTCTGCCACTTCGTTGTTGATGGTGGCGTTGGCCGTGACAGGGGTACCGGCGAGCAGCTCCACAGCGGCCGCAACTGCGCCCTCTGCTTCCTTGACGACGGGCTTGTACACGGTCATGCACTGGGTGCCCTGGAGGATGGCACGAAGGCCGTCAACCGTGGCGTCCTGGCCAGTGGTCTTGGCCTCGAGGCCAGCGTCGGCGAGCACTGCCTGAGCAGCAAGCGAGAGACCGTCGTTGGCCACGAGCACGCCATCGACCGAGCCGCCGGCAGCGGTGAGCAGCTGCTCGAAGATGACGCCACCCTTCTCGTTGTCCCAATCCGGGACGGCTTCCTCGCCGACAGTCTCCAGGCCGGAGCCTTCGATGGCGGCCTGGTAGCCCTGCTTGAACAGCGTTGCGTTGTTGTCAGTGGGTGAGCCGTGGATCTGGATGATCTTCTTGCCCTCCACCTTGCCGGCACCACCGAGGCACTCGATGATGCCCTCGCCCTGGGCGGTACCCACGGCGACGTTGTCGAACGAGACGTAGACATCGGCCGAGCCACCAAGGGTCAGGCGGTCGTAGTCGATGTTCTTGACACCGGCTTCAGCAGCCTTCTTCTGGATGGCTGCACCCGACTCGCTGTCGAGGTTGACGATGGCGAGCACTTGCACGCCGTCGGCGATCATCTGGTCGGCGATGGTGGCCTGCTTGGCAGCGTCACCTTCTGCGTTCTGGATGTCGCACTCGATACCGGCTGCGGCACACGCGGCGGTGATCAACGGACGGTCGAAGCCTTCCCAGCGGGCAGACGAGCCCGAGTCGGGAAGGATGAAACCGACCTTGCCGCCACCCGTCGCTGCGGGTGTGGTGTCGCCAGCAGCGACGGTGGTGTCGCTGGCTGCCTTCGTGTCGGAGCTGGATGTGCTGTCGTCGCCGCAAGCTGCAACGAGGATGGTGAGCGACGTGCCAAGCACGATCGCGGCTCTGGTAGAGCGCTTCATATGAGTTGTTCCCCCTCAATGGATTCGAATACGTTCAACAGGGTTGAACGTGAGTTTGTATGGCGAACATACAAACTCGTTCGACAACCTAGCCTCTCCTGCCCGTGTCGTCAAGATCACCGGCGCGTGAACGCCCGATTTCAGGTCAGTTGCGTCGGGATCGGTACCAGGGTGGGGAATGCGAACAGCCGCTCAGAGGCGTGAATCGCTCCGCCGATCGCCGCAGCCGAGAAGCCAAGAGTGGAAATCTCGACCTTGCACAGCTCCGCCGACTCCCCGAGCGCGTTCGCCAGTAGCGCCTTCGTTGCCTCCTCCATCACCCATGGTGCGACCCATGGGATGAAGCCAGCAAGCAGAATGACCTGCGGGTTGAACATGTCGATGATGTTGGCCAGACCAATGCCCAACCAGCGACCAAACGTCTCCAAACCAGCCAGAGCGACCGGGTCATTGGCAGAGGCCCGAGCGATGACCGGCGCCAACTTCGCCTCCGGACGCAGACGCCGGTCGCGAAGAATCCCAGCGGCAAGGTCGGGGACCGCGTCGAAGAGCAGTGCTCGCATGCTGACCGTGGTCTCCCAGCAACCAACGCTGCCACACGCGCACTGCAAGCCATCCGGTTGCACTGTCATGTGCCCCACTTCGCCACCTGCACCCGAGGCACCGCGAAACACGACGCCGTCGATGATGATGCCGGCGCCGACACCGTTGACCGCCATCAGGTACACGAGATGGTTGGCGCCGGCATAGGGGCCGATTCGGTACTCGGCAAGCGCGCCGAGGTTGGCTTCATTGTCGATGGTGATCGGCAGTTGCGGGCCAAGTGCTGCCTGCAGTCGCTCGCCGAGCGGCGCCATTCTCCACCCTAGGTTCGGCGCGCGTGTCACGACACCGTGCTCCAAATCGACGATGCCCGGGACCGCCACTGTCAGCCCGACCACGCGACGGCCGCCGGCTTCCACCAGCTCGATTGCTCGGCGCAGCTCTTTGACCAGCGTTGGCAGCAGTTCTTCAAAGGCCAGCGAGGCACCGCTGATCTGGCGGCGTCGCTGGTACACGCAGTTGCCTGCGAGGTCGTTGGCGAGCACGGCGGTGAAGCCGACATCGATCTCCATGCCGAGCGTGACCAACTGCGAGCCATCCAGCTCCAGCATCGTGGCCGGGCGGCCGACCCTTTGATCCGACTCGGGGCCACCTTCCTTGACCAGACCGCGATCGATCAGATCGGCGACAAGGCTGGATACCGTCGCGCGCGTCAGGCCGCTGACGGCCGCGACACCCGCGCGGCTGCGCGGGCCCTGCGACGCCAGCAGACGGAGCACCAGCGACAGGTTGTGACGTCGCACATGGAGGTGCTCGACAGGGGCGTCCGGATTCGTCACGCCGCGGACTGTAGCGAGGCGAGCGGTCAGATGGTGACTACCGTGAGCCGCGATGAGCACGTCGGGCACCAGTGGACGCCGCAGTCCACAACCTCGGATGGACGACGTCGCGGCCGCCGCCGGTGTGTCGCCGCCGGCTGCAGCGATCAGGACGACCCTTCGCTCGATCAGTCGGGTGATCCAGCAACGACGGCCACGGTGCGGGTGGAGGCGAACGGCTGCGATGACAGCGCACCGCTGGGCGCCGGCTCATTCGTGGCACGCGAGTTGGTGCTCGTGTTTTCACGCAGCACGGAAACTGGTGACACGGCGTGGGCCATCGATATCTCAGAGGGTGATGGTGTACTCACCCGAGCAGGCGCTCGCAACACTGTCGACGTCGGAGCAGGCGTGGTTCCAGGCGCCTGAGACTTCTTGGGTCAGTGGACTTCAGCCAGTAGTGCAGCGCCAACTGCACCTGCCCGCTCACCGAGACGGGCGAACACCAAGGTTGGGTGCGGCCGCAGGTGCGGTGCATAGAGCAACTGGGTGAACCACTTCTGGATCGGCGCCAGGTACAGGTCGGCGCTGGCTGCGAGGCCGCCGCCGAGAACGAACGCCGCCGGATCCAGAATGTTGGCCAGGTTGACCAGGCCGAGGGCAACCCAGCGACCGAACAGATCGATCACCTGTAGCGCATCGGTGTCGCCTTCGCGAGCGGCGGCTTGCACATCTTCGCCACGCACTTGCTCGGCGTCGCCGCCGGCCAGCATCACCACTCGTTCCAGCCTGCGGCCGACCGCCGCTTCGCGTGCCAGGCGGCCAAGGCCGGACCCGGAGGCATAACGCTCCCAGCAGCCGCGACGACCACAGGGGCACGGCGGGCCATCGGGGTCCACAACCATGTGACCGATCTCTCCGGTGAAACCGTTGGCACCTCGGATGAGCGCGCCACCGGCAATCACGCCGCCGCCAATGCCCGTGCCCAAGGTGACCATCACAAAGTCGTTGATACCCCGGGCCGCCCCGGTCTTCCACTCCGCCGCAGCGGCACACGTACCGTCGTTGTCGACATGCACAGTGGTGGCCAGCTCGGCGCTGAGTAGCGCGCCGGCCTCGAAGTTGTTGATGTCGACCAGGTTCGGCGCGGCGCGCAACACGCCGGTACGCGTGACCAGACCGGGTACGCCAATGCCGATCGAATCCCATGGGCCCATCGCGCGCGCCAGCTCGGCCAGCGTTGCAATGATTGCTTCCGGTCCCTTCGGCGTGAGCCGACGCTGCTCTTCGATGACCTCGCCCCCGTGGTCGAGAATGACCCCGAGACACTTGGTTCCACCGACGTCGATGCCGAGGCGTCGACCGGTTGTCATGCTTCGGCGCGGATCTTCAGCTCACGCACGGTGTTGAGAATGCGCACCTCGGCACGGCGCTTGACGAAACCGGGCAATGGCACCACCAGCTCGATGGTGAGGTCGTAGCGCACCTCGGTGCCGCCATCGGGAGCCGCTGCAAACTGGTAGGCGCCGTCGATGGTGCGCATGATGTCGCCGCGCAGCATTCGCCAGGCGAGCACGTTGGGCGCCTGCGAGTAGTCGTAGGCAAGGGTGTAATGGGTACTGCGACCCAAGGCGGACGTGCGGAACTCGACCTCGTTGGGCCGCCCCTCGGCGTCGCGCCGACGTACGACCACATCCTTGACGTCCTTCGCCCACTCGGGATAGCGCTCGAAGTCGACTGCGATCGACCAGACGCGCTCGGGAGCGGCGGCGATGATGATGGTTTGGGACGCCGTATCAGCCATGGAGGTGTTCTACCCGATCTTGCGGTTGGAAGGTTTTGCCGTGGGATTGAGCCGCGGCCCGTAGGAACCGTACCGCGCGGCCCATGCACCGTTCATGCCAATGCCGAACATCGGTACCAGCACGCCGAACGCGAGGGCGTTGAGCTGGTTCTGCTGTAGGCCGGCAACACCGACGCTGGCACCCACCAGAGCTGCCACGATCTGCACACCCAATGCCGCTGACATGGCACGTTTCACCGGGCGAGGGGCCGTGTCGCCGCTGAGCAGGAAGAGATTGGCGACGCCGACCTCCTCTGTGCGCGACCGCTCGAGGGCGTTGGAATAGGCCCACAGCGACGTCGCGATGCCGGCAGCGAACAGCACGAGCGACACCACCACGATGACGACCTGGGCTGGACGATGCGTGCGGAACGGAATCGCGAACGAGAGCGCCACCAGGAACAACGCAGTGCCGGCAAGGTTGACACGCACCAAACGAGAAGTCACGGGATCATTCTGCCAGGGCGCCGAGGGAGGTCCCCAGGCGACGGGCCAAGACATCGTACGAGAACTCGTGCACTGCCCGTGCTCGGCCGGCGGCGCCCATTGCGTGGGCCTGCACCGGATCGTCGAGCAGCCGTTCGAGCGCTGCAGCCACTTGGCGTGGGTCGTCTGGTTGACGGACCACCAGCCCTGTCACTCCATCCTCCACCGCTTCCGCCGCCCCACCCGAGTCGCCCGCGATCTGTGGCACGGCACACGCCGCGGCTTCGAGGAAAACGATGCCGAAACCCTCCTGCTCGAGGCCACCCCAACGGTTGCGACACAGCATTGCGTACGCATCGGCGCAGCCGTACAGCCGCGGCAGGTCGTCGTTGCTGACCCTGCCCAGAAAGCGCACCGGCGCCTGAAGCGTCGTGGCCAGCCCACGCAGCCGATCCTCGTCACGGCCTCCGCCGGCGATCACCAACTGCAGCTTCGGGCGCGAGCCGTGCAGCAACGCCACCGCCCGAATCGCCGTGTCGAAGCCTTTCCGCGGGACCAACCGACTGACGCTGACCACCAGCTCCGCGTCCTCGTCGACGCCAAAGTCGGCTCGCGCCTGGCTGCGCTCGGCAGCGGTGAGCGGCTGGAATCTGTCCGTATCGACACCTGGCGGCACCACGGTGATGGGTAGCTCGCGACCTGCCGCCTGTACAGCCTCCGCCGCGGGGTACCCGCCGGCGGCAACGATGTGGCGAGCACGACGCAGCACGTACCCCAGTGTCTGTTTGCTCAGCGGCAGTCGGCCCGGCACCGTCACTTCTGCGCCGTGCAGCACCACGTCGTACGGCTGTTTCAGCGAGGGGCCGACGAGGCCGAGGGGCAGCGCCGGGTCGAGCACAATCAGGTTGGCGCCCACCTCGCGAGCCATCTTGTTGATGCGCTGCACCATCCACGGATGCGGCAGCAACACGGGCTCGCGAGTGCGCTCGATGTGAAATGGCTGCGCCGCATCGAATGCTTTGCTTCCCGCGTGCGGGCTGGTGAGCACTGCGAACGACTCGGGTGGCAGGCGCCGCCACCACTCCCAGAGCAGGGACTGGATGCCACCGACCTTGGGCGGGAAGTCGTTGGTGACCAGAAGGTGCTTCACAGCGCCGCCCGCAGTTCCAGCTGGACATCAGGGTGAGGGTCAGTGGTGGGCATCAGATGATCGAGACCCAGTCGTCGGGCGGCCCACACGGCATGGGCGCGCAGCATCGGATCGTCGTGTGCAAGGTAGTCGCGCACGACCTCCTGAACGGCAGTATCTTGCGAGTCGCCCACATTTCCCAGCACGACGAGTGCGTTGCGGCGAATCCAACGCGGGTCTCGGTCGGCAAGGTACCAGCGCCCCCACTGCGCGATCACTTCGCTGTCGCCAGCCTTCAGCAACGCGAGAATCGGCAGCCAGGCCGTGACCGACTCAACGGGTGGGGCCGGTGTGCGGTGACCGAACCGCACGGTTGGCGGGCATACATCCTGACAATCGTCGCAGCCGTACAGCCGGTCGGCGACTGCCGTACGCAACGCGAGAGGGATGACGCCTGGCTTCTGCAGTACCCACGCAAGGCAGCGGCCGGCGTCGATGACACCGGCCTGCAGGATGGCTCCGGTGGGGCAGGCATCCAGGCAGCGACGGCAGGCGGCGCAACCGTCCGGCACGACCACTTCGTTGACCGGTAGCGCGGCGGTGGTCACCACGCAGCCGAGCACGAACCAGCTACCGGAGCCGGGCAGCAACAGGTTTGCGTTCTTGCCGAACCAGCCGATTCCGGCCTGGTAGGCCACTTCGCGGTCGACGATGCTGTTGTCGTCGACAAAGGGCACCGCCGCAAATCCATCGGCACGCAAGCGCTTGGCCACGCCCCAGAGCGCCTCGCGAAGCGGCGCATAGTGGTCGACCCACGCGTATCTTGCGATTCGCCCACTCAGATCCGCAGGGCGCTCCGGCTCATCCAGCAGGTACGGCCGAGCGGCAACGAACACGGACTGTGCGCCGGCCACTGCGCGACCGGGGTCAGTGGATCGGGCAGGATTTCGAAAGGTGAACTGCATGCCATCGGTGAGGTCGTTGGACAGCCGATGGTCGATGGCCTCACGTGCCCGAGTCAGTACCGCTGCAGAGGCAACCCCGGTGTGACTGATGCCGAACGGCCCCGTGAGCTGTACCAACTCCGCGACATAGGCATCGTCCACGACGGGACTGATGGTGGGTACTCGACTAGCACGCCTCACGATGACGCAGCGTAGGCACTAGCCCGGCAGCGGCCAGCAACTGCACTGCCCGCATCTCGGCGGGGTCGAACTCCACCCGCTCGCGCCGCGCTGGAGCGAGTAGGTGGCTGACCACGCAATCTGCGCATGTGGCAGTGCCGCTCATGACGCAGGTGTCGCAGGAAATGACGAAGTGGGACATGTTCCGCATCATGCACCAAGGGTGTGACACGGTTTCCGGAACGGTGTGGCATCTATCGACGGGCCAGCGCCAGGAACGTCTCGCTGGCCACGACGTTGGCACCGGCAACCCTGACATCGGCGATGATCGCCTTGTCGTTGGTGACCACCACCACGGGTCGGTCCAGGTCGAGCGCGGCGACCTCGGCACGCAACACATCGTCGGCAATGACGCCCTCAGGAGAGAAGCTGACCCGCACCAGACGACGCGCGCGGGTCGTTGCCCCGACCACCGAGGCACCATCGAACACGATGTGGATGAGGCAGCCCCAACGGCGTGCCAGATTCTCGGCCGCCTCGATGCAGACGTCGCGTTGCTTGACCAGCGCCAGGCCCGGCCAGCCCAGCTTGGCAACGTTGTAACCGTCGACCAGGACCACCGCGTCGGTCGTTCGGAGGAGATGCTCGCCTGCCGCCTCGCTGTGGCCGTACAGGCCGCCGGGCAGGGCAATGGGACTGCGTTGCCGGCGCCGCGCAGAGGGCGATGGGCCGCGCGTGAGGGCAAGCGCCTCGGTGAGCAAGGCGCGTACGCGCTCGATATCACCGGACGGGCCGCCGTGCACTGCCGCCCGATCCGCCAATGCGGCATCGCGGGCAGCGGCGACTGCCCGCAGTTCGTTGCGCGTTGCAACGAGTTCCGCTGCAGCCGAGCCCACCATCGCGGCCGCCGAGTCGGCACCACGAGCCCGCTTCTGCACGCTGCGTTCCATCTCGCTGATCCTGATGCGCGTCGCTGCCAGTTCACTCTGTGCAGCAGCGGCCGCGGTCTCAAGGGCGGTTCGCGCTGCCCGCTCGGCGTCGAGTTGCTCGCGCAAGACTGCGACCTCCACCCGTGACCGAATTGCGGAGGCCTCTGCGGCATCACGACGACGTTGCTCACGGCGCAACTCGGCTGCATCGTCGCCCGGAACTTCCGCAGCCTTCGCTGCGATCGCCGCTGCCGACATCTGCCAACCGTCGGGGCGCTTCAGCCACAGCATTCCCACTTCGTCCAGCAGTTCGTCGGTGGCGACCATTCCCAACCGGCCCAGGAAGACTCCGTCGGCCTCGACCGTTTCACGCACTTTGGCGAGCGCTGTCGGTGGTAGCCGGTGGAAGCGCAGGTAGGGCTTGAGTCCGTTGGGAAACGGTAGCGGCGGTCGCAGTTTGGAACCGGCGGCGGCGATGCCAACGGCGAATTCGAGAGCCGAGCGCAACGCGCGGTCCGCTAGCGGCACCTCCGGTCCTCCCTCGCCATCCGCGCCATGCGCGCCATCCGCTCCATCCTGGGGGCTGGTGGCGTGAGGCATGCACATCAGGCTACCCAGGAGCCCGCACGGCGCCAGATCGAACACCCGTTCTTGACAGCGAACGGACGTTCGTGGTCAACTAGCCACCTGTGCAGCGCTCCTTCGACGATCTCGGAACGCCACTCGGCGACGTGACCTTCTGCGTACTCGATATCGAGACCACCGGCAGCGATCGTGGGGGCGACATGATCACCGAGATCGGGGTCGTCAAGGTCCGCCGCGGCGAGTGCTTGGGAACCATGGCCACACTCATCAACCCGGGCAGGGCCATTGCACCCAGTGTCACCGTCCTCACCGGCATCACACACTCGATGGTGGCAAAGGCTCCCCGCATCGAAACGGTGCTGCCCACGTTGCAGGAGTTCATCGGCGACGCGGTCATCGTGGGTCACAACGTCAGTTTCGACATGGGTTTCATCAACGCGGCGCTCCTTCGTAGCGACCGGCCGGCGCTACGCAACACTGTCGTCGACACGCTTCCCCTTGCCCGCCGACTGGTGCGCGACGAAGTGCCGGATTGCAAGCTGGGCACATTGGCCAGCCGGTTCCGCCTGGACCATCGGCCGAACCACCGCGCACTCGACGACGCACTGGCCACCACCGACTTGTTGCACCTGCTGCTCGAGCGCGCGGCGGGGCTGGGCGTGTTGGGTTTGGACGATCTGGTGATGCTGCCCAAGATGGGTGGGCACCCGCAGGCAGGCAAGCTGAAGCTCACCCATCATCTACCGCGCTCCCCCGGCGTATACCGCTTTCTCGGCGCCAATGACGAGGTGCTGTATGTGGGCAAGGCAACCAATTTGCGCCAGCGCGTGCGCAGCTATTTCGGCAGCGACGACCGACGCAAGATTGGGCCGATGCTGCGCGAGACCCAACGCCTTGCCCACACCGGCACCGCCGACCCAGTCAGCGCAGAGGTTCTGGAGTTGCGCTACCTGCACCACCTCAACCCGCGCTACAACCGCATGGGCACCACCTGGCAGAAGTACTGCTACGTGCGGCTCACCACCGACGAGGCATGGCCGCGCCTGGTCGTCACCAGCGAGCCGGCAGCGACGGGTGTCCACATCGGTCCGCTTACCTCGCGCTCAGCTGCGATGGCGGTCATCGAGGCCGTACAGTCTGCGCTGCCCATCCGACGGTGCACCACCCGCATCGGGCGAACGTTCAAGCCCGCAGTCGACGCAGCCCCGTGCACCGGCGCTCGCCTCGGCGTCGCGATGTGCCCGTGCAGCGGTACCGCCGACGAAGCCACCTACTGGCGCATCATCACACAGGTGATTGCGGCATTCTCCACATCGCCACAACTGGTGTTGGACCCGCTGTGGTCCAAGGTCGCCACACTCGCCGGCGAGCGCCGTTATGAGGAAGCCGCCACAATGCGCGACCGCGCCAACGCGTTCGCCACCGCCATCACCCGTCAACGCCTGTTCGATCAGCTGCGTGCTGCTGGGGATGTGGGCGTGCAGTTGCACGACACGGTGCTGCATATCCGTGATGGCGTGCTGCAGAGCGCCCGGCAGGTCGACCAACTGGCCACCGGGCTCGAGCTGGCACCACCCGAGTCGCCAGCATTCCCCTTACCGCTGCCGCGCAACGCAGCCGATGAGGTGCTGTGTCTCGCCCGCGCCATCGAACGGGCCAGCTTCCACGCGCGTCTGCTGTGGTGCAGCGGCGAGTGGACATGGCCCACCACCCCGGTTCGAGAAGTCACTCACCTCGCCCATTCGTCGTGAAGCACAGGCGCGTTGCTCACACGGCTTCGATGACGGCTCCGGCGTGGTCGATGCGCAGGATCTTGGTGTGGCCGCCGGCGGGAAGCGCAGCGGCCAATGCTTCCGCTTCGTCGACCGCGCACATCGCTGCCACGGTTGGCCCAGACCCGCTGAGCCACGCTGCCCAGGCCCCTGCGGCGAGTGCAGTCTCCAGCGCCACCTTCGATGGCGCGGCGCTCGCCAACCGAATGTCTTGATGCACCCGGTCGCGAGTGGCCTCGCGCAGCACGTCCACGTCACCGCCCGCCAACGCCGCAACCAGCAACGCAGTGCGACCGATGTTGAAC
>Ga0105044_10003324_pt1 | contig 22061 bp, 17 predicted proteins | sample MAT01_FD_78092 | JGI IMG/M metagenome (GOLD analysis project Ga0105044, IMG submission 78092) | Freshwater microbial communities from Lake Fryxell liftoff mats and glacier meltwater in Antarctica - MAT-01 | ecosystem: Environmental > Aquatic > Freshwater > Ice > Liftoff microbial mat | place...
GAACCGCGCCACGCTCGCCGCAATGGCCGCGCCCCCGTCGTCTCGCGCGTGCCCACCCTCGGGCACCATTTGGCTCAGCACCCAGGCATCCCACAACGCCAGGTTCGCACCTTGCCCCAGTTGCGGGCTCATCGCGTGCGATGCATCGCCCAGGAACACCACCCGCCCAGACCCGCTTGGTCGCGCGCACGCATCGTGATACTGCGCCGACACTACCTGGTCCCATGACAGCAGTTGCTTCAAAATCCCCTTCGCCCCCAGCTGCATCGCCCCCATCGCCGCCGCCAGATCATCGATCGGCCGCGCCCGCCAGGCGGCAAACTCCGCCGTCCGAACACTCCAAAACACACTCACCGTCGCCGCGCCTATGCCGTCGGGCCTGCCCGAGGGCATAAAGCCCACCATCTTCCCGGTTCCGTCGTACACCTGCCCAAGCACGCCCGCAAACTCCTCCTGCTCGTCGGCCAGAACGCACCAAAACGCGCCCCACGCGTACGCCGTCCCGTCTGTACCGGCGCGTGCGCCCGCGCGAACGGGCCGAAGCGCCGACCGCGCTCCATCACACACCACGACCAGTTCAAATGGCCCTTCCTCGCGCCCCGTTGTGTCCGTAAGGAACGCTCCGTGCTGCTCGTCGCGCATGCTCCGAATCTCGCGCCCGGCCTCAACCGTGGCACCACTTCTCTTGCAGCGCCGTAAGCAGCGCGCCAAACAACGCTCCCCGCGTCACCCCCAACCCGTGCAGCCCCGGGGCCAAGTCGTGATACTCAAGGCCCATCACCCGGCGGCCCGCCACCGTCACCCCCAGCAGCCTCTCCACCCGCGCCGCCCGCCGCCGCACTTCATCAAGCACGCCCAATCGCGCCAGCACCATCTGTCCAGTTGGCTGCACCAAAAGCCCCGCTCCCACCGGCCCGAGCACCGGGGCGCGCTCAAACACCCGTACGTTCCATCCGCGCCTGCGGAGGAAAGTCGCCGCCGCGGGACCGGCAACTCCGCACCCCACCACCGCCGCCCGCCCGACATCCGGTTGTTCGCGAGGGTGTTCGCGGCTATGCCCGGGATCGCTACCACTCACGTTTTCGCTCTGACCCGCGCTCAGTATGCACAGCTATATGGTGTCCGCCTGTCACTCCACCTTCACCACACACCCCCCATACCCTCACTTATCTGCCCGATCCGGCCGAAGATGACTCTCCTATGGACTCACTCCCTCACGGCCTTGACCTTTCCAAGACCACTCCCATGCTGAGCCCGAACCAAGCCCGAATCCAGTCGTTCCGCGTCGTTCCGGCGCTCCCCGAACCCATCAAGGTTCTCTCCGACATCGCCCACAACATCTGGTGGTCGTGGAACTACGAGGCCGTCAACCTTTTCAGCCGCCTCGATCGTGACCTCTGGGAAGCCACCGGCCACAACCCCGTGCTCATGCTCGGCACCATCAGCCAGGAGAAGCTCGACCGCGCCGCTGGCGATCGCTCCTTCATCCACGCCGTTAACGCCGTTCACTCCCAACTGGTTGAGCACATGCTCCACCGCGGCTGGTACTCCGAAGCCGGCGGGGCCCTCTCCACCGAGAAGCCCTTCAAAGTCGCGTACTTCTGCGCTGAGTTTGGCCTCACCGAGTGCTTCCAGATTTACTCCGGCGGCCTCGGCTGTCTGGCGGGTGACCATCTCAAATCCGCCGCCGATCTCGGCGTGCCCCTCGTCGGTGTCGGCCTCCTCTACCGCCGCGGTTACTTTCATCAGTACCTTTCGCCCGATGGCTTCCAGCAGGAAACCTATCCCGATATCGACGCGCCCAACCAGCCCGTCTCCAAGGTCTTTGACAAGCGCACCGGCCAGCAGCTCCGCGTCAGCGTCGAACTCCCCGGCCGCGCCATCGCCGTCGGCGTGTGGCGCTGCGACGTCGGCAAGGTGCCCCTCTACCTGCTTGATACAAACCTCCCCGAGAACAGTCGCGAAGACCGTGACATCACCAACACCCTCTACGGCGGTGATATCGAACACCGCATCAAGCAGGAAATCGTCCTAGGCGTCGCCGGCGTTCGCGCCCTTCGTGCCATCGGCGAAGACCCCAGCGTCTTCCACATCAACGAAGGCCACGCCGCGTTCCTCGCCCTCGAACGCATCGCCAACGTCCGCGCTCAGCAGCCCGATATGACCTTCGACCAGGCGCGCGAGGCCGTCGCCTCTTCATGCGTCTTCACAACGCACACGCCGGTTCCCGCCGGCATCGACCGCTTCCCCCCACGCCTCATCGAGACATACCTCTCGCACATGTGCCCCATCCTCGGGCTCGACCTCGAAGGCATGCTCGCCCTCGGTCGTGAGAACACCGCCGACCGCAAGGAGTTCTTCTCCATGGCGGTTCTGGCCCTCCGCACCAGCCGATTCTGCAACGGCGTCAGCGAGTTGCACGGTCACGTCTCCCGTTCCATGTGGAAGCAGATGTGGCCCGGCACCCCCGATGCCGACGTGCCCATCAAGCACGTCACCAACGGCGTCCATGCCCGCTCGTGGCTCTCCCCCGACATGATCCGCCTCTTCGACCGCTACCTCGGCCTCGAATGGCACGACCAGCCCCAGGACGCCCAGATCTGGAACCGCATCGACGAAATCCCCGACGAAGAACTCTGGGCCGCCCACCAGCGCCGCCGCGAGAGCCTCGTCGCCTGGGTTCGCCGCAAGATTCGCGCCCAGCTCACGTCCCGCGGCGCCGGCACCAGCGAGATCGACGCCGCCGCGGCCGCCCTCGATGCCGACGCGCTCACCATCGGCTTCGCCCGTCGCTTCGCCACCTACAAGCGCGGCACGCTCCTCTTCCGCGACAAGGTCCGCCTGCAAAAACTCCTTTCGAGCGATCGGCCCATCCAGCTCCTCATCGCCGGCAAGGCCCACCCCGCCGACGGCGGCGGCAAGGCCATCATCCGCGAAATCGTGGAGTTCGCCCGCGTCAGCAAGAACAACCTGCGCATCGTGTTCCTCGAAGACTATGACATTCAGGTCGGCCGCCGCCTGGTTCAAGGCTGCGACGTTTGGCTCAACAACCCCATCCGCGGCCTTGAGGCCAGCGGCACCTCCGGTATGAAGGCCGCCCTCAACGGCTGCCTCAACCTCTCCATTCTCGACGGTTGGTGGGCCGAGGCCTTCAACCCAGAGGTCGGCTTCGCCATCGGCCGCGGCGAGAACTACGACGACCGTTCCCGCGACGACATGGACGATATCGAGAGCCGCGCCCTCTACCAGGTTCTCGAAGGACAGGTTATCCCCTCGTTCTACGACCGCGACGCGGGCGGCATCCCACGCAAGTGGGTCGGCTACATGAAGCGCTGCATCAAGCACCTCTCGCCCGCCTTCAACACCCACCGAATGGTCGTTGATTACGCCAAGCAGTTCTACTTCAACGCCCACAACGCGTCATCGCGCCTGGTCGCCAACAAATACGAGCAGGCCCGCGACCTCGCCGTCCACCTCGACCGCTACCGCCACCTCTGGCACCAGGTCAGTGTCGTCAATGTCAGCAACCACATCGGCCCCAACGGCGCTGTTCCCGTCCGCGGAAGCGTCGGCGTGCAGGCCACAGTTGAGCTTGGCGAACTTTTCGCCACCGAGGTGCGTGTTGAACTCTACCACGGCCATGTCAACTCCCTCGGCGAGCTCACCAACGCCAAGGCCATAAAGATGACCCACCAGAAGGACCTCGGCGAAGGCCAGCATCTTTTCAGCGGCACCTTCTCTCCGGGCAACTCCGGCCAGCACGGCTACTCCGTCCGCGTTCTCCCTGAAGATGACCGCCTCGCGACCCCCATGGTCCCCGGCCTCATCACGTGGGATAACGGCACCTCGGTCCCCGCCGCCGCCGCCGAGGCCCCGCCCAAACTCGTCAAGGCGTGAGCCCACGCCGGGCCGCTCGCGCCTTCTTCTTGCGCTCCGCCGGCACATCCGATTTGTGACCCTTGACCCCCGCGCTTCCCGCGCCCGGGCCATCGATCCATGCGGGGCAACTCAAACTGCCTGCGCACCGGCGAGCAGCGGTCGCGGAACGCGCCCGCACACTCATTTCAGTTCTGTGTCGGCCTTCTTTGTTTGCGCCGCCCGCTTCGCCGCCACCTTTTCACGATGGGCCGCCAGACCCGCCGGCGGTGGGAACAGCGTGTCAAAGTTCGGCGTTCCGCGTGCCTTGGCTTGCTCGTCCATGCCCGCCTTCATGGCCATCGACATTTCGTCATACGCCATCGACCGCAGCGTGTCTTCCGGCACCCGGTTGTAAATGATCGACGCCTCTTCAATACCCAGAAAATTGAGCACCGAAGCGAAGATCGTCGTCTGCGCCTCCGTCCAGTCCTTGGGCATCACTTCCATTCGCGCCATCTTCTCGTCCACGCCCACCTGCCGGTACTGCTGGCTCATGAACGCCTCGTGGAACCGCTCGGCGTACGCCATCTGCGACTCATACTGCGCGCGATCATCGGTGAGCAGTGCCGTAAACGCCCCGTACAACGAGCCAACGACCTCGGCCCGCGCGATTTCCGGCGACGTAATCCGGTCCTTCACCTGGTCAACCACGAACTGCTCGAGCGGCATCTCGAGCTGCCGCTCAAGCTCCGGATCATTCCAGTTCAGCTTGTTGTTCTTGTAGTCGGCCAGCAGTTGAACCTTGAAGTTCTGTGCTGCTTCCTTGTCGCCGCGACGGTACAGGAACGCAATCGCGTCGCGCGTGAAGTTCTCGTACCCCGCCTTGTACATGTTGTACGGGTTCTTCGCCCCGTCATTGCCGCGAATGGCCATGAAGTACGCCTGCTCGCGCTTCATCATGTCCTGAAGGCAGTCGCGATACGTCCGAATGAAGTGCGGGTTGGGGAGGGCCAGATAGTGGTCGGGCTTGAGCACGTCAAAGAACAGCGCCCCCGAGCGGTACAAATCCTGCACAGCCTGAATCACCACGCGGTCGGTATTGAGAAAGTCAAAGTCGCCGGCGTTGGTGGTGCCCACACGACCTTGGGCCATATCCACCCCACGCTGGGCCCAATACACCGCGTGCCCGCTGGCATGTCGCCAGTCAATCGGCCCGAACTTCCTGGTGTACTCAATCATCCGGTCGGGCTCCATGTGGTAGTCCTCAACCAGCACCCGCTTGCGCAGGTGCGGCACCACCACTTCCCATGCCGGAAACAGAGTCTCATCAGACAGCAGCGTCACCAGCGACCCCTCAAGCCGCGGCATCGCCACGCCTCGCAGGTTCGCGCTCAGGCGCGAAATCGACCGCCCCAGCTCAATCCCATTAAGGATCCGGATCCGATCCTCGCTCGAATCCAGATTGGCCCCCACCTCGTCCTTGAGCCGCTTCACAAGCTCGCTCACGATGGGCTTGCTCTTGGCCACGTCCTCCAGCGAATTGGGCGCATCGGCGATCCTTTTCAGCCACGCCACATAGTCCGCTACGGCCTTGTCGCGGCCCCGGTTGTTCAGGTCAAACTTCGGCGGACTCCCAAGAATCACGTTCCATTCGGCGGCAAACCGCCGCTTGTACAACTGATTCGCGTCGTCCATCGTCCCTTGGATCTTGTGCACATAGATCCACGCCAGCTCCTTGTGCAGCAGCAGATCGCCCGGATTGGCCGGAATGCCCTGATCGCGAATCAGACGGATTCCCGCGTTCACCCACTGCCACCGCTCCTCGGCCGTGTTGGTCGCCACCGAGATGTTGTACGCCATGTTCCACGCATGGAACGCCCACACCCGCGGGAACCGAGGCTGCAGCTTCGTGATCGTCTTCGAAAGATCGATCGCCTCGTAGTAGTTGCCCTTGTCCTTGGCCTTGTTGGCCCGCAGCCACAGATAGTTCACAAACACGCCACGGAACGCGCCCATCGCGATGCCGATGCCCACCTCCGGCGGGTCCGAATCCTCCGCCCGGTCGGCATATCCCAGTTTGTTGCGGCCGAACGATGCCGAGATCTCCGCGCTCATGAACACCGAGGCGCCCATCGAGGCGAGGAACATTCCAGCGGCCGTAAGTTGTGCAAGTGAGTCGCGGGTCATGAAGTTGTCACATCCGTCCCCCCGGGGTCACCGGGCCGTCCACACTACCTGTTACTGTCCGGAGTAGATCGCCAGTTCGCGCCGCTGGAAAATCGCTGAACCAATCGCCCACAGCGCCGCCGTCGCGATCGTCAGCACAATAGACGAAAAAGCCAGCGTCCCCCACTCAATCGTGCGGCCGGACACCAGATTCTCAACCGGTGCAAGGTTCGAATACGCCCCGAAAACCCCCGTCACGCCCTGCCCGATAAACATGATCGGATACCGCCACCACAGCGTGCCGGTCTCGTCGGCAAGCTCGAAGTACTCCAGCGACTCGGCGAGGAACGCCGCGCCCTCAGCGCACAGGAATACGCCAAAGCTCGTCAGCGCTGCCACCGGGAAACTCAAGAATGTGCCCGCCACAATCCCCACCATCGCCAGAAAGGCCAGTTTCAGCCACATGACAAAGACCACCCGCGCGAAGTTGGCCGTAAAGGTTCCCACCGGGAACGCAATCTCAAAGTCCGTCCTCCCAAACGAGATCGTCTCTTTGTTCATCGTCTGCTTCGGCCAGTCGCCGTTGAAGACGCCCAGAATCAGCTTGCCGTCCCGCCCTCCCCGGCCATCGTCAAACCACTGCACCGCGCCCGCCGAGAGCGGCTCGGTCAGCACTTGGCCCAGCCGAACCTCCCGCACGAACTCCGCTGCGCCCTGCGGCTGCAGCGTGAGCCGGTACGTGTCCGTCGGCGCATCGCTCCCCGCATGAATCTTGTACCGCAGCGTGATCGGCGCGCCCCGTCGCTTCGCTTCGGAGAGCCCTTCAAAGGCATAATCCCTGCCCTGGCCGGGCGAAATCGCAAAGTACCCCGTAATCTCGTCCTTGTCGAGGTCCGACTCGATCCGCCGCCGCGCCTCTTCGCTCGCAACAAACAACGTGTCGTCGAGCTTCGCCTTCGCGATCCGTTCATCGACAGCCTTCCGCCGCGCCTCAAAGTCCATCGCCGGTAAACTCGGCCGCACGCGCGACTGCGCCGTCAGCACCTGCGTTTCCAGCAGCAGCCGATCCGGTGTGATCGCCTGCCCCTCCGTCGCCGACACAAACGGTCTCGACTCACCCTGCGCCGGCTGCTGGCGGAGATACTCCGTGAACATCAAGCATCCGGCCGACGACACCAGCAGCAGCACCGCCGCCACGCCCACCACCCCCAGCCACTTGCCAAGCACATATTCCCACGCCCGCACCGGCTTGGTCATCGTCTGCCAGATGATCTTGTCACGCTGCTCAAACGCCACCGTGGCGCACGCCAGGAACACCGTCAGCAGCGCGATGAGCCAGTACGTGCCGCCCACGCCATACGTCAGGAATGACTGCACCTGATACCGCAGGGCCTTCTCGCTGTCCATCAGGGCCGGCAGGGCTGCCAGCCCGAACACCAGCATCACGATAAAGATCAGCGAAACCCGCATCCGCATCGCCTCGCTCACCACGTTGCGCGCAATGCTCGTGATCGGATGACTCGCCGACAGCGACGCCCGCAGACCCTCGATGAGCGCAAAGAACGCCGCCGCCAGAACGATCGAGGCCAGCAAGAACACCCCGATGCCCCGCGCCGTCGGCCCGCCATACCCAATCAGCGGCACGCCCAGGCCCGTTGCCAGAAGCGTCGCCGCCAGATACGTCAGCGCCACGCCCAGCCAGATGATCACCAGCATCACCACCCACAGCACCGCCGCCCCGATCCCCACCGTGGTCAGGTCCAGCCGCCGCTCCTTGATTTCATTGAGCGACCGCACCATCGATTCAGACTGTTCCTTCAGTGTCGCCGCCAACTCCGCCCGCTGCTTATCCCCGCTCACCACCGCCGGGTCCGCCGAGGCATCCTTCCCCGCCGCCTCGCCCTTCTTGATGTCCTCATCAAGTGCCCTGTTCAGTTCAGCATCAGGCTGCACCAGCGCCAAGTGTTCGCGCAGCTTGCTGTTCTGGATGCCATACGTCACCAGCGCCGCGATGACGAGCGCCGTCGCAGCCACCGAAGCGATGATCTTAAAGAGCATCGACTTCTGAATCCGATCCAATCGCGACAGCAAGTTCCAGAACTTCACGGCCGCTTCTCCCCCTCACCGCTTCCGCCACCCCCACCACCGCCGCCCAGCAGCGAATCCAGCACGCCGCGGTCCACATCCTTCTGTGCCGGCAGCGGTGCCGCTGGCGCGCCGCCCGCTCCCCCGGCCCCACGCGCCGGCTTGACATCCTCCACCGGCTTCAAAAGCGAGCCCAGCACGTTGTCATCAGGCCCCGTCTTCACGACCGGCGCGCTCGTCACCACCACCGGCATCCGCGGCTCATCAGTCTTCAGCAGGTTGTCGATCAGCGCCGCGCCGCCCACCTCGTTGCCGCGCAGGAAGGCCGCCGTCATCCCGCCCTGCTGCGCTCCGCTCGTCTCGATCTTCTCCGCCCGCGCTTTCTCCACAATGTCCACAAACAGGTCTTCGAGCTTCTGCCGCGGCCGGGTCACCTTCATAATCGAGTTCACGCCGCCCGTCCGGCGACGGATCACCGCGTCGATCTCCGCGATCGTCGCTTCGTCAAGCTGATCGGTCTCAATGAGCGATCCCGTCTCCATCGACAGCAGGCTCTCGCACGTGCCCTCACGCTGAATCTTGCCGCCGTACAGAATCACCATCCGATCAACGCAATCCTCAACATCCGCCAGCAGATGGCTCGAAAGCAGGATCGACTTGCCCCGCTTGCCCAGGGCCAGGATCAGGTCCTTCACCTGACGCGTGCCGATCGGGTCGAGCCCCGTCGTCGGCTCGTCGAGAATCAGCAGTTCGGGATCGTTGATGAGTGCCTGTGCGATACCAATGCGCCGCTGCATGCCCTTGGAATACTCCCGCACCGGCCGGAACTGCACCGCCTCAAGCCCCACCATTTCCAGCAGTTCGTCGATGCGCCGCAGACGCGTCTTGCGCTCAAGCTGGAAGAGCTTGCCGTAATAGTCAAGCGTCTCGCGAGCGTTGAGGAACGGGTACAGATACGACTCTTCGGGCAGATACCCGATCCGCTTCTTGATCGCCACATCCGTCGGCGGTTTGCCGAACACCACCACCCGCCCGCTCGTCTGCCGAAGCAAACCCAGAATGATCTTGATCGACGTCGACTTGCCCGAGCCGTTGGGCCCCAGCAACCCGAATATCTCGCCCTGCTCAATCTCAAACGTGACGTTATCAACGGCCTTGGCACGCGTCCGCAGCCAGAAGTCCTTGAACGTCTTGGTCAGTGCCTGCACGGCGACGATCGGTTGTCCGCTGCTGCTTGCCATAATGCCTCAATCGCTGACGTCCATCCGTTGCCATCCGCCACGCCCAAACCGGCCAGCACGCGCCCAGGCTGCGCTGAGCACGCGCTCAACTCATCATTGCTTCGCCGTCGTCGGAATGCCCTTGTCCTTGAACTTCGTGTCCTGCTCGGCCTTCACGTCCATCGCGGCCTGCGCCGCCGCGGCCTTCCGCAGGTCCTGCACCTCACGCGCCCGCCGCAACGACGGGTCGCCCGTGATCAAGAGCTCCGTAATCGATGTCCCCGGCGGCAGCCACGTGAACTCCACGTTGTCGGCCTTCAGAAACTTCGAGTACGCATCCGCCCAGTCGCCAGTCACCACCACCGCCGGGTTGGACCGATACGCCGCCAGCTTGGCATCAAACAGCGTCGCATCGGCCGCCGCGCGGCTCACCACGCTCGAGCGATACTGGCTCGCCGACGAAAGCAGCGCCGCCACCTTGCCGCTCGTGGTCGCCGTCACCTTCGTGCCGTCAATAGATATCTCGCGACCTTCCATCAGGTCGTCAATCGCAGTCAACGTCTTCTCGCCGTTCTCAACATCGCCCTTGGCCAGTTGCGAGTCGTAGCGATCAATTAAGTCGAGCAGCACCGGGGCCGCGTCGCCCGCCGTCGCCGCCAGCGTTCCCTGCCGCTCGGTCTCGGCCGCTTCGGTCGCTCGCTTCGCATCGCTCTGGGCCGACTGCACCCGCGAGAACGCATCCAGCGTGCTCAGCGGCGGGGTCTTGTCGGTGATGGTGAACTCGCCGATCTCGATCCCTGACTTCATCGCATCAAGCGACTGTTGCGCCAGCACCCGCGCCCGCGACGCCAGACCCACAAACTGACCCGGCCGCCCCTCGTCAGGAAGGTCCTTCATCAGTTCGTCAATCGACATCGTCGAACTCGCGATCACAATGCCGCGCTTCACCGCCGCCGTCACTATGTTCCGCTCGCTGTTGGGGTCCGTCGCCGCGTCCAGAATATGCTCGGCCCATTCGTTGGCGTCGCGCCGAACATACGTCATCGACACCTTCACGTGCCCAATGTTGCCGTCGGCCGTCATCACCGAGCCATCGCGCTCGGGGTCAACCTTCCCCTGCGCCATGCTCTTCAGTTCCGAGGCCGGCTTGTCAATCATCGACGGCGGCACTCCCGGCCAGAACTCGGTCTTCATCGCCATTTGCTGCGGGCTCGTCTGCACCCGCACAAGCTCGCCCAGCGGGGCCGGGAGCGACATCTGGAACCCCGGCGGCAGCTTCGTCGCCGTCGCGGCGCCCAGCGTCAGACGGATGCCCTCTTCACCTTCCTGCACCGACTGAAAGCCCGACAGCGCGTAAAGACCCACCAGCCCCACCATCGCCACCTGCACCAGCCGGTACGTAATCTTCATCGCGTCGGCCAGCGACTTCGTCGCCGGGTCGAGCGAGGCGTCGTCACCATCCGCACTGGCATCGCGCAGCTGCACCGAAGCTGGCCGCCGCGCCCGCCCCGCCGCTGCCACCACCGCGCCCGAGCCAATCGGGCCATTGGAGTTGCCTGAGGAAAACTCGCTCACTTGTCCGCTCCTTCCGCCACAACCTCGTCACCCGCCGCCGGGGCCTTGCTCTTTTCACCGCCACCCGTTGCCGAACCTGCCGGTGCCGGGGCTGCCGGCTTGGCCGTCGCGGCCGGGGCGGGGGGCGAAGCGGGCGCACCGGGAATCTGACCATTGCGAAGTGTGCCCATCGCGTCAGGTGTGAACACGCCCATGCCGGGCATGCTCACCGGCAGCACGAGCGTGAACTTCCGCGCCATCGACTCGCGCATCATCTCGATGTTCTTCAAGAACACCGCCAGTTGCGGGTCGGCGTTCAGCCGCTCCACATACGGCTTGGCCTCAAGCTCGCCCTGCGCCTGCACGGTCTTGGCCTTGCGCGAGGCAAAGTCCATGATCTTCCGTGCATCCGCATCGGCCTGGGTCTTGATCTTGTTCTTTTCCGCCTCGCCGCGGCTCAGCGCCTCTTGGGCCAGCTTCTGACGCGTTTGCGTCATGCGACCGGCCACCGCCTTGGACGTCTCCTCCGGCAGCTTCGTGCTCGAGATGCCCACCGACAGCACCTCAATGCCGTACGCCTTGATCGCCGCGCCGCCGTCGGCCCCGATCAGGTTGGTGCGAATCGCATCCTCAAGCTCGATCAACCCCCTGCCGCCCGCGGCCTGGTTGAACAACTGAGAAAAGCGGTACTTCGAAGTCTGACCCATCGCCTCGCGCAGACGTGACGAGAGCACCTTCTCAGCCTTTTCATAGTGCTTGATGCTCGAACTGCCCGACTCCGAGAACAACTTGTAGAACGCCAGCGGATTTGTCACGCGATAAGTGAGAAAGGTCGACAGAATGATCTGCCGATCGTCGGCTGTCTGCTGCGTCTCAGGACGCGACTCTACAAACCGTGCCCGTGTGTCATAGGTCGTCACCGACTGAATCGGGTACGGCAGCTTGAACCGCAATCCCGGCGTCGTCTGGATCGACGACTCATCGGCCTTGCCGAACGTTGACAGCACCGCCGAGTCGGTGAAACGCACCGTGTACGTCGTCATGAACCCGATGATGCCCAGCAGGATGAGCCCGCTCACGATAAACCGAATCGCCGTCTGCACAGCCAGCTCCTTCTCACACAGTTTCGGGCCACCTGCCCGCCGATTTCAAGTCCACACCAAACTCGATTCACCAGCGTTCCACTCGCCCGCCGCCCTTGCACCGAACATCACTGCTCCGGGGCCGTAAGGGCGTCGATCGTCGCTTCGTTGTCCTTCAGGTCGTTGGTAATCCGCAGCCCATACCGCGCATCGTCGTTGACGATGTACACCCGGGCGTTCTTCATCACGTCCGCAAGTGCTTCAAAGTACTTCGTCGCGCGATAGATCTCCGGCGCCGCCCGATAGGCCTGCACCTGGGCCACATACGCCTCGGCACGCCCGCGCGCCGCCATGTGCGTCCGCCAGCGGTCGGCTCGCGCCCCCGCCAACATCGCCGCCGCCTGCCCGCCCGCCCGCCGAATCAGCGCCTCGATCTTCTCTTCCTGAGCCAGCTTCGATGGCCCCTCCGGCAGCGGTCGAAGCACATCGATCTCTTTGCTGATCGTTTGCGCCAGTTCAACGCTCCCCACCGCCTCGGTCAGCACCCGAATCGCTTCCGTCCGGCCCTGCTCAACATATCCGATGCCGTTCTGCTCAAGCTCCGTCACCTTCTCAAACGCCTTCGCCGCGTTCTCCTGCTGCGGCGGGTGCACGCCCTCCACACAGGCCACGATCACTTCCACGCCCGCGCCGGCCGCATCCAGCGTCGCCTGAATCCGTTTCTTCAGTTCGCTGCTGATCTCCGGCCGCTGCCGACCCAGCAGATCATCCTCTGTCACCGTGCTCAAGTATCCCAGCACCACGCGCTGTGCCAGGGCCTTGATCAGCCCCTCACGCGCCCCGGGCGCTGCAAAGTTCTCAAACTTCGCCAGGTCCTTCACCGTGTAGATCAGCGGAATCTCTACCGCCACAATCGCCACATCCTTCACCGCCTCGCCCGACTCGCCCGTGCCCGGCTCAGCGCTGGGCGTTCCCGCCCCGCCTGCCTTGCTCGTTGTCCGCGTCGTGGGCAGCACAATCGCATAGACCTCCGCCACCTGGTGGTCGTTGGTCCACAAAATCGCTCCCCGTGTCTTGCCCTTGGGAGTCGCCAAGTCAAGCATCTCCTGCACGCCCGTGCTCTCGGTCACAAACACCTCAAGCGGCCACGGATACTTCAAGTAGAGCCCCGGTCCCACCTCGCCGTGGTCTTCCCCCAGCCGAACCCGTATCGCCCGCTGATCAGGCTCCACCACTTCAAAGCACGTCAGCAGCCACACGATCCCCAGCCCAATCAGCACCAGCGCGCCCGCCGACTTGCTCAAAAGCCGATACGCCCACGAGCCCGTCACATCCACGCCGAACTGATAGCTGATCGCCCCGCCGATCGACTCCGCCACCCGATCCGGCGAGGCAATAAACGACAAAATCCGCGAATCAAACGCCGGCCGCGGCACCTCGCCCGCCTTCCGCGGGCGGTAGAAGTTCAGCAGCAGGTTCAAAATCATCTCCGCGCCCAGCACGATGAGCAGGCACGGCATCACCACCTGCATGTAGAGCAGCACCCGTTCGGTGCCCGCCGTTTGCGCAAAGTGCGCCGCCGCGATGGCAATTCCCACCACCGCCGCGCCCACAATCGCGCCCGCCCCAGCCCTCAGATTGGCCCACACCGGCTGCTTGGCCATGCCCGACACAAACCGCGCAAACACAAAGCCGATCACCGCCAGGCCCACGCCGATGGCAATGGCCCAGCCTTTCTGCTGCGGAGCCACGAACTTATCCAGATCCAAAGCGCCCGGCGCCAGCTTGGCCTGCAGCCGGAAGCCACCAATCACCATGAGCGTCACACCCAGCAGCACGCTCGACACCGGCAGCAGCACCGAGTGCATCCAGTTCAGCCGCCGGGCCGCCACACGAAGATCTTCAGCGCTCGTCTCAAACGCCGAGCTCGCGCCGCCACTGGCCTGCAGCGTCTGCTGCTCCATGAACTCAATCCGCTCGCGCCGGTGCTGGTCAAACACTGCCGCCAAGGCCAGCCAGATCGCCGCCCCTGACAAAACCAGATAGGCCCCGCTCTGCGCCGCATGATCGTTTCCGATCACCGAATACAGCAGCAGCGCCAGCCCAAGACCGAGCTGCAGCACCATCCCAAGCAGGGAGACGCTGGCAGCTTTGGAGTACGCGACATAGTCCGCTTTCATGCACGACTCCCAGAATCAATCGGCTCATCCAAAGGCCAAACAGCCGACGACAACGCCCAGACAGGGTGCACGCTCTTGAGAGCGGCACGCGAAGACACCGACCCCCGGCAACCGCTCGCCGAGCCCGACGCCCCCGACCCGATCCCTCACGCCGCCGAAATACTTGCCAACTCCGACAGAGCCAAAATGCAGCCCCGCCGCGTCTCACGACGGCCCTTCAGAACGAAGGGCGGTATTGTCGCCAAGCGTCCTCACGCTTTCAACCTCAATCCGGTCGAGCCGCAAACATTCGCAGCCCACCCGAATCGTTGCGATCAAGCCGTTGCGATCAAGTGCTCACAACACGCCTTGCGCCAATCCCTTCCGGGTTTACGCTCCAGGCGCGCGCGAACACCATCACCCGCGACCGCGTATCTACGGCCGGATCCTCCACTCGGTTCGGATCACCCCGCCGGTTTTTTTACCGCCGCTGCCTGCGACTCCCCTCTTCCCCGCTCCGCCGCGCACCCGCTGCGCCTCCCTACCTCCTTATAAGTCCTCAAGCTCGCATTCTGTCCCCACCCCCGTACGCTACCGCCCGGTTTTCTGCCCAAGCGCCCGAATCCCCGGTATCCTTGTCCACTCTCACATGCCCACCCTCATCTACACCATCGCCCGAACCACGTTCCTTGAGAGCGTCCGCCAGCCCATCTACTTCATCATGATCGGCCTTTGCGCTGTCTTTCAGATCATCAACACCGCCTCGCTCGGCTACTCCCTCGGCTACAGCGACACCTCCGAAGTTTCCGGCGATAACAAAATGTTGCTCGACGTCGGCCTCGCCACCATCCTCTTCTGCGGCACACTCCTCGCCGGTTTCATCGCCACCGCCGCCCTCTCGCGCGAGATCGAAAAGAAGACCGTCCTCACCATCGTCTCCAAACCCGTGCCACGCCCCATCGTCGTGATCGGCAAGTACGTCGGCGCCGCCGCCGCCATCTTCATCGCCACGATCGCCATGATCGTCTTCCTTCAACTCGGCCTCCGCCACGGCATCATGTCCACCGCCCGCGACGAGGTCGATATGCCTGTCGTCGTCTTCTCCTTCGCCGCCGTCGCCCTTGCCATTGGCATCGGTGTTTGGGGCAACTTCTTCTACGGCTGGCACTTCACCCAAACCGCCTCGCTCCTCCTCTGCCCTCTCATTTTCTTCGCCTGGCTCATGGTCCTGTTCATCAGCAAAAAATGGGAATGGCAGCCCCCCGATCATGACATCAAGCCGCAGATTCTCCTCGCCAGCGTCTGCCTCATCCTCGCGCTCCTCCTCATGACTGCCGTCGCCATCGCTGCCTCGTCCCGCCTCGGACAGGTAATGACCATCGTCATCTGTTTCGGCGTCTTCGTCATGGGCCTGCTCAGCAACTATCTCATCGGCAAGCGCGCCTTCACCAACACCGTCGTCGGCCAGATTGTCGCCGCCGCACCGGAGAAAGAGGTCATGACCTCCCTCCGCTCCGCCGGCGATATCTACAACATCACCCTCAAAACCGTCCCCACCGCCGCCCTGCCCCCCGGCCGCTCCTTCTACTACGGCCCCAACCCCAACGGCTTCGATCTGGCTGTTCCCAGCTTTGCCCGCTTCAATGGCGACGCCAACGCCGATGGCCTCCTCCTTGACTCATCACCCTCCGCCCTCGTCATCACGGCCGTCAACAGCCGCCAGATCACGATCCGCAACATCGGCGGCCGACCTATTCAGGTCGCCCGCCCCCCCCAACCCGGCGATTTCGTCTTTGTCGAGCCCACCGCCATCAACCCCGTCGCCGCCATCGCGTGGGGAATCCTTCCCAACATGCAGTTCTTTTGGCTCACCGATGCCGTCACCCAAAATCGCCCCGTCCCCGCCACTCACATCCTTCGTGTCGCTGCCTATTCCGGCATTCAGATCGTCGCGTTCCTCTCTCTCGCCGTTCTGCTCTTCCAGAAACGCGACGTTGGATGACGTGTTTTGTTAGGTGTGCTCATCCGAACTGCCCGTTTCATGAACTCGTACCGCTAATAATGTCCTCAACGTATTGACGCGATCTGCGTCTGATGCGGGCCCCAGCCCGAACTTCATGTGGCGCTCGCCACCCGACCGAAACAGACTCTTTTGGAGATTCTCATGTCACTTCCCAAATCCGCTCCCAAGGCCGACAACTCCGCCAAAATCAAGATGTTTGCCGCCATCGGCTGCTTGGCGGTTGCCGCCCTCCTCCTCGCTTGGAACTTCAATCTCCTCCCCGGCTTCGGCAACTCAACGCCCCCGGCGGAGGTCGCCGCCATGGCGGAAGAAGCGGCCAAGCCACCCGAGACCAAGGCGGCTGAGGTCAAGGCCAAGCAAGTGCAGGACGAACAGACCCGCGAACTCGAGAAGCGCCCCGGCACTGTCAAAGCCGGCGCCTGACCTTTTCCCCGCGACGACATTCTTCCTACGTTCATTCAACAGCCAGTTCGCAGGCCGCGCCCTCAAAGCGCGGCCTGTTTTATTTTTGTCTCCCGATTGTTGAACCCGCTCCGCCCCTGCCCGCCTTCACTCTACGGACGCGTTCTGCGTTCCCGTCCGGGGCACCTGCGTGGCGCTCGCCACCGCTTCCGGCAAATCCATCTTCGAATGGAGGCTTTCATGGCCACTCACGCCGCCCGTTCACCCTCACGCCCGCGCCGCTCCAATCCCCCCAAGATCAAAATGGCCCTCGCCGTCACCGGCATCGCCGCCGCGGCGTTCTTGCTCGCGTGGAACGCCGGCCTCTTCAACTTCTGGAACGCCGTTCCCCCCGCCGGACTTGCCGCCCGGCAAGCTGAAGCCGCCAAGACCCCTGAGCAGCGATCGGCCGACGCCCAGGCTCGGCTTCTCGCCGATGCCCAAGCCGCCGACAACTCGAAAAAGCAGGGCACCATCACAGCCGGTCCTTGAGCGCGCCGGCACCCACTCCGCCCAGCCCCCATCAATCCCCGTGTCGCTCCCGCAGCTTGGCCGAGAGTCGCAGCAGCAGCGCCACCCGCTCAAACTCGTTGACCCAGTCCTGCGTGGTCGCAGCCATTTGATCATCGGGCAGCGGTGCCCCCGGCATCGGGCACGCTGGCCCCAGTGACGAGGCCGCAATCGCGCGATACCGCGCCAGCGTCCGGTCGCCCAGCAACGACACGAACTCATGGTCTTCGTTCATGAAGATGACCGTTGGCACACGCCGGCCGCCGCAGATCTGGACCATGTCCGCCAGTTCCAGGTTTGCTTCTCGCTCCAGAAACCGCAGATCAATCCCCGCCCCATTCGTCAGCGGTTTCGCCTCCGCAATCCGGAGCAGAATCGGCACTTGCTGCACGCAGTCCCCGCACCACGTTCCCGAAATGCACAGCACGTGCATCGTTCGGCTGAAGGTTGCAATCACCGCCCGTTGCTCGGCCGAGAGTTTCGCCCGGGCCACCAGCCCATCCCACCCCGGCCGCTCATGCGGCTTCGCGTGCGACAGATACACTGCAAAGGGCTCGGCCTTGTCGAAAAACCGCTTCAAAATCGCCGGGGTCACCATGACCGGAGCGTACGCCCTGCCCCCGCCTTCTTCATACCATTGCCCGTGACCAACACCTCGTCATCTGTGCCCGCCGCCCCGACGTCCCCCCCCTCCCCCACCCCGGCAGTCTGGACCTCACCCGAGCTCGCCAGCCCCCACACCCAGGCCGCCAAGCACGACAAAGTCCGTCGCATGTTTGCCGCCATCGCCGGCTCATACGACCTCAACAACCGCCTCCACTCCTTCTGGATGGACCAGCGCTGGCGCGCCTTTGCCGTCCGCGCCGTCGCCCCCATACCCGGCGATCGCGTGCTCGACTGTGCCTGCGGCACCGGTGATCTCTCCGAAGCCTTCGCCCGCTCGGTCGCCGCCCACGTCACCGGCCTCGACTTCACCCAGGAAATGCTCGACATCGCCGAGCTCAAGCGCCGCAAGCTTGCCACTTCCCGCCACCCCGAAAAACTCACCTACATCCAAGGCGATGCCCAGAAACTCCCATTTCCCGACGCCTCCTTCAACATCGTCTCCATCGCCTTCGGCATCCGCAACGTCGCCGAGCCCGCCCGCGCCCTCGCCGAGTTCTTCCGCGTTCTCACTCCCGGCGGCCGCCTCGTCATCCTCGAGTTCGATAAACCCCGAATCCCCGTGATTGGTGCCCTCTCCGATTTCTACACCCGCCGCATCATGCCCCTCACCGCCACCCTCATCAGCCGCGACAAAAGCGGGGCCTACAAATATCTCCCCGCCAGCGTCGAAACCTTCCTCAACGGCGACCAACTCGCCGCCGCCGTCAAAACCGCTGGTTTCCAGCGCGTCACCTCTGCCCCGCTGAGCATGGGCGTCTGCATCTGCCACGTCGCCGAAAAACCATAAACGTTTTTCTCGACTCATCGCAGATTTTTTCAACCGCTTTTCGCACCACCTCAGCCCTCATCCCGCGCACTTCGTGCGCTCTGTTGTTCGCGCCTCCTCGTGCGTCTCGCGCACAGTATGCGCAGTCCGCTTCGCGCGCAAGCCATCACCTGCCCGTCGCGCAGCAACTGCCCGCTCCGCTCGGGTTATCCGCTCGCCGCGCCCTCTCCCACGCACGATCGCCGCCGTTCCCCGCGCGTTATCAGCGCACTCGCAGCTTTTGCGCCCACAAATACACACCCGCCTCAACATCATCTCGTTCGAGCCCGCCACCCGATTGTTTCACTTCGACGCTCTCGGCCGCCGCGACGGACTTCGCAGCGGCCCTTCTTTATCCCGTCGGCACCTGCAGCGGTGGAATCGCTCCCGGGCCTGAATCGAGTGCCACTTTTTTTCGCGGAGCCCCCCATGAACGCTGAACTCCTCCAAGAACGTTTCTTCGAACTCCTCATCACCGGCGACCGCCCCAAGGCCCGCACCTTCGTTGAGAAGCTCCTTGAACCCGGTGCCGACATCCACGGACACCCCACCTACACCCCGCAAGACCTCATCACCGAGCTCTTCTGGCCCGTCTATGAGAAGCTCGGCCAGCTCTACCGCAAAGACCAGCTCGCCGCCCTTTCCCACCACACCGCCACCCGCCTCCTCCGCATGCTTGTGGATCAGAACGCGGCACGCCTGAAGTTCCAGCCCACCGCCAACCGCACCGTATTCTGCATGTGCGGCCCCGCCGAGTACGACGAGATGGGCGCTCAGATGGCCGTCGATCTCCTCGAGGCCTACGGCTTCAGCGTCACCTTCGGCGGCGGCGGTGTCGCCGCCGATGAGATCATGGCCCGCGTCAACGAGAAGAAGCCCGACGTCCTCCTCATGTTCTCAAACACACCCGCCGACCTCCCCGTGATCCGCGAACTCGTCGATAAACTCCGCGAGATCAACGCCTGCCCCAATATCCAGATCGCCGTCGGCGGCGGCGTCTTCAACCGCGCCGATGGCCTCGCCGAAGAAGTCGGCGCCGACGTCTGGGCCAATGACCCCCTCGAAATCGTCGATGTCCTCATCGCCGACCACGCCAAACGCGCCACCGCCAGCCAGCGCACCGTCGGCAAAAACCGCCTCAAGAACATGCAGCCCAAAAAGGCCGCCGCCTGATCGGCCCCGCGATCTGAACGCGCTCCTCTCAGTCAACACCCGCCGGCGGCAAGCCCCAAGCTCTGCCGCCGGTTTTCGTTTTTGTCACTCCTCCTTACGCCCCGCGACGGACCACCATCCACGGAAAACTCAGGATCGCCGCGCCGGCAACATGAAGCGTGATCAAGATCAGTGCATCCATAGGCAACATCCGTCCACAGTCAGTCTCGATCCCGACACGCACACGCTCAACCAGAAACACTTTCTTGCTCGCGCGGCCCACTTTGCTCCTTGTGCTCGCCGCGAACACCGCAGCAGTCTGCCACCCTGTCCGCTAAATACCCGCAATGGACAAAACAAAAAGATACAGTGCCACGAACACGTCCCCGGCGGCCGCCGCCATAAGCCCGATGGCTACGGCAATCGTGACTCGACTCCCGCCCTTTCTCCCACGCGATACATACACGATCGTTCCGAGGTGAACCTGAGACGCCACAAACGCCCCCAAAAGTGCCAATCCGAGTTGGTTGTTCCACGGGAATGCGACCCACACCTGCGCCCACCCCGGCCACGCGAATGCCGTCACCATCGCCACGGTGAACGGAAGAAGCGACACGCCCGCGATGGTGCCAATCGTTCTCCCTGCTCGCCGAACCGCCGCGGCATATGCCGCTTTGTCCTCGCCCGTCGCCGCCTTCGCGTGCGCCCCGCACTCCGGGCACACCGTGCCCGTCAACCCTGTCAGGTCATACTTGCACTGCAGGCACTTCCCCGGCCACGCCGGCAACTGCATCTGAAAGTGCAAGTACACCGCCATCCACGGCGCAGCCAAAAGCGCCGAGGCCATGAGCAGACACACAGATGACAGCATCAACTCCATTGGCCCAATGTGCCCCCTTCAGAGCCGCGGCCCACACTCCGTCGTCCTGCCGCCCAAACTCGCGCCTCGCGCCAGCCACCCGCTCAATCAAACTTAAACACGCCCTTGCGGTACCCATACACATACGCCACCAGCGTCGTGAAGATGAAGAAGAAGATCCGCGCCAGCCACACACCGCTCTCTCCCACCGCATGATTCAAGTTCGGGAACGTCACGGCCCACGGATACAGGAAGATGATCTCGATGTCGAACACCAAAAACACCATCGCGATCAGGTAAAACCGCACATTAAACCGCTTCCGCGTCGAGCCAATCGCCTTCATGCCCGACTCGTACGTCTCACCCTTCGTCTTCCCCTCGCGCCCCGGCCCCAGCATGCGCGACAGCACCAGGTTGCCCACCGCAAAGCCAATCGCCATCACGATGAGCAGAACAATCGGGGCGTACGCGTTGAGATCAAGGGCAAGCACGGTCATAGGCCGCAACTATAGCGGACCCTCCCCCGCCCATCACCCCAGCCACACCGGCCTGATTCCCAAGTTCCCACCCCCCCCGCGGCCGAGCGCTGGGGGTCCCCACATCGAATCAAGTAGGCCTCCGCCCAGCCATCCCCACCAGCATATAACAGGTTCACGAACGGTTTCAGCGGTTCACTGGCGTGAGGGCACGGTCTTACGCAGCCTCGTTGATCGCCTTGCCCGTCACCTTCGCGTACAACACATCCGGGTAGAGGTCAATCCCACGCCCCTCCCACGGCCAGCACACCGTGCGGGTCTTGGGATCGACAATGACCTTGGCAAACTCGGCCGGGTCGCTCCAGCGTGAAAACACGCCGCAGCCAACCAAGTGAGCAAGGTCGACCTCCCCCTCCACGCCGTCGGTGAAACGAAGCCAGAGACGGAAGTTCGCGAGCGGTTGCGCGGCAACGATGCGTTCCATAAGTAATCTTATGGTGAGCGGGGCGATGGGATCGAAAGGGGCGGTCGCTGCGGCCTGTTCCCAGGCGCGACGGAGTTCCTCGCGGTGCAGCATCGCCCACTCCGCCACCAGACCGTACACACGGGGCGGAAGGCGGCCGCGCATGATCCGCAGCGTGTCGATCGATACCTGAGCCACGAATTCGCCGTAGAACGCGTGGAAGTGAGGGGGCTGATGGTCGCCGAAGTAAAAGCAGATCGAGATGCCGAAAAACTCGCTGACGGTGGGCATGGCGGTGATGATCGAGCGCCCGCTTTCCATGCGAGCCAGCTCCGCCCGATCGATCTCTGCCGACTCCACCGTGCCCGCCAGCGCCGCCCAAGTGCTGCGGTAACATGCCTTTTGGTGTTGAGCGCGGGGGCCGGGCAATGGTGACCCACGGCTCCGCCCAGCGCTCAATCGTCGCCCGAACCTCCGGCAATCAGTCAATCAATCAATCAACATCCCGCAAAGAACGCCCCGATGTAGTCCGCCAGATCATC
>Ga0105044_10003326_pt1 | contig 22057 bp, 15 predicted proteins | sample MAT01_FD_78092 | JGI IMG/M metagenome (GOLD analysis project Ga0105044, IMG submission 78092) | Freshwater microbial communities from Lake Fryxell liftoff mats and glacier meltwater in Antarctica - MAT-01 | ecosystem: Environmental > Aquatic > Freshwater > Ice > Liftoff microbial mat | place...
AAGTCGATCGATACGCATGAAGTGGCCCTCGGCGCTAACGGCACGCTCAAGGGACGACTTGGCAAAGCGAATGCCATTGTTGACATGAGCTCGATGACAGTCTTTGTGATGAAAGATGGCGAAGAAGTGAAGCGAGCAACCGCATCGACCGATGGCAGCTTCTCCGTAACCGGTTTGGCTCCTGGCTGCTATGGATTGGTTGCTGCTGGCGAACAGGGAGCGGCTGTCACGGCTTTCTGCGCTGTTTCAAAAGAAGTAGCAACGCTCGAGAGTCGTCGCGAACGATTTGTGGCTGCAGTGATGACGACCTCCAGTCTCAACGTTGAAGTAGGTGACCCAGTGCTTCTAGTATCCACGCAGGTTGAACCGCAAACTATTGTAGAGGAAGTGGTATCAACTCCATTGCCTATGGGCATGGGACCAGGTATGGGTGGATTCGCCGGTGGTGGTAGCATGGGTGGTGGTGGTGGTGGCGCTGGAGTAGGTCGCTTAGGTCGAATTGCGGGTTTGGCTGGTTTGGGGCTCGGAATTGGTGCCTTGATCGCATCGGATAACAACAATGACGCGCCAGTTAGTCCCGTGAGTCAGTAACAGTCCCGTGAGCCGGTAACAAGTATCGAAGTCGCGTTAGATTGAATATTCCATCGACCCGAAGCCAGATCGCTTCGGGTTGTTTTTTGGGTGAGGCATTCTTTGGGGAGGGATCCATCGCGTGCAAGATCGGTATCGGAGGCAAAAAGCCTTCGTCGAAATCGGCGAAGAAGGGCAGAGGCTACTGCACAATTCACGGGTAGCCATATGTGGGATGGGAGCTTTGGGTGCGATGGTGGCCGAAAGGTTATGCCGGACGGGTGTAGGCTTCATGCGCCTGATCGATCGGGACTGGGTTGAGCTAGACAATTTGCCTCGTCAGGCTCTCTACACAACGCAGGACGCGATCGATTTGCTTCCCAAATCCATTGCCGCCGAGACCCATCTGCGGGCAATCAATCCGGATATCGAGCTTGAATCGGTCGTGGAAGACGTTACGTTTTTGAATGCGAAAAAGTGGCTAGCGGATGTCGATTGCATCCTTGATGGAACCGATAATTTTGAGACTCGGTATCTGATTAACGACGTATCGGTGCAAATGGGCGTTCCGTGGGTACACGCTGGAATTGTGGGGGCCTCGGGGCAGGCGATGGCCTTTGTGCCCAACGCGACAGCCTGCTTTAGGTGTCTCCTGCCAGAGGCCCCTCCCGTCGAACAGATGCAGACTTGTGATTCAGCTGGGGTTTTGGGTGCCGCCGTTGGAGTGATCGCATCGTGGCAAGCTGTGGAGGCTATCAAGATTTTGTGCGAAAAAAAATCGCTGGGGACGGATTCTTGAGAGTCTTTAGTCTTTGGGAGGGGGATGTTCGCAAGATCCGTGTTCCCAAATCCGAGAGTTGCAGAACCTGTCATGACCGACAGTTCGATTTTCTTTCGGGTGACATTGGAACCCATGCCCGCGTCCTATGCGGACGTGGTGCGGTACAGATCCAGCCGGCAGGTCGGGAACGAATTGATTTGGAAGTTTTGGCCAATCGACTTCGTAGGGAGGGATCGGTCGTACAAACACCATTCTTGGTCCGATTTGACTTGCAGCCGCATCAAATCAGCGTCTTTGGGGATGGGCGCGCGATCGTCCATGGCACAGAAAATCCGGACGAAGCTAGAAAAATTTACGCGAGATGGATCGGCGGCTAGTGGTTTTTTGGTATTTTAAAGGCCCTTGAAGGGATGAGAATCGCTAAGACATAGGAGCGGCTCATCGAATCGGACCCTACACGACTTAGAAGATAAAGCATAAAAGATGCGTTACGCGTTTCGACTTGCAGAGCTATTGGGCCACACTCCCGATCGAAGGAAGCGACCAGGCACGATCAAGGCGATCGTAGAGTACACCGGCTTGGACAGACACCAGGTCGCTGCGTTGTTGAAGAACGAGGCTAAGTATATACCGATCGAGGCGCTTTCGCGTTTATGTGATTACTTGATCGAGCATGGCTACGCTCGCGCCGAGGAGTTGCCGGGTGCACTGTTCGCAATTACACCGGAGAATTTTTGGGAGATGTTAGCGAGGCGATCGCGTTTGGAGATTTGCGTGGGTGTACGTCGTCCACCGGATGACGAGTCGGCCGATACCGCCTGGATCGTCGCTTCGGACAGCGTGTTGGCTGGTGAGGTGCTCAATGGTGTTTCCACCCTAGGTGGAACCGCCAAAGCGATTTCGGGCAAAAAAGTGGTTGGGAAAGAAGTACCTCACATCGAGCATTTGCGTCAAACGCTGGTCTGGAGTCCAGGCACGATGAACGTCGAGCAAGTGCATGCGCGGGCACAGAGCGTGTACGACGATTTTTCCGAGATGGGTGGCGACAAAGCCATGGTTTGCCTTGGTTCGGTCAAAAGCAATCCGACGGTAGAGTTGGTGCTTGCAAACGCATTCGGATGCGACGCCTATGTGACACAAGATAATGTCGCGAAGGCATCTGATCGCGATTGCCCATTCTTTTTGCGTTACCGCGAGCACGATCCACATCCTCCGGCCTGTTCGGCTGGGATGCAGCTGAGCAAAAGTGAGAAGGCAGCCGAGCCCGGACTGTATTATGAAACTGCTGACGGTAGCTGGGCATTTGCAGGAGGGGCATCGGCCGGTCGGGATGCTGCGTTGGTGTTCTACATTTTCCGTGAATCTCTCGGGCGTTTGGAAATGGTCTTGAGTGGTTTCTCTGGTCGAGCGACTCGGTTGCTGGCTCGAACGTTAGCGCATCGGGCCGAAGACTTTTGGCCGCCGATCTTCCATGAGAACTATCTTCAGGTTGGCGCGTTCCTGGTTCAATACGAAGCTTCCGAGGAAGGGGAGGATTCCTTGGATATTTTGGCGACCGACACCATGGCCAATGCGACGGTGATTCCATTGCCGACAGAAGCGATAGCGCGCCGACTCGGCAAGGGTTCGCATCCTGGATGATCGAAGCGTCCTCCTCTCCATCGCTAAGCGGGACAGAATCGCTAAGCGGGACAAAACTGAAATCGCCTGAAGCAGACCACCCCAACGTAGACCTAGCCGTGCAGTTGGGGCGGCTCGGTTTGAAAAACCCAGTCATGGTTGCCTCCGGGACTTTCGGTTACGCACGCGAGATGGCAGGCGTTGTTTCTCTTTCGTCCTTGGGTGGCATTTTGCCAAAGACGATTACACAGAGTCCTAGGCCGGGCAATGCGCCGTGGCGGACTGTCGAGACCAGCGCCGGACTCTTGAATGCTATCGGTTTGGACAACGATGGAATCGACTACTTTCTTGCCAATCATTGGCCGTTCCTCCAAGGAACGGGCGCGAAGATTATTGTTAGCATTGCGGGCAAATCTTACGAAGACTTTGTTTCGCTCGCACAAAGGCTAAGCCAAACTCCGGGCATCGAAGCGGTCGAACTCAATGTTTCGTGTCCCAATGTCTCGGGCGGCGTCGATTTCGGAACCGATCCCAGACTGTGCCATGACGTTGTGGCGGGTGTTCGAAAGGTGCTCGACTGCGCGATCATTACCAAGCTCACGCCTAACGTTACCCGTATCGTCGACATTGCTAGAGCAGCTCACGAGGGTGGGACCGATGCAGTGACCTGTATCAATACGGTCCTCGGCATGGCCGTGGATTGGCGCAAGCGGAAGCCGATGCTGGCCAACATCGTCGGTGGATTGAGCGGACCCGCTATCAAACCCATCGCTCTTCGATGCGTCTATCAGGTAGCGAGCCAAGTGGGTGTACCTGTCATTGGTGTTGGAGGCATCGCCACCATCGATGACGTAATGGAGTTCTTGGTAGCAGGTGCTTCCGCAATTCAAATTGGGACTGCAAATTACTACGATCCACTGTGCAGCACCAAAATGATTGCTGCACTGCCCGGTGCGCTGCAGTCGATGGGCGCAGCGTCGGTGCGAGAGATCGTCGGAACGTTGAAAACAAACTAGACTGATTTGGAATTATGCGAGTCTTAAGCGGTATACAGCCAACGGGTCGATTCCATTGGGGTAACTATTTCGGCGCCATCAAGCAGTACATCGATTTTCAAGAATCGCACGATGGCTACTACTTTATCGCCGACTTGCACGCGCTGACAACCGTGCGAGAACCCAGTGTCCTGAGAGGCTATGTTCATGATGCCGCTCTGGATCTGTTAGCGCTAGGGTTGGATCCGGAACGAGCAACCTTGTTCGTTCAGTCCGATATTCCAGAAGTTTCGCAGCTATGTTGGTTGCTCATGACCGGTGCACCGCTCGGTTTGCTCGAGCGTTGTCATGCGTACAAGGACAAGATGAGCAAAGGGATCAGGGCCGATGTCGGTCTCTTTACCTATCCGGTTTTGATGTCCGCTGACATCTTGGCCTACGACTCCAATTGGGTGCCGGTCGGGGAAGACCAGGTCCAGCATATCGAAGTATGCAGAGACTTGGCTAGGAGTTTCAATGCGCATTTCGGCGAAGTTTTTACGATGCCAGAAGCCAAGATTGTCCCCGGAGCGGCCAAAGTCCCTGGTACAGACGGCGAAAAAATGAGCAAGAGTTACAACAACACTTTGGGGCTGTTCGAGGATCCGAAAGAGCTTCGAAAAAAAATCATGCGGATCAGCACGGATTCACGCCCGATGGAGGATGCTAAAGATCCAGAGACGGACCATTTGTTCCAGTTGCACCGTCTGTTTGCTACGCGTGAGCAAGTCGACGAATTGCAAGCAATCTACTTGCGAGGTGGTTTTGGGTATGGAGACGTCAAGAAACGGTTGGCAGAGGCAGCGGATATCTATTTGGGGCCGGCGAGAGAACGGCGCAAGCAATTAGAGTCGGATCCGCAGCGGGTTCGGGATATTCTGCAAAAGGGGGCATCCAAAGCCCGCTTGCGTGCGAGCCAAGTGCTGGAACGCGTCGAGAAAGCATGCGGGATCAAGTGAATTTTGGGGCCAGGTGACGCATAGTTGCTGGCAGGTCTTTGCTGTTGACCTGCCGTTGCTTCATTCTCTAAGCTCCGGGGCGATAGCTGCACGCAGGTAAATTGGCAGCTTTCGAGAGGATACCGAAATCTCCATGGAAGGACGACTCGGACGATGACGCAGTACAGCAAAGCCGAAACTGGATTCGCAAAGCCGGCAAACCGCAAGGGATTCAAAAAACGCCACGTTCTGCTCCTTCTTTTTGGAGTGGTTGTCTTAGTCATAGGCATCGGAGTGCCGTTGGCTCTGCAAAATCGAGAACTGGTCGTATCGACCATCAATCGCAACGCAGGAATTGCCCCGATGAGAATCGACCTCGCTGAAATTGAGGGTGGATGGCTGCGCGCGATCAAGGTTCGCGGTTTACGAATGATGGATGAAAAAGGGGCGGAACTGATCTCTGTAGCAGAGGTTGAGACGGAACTCAACTTGCTAAGTCTTGCGATGAATTACAACAATCTGCGAACCATCACGATTCGGGGTGCCAAGGCGGTGGTCGACGTCCAGCCGGGTACAACCAACATTGAGGAAGCCATCCGTCCTCTGCTGACCCCGAGCACCTCTGCACCAGCCACGCCGCAGCCATCCGGTACTCCGAGTAAGTTCCCTACAGGCCGAATCCGCATTGCGGACGCGAAGGTGCACGCACGGGACAGCGTCGACCTTTCGGCCTGGGATTTTATCGTGAGCGAAGCAGATGTTCCGTTTCCGACGGTCGAGCAACCTATTCCGCCAATGACGTTGGTCGGCCTCGTACAACAGGTAGCTGCCTTGCCGGGTGAATCGCTAGTAGGTGGGCAGTTTACCATTCGAACCCAACCGATCGTCGCGGACCCGAACAGCGCTGCGAGCAGTATGACCCCGATGAAGATGAACATCTCTACCAACGGATTGCCATTGCAGTGGTTTAGTCTCATCAAGCGTCGACTACCCGAGATCCCAATCGAACGCATTCTCGGCGTAGCGACGGTTCAAGCGGACATCGAGCTGCGCAGCAATAGCAACATCCAAGCTCAAATCCAAACCGCGCAAATCGATTCGCTGCGCATCCTCGCGCCTGCGTTGGTAGGCAACCGTGGAGCCGCTCTTCAGCAAATCAAACTCAGCGGGAATGTCCAATTGAATCAAAATCGTCTAGTAACTCAAAATGCAGTGCTTCAATGCGACATTGGCGGTTTGGCCGCCAACGCCAACATGCCTTGGCCACCAGTGACTCCCAGCTTGACACAACCTTGGCTCCAGGATGCCGATCTCGATATCCAGGGGAGCGTGGACTTGGCTAGGCTAATTCAAGTCGCACCGGATCTGGTTCAGATGCAGGATCAAGTTCAGCTGGTTGCGGGGAGGGCAATTCTTACGGCGAACCAGCGCAAAGTTCAGTCGTCCATGGGCGGTTTGGGCATGTCACCCCCTAACAGCAACTACAGCATGAAACTGGGTGGTCTACAAGCCAACGTACAGGGGAACCTGATGCGTTGGGACGAGGCCTTGCAGGTTTCGGCCGACGTGTCCGCCAACAGTCAAGGGCAACCCAGATTCAATGTCGACTGCACCGCAGAGTTTTGCAAAATTGTTGGGGCAGGCGACCTGCAAGAGGGAAAGTTGACCGGTCAATTTGATCTCGCCAAGATAGAGGAAAGACTTTCGCAGTGGTTCGCACTTCCGGTGGAGAGCCTCAGCGGCTCAGCCGATTGCAGCTTGCTGTGGAAACAAGATGGTGGCAATCGATTAACCGCCAACGGGCAGCTCAAAACGACTCCCGTCAAGATCGTAAACCAGTATGGACAACTAGACGAACCTGCCTGGGATGGTACTTTTGAAATGGTTGCGAGGGTCGATCAAGGTCGCGTCATTCAGATTGATCGCGGACAAGCCAAGCTTCAATCCGCCGGCGAACTGCTGTCGGCTCAGGTCATGGAGCCGATCTCGCTAGTGGGTAGCACGCCGGGAATGGCTCAACTGCCACCGGCTGGAATCCAGCTAAAACTGGTTGGCGATCTCGGTGGCTGGCAACGCCGCGGACAATTGTTTGCCGGAGTCGATCCAGGAATCACCCTCGGGGGGAACTGCCAACTCGATGCAGTCGGTGCGCTCGACATGAATCATATCGAAGTCACGCAAGCCAACTTCGTTACCGAGCCGTTCTTAGTCAAGAGCGGCGACACCTCGTTCCGCGAATCCCAGTTGGTCGGCAACTTCACCGGTCGTGTCGATTCGCAAAACATCGGTCGGCTCCAAGTCGACAACTTGCTAATTCAATCGGGTTCGTTTGCGTTGCAAGCCAAAGATGCAGCGGTTCCAAACAAAGTCATGACTCGTCAAGGGGAAGCCGGCTATAGAATCAATCCAGAACGGATGATGTCCGCTATCTATTTTGAATCATCGTCCGGGGCCAAAACGTCAAACGATATTACGGTGGAGGGTGATGTTACCGGACAAATCGGTTGGCTAGTTGATCCCAAGGAACTGGTTTTTCAATTGATCACAAACGCAAAGAACATACGCGCGCTCCAGAACTCGGCAACTCCAGGCCCGGGTCAACTCGTCAGCACAGGTTCCAGCAATCGTACAAGCGTACCGTCGGTCCTTTGGGAAGAGCCGCTGGCAAAACTGCTGGTCGATGGCCGCTATGACTTGATCTCCGGAAAGCTTGAGTTGCCAAAGGCAGAGCTCATGACCGAGTGGATCGCATATGCGGGCAAAACCACCATGACGACTCAAGCCAATCAGATGAAATTGGTTTCGCTCGGAAGCATGACGTACGACGCTGCTCGAGTAGCACAACGTCTAAAGCCGTGGACAGGTGATTATCTCGCAGTGCAAGGGCAGCGGACTCAGCCGGTAGATATTACCTGGACCTCTAGCCAAAAGGGAAACTGGGCAGAGTCGCTGCAAGCCAATTCGAAAATTGGCTGGGATAGCGCTAGCATTGTTGGCATCGATATTGGGACCGCTGACTTTCCGTTGAAGATAGAGAACGGCCACTTCGTTTCGCGAGCGGAGATCCCTGTCTCGAAGGGAACGTTGCGATGGAATCTCGATAGCGATGTCGCTGGCAACCCCATTATCATCCACCAGAGTCCGGAAAAGGTGATCGAAAATGTTGCCATCACGCCCCAAATGTGCCGGGGTTGGTTGAAGTACGTAGCTCCTATTCTGGCTGACGTCGCAAGCGTCCAAGGAAATCTGAGTTTACAGATTGACGAGGCTGCTATCACGCCCGCGGACCTGAAACGTCAGACACTGAAGGGCCAACTTCAAGTGCACGGCGCAAACGTCGGACCAGGACCTTTGGCGGATCAATTGCTTGGATTGGTGCAACAGGTGCGAGCTTTGCGGAAGGGTGCGGGTGCAACCGATGGCGGCGGTCAGCAGACCAGCTGGTTACAGCTACCAGAACAGCAGATAGGCTTCGCTGTAGAGCAAGGCCGAGTCGCACACCGCAATATGCAGATCCAGGCAGGAGATGTGGTGATAAATACGTCAGGTTCGGTCGGGATCGATGGCCAATTGGAGTTGATCGCTGCGATTCCTATCCAAAAGGATTGGGTGGACAAAACTCCGTTGTTGCAATCGTTGGCCGGCCAACAGATTCAGATCCCTGTTCGCGGTTCCATTCAACGACCACAGTTGGACATGAGCAGCTTTGCCTCCATTGGCCAGCAGCTTGCGACGGCCGCGGTTCAGGGCGCGGCGCAAAAGCAGATCGACAAAGGGCTGGGCAAATTGCTCGGACCGCTGTCGCAACAGTTAGGCCCATTTCAACAAGGGATGCAGCAAATGCAACAAGGGGTCCAGCAAAACTTGCCCCAGCTGCCGAGTCTCCCAAACTTTCAGATACCCGGGTTCGGTGGAGGAAATCCGTTCGGTGGAGGACAACCGATCCCGCCACCTCAACCCCAATAGAACGCGTCTAACGATTGTGACGGTGGAAGGATCGTTTGATTGTCACTTTGGAAAGGGGATATTGGAACGGCAGCAGGAGCGTGGCTAGGCTAGAATAGGGTTTGCCCGCGGTTCGTCTCAGCCCACTTATCCCCTTGGCCAACGATGTCCAGCTCTGTCACCTCCAACTTCGAAAGTCAACCCGAATCCGGGTCCGGAGTTGTACGGCCGGGGCCGAACCTCTCCCCGGATCCGGAGAGAACGGTGATTCGCCAAGGTGCTTTGCTCGACGCACCGAGCGAAGTCGACATACTGGAGCCACCGGAGACGCCCTTGGGGTTTCGTCAATCGACCAACCGATTGATCGGCCAACGACTGGACCACTTTCTCATAGAGTCGCTGGTTGGAACGGGTGGTATGGGCGCTGTTTTTCGCGGACGCGATACACGACTCAATCGCGAGGTGGCCATCAAAGTGGTCCCGATCGCCGACCATGGTGCAGAGGCGATGCGCCGGTTCCGTGTCGAAGCCCAAAGCGCAGCCAAGTTGGACCATCCCAACATCGCCAGAGTCTACTATGTCGGCGAAACCGCTCAATGGAGCTATATTGTCTTCGAGTTTGTCGAGGGAACGAATTTGCGAGAGCTGGTGGTCCGGCAAGGGTTGCTCTCGATCGATGATGCCGTTTGCTTGACGCGCCAGATTGCAGAGGCCTTGCAGCACGCCGCTGATCGACGTGTCGTACACCGCGACATCAAACCATCGAATATCCTCGTCACGCAATCTGGTCAAGCCAAGCTGGTGGACATGGGTTTAGCGAGGACCACGGAACTGGACAAGTCCACCAACGATCTGACAGCCAGCGGCGTTACCTTAGGGACCTTTGACTATATCTCGCCAGAACAAGCGCATGACCCGCGAGAGGCGGATGTTCGAAGCGATATCTACTCGTTGGGATGCACTCTTTATTTCCTGCTTACTGGACAGCCTCCTTTTCCGGATGGCACGGCGTTGCAAAAACTGTTGTTGCATGGGACAAAAATGCCCGAAGACCCTCGAACGTTTCGGTCCGAGATAAGCGACTCGATGATCGCAGTCCTTCGCAAAATGATGGCCAAAAAGCCATCGGATCGCTACCAAGAGCCAAACGATCTCATTCATGATTTAAGGATCTTGGCGGAGGTGGACGGTCTTGCATGGTCTCAAGCGTCCGACAATATGATTGCGTTGCCAACCGCGGCCCAACGGACATGGATTGAGGCTCTGCTACCACTGTTGGTTTCAGTCATGCTCGTTTTGGGAATCACAATGTGGTTGCACAGCAGCAGCTATTTGAGCGCTACCTTCCCCATCCCACGTGTTGACTACCTCGATACGCAAGCCGAGTTTGCGACGGTCGATCGTCCCAGCGACCTGCTGCTGAATTCGAATGTTGTCAAGCTAGAGGAGGAAATCGTTCCCAAATCGTCCGAAATGTCGGAGCTCTCGGCCCCCGAAGTTTCTGCCGTGGAAAAAGGTTGGAAGTCGGCTGCGGATCTGGTTCCAACGAAAGGATCGGTATTCGTGGATCCCAATGCCCCCGCCGACCGCGAGCTTAGCGACTTTGTCGTCCGAACGCTCGAGCAAGCTCTAGAGATAGCGAAGACGCAATCGCAGATAGACAAAATCGTAATCCAAGCGTCGTCACTCACAACTTCCCTGGCCAGTTTGCGGTCCGGAATGTCATTTCATTCCAATCTCACCATCCAAAGCGGAACTGGCCAACGATGTCGCTGGATCCTCGAAGGAACGGAGCCCGCATCCGACGTTTCGCCAGCGGTCGCTTGGATCGGCGCTTTCGAAGGACAACTTATCTTCCAAAATATCGATATCTTGTGGCGAGTTTCTAGCCAACAGAATCGTCGTTCTCTATTCTCGGTGCGACCCAACGGTTGGCTGCAGTTCAAGGACTGCTCGATCACCGTTCAAGCGGACAGTGGTGCTTCGTTCGACTCACCCCTACAGATCGGCGCGTTAGCTCATGCATCCGTTGTATGCAGCGACGCGGCATGGCAGGATTCCTCCGATGAACCATCGGTAAGCAACGCTTCTCGGTTGGTTGCACGTGTTACCGGTGAGAATCTCTCGGTGCGAGGCCAATGCGATTTCTTACGAATGGCGACTCCGATCCGAACCGAGGTGTTGATAGAGAACGGATGGTTGGCCATTACCGGTTCGGTTTTTGAGTTAACCGGCAGTCGCAGCCCAGTTCGATCAGGGGTACCGTTGCGAATCGATCTGCGGAATGTAACGAGCTACAGCCAAAGAGCTTGGATGCACGTGGCTCTGAGCAATTCGCATCCCTTTCCGATTCCGATAGTTCGCACGGCCAGAGAATGTGTCTTTACGGGCTGCAAGTCACTGGTGGAATGGGATGCATCGGAATGTGACAACTGGAAAATCTGGGAGCAAAGCGACGAGGGGGAGAAGATGTCGCGTTGGATTGATTTGCGAGGAACGGACAATGTTTATGATACATGGTCGCTATCGGAGTTTCTAAAGATTCAATTGCTTGGCAATCAGAGTGAACAGATCGAGTTGGGGGCTGATGCGAGGCTGATCCGTGAGGAACGCGGTCTCGAAACGATCGCGGCTTGGCGAAAACGCCCAACGCTGGAAGCGGGTCGCATGCACGAAGTTATCGCCGACGCCTTGGAGTGGATTCCCGGACCGTTTGCTCCCGGTTACAAGTACCCTTAAGGCCGACAGAAACACGGCTCCAACCGCACGTCTGTCGTCTCTGCGATACAATTCGGTTTGGTCCAGGGACAGTCAGCGGGCCGGCACACGACGCGGGTGCCTGTCTTTACAACACTTTTTTTGAAGGTCGTCGATGACACGTGTATTGGTACTAGGAGCGCATCCGGATGATGCGGAGTTCTTTGCCGGCGGATTGCTGGCGGCACATCACCATGTAGGTTCCACGATACGCCTGGTCAGTGTAACCAACGGCCAATCGGGGCATCAGTCCATTGAGTCGCATGAACTTATCCTCAGGCGTCGCGCCGAAGCGGCCAGTGCGGGCCGCATCGTGGGTGCGGATTATGTCACGTGGGATTTTCCTGACGGATCGTTGCAGCCAACTCTCGAAGTGCGACTCGCGATCATTCGAGAGATCCGAACGTTCCGGCCTGATTTGGTTTTGACCCATAGACCTTTTGACTACCATCCCGACCATCGGGCTGTTGGGCAAGCCGTCCAAGATGCTTCCTACATGGTGCTGGTCCCCAAAGTTTTGCCGGATGTGCCGCCGCCGCAGCGCGAGCCGATTGTCGCATATATGGTCGACCTCTTTACCCGTCCTTGTCCCTTTCGGGCTGACGTCACGCTCGACGTTTCGGAGCATTTCGAAAGTGTCCTGAGTATGCTGGATTGCCATGTATCACAGTTTTACGAGTGGATGCCTTGGATCGATCGTATTTCAGATTCGGTTCCCACCGGAAGCCAGGAGAGACGGCAATGGTTGACTGGCTGGTTTCTCGAAAAGACGGCTGGGCGAATTGCAAGATTTTGGCAATCCCAGTGGGGAACAGATCCGAGATTGGTAGAGGCCTACGAAATTTCAGAATACGCTGGCAGACCTTCGTCTGATACACTGCAAAAGCTCTTCCCAAGCAAGCGATACTGAACGTCCCTCATGCATTGCAACCGACCGAATATCCTGTGCTGCCTGAACATGGAAATCCACCCTATACGTTATGCAATGGTGTTGGCGCAGTGGGACAAGCGGTCCAGCATCGACTGCATCCGTTCGCGAAGACGTCTCATGAGCGGGTCTTCCTCGCCGCGAGGAGGACGGTCGATCGGCACCTCGATCGCTTCATCAACTTCAATGATCACTTCCAACGGACCGTGCACCCCTGCTCGATCCGTGATGTCTTCCTCGAGGCGTTCGACGGTTTCCAAAATGCGAGTGTCGGTTGTCGGTGCGACCAGATACTCCGGAGGATACGATGCGATTTGTTGCGATAGGTAAATGCGAGACAAATGTACCCAGCGTCGCTCGCGTTCTTTCTCATCGAGCTCGCCGGTCGTTAGTTCCGGCACGATCTTCATCCTGAGGGCTTTGATCCGGGGGATAATGGTTTCGTTCAAGGTCTTGCCGAGCCATTCTTGTTCGAGTGGTTGCAGCAGGTGATCCACTAAACGTTGCTGTCTTTCCACGATGGTACCGGATTGCGCTGCCCCTAGGTATTCGATTTCCTTGAGGCACAGCATTGCCTGCGTGATTCGGTGGATGCGTTGCAACAAGGTAACCTCCTTGAGCAAAGTCCAAGTGAGGCGTTTCTCCAACGCGTCCAACGTGGGATCGATCGCTTTCTCAAGATCGCCGTGGAACACATACTTGATTGCGACTGGGTGGATAACGACTTTGCCCGTCCCACCGTCCCTTGTTCTTCGCTTGGCCGCTGTTCGGGCCATGAAGGCAACGCCGTCGAGCAAGGGTTGTAATTGGTCATTGGTTCGGAAAACCGTTCCCTCCGGGAAGACAACCAAGGGACGCTTCGGATTGGCAAGCGTATCCACCGCCATATCGAGCGATTGTCGATCTAGCCCCTCGCGGTAAACGCTAAAGGCGCCCATGGCTCTGAGAGCCCATCGTTGCCAGCGGTTCTGCTCAAACAAATGCCAACTGGCCATCGCGAACATCGGGACTTGGGCTTCGTGTGCCAAAAAGGCCATCACCAGTGGGTCGGCATAACGACAATGATTTGGGGCAAGCAATACGCCGTGTCCCTGACGCATGGATTCCCGCAGATGGTCGACGCCTCGCAATTGATGCGATACCACCCCCTCGAACTTTCGCAAGTACCACGGGACGATGCCGAGTTTGAGAATAGCCTTTGGCAAGAAGCTCCCTCGGTGCGGAGGTACAAACTTGTAGGGCTTCTCGATGATGATGTCTTGCATGGCACTGGTGAAATTCGACGTTCGGACCGGGCGGGGCAGGTGTCTGCCGGTTCCGCTTGGATTCTATGATGCGTAGCCGCGAGGGTGCGATCGATGCCAACCCCAGGCCGTCTTTACAATTTCTTCGATGGCGACGTATTTGGGAGCCCAGTTGAGAGTGGTTTTGGCCCGAGTGCTGTCGGCGATCAAACATGCAGGGTCGCCTTCACGACGGGCGGAGTAAACCGTTGGGATGGGATGGCCAGTCACTTTTCGACAAGCTTCGATCACTTGCAAAACGCTGTGGCCGACGCCGGTTCCCAAATTCATTTGCAATACACTGCTAGGCTGCAACTGCAATAAAGCGGAAATGTGCGCGGTCGCCAAATCCTCGACGTGGATGTAATCTCGAATGCAGGTGCCGTCGGGAGTCGGATAGTCTTTGCCAAAGACCGCGATGCTCTCACGCTGGCCCAGTGCGACTTGAAGCACGATCGGAATGAGATGGCTTTCCGGGTCGTGGTCTTCGCCAATGGATCCGTCGGTCGATGCTCCCGACGCGTTAAAGTAACGCAGCGCCGCGACTCCAAAGCCATACGCATGAGCGTAGTCAGCGAGAGCGCGTTCCACCACGAGTTTGGTAAATCCGTAAGGATTGATCGGGTTCTGACGTGTGTCTTCGGAGATAGGCATCTTTTCGGGTTGACCATAGGTTGCTGTCGTGCTGGAGAAGACGAAACGCCATACGCCTGCCGCCCGCATGGCTTCCAGTAATTCGAACGTAGCCGTCACATTGTTCTGGTAGTACATGGCAGGATGCTGAACCGATTCTCCAACGAGAGCAAAGGCCGCAAAATGCATGACCGCTTCGATCTCTTTCTCCTGCATGACCCGCATGAGCAACGCCCGGTCCATCAAATTACCCTCGATCAAGATCTCTTGAGGTACGCTTTCGCGATGCCCGCGGGAAAGATTGTCGTAGACCCAAACCGTGTGGCCCAGTGACCGCAACAGCCGGACCGAATGCGACCCCACGTAACCTGCACCACCGACGACCAAAACCTTCATCCGCAATCCTCCGAAAAGTCACTACAATCCACAGCCTTGAAGGCGTTGTCCAAAACACACTATCGTATTGCGTAAGATCGACCTTCGCGAATGGAACTTTGATGTATGGCCGTTAGCAAGCTCAAGAAACTCAAACAAGCTGTCGCCGAATCCCCAAAACCGTTTGAAACCATGGCGGGGTGGATCGAACGCTATACAGTGTACCTGCGCAGCGAGTGCCATTTGGCTGAAAATACCGTCCAAGCCTATCGTCGCGACTTGGAGCACATGAAGGAATGGCTCGACGGTCGCTCTCCGATTGTCTTAGGCATATCTGATCTGACCGAATACTGTGCCTTCCTCAAGGGGAAAAAACTAGCAGCCACCTCGATCTCTAGGCATATTGTCTCTCTTCGGATGTTCTACAAATTCCTGCAGTTAGAAGGAGCGATTGCAGACAACCCAGCCGAGCTTTTGACGACCCCAAAAGTCTGGCAGCGGGTCCCGATGGTGTTGAGTATATCTCAAGTGGATAAGTTTTTGGGTGCGCCTCAACGCTTTGACAAGCATTGGATTCGCGATCGAGCGATTTTGGAATTGATGTATGCTACAGGCTGCCGCGTATCTGAAATCAGCAATTTGCTGGTTGCTAACGTCAATCTCGCCGACGGCTATTGCTTGGCCGAGGGCAAGGGGAGCAAACAACGTATGGTCCCACTGGGCGGCCGTGCCGTACAAGCCATCGAACTCTATCTCCTGGAGTATCGACCCCTTTTGGCGGCCCAGCGTGAACTGGCCAAATCGCCATGGCTTATCCTATCTCGCACTGGGCAACGATTGCGTCGCGAAGCGATTTGGGAATTGATCAAACGCTATGCCCTGCGTGCTGGTATCGATTCCGACGTGAGCCCGCATACCCTGCGGCATTCGTTTGCAACCCATCTTTTGGCCGGCGGAGCCGATCTGAGATTGATCCAAGAAATGCTAGGACACGCTAGTATTCAGACAACCCAGATTTACACCCACGTCGAAAACAGTAAGTTGAAAAAGATCCATCAGCAGTTTCATCCACGAGGCTAGACGGCAAAGTCTAACCACCAGAACTCGCAATGCTCACTTGGTTAAGATGAGTTTGTCCTGTTTCGTTCGGCGTAGTCTGTAGATAGCGCCCGAGTGAGCGATCCAAATCTCTTCTCCACAGCGGCATAGATCACTGAACTGGATGATTTTGGGGAACTTTGCGTTGTTGGAAATCACGTCCAAAGCCCCCATCGAAGTGTCTTGCCTCTGTGTTTCCTCTGGATTCAATTCGTTCATGGATGTTGGAGCCATGTTGAGTACCTCGGTTGCGCCGAATTAAGACACCGATCGTTGCGTAAATGTGAGACGCATTATGGGTTGCGATCTCCAGGCCAGCAATCCCTCTTTTGAGATTGTGTCTCAATTAGGCTTTCTTGTTTGTCGGAATGGGATTCGGTGGGTTCAGGATTGCTTAGAAGTTCGTCGCAAAAAGCCTCCGTTGCGATTCCAGGCGAGGTCGCTTCCCAGATCGCGTTTCCCACGACGACTCGTCGGATTCCTGTCGCGAGCACTTGTCGAAGGTTGCTTAGTTGGATTCCGCCGATTGCAAAGGCCGGGAGGATGGGAGAGGATTGCAGCTCTAGCAGGTCAACGGTTTGCTGAAGAAAGTGAAGACCAGAAAAAGACTCGAAAGGTTTTGTTTTCGAGGGGAAAGTTGGACCGCAGCCAATGTAGTCAGCGCCCTCGATGATCGCTTTTTCGACCTGGGATGTGTCGTGCGTCGAGAGTCCAACGACTGTCGTCGGGCCCACGATGCGTCGGGCTTGTGCAACACTAAAATCGGATTGTCCGACGTGCAATCCCCAAACGCCCGTGCAAAAAGCGATGTCAGGTCGGTCGTTGACCACGATTTGCGTTTGATTTGGGTCGACCGAGTTTATTGCAGCTTCCACGAAGCGGAGGGTGTCCTTGGTACCGATGTGCTTGTCACGAATTTGGATTAAGCTAGCGCCAGCCATGCTAATTTCGGAGATCCGCGTGGAGAAATCCGCAATGGGCATTTGGCAATGGGCGAGCACATAAAGCCGTGACAGGCCTAGGAAATGTCGATCGCGAGACAGGGAGAGGAGGAGTTTGGCGTTTAGATCGTAAGCTTGGTATCGAGCGGATTCCAAGTCGGCGGCAGACCCTGGATAAACCAACTTGGCGACTTCCTCGAGGCAACGCAACGCCTGTTGTACTCGCTGAGCGGCGGCGATACCGACTTCGTTGAGGCTGGATCGGGAATTTTCCGATGCGGTTTTGGCGTTCTTCCCAACATCCAGCTCGGCATTCCGGCAGGAAAAAAGTAATTCCCTGTTCCAATCGGAGGTGGCTTTTTCGAGCGAATGACGCATCGACTTGAGTTGGCTTTGCAGAACAGCGAAATTCTGGAACCGAGCGATGTCCTCGAGAGTGCGGAGCCCTTCGAAGGCTCGATTGAGATTTGCATCCAAAATGCGATGCGACGCGATCGATTCTTGTCGGCTTAGCGGGATCATAAGGGTATTAGGGTTTGGCATGGGCTAATGCTAACTGTGCTCGATTGGGAATCTAGCCTCGGCCCTGGATTTTGTGGTGCCGATCAGAGACAATACTTGCGGTTTCTAGACCAAATGCCCCAGTAGCTCAGTTGGATAGAGCGCGGCTTTCCTAAAGCTGAGGTCACAGATTCGAATTCTGTCTGGGGTATTGAAGACGGTTTTGGACGTTGTTGCGAAAGCAACCCAAAAACATTGCATTTGTTTCGCTAGCAGGGTAATATAAGAGTGCATTTGCCAAATCGGCAGAATTCTGTTTGTTTTTTCGAGGGATTCATAATGAAATTCGGAAATCGAAGAGGCTTTACTCTGGTAGAGCTTTTGGTGGTCATAGCGATCATCGGCATTTTGGTTGGATTGTTGTTGCCGGCAGTTCAGGCGGCCCGCGAGGCTGCGCGGCGAATGCAATGTTCTAACAATGTTAAACAACTTGGCTTGGCTTGTCACAATTACCATGATGCCTTCAAGTCGTTTCCAGTGTGCATGTGGGATAACGCCAACCTGCCAGGCAGGGCCGTACTGCCGTCTGTTTTGCATGGTCGACAGGTGAGCTGGTTAACCGGTTTGCTTCCTTTCATTGAACAAACCAATCTGTTCAACCAGATTAATGCTACGGTGGGATTGTTGAATGATCCGAGAGCTCCTGGTGCGACGTTGCCGCTCATGATTGGTAGCAATCCATGGGTTGCGACACAACTTGTTCCAGGATTTAAATGTCCTAGCGATAGCTCTGAGAACTTACTCGCTGGGCGTTGTGGCACGCCAGGAACACCCCTTGCGAACGTCCCTTTGGCGGTAACGAGTTACAAAGGTGTCGCTGGAGCAAACTGGGCTTGGGGGGTTTACCTCTCGAACACTCCGCCATGGACGAACACCAGGTTCGGCGTAACCAGCAACGGGTTGAATCAGGGAAGTGGCACGTTTTGCCGTGGATGGAACAATCCTTACAGGACTAACATGCGAGATCTGACCGACGGAACTTCCAACACCTTGATCATCGGGGAGGCCGTTGCACAGTTTTCCGCATGGAATTGGTGGTTCAGTTCCGACGGATCGACCGCAACAACGTCGATCCCCTTGAATTCGAGGCCCGCTTGCTCGCTTTTCCTTCCTGCCACCATGAACAGGATTGCAGGGCTGCGTGCTTGTGCAGCCACCGATTGGAATAACAATTATGCCTTCTACAGTGAACACACGGGCGGCGGTAATTTTGGAATAGGTGACGGCTCTGTAAGATTTTTGTCCGACGGTGTAGATCGCGACATGTACCGTGCATACTCCACGCTCGGCGGTGGCGAAATCATCAACGTAGAGTAGTTTCAAGTTTTCTGAATTTTGAGTGCTCGAACGATTCGAAAGAGTTTTTCGAGCACTTTGTTTTTAGTTTTTGAGGTGTGTTCTGTTGACCGAGTCCAATCTGCCGGGAGAAAGTAGGAGTGAGTACTGATGCGATACCTTGCGTTTTGCCTTCTTGGGATTTTTTTGTTGCCCGGTTGTGGCTCCGGTCCAGCAACCGCGACCGTCTCGGGTGAAGTCAAGAAATCGTCCGGAGAGACGATGGGTGGAGTGACCGTGGTGTTTCACTCCTCTTCTGGAGAAATGGTTCCGACCAAAACGGATGCTTCCGGGCAATTTAAAACTGCTGTTGCGACTGGAATGGCAAAGATTTCAATCGTTGAAGCGAGCGAAGCTACGTCAGGCGACACGTCCATGGCCGCCCTCAACTCTAAGCCCAAGCAATCTCGCTTTAAGGCAAAGTTTTCAGCGCCTGAATCTTCGGGGTTGAGCTGTGATGTTGGTAAGCAAAAAGACAAATTGGTATTGATTGTAGATTGACTCTTGCCCACTCTACCGGCGGGTGTATGCTGCTTTGGCGGTACTAGATGGAAAAGGGCTCGCGGGATATGTTGCTAGGCTTTCCCACATGCCTATTTTCTTTTCTTTGATAAAACGCGATGCAAGTTCTTTCACTCATTCGATCCCGATTTGCGCCGGTTTTAGCTAAGTGGCTCGATGAGCCTGCGGCATTGCATTCTGCCCTGGAACGTGTTGTCGCTTCGCGTGAATCTCAGCTAGCGGACTATCAAGCCAACGTGGCGATGCCGCTCCAGAAAAAAGTCGGGAAACCTCCGTTGGCGATCGCCGAAGAGATCGTCTCTCAAGTCGACTTGGCGGATATTTGTTCGTCCGTAACCATCGCTGGCCAAGGGTACGTAAATTTGCGTCTGTCCCCCGAATGGTTAGCAAAATCACTTGAGGATGCGCAACAAGACTCATCGCGATTGGCTGTAGAACCCGTCTCAACTCCGAAGACATTTGTGGTCGATTTCTCGTCACCCAACGTGGCTAAACCAATGCACGTTGGACACATTCGATCGACCGTCATCGGCGACGCTATCTCCAAAATCTTAAAGTTTCTCGGCCATCGTGTGGTTACGGATAACCATTTGGGTGATTGGGGCACCCAATTCGGGATGATCATCTACGGCTACAAGCACTTTCGCGATGATGCGGCTTTTGCACAGGGAGCCGTTGCTGAGCTCGGCCGACTGTATCGAGCGATCCAACAAATCGTCGGCTACCAAGCGGCTTTGGCGAATAGACCCAAGCTGGAATTGACAGTATCCAAATCGGAACAAAAACTAGTTGAAGCCCGAGCGAAAGCGGCCGCGTCTCCGCAAGACAAAAAGCTGGTCAAAGAAATCTCAATTGCAACCAATCAGTCGGAAGACGCCAAAGCAGATCTCGCCAAAGCGATCGAAACGATTGCCGAGGGTGAACGAGATGCCCTCATTGTCTCCCGGTCGCTAGAGCATCCCGACCTAAGCCAGCGTGTTCTTAAAGAAACGTCTAAGCTTCATCTAGGAGACGCAGAGAACCTTAAGCTCTGGGAAGACTTCCTACCCAGCTGCAAAGCGGAGATACATGGCGTCTACCGTCGTTTGAACGTGCAGTTCGATCATGAGTATGGCGAAAGCTACTATCACGACATGCTTCCCATGGTCGTCGAGGATTTGCTGGGACGTTCGATGGCCATTCAAAGCGATGGCGCCATTTGTGTATTCCTGGATGGCTATGAAGCACCGATGATCGTTCGCAAACATGACGGCGCCTTCTTGTACGCAACCACCGACATCGCAACTGCCATGTTTCGCGAAAGGGAATTTGGGCCTGATGTTTCTCTCTACGTCGTCGACCATCGCCAAAGCGAACACTTCCAGAAGCTGTTCGACGTGCTGCGAAAGATAGGACTGCATCATACCCAGCTCAAGCATGTACAATTTGGAACGGTGTTGGGAATGGATGGCAAGCCGTTCAAGACGCGATCGGGGACGGTCGTTGGACTGGAATCTTTACTGGACGAAGCGGTCGGTCGGGCTTGGGAAGTGGTTTGCGACCCCAATCGTTTAAAAGCATCCGGAATCGAGTTCACGGATGCAGAAAAACGAAACATCGCTGAGGTCGTTGGTATCGGCGCGATCAAGTATGCGGACCTGTGTCATAATCGGACGAGCAACTACGTCTTCGATCTCGAGAAAATGGTCAAGCTGGATGGCAATACCGCAGCCTACATTCAGTATTCGTACGCTCGGATCCGAAGTATTTTGCGCAAGGCAGAAGCAGAAGGATTCGCGATGGACCAATGGCAGTCTGCCAAACTGGAATTGCTGGCGCAACCGGAGCTTACTCTCGGTTTGCAACTGCTTCGATTTGAGGACATGCTCCATCAGTCTATGGTCGACTACTTGCCCAACGTCGTGACCGAATATTTGTTCGAAACCGCACGCATGTTCAGTAGTTTCTACGATCAGTGTTCAGTGCTCAAGGCAGATACCGCCGCGAGCAGTTTGTCGCGATTGCGATTGACGGACCTAGTAGGTTCGACCCTTCGCAAAGGATTGGAGTTGTTAGGCATCGGTGTCGTAGAACGCATGTAACTAAGGGAACGCGGCTATCGCCTGCGGCACAGCAAATGGGGAACGATAACGAGACTCCGCCCATGCGGTACTACGGGCCAACCGATTCCTTCGGCTTTGGTCAATTGAGCGAAATCTGGCGAACCCGTGAACTGCTTTACAGTTTCTTTCTGCGGGACCTATTGATTCGCTATCGACAGGTCGTCGTAGGGGTCCTTTGGGTTTTGCTCCAGCCATTGATGGGCATGTTCATTTTTATAGGGCTCTTTTTTGTGCTTGGAACTCAATCTGCACGATCCGGTGTGGCAGATGCACCCGTCGTGCTGACGGGAGTGCTTTGTTGGCAATTGGTCTCTAGCAGTTTCCGAGATGCGACTGGTTCACTCGTGAACTACCGACACGTCGTTACCAAGATATATTTCCCACGCATGCTGCTCCCGCTAGCAAGCCTTATGTGCGCTGTATTCGATTTCGCGATCGCCTCGACGTTGCTCATCCCTGTTTGCGCGATTACTGGAACAACGATCATTTGGTCGACGGCTTTGTTCTCGATTCCGATCGCCATTTGGTTAGTGCTTTTTTGCGCGGGCTGCATCTCTTGGCTTTCAGCGCTCAATGCTCACTATCGCGATGTAGGTTATGCGTTGCCCTTCATTTTGCAATTGGGAATGTTTGT
>Ga0105044_10003327_pt1 | contig 22039 bp, 22 predicted proteins | sample MAT01_FD_78092 | JGI IMG/M metagenome (GOLD analysis project Ga0105044, IMG submission 78092) | Freshwater microbial communities from Lake Fryxell liftoff mats and glacier meltwater in Antarctica - MAT-01 | ecosystem: Environmental > Aquatic > Freshwater > Ice > Liftoff microbial mat | place...
GCCTGCGAACACGATATCCTGCTTGCCCATCTGGATCAGTTCCACGCCATTGCCGATGCAGTGGGCGGATGTGGAGCAGGCCGAGGTGATCGAATAGTTCACCCCCTTGATCTTGAACGGTGTGGCAAGGCAGGCTGAATTGGTGGACGACATGCCCTTGGTCACCATGAACGGCCCCATGCGTTTGGGTGACCCGGTTTCGCGCACGATGTTGTGGGCGCGGTAGAACGATTTGGTCGAAGGCCCGCCCGACCCCATGATCAGGCCGGACCGTTCGTTCGACACGTCCGCAGGGTCAAGCCCGCTGTCCGCAACCGCCTGATCCATCGCGATGAAGTTATAGGCCGCCCCGTCGCCCATGAAGCGCAGGTCGCGCTTGTCGATGTGGTCGGCCAGCACGATCCTGGGCTCGCCATGCACCCGGCAGCGAAAGCCGTGCTCGGCATAGTCGGGGGCAAACACGATGCCGGAGGTTCCGGCGCGCAACGATGCCGCAACCTCGGCCGCGGTGTTGCCGATGGACGAGACGATGCCGATGCCGGTGATGACGACGCGACGCATGCTGGCCTCCTCAAGTGGCTGGTAAATTGTTTACGGCAGCAGGGGGGAGGGGGCAAGCAGGTTGGTTTTTGGGCGGGCCGGTCAAGGTCTGCCGAGCGATGGCGAACGGCCCGTTGAAGCCCGAAGCGGACGTTCGGGGGTCAGGGCTCTGGCGATCGCCGGCAGGCTGCGATCATCGCTTCGAGCGAGACGCCATCTATCATGACCCCGGCCAGACGAGAGTTGTTCAGGGCTGCACCGGAAAGATCCAGATTCTGGAAAACAGCGCCCGACAGGTTGACATCGTTCGTTTGCCAACCTGTCATGTTTCTGTCGTTGAAGCTGGCACCGGAGAAATTGATCTGGTTGAAGGCTGTTCCGGACAGGTTGGCATCATTGAACCGCGAGCCGGAAAGGTCTGCATCGTTCACGTCAACATCCTCGGCAACGCGATGAAGTTTCATCGTGCGGCACTCCGACCCTGTAAACTGGATACGCCTGTTTCAGCAATGCGCGCCCGGTTCCGTCAACGGCCGCTTCGTCCGCACGGCGGCCAACGGATCATCCCCTGAAAGCCCTGCACCCCTTCACGCCTCGCTCAACGCCACTTTCATGTCCTTCACCAGATAGATCACCTCGCCGTCCGCCTCGACCCGGCCATCCGCGACCCCCATTGTCAGGCGGCGGCTTTGCACGGCTTTGGTGAAGTCGACGAAATAGCGCAGCAGTTTGCGGTCCGGCCGCACCATGCCGGTCAGTTTGACCTCGCCCACCCCAAGCGCATAGCCGCGCCCCTGCCAGCCGCGCCAGCCCAGACTGAAGCCGGTCAGTTGCCACAACCCGTCAAGCCCCAGGCAACCCGGCATGATCGGGTTGCCGGGGAAGTGGCAGGCGAAGAACCACAGGTCGGGGGTGATGTCGAATTCGGCTACGACATGGCCCTTGCCATGCACCCCGCCATCGCCTGAAATCTCGGTGATCCGGTCCATCATCAGCATGGGCGGTTCGGGCAATTGCGCGTTGCCGGGGCCGAACAGGTCGCCCCGCGCGCAGGCCAGCAAGGCTGCCTTGTCGAAGCTGGTCGGAAAGTCACCCATGCGGCCGGGGTCTCCTGTCGGTGCGGTATCCTGGCGCGGTGTCCTGGTGCGGCAATATGCCTTGGCGTTGGATTGCCCCTTTAGCACCCGGCAGGAACGGGTGGCAAGGGCAGGAGGCGCAGCGCCGGAAAACCGGACATGGCGATGTCATCGACGGGCGGCTGCACGCAGCGCAAGCCCCCCGAGCACGTCTGCCGGGCCGATCGCCTGATCCGGGCCGGGGCTGGCCGGGCGCAAAGGATGATAAGACTTGACAGAACCCGGCCTGCAGACCAATTCCGGTAATGTCCGGTCTGCGTTCGGCGGGCCGGGGCGAGGTTTCGCGTTGGACAGGGCATGCCGGACGATCAAAACGCGCTGAAATTGGGAACGGCCTGGCTGGCACTTGGCAAGTTGCGCCCGACGCGTCAGCGGCTTGCGCTGGCCGTGCTGCTGGTCGGCGACGGCAAAAACCGGCACGTGACGGCCGAAAGCCTGTACACGCTGGCCGACGGCGCAGGCGAAAAGGTCAGCCTTGCCACGGTCTACAACACCTTGCGGGCGTTTTGCGGGGCCGGGCTGATGAACGAGGTCGTCGTCGACGGCGCCCGCAGCTATTTCGACACGCGGGTGGATGATCATCCGCATTTCTACTGGGAGGAAACCAGCGCGCTGACCGATGCCCCGGCCGACACGCTGGCGATCTCGGGTCTGCCAGAGGCACCCGCTGGCATGCAGGTGGCACGGGTCGACGTGGTGATCCGGCTGCGGCGCCTGTGATACCCGCCCAGGAAACAGGCGGATGCGGTCGGTTTGGCCGCAGGCGTTCGCGAGGCGCGAGGGCCTTGTTGTCATCGGCCCCGAATGCCTGCATCACGAAGGAACCGACGGGGGCTGCGCGGCGTTGGCGGTCCACGCAAGGCCGGGTGGCGGCACCTTGGACCGCACCATGCCAGAAGGGCGGCTAGGGAACACACCATGTTGATCCGGTTCGGCTATGACATCACGGTTGCCTGCCAGCAGGACACGTCGATGATCTGCGTTTTGTCGATCCGCGACGAGCGGCGCTCCGATCTGCGCCGCGAGGAACGGGTTATCCTGACGCCGTCGGTGCACAGCACGCTGTATCGCGACGGATTTGGCAACCAGTGCCGCCGGCTTGTCGCCCCGGCAGGCTCTTTGCGGATCTGGGGCGACGGGATCGTCGCGGACAGCGGTCTGCATGACCAGGTCGAGCGGGACGCCGCAGAGACCCCGATTGCCGGTCTGCCGGATGATACGCTGACGTATCTGCTGGGCAGTCGCTATTGCGAGACCGACCGGCTGAGCCAGATCGCCTGGGACATGTTCGGGCATCTGCCGCATGGCTGGTCGCGGGTGCAGTCGATCTGCGATTATGTGAACGGCCACATCAGGTTCAACTACCAGAATGCCCGCTTCAGCCGCACCGCCTATGAGGCATGGCAGGAACAGACCGGGGTGTGCCGCGACTTTGCCCATCTGGCGATTGCGCTGATCCGCTGCATGAACATTCCGGCCCGGTATGTGAATGGCTATCTTGGCGACATCGGGGTGCCGGTGCGGGACCCGATGGATTTCAGCGCCTGGGTCGAGGTGTTCGTCGGCGGACGCTGGACGACCTTCGATCCGCGCAACAACACGCCACGGATCGGGCGGATCAAGGTGGCCGAGGGTCGCGATGCCGCCGACGTGCCGTTGATCCATTCGTTCGGCCCGCATCTGCTGCAGGAGTTCAAGGTGTGGTGTTACGAGGTTGACAGCGTGCCGGCGTAAACCTGGGCCGCTGTCACCCCTTTTGCACGGCGCGCCGCATCCGGTCCGGTGTGGTCATGGCGTCAGGCGGAGGGTGACATCTGCGCCGGCCGGACGACGGGCGTCAGAACCATTGCCCGGGTTCCATCAGCCCAAGGTCCATCAACTGCTGCGAATGCCAATGGAATTCGGTCGAATTGTGCCACTGGAACGTATGAATATCGAACATCGAGCCGGCATTGGTGCGCAGCGCCTTGGCGGTACGGAACGACACGATGGCCGTCGTGATGTTGTGGTGCCACGGGCAGGCATAGGTGTTGTACTCCTCGTCATTGAACGTGAAATCGGCACGCAGACGCAGGCCCGGCTTGGCGCGGAACAGCGCAATGCGGTCGATCTTGCGGCGCGGCGCGGGGATGTGTTCCTCGAACCGCCAGCGCAGGCCGCCAAAGAAGTCGAGTTGCCGCTCGCGCGGGTGGTTGTGGTGGGCGGGGTCGGGACGGCCAAGCGCATAATAGCCCGAGCGGTCCATCTGCGCGGTGTCCAGCGAGACGGCATTGGGAAAGCGGTTGAGGTCGGCGGCATAAAGATCGACCACGTAGCTGAGCAGCGCCTCCCGGCGTTCTTCGGTATGAAAAGCCAGCATTTCTCGGATGTTGCGGCTTTCGCAGAACGGGTGGAACAGGTATTCGGCGTTATAGCAGTAATACATCCAGACGCCGGGGGCCGCCTCGATCAGGCGGTTGACCGCCGACACCAGTCCGCCCTCGGCGTGGACGTCCTGGCGGATGCGGTGGACCCGTGCTTCGATCTCGGGGGCCACGGCAATCGCATCGTCGGCCAGCAGGATCACCCGAGTGAACCCCGCCGCCATGTGGTGCCGCAAGGTGCTGTCGACCTCGACCCCGTCCTCGGCCATGATCACGGCAAGCGGACCCCTGTCGGAGGCATCGGGGGCGGTCGTCAGGAAAGTGTCGAGGCTGGTGTAGATCATCGCGGCTCCGTGGGGCAGGCCGCCCGGGGGCAGCCAGACGGGTCTGCCCAGAATCGGTGAAGGGCGAGTGCATTGCAAGCCCTGGAACCGACCGTGCAACCGGACCTTGCGCGATTGTTGCAGTAGGGCAGAGATTGGACTAGGACGCGGGTCGGGGAGTGCCGCGATGACGGACCGCAAGAAACTGTTTCTCAAGACCTATGGCTGTCAGATGAACGTCTATGACAGCGAACGGATGGCCGAGGCAATGGCCGCCGATGGTTACGCGCTGACCGGGGCTGTGGAAGAGGCCGATCTGGTGATCCTGAACACCTGTCACATCCGCGAGAAGGCCTCGGAAAAGCTGTATTCCGATCTGGGCCGGTTGCGGCCGCTGAAGGCGGCGAAGCCCGGGATGAAGATCGGTGTGGCGGGCTGCGTGGCGCAGGCCGAAGGTGCCGAGATCCGGCGCCGGATGCCGCTGGTCGATCTGGTGGTGGGCTCGCAGGCCTATCACCGGCTGCCCGCGATGGTGCGCGGCGAGGCTTCGGCGGTCGAAACCGACTTTCCTGTCGAGGACCGGTTCGATCTGTTGCCGGCGCGCAGCGGAGTACGCGGGCCGGTGGCGTTTCTGACCGTGCAGGAAGGATGCGACAAGTTCTGTGCCTTTTGCGTGGTGCCCTACACCCGTGGGGCCGAGGTCAGCCGCCCGGCAGCGCGCATTCTGGACGAAGCACGCGGGCTGGTGGCGCGCGGGGTCCGCGAGATCGCGTTGCTTGGGCAGAACGTGAACGCCTATCACGGGGCCGGTCCGGACGGCGACTGGACGCTCGCCCGGTTGCTGCGCGCCCTGGCCGGCATCGACGGGCTTTTGCGCCTGCGCTACACCACCAGCCATCCCAATGACATGGACGACGACCTTGTGGCGGCGCACGGCGATCTGCCGGCGCTGATGCCTTACCTGCATCTGCCGGTGCAATCGGGGTCCGACCGGATCTTGCGCGCGATGAACCGCAAGCACAGTGTCGAGGCCTATCTGCGGCTGGTGGAGCGGATCCGGGCGGCGCGGCCGGACATCCTGCTCAGTTCGGATTTCATCGTGGGCTTTCCGGGCGAAACCGACCGGGACTTTGCCGACACGCTGGCGCTGATCGGTGCTGTGGGGTTCGGGGCGGCCTACAGCTTCAAGTATTCGGCGCGGCCGGGCACGCCCGCTGCCGAGAAGCCGGGCATCGATTCGGGGGTGGCCGATGACCGCCTGCGACAGGTGCAGGCGCTGATCACGGCGCAGCAGCGCGCTGCTCAGGACGCAATGATCGGGCGAAGCGTCGGGGTTTTGTACGAAAAGGCCGGGCGGATGCCAGGTCAGATGATGGGAAAGTCGGATCATCTGCAGGCGGTTCACGTCACCGACCCCGAAGGACGCACCGGCGAGATGGTTCGGGTACGGATCTTAGCTTCGTCAGCCAACTCTTTGGCGGGCGGGCGGATTTCTGCTTAGCTGACTTTGAGGCGGCCAGTGTCCGGTCAGATTTCAATTCATGACGTTCGGGCAAACTGTTCAGGCTACGGAAACAACGCGCCGTGTAAGCCCCGAGAAAGCCATAGATTTTGCTTTACTTTGGATCACGCTGTCGGCAACTCTTTGTGAAGACTTGGGTGTTTTTGCGAAGATCGAGGGGGGCTGCGGCTGTGGAGTTGATTTCCAAAGCAGTGCGGATGGCGATGGGCGGGGCGGCAGTGGCGCTCGCGCTCGCGACGGTGACAACCGGGGCCAGTGCGCAGGCACGTCCGGAAATTTCAGGCAAGATCGAATGGGGAATCTGGGTCGATGACGACGGCTGCATGCACTGGTGGGCCGACGGCGGGCTGGAAGGCTATATGCTCGACCGCGTGAACCCGCAGACCGGCAAGCCGGTGTGCCTCAAGCGGAACACCTGTCTGGTCGAGAACACCGACACGCTGTTTGCGACCGATAGCCATCATCTGACGGCCCACGGCCGCCGCTTTCTGACGGATTTCTTCCAGAGTTCCGGTGCGTTCGGTTATGCCGTCTATGGCCACACCGACAGTCGCGCCTCGGATGAGTACAACATCCGCCTGTCGCAGCGGCGTGCTGCATCGGTGGCGGATGTCGCACGGTCGGTTGGCGCGATGGTGGAACGCGAGATCGGCTATGGCGAGCGTGAGCCGCGTGCAACCAACGGCACGGCGGCCGGCATGCAGCAGAACCGTCGCGTCGAAGTCGTTTGCTACAGGTGGTGACCGGAATGACCAAGTTTGCAAGTTTCCCCGTGGTGATGGTGGTCGCGGCAACCCTTGCGGGATGTTCGGACGGGCTGACGCCGTATGTTCAAAGCCCAGATACGGTGATCGCGACTGCCTTCGACAGGGGCCGCGATTCGGGCGTATTGCAGGATGGTGGCGCGGCCATCGCCTACGACCCAGACGGCTGTCAGGGCTGGATCATAGATGACGGGGTCGAGGGCTATTCAGGCCGGCGCTTTGACCCGGTCAGTGGCCTGCCGGTCTGCAATAACCAGTATCCGCCGGGCACCGTGGTGAAGAACTACCAGTCGCAAAGCCCGGGCCTGCGCGATTACGTCCCCTCTGCGGGACGCCGGACGTATTGAGCCGCGCGCCGTTCATCCGATGGGGCCGCGGCATCTGCTGCGGCCCTTTTGGTTTTTTCGAACGGCGCACTATTTGTCATCGAACTGGCATGTACCGCCGTCAGACTTTCAAATATGTCGTGCGGAGCCCATATGCAGTAGTTGGGACTTGCCAGACCGCTAGAAGGACCGCAGACTGACCTTGCAATCTGACCAGAAGGAGACCTCCTTGGGCATCAGCGCGCTGACCCCCCCGACCCGTGCCGACGACATCGTGGAAACGCTTGTGGAATTCCCCGACAACCGGCTTTTGATTGATCTGTGCGGCGAGTTCGACCGCAACCTCAGTCAGATCGAGCACCAGATGGGGGTGCATGTGCTGCGGCGGGGGAACCGGCTGGCGGTGATCGGCGACCGGGGCGCGCGCGATGCAGCAGCGGCGGTGTTGCGCAGTCTGTACGCAAGGCTGGAGGGCGGGCGAACGGTGGGGGCAGGCGATATCGACGGGGCGATGCGGATGGGCAAACCGATGCCTGATTCGCTGCGCGCCCCGGGCACGCAGATCGAGATGTTCAACGGCCCGGTCGAATTGCGCACCCGCAAGAAGGCCATCGAAGCGCGCACCGAGGCCCAAAAGACGTATGTGGCCAACCTGTTCGCCAACGAGATGGGCTTTGGCATCGGGCCTGCGGGCACTGGCAAGACCTATCTGGCCGTGGCGGTCGGGGTGACGATGTTCATCTCGGGGGCCGTCGAAAAGATCATCCTGTCGCGCCCGGCGGTCGAGGCAGGCGAGCGGTTGGGCTTTCTGCCCGGCGACATGAAGGAAAAGATCGACCCCTACATGCAGCCGCTGTACGACGCCTTGAACGATTTTCTGCCGCAGAAACAGGTGCAGAAACTGATCGAGGAAAAGCGGATCGAGATCGCCCCGCTGGCCTTCATGCGCGGGCGCACGTTGTCGAACGCATTCATCGTGCTGGACGAGGCGCAAAATTCCACCACCATGCAGATGAAGATGTTTCTGACCCGGCTCGGCGAAGGCAGCCGCATGGTGATCACCGGCGACCGCACCCAGGTCGATCTGCCGCGCGGCACGGCCAGTGGTCTCGCCGATGCCGAACGAATCCTGAAAGGGGTGAAAGGCGTCAGCTTCAATTACTTCACGTCCAAGGACGTGGTCCGTCATCCGCTGGTGGGCCGGATCATCGAAGCCTACGAAGCGCACGAGGCGCAGGGCTGACCGGCGGCTCCGGTAGCGCCGCCCCCGGCTTGCCGCCGGGGGTCCGGCCCGCTATGTCTCGGGTCATGGAACCGCTGTTGGATGTCGTGATCGAGGACGTGCGTTGGGAGGCGGCAGGGCTGGCGCCGCTGGCAGACCGCGCGGCGCGGGCCACGTTGTTTCATGTGGGCCTGCCGCAGGAAGGGTTCACGCTTTGCGTGATGGGTTGCGATGATGCCCGGATGGCCGGGTTGAACAGCGACTTTCGCAACACGGCCGCCCCGACCAACGTTCTGAGTTGGCCCGAGGTCGATCTTGCGCCTCCCGAGGATGGCCAGTTGCCGCATCTGATCCGGCCCGGTCCGCTCGACGCGCCGCAGGGGCTGGGGGACATTGCCCTGGCCTACGACACGTGCGAGCGCGAGGCGGCAGAGGCGGGCAAGCCGTTGGCCGAGCATGCGAGCCACCTTGTGGTGCATGGTCTGTTACATTTGCTGGGCTATGATCATGTCCGCGACGGCGACGCGACCCGGATGGAGGGTGCCGAGGTGCTGATACTTGCCAGTCTCGGGCTTTCCGACCCATATTCGTGACCGCCGCCGGGTTTTCGCGGCAATCTGGAAAAAGGACTTATGGGCAGTAGCAACGACGGGCCCCTGGCAGCGCAGGGCGCGCAGGGGTCGACCGAAGAAGAGCCATCCGAACCCGCCCCGCGCGGGTTGCTGGGTCGCTTGCTGAGCGCGTTTTCGCCTGCCGAGCCGGTGCCCGAAGCCCCGTCGATCGGCGGGGCAGCGACGGCCGAGAATCCCGGCGGGGTCTGGGTCGGGATGGGCAACCTGCGCCGTCTGCGCGTCGATGACGTGGCCATCCCCAAGGTCGAGATCGTGGCGGTGCCGTTGGACATCGGCCTGGACGATCTGGTCGCGGTGTTTCGCGAGCACGGATTCAGCCGGTTACCGGTCTACGATGGCTCGCTCGATCATCCTCGGGGGCTGATTTTGCTGAAGGATCTGGCGTTGCAGCAGGGATTTGGCGCGGCGGGGCCGTTCGATCTGCGCCACCTTCTGCGACCGATGCTGTACGCGCCGCCCAGCATGCCGGTGGGGGTTCTGCTGCAGAAAATGCAGCGCGACCGGGTTCACATGGCGCTGGTGATCGACGAATACGGCGGGGTCGACGGGCTGGTGACCATCGAGGATCTGATCGAGACGGTGATCGGAGAGATCGACGACGAGCACGACGAAGCCGAAGGGGCGATGTGGAAAGAGGAAAAACCGGGGGTATATCTGGTTCAGTCCACCGCCCCCCTGGGCGAGTTTGAAAACGCCATCGGCATGCGTCTGCGCACGGAAGGCGATGACGAAGATATCGATACGATCGGCGGTCTGGTGTTTCTGCGGACCGGCCGGGTGCCGGCCCGGGGCGAGATCGTCGAACACGGCTCGGGCGTCGAGTTCGAGATCGTCGAGGCAGACCCCCGGCGGATCAAGCGGTTGCGGGTGCGGCTGCCGGGCGTCATCGGGGCTGTGGCGTCGGCTGCGGCGTCGGCTGCGGCCTCGGCTGCGGATCTGGCGGCAGCGCCGAAGGCCGTGCCCGACGCAGTCGCAGCCGCGCCCGATCTGACCATGGGCATTGTGCCGGATCGGGCGGACTGACACGATGGCGGGCTGGCCCGGCTGGCGGACGGCCGGGCTGGCGGCGGCCTGCGGCGCTGCGATGGCCACGGGGCAGGCCCCGGTCGGCGCATGGTTCGTGACATTGGCGGCGCTCGCGGCGCTTCTGGGGCTGGTGGCGCGGCAACAAGGTGTGGCAGCAGCGGCCTATGTCGGCTGGTTCGCGGGGGCGGGGTATTTCGCGCTGGCGTTAAACTGGATTGTCGAGCCGTTCTTCGTCGACATTGCCCGCGACGGCTGGATGGCCCCGTTTGCCCCGGTATTGATGGCCTTCGGGCTGGGCGGGTTCTGGGCGGCGGCGGGGGCGCTGGCGGGCGGATCGCGGCGGCCGGTGGCGGCGATGGTGCTGGGGCTGGGGCTGGCGGAACTGGCGCGAGGCTATGTGCTGACCGGGTTTCCCTGGGCGTTGATCGGGCATGTCTGGATTGCGACGCCGGTCGCGCAGGCGGCGGCCCTGATCGGGCCGTCCGGGCTGACATTGCTGACGCTTTGGCTGGCGGCGGGTCTGGCGGGTCTGGTTCCTCCGGGGCTGGCGGAGGCGCGGCAGCGGCAGACCTGGCGCGGCGGGCTGGTGGCCGGGGCCGCCCTGCTGCTGGTGTGGGCGTTCGGTGCCTGGCAGTTGGCGCGGCCCGATCCCGCCTTGCAAGGCGCGACGGTCCGGCTGGTGCAGCCCAACGCGGCGCAGGCTGTGAAATGGGACCCCGATCTTGCACGGCGTTGGTTCGACCGGCTGATGGCGGCGACGTCTGCCGCTCCACCGGTCGATCTGGTGATCTGGCCCGAGACAGCCCTGCCGTATCTGCTCGACCCGGACCTGGCGAGGCGGATTGGCGGGGCGGCGAACGGCGCGACGGTCGCAGTCGGGATGCAGCGCGTCGACGGGCGGCAGGCGTGGAACACGCTGGTGGTGCTCGCCCCGGACGGCAGCCGGCTGGCGAGCTATGACAAGCACCATCTGGTGCCGTTTGGCGAGTATCTGCCGTTCGGCGACCTGCTGTTCGACTGGCTGGGGATCAGCGCCTTTGCCTCCAAGGCCGGGCAGGGCTACACGCCGGGGCCCGGGCCGCGGGTGCTGGACCTCGGCCCCACTCTGGGTCGGGTGCTGCCGCTGATCTGCTATGAGGCGGTCTTTCCGCAGGGGCTGCGCGGGGCAGGGCGGCCGGACTGGCTGTTGCAGGTCACCAATGACGCGTGGTTCGGCCGGTGGACCGGGCCGTTCCAGCATGCAGCCCAGGCCCGTCTGCGGGCGATCGAACAGGGGTTGCCGCTGGTGCGAGTGGCCAATACCGGCGTCACCGTGGTGTATGACGCGCGGGGGCGCGAGGTGGCCGCACTGCCGTTTCAGACCGTGGGAGCACTGGATGTGGCGGTGCCGGGGGCGCTGCCCGCCACGATCTATGCCCGCTGGGGTGAGGGGCCGGTCGGGCTGTTGCTCGCGGGACTCGGATTGTGGCTGATGCGCCACAATCGGCGCAACCCCGCTTGACGCGGACGGCAGCTTGGGTCTAGGGACGCGGATCATTCTGCCACAACGGCTTCCTGGCGTGGCGGGAGTTCATCAGCGGAGCACTTTCAAATGAGCAGATCAAACTACACCTTCACCTCGGAATCGGTGTCCGAGGGGCATCCTGACAAGCTGTGCGACCGGGTGTCGGACGCCGTGCTGGATGCGTTCCTGAGCCAGGAGCCCAACGCGCGGGTGGCCTGCGAGACCTTTGCCACCACCGGCCGGGTGGTTGTCGGCGGCGAGGTCGGGTTGTCGAGCAAGGCCGCGACCGACGCGATGATGGACCGGATCGAGGGCATCGTGCGCGACTGCGTTCGCGACATCGGTTACGAGCAGGACGAGTTTCACTGGAACACCTTGCAGGTGCAGAATTATCTGCACGGCCAGTCCGCCCATATCGCGCAAGGCGTCGACAAGGACGGCGCGGGGGATCAGGGCATCATGTTCGGGTATGCCTGCCGCGAGACGCCGGAACTGATGCCGGCCCCCATTCAATACTCGCACGCGATCCTGCGCCGGCTGTCCGAGGTTCGCAAATCGGGGGTCGAGCCGACGCTGCGGCCCGATGCAAAAAGTCAGCTTTCGTTGCGCTATGAGGATGGCAAGCCGGTCGAGGTGACCTCGATCGTTCTGTCGACGCAGCATCAACATCTGTCGCAGACTTCGGACGACATAAAGTCGATCGTGGAGCCCTATATCCGTGAGGTTCTGCCGTCGGGCTGGATCACCGACAAGACGGTCTGGCACGTCAACCCGACGGGCACCTTCGTGATCGGCGGACCCGACGGCGACGCCGGGCTGACGGGTCGCAAGATCATCGTCGACACTTACGGCGGTGCTGCCCCGCATGGCGGCGGCGCATTCAGCGGCAAGGACGCGACCAAGGTTGACCGGTCCGCCGCCTATGCCGCGCGCTATCTGGCCAAGAACGTGGTGGCTGCGGGCCTGGCGGATCGCTGTACCCTGCAGGTGTCCTATGCCATCGGTGTCGCCGAGCCGTTGTCGATCTATGTCGACACGCATGGCACCGGACAGGTCGAAGCCTCGGCCATCGAACGGGCCGTGGCGGCCTGCATGGACCTGACGCCGCGCGGCATCCGCACCCATCTGGACCTCAACAGGCCGATCTATGCCCGCACCAGCGCCTATGGCCATTTTGGCCGCGCGCCGGAAGCCGATGGCGGGTTCAGTTGGGAGCGCACAGATCTGACCGAAGCGCTGAAGGCCGCCGTCTAGGCATCACGCGACTGCGCTTGCCCCCGAGTGGTCCTGACAGAGGACGGCCCTGCGGGGCCGTCCTCTGGCTTTGCAGCCGGGCGTCCGCCTCGCCTCCGGGGCCCGGGCGAAGGCTTTGCCAAGTGCCTTGGCATGGTCCGCACCGGGGCGCGGCACCAGAGCGGCCGCCCTGTATCCCGGACTTGACCGGAACGGGTCGCCCCGGTAGGCGCAGCGCGGAAAGGGGTTTCCGATGGCCGACCAACCCGCCGCTGCCGAGCGGCGCAACTTTTACGGACGGATCCGTGGCAAGACGTTGCGCGCCAGCCAGAAGGGCTATCTGGCCGAGGATCTGGCGGGCCTCAGTCTGCAAGGCGTGCACCGCGACGCCAATCCGGACCGCGTTCCGGTGGATCTGTCGCGGTTTGGCGGGCGGCCCCTGTGGCTGGAGATCGGGTTTGGTGGCGGCGAGCATCTGGTGTACATGGCCGTGCGCTATCCGGGCATCGGGTTGATCGGCTGCGAGCCGTTCGTGAACGGCATCGCCATGCTGCTGGGCCGGGTGCGGGCAGAAGGGCTGAGCAACCTCGCGATCCATCCGGGGGATGTGCGCGATCTGTTCGAGGTGTTGCCTGCAGGGTCGGTTGCGCGGGCTTTCCTGAATTACCCCGACCCCTGGCCCAAGTCGCGCCATCACCGCCGCCGCTTTGTGACGCCGGGCTATCTGGGCGCGCTGGCGCGGGTGATGGCCCCCGGAGCGGTGTTCCGCATCGCCACCGACATTCCCGATTACATCCGGCAGGCACTTGTCGAGGTGCCGCGCGCCGGGTTCGATCTGCTGGCGAAAAGTGGGGTGCCTTGGGACGACTGGAGCCCGACGCGCTATGAAATCAAGGCCCTGCGCGAGGGGCGGGTGCCGGGATACCTGACGTTTCGGCGGGCGGCGGGCGGGTCGTAGGCGGCGCCGAGGCAGTTTGCCTCGCGCAAGGCGGGCCGCCCACCGGTTGGCAAGGGCTTGCGGCGGAGGACTTCGGGCCGGGCGGAACGGGTAGGGGCGGGTTGCCAGGTCGTACAGGTCAGGCAGGGCGCCGCGTTTATTTCGGGCAATGGCCGGGGTCTGGTGGACGCTGTGGCGGGCTTGCGCTATCAGGCGGGCGGATGATGCCAAGGAGCCTGCCGATGTCTGGCCATGCCGCCGCCCAACCGATGACCGCCGCCAGGTCGGGACCCCTGCGCGGAGTGGCCGAGGTGCCGGGCGACAAGTCGATTTCGCACCGCGCGCTGATCCTTGGCGCGATGGCGGTGGGGGAAACCAGGATTTCGGGCTTGCTGGAGGGTCAGGACGTGCTGGACACCGCCCGGGCGATGCGGGCCTTCGGGGCAGAGGTCGGGCAGCAAGGGCCGGGGGCGTGGTCGGTGCACGGGGTGGGCGTCGGCGGGTTCGGCGAACCTGCCGATGTGATCGACTGCGGCAATTCGGGCACCGGGGTTCGGCTGATCATGGGGTGCATGGCGACACATGCGATGACGGCGACGTTCACCGGCGACGCCAGTTTGCGCAAGCGGCCGATGGGGCGGGTGACCGATCCGCTGGGCTTGTTCGGCGCGCAGGCCTACGGGCGCACCGGCGGGCGGTTGCCAATGACCGTGGTGGGCGCGGCGCATCCGGTGCCGGTGCGCTATGCAACACCGGTCGCGAGCGCGCAGGTCAAGTCGGCGGTGTTGCTGGCAGGACTGAACGCGCCGGGGCAAACCGTGGTGATCGAGCGCGAGGCCACGCGCGACCACAGCGAGCGGATGCTGCGGGGGTTCGGCGCGGCGCTGACAGTTGAAAAAACCGGCGAAGGCACGGTGATCACCCTGACCGGGCAGCCCGAGTTGCGCCCGCAGGTGGTGGCCGTGCCGCGCGATCCGTCGAGTGCGGCGTTTCCGGTCTGTGCGGCGCTGATCGTGCCCGGGTCGGACATCATGGTGCCCGGCGTCAGTCAGAACCTGACGCGGAACGGGGTGTACCTGACGCTGGTCGAGATGGGGGCCGAGATCGAGTTCCAGAACGCGCGCGAGGAGGGCGGCGAGCCGGTGGCCGATCTGCGGGTCATGTTTTCGGGCAACATGAAGGGCATTGAGGTACCACCCGAACGGGCACCCTCGATGATTGACGAGTATCCGGTGCTGTCGGTCGTGGCGGCCTTTGCCACGGGCAAGACCGTCATGCGGGGCGTCAGGGAATTGCGGGTCAAGGAAAGCGACCGGATCGACGCGATGGCGCGGGGGCTGGAGGCTTGCGGGGTGCGCGTCGAAGAGGACGAGGATACGCTGATCGTGCACGGGATGGGGGCGGGTGGCGTGCCGGGCGGGGCCTGCTGTGCGGTGCATCTGGACCACCGGATCGCGATGGCGTTCCTGTGTCTGGGGCTGGCCAGCAGGCTTCCGGTCTCGGTCGATGACGCGGGGCCGATTGCCACCTCCTTCCCGGTGTTCGAGGGGTTGATGGCCGGTCTCGGGGCGGTGTTGCGGCGCGACGAGCGGTAGGGGGTCATCGGGCTGGCAGTGGCGGGACGCGATTTCGGGGCAGGCTAGGGAAAGGACGCACGGTGCGGTTTACAGTGGCGCTGGACGGTCCGGCAGCGGCGGGCAAGGGCACGATTGCCAAGGCGGTGGCGCTGCGATTCGGCTTTGCGCATCTCGACACCGGGTTGCTGTATCGGGCGGTGGGCATGAAGGGCGGCGATCCGGTGGCGGCGGCAGCGGGGTTGACGGCGGCCGATCTTGCGCGCGAAGACCTGCGCAGTCTGGCGGCGGGCCAGGCGGCCAGCCGGGTCGCGGTGCTGCCCGAGGTCCGGGCCGCGCTGACCGCCTTTCAGCGGCGGTTCGCGCGGGCAGCAGGCGGGGCGGTGCTGGACGGCCGTGACATCGGCACCGTGATCTGTCCCGAAGCCGAAGTGAAGATCTACGTCACCGCCAGCCCCGAGGTGCGGGCGCACCGCCGCTGGCTGGAGGTGGGCGGCGACCCGGCACTGGTGCTGGCCGACGTGGTTGACCGGGATGCCCGCGACATGGGCCGGGCGGACGCGCCGCTGCGACCCGCCCGGGAGGCCATGGTGCTGGACACCTCGGTTCTGACTGTGGCCGAGGCGGTTCAGCGCGCCTGCACCGAGGTCGAGCGGGCGATGGCAGACGTGAAGGCCGGGTGATCCGGCGCGGGCCGCCTTGCGTAATCTCTGTGATCATGGAGGCTGAAGATGCGGGCTAGAGCGTGGATTGCAGCGGCGGGAGTTGCGATGATGGCGGCAGGGGCAGCGGGCGGTGCCGGGGCCGGTGCCTTGGCAGAGCGGTTTGACAGCATTGATGGCGGCACGCTGGCGCTCTCGGATTACGCCGGGCGCCCGGTTCTGGTGGTCAATACCGCATCGCTGTGCGGCTTTACGCCACAATTCGACGGGTTGCAGGCGCTGTATGACACCTATCGTGCGCAGGGGCTGGTCGTGCTGGCGGTGCCCTCCGACGACTTCCGGCAGGAACTGGCAAGCGCCGACGCGGTGAAAGAGTTCTGTGCCGCCAACTTTGACCTCGACCTGCCGATGACCGGGATCACCCGGGTCACCGGCCCCGCAGCGCACCCGTTCTTTGCCCGCGTCAAGGCGGAAACCGGGTTCGAGCCTGCGTGGAATTTCAACAAGATCCTGCTCGACGGCGACGGCCGGGTGGTGGCGACCTGGGGTTCAATGGTCGCCCCGCAGTCGGCCCCGATCAGCAGGGCGATCGAGGCGCTGTTGAACTAGCCTTGCGCGCAAGGGATTTTCGCGCTAATGCCGCGTTCGATACGTGGCGGGAACAGCCATGATCAGGGCAAGGCAGGGTCGGATGCGTCCGGCCCTTTGCATTTGTCGATTGACCCGTTCCAAGACCGGCGGAGCCAACCGCCCGGCCAGTGACATACGACCCAAAAGGACCATATCTGCATGTGCGCTAAAAACACGATGGAAGACTTCGAAGCCCTGCTGAAGGAAAGCTTTGAAATTGATACGCCCGAAGAGGGCACGGTTGTCAAAGGCACGGTCATCGCGATCGAAGCCGGGCAGGCCATCATCGACGTCGGCTACAAGATGGAAGGCCGCATCGATCTGAAAGAATTCGCAAATCCCGGCGAGGAAGTGCCCAACCTGAAGGTTGGCGATATCGTCGAGGTCTATCTGGACCGTGTGGAAAACGCGCGCGGCGAAGCCCAGATCAGCCGTGAAAAGGCCCGCCGCGAGGAAGCCTGGGATCGGCTCGAGAAAGCCTATGCCACCGAAACCCGCGTCGAAGGCGCGATCTTTGGCCGGGTCAAGGGCGGGTTCACCGTCGATCTGGGCGGCGCCGTGGCGTTCTTGCCGGGGTCACAGGTTGACGTGCGTCCGGTACGCGACGCCGGCCCGTTGATGGGCATGAAGCAGCCGTTCCAGATCCTGAAGATGGATCGTCGTCGCGGCAACATCGTTGTCTCGCGTCGTGCGATCCTGGAAGAATCACGGGCCGAGCAGCGCGCGGAAGTCATCGGCAACCTGACCGAGGGTCAGGCGATCGACGGCGTGGTCAAGAACATCACCGAATACGGGGCGTTCGTCGATCTGGGCGGAGTGGACGGTCTGTTGCATGTCACCGACATGGCGTGGCGCCGGGTGAACCACCCGTCGGAAATTCTGGCGATTGGCGAGACCGTCAAGGTGCAGGTCATCAAGATCAACAAGGAAACCCACCGGATTTCGTTGGGGATGAAGCAGTTGCAGGCCGATCCGTGGGATGCGGTGGAAAAAGCCTACCCCTATGGCTCGGTCCACAAGGGTCGCGTGACCAACATCACCGATTATGGCGCGTTCGTGGAGTTGGAAGCTGGCGTCGAGGGTCTGGTTCACGTCAGCGAAATGTCGTGGACCAAGAAGAACGTCCATCCCGGCAAGATCGTGTCGACCTCGCAAGAGGTGGAGGTCATGGTGCTGGAGATCGATTCTGCCAAGCGACGCGTGTCCTTGGGTCTGAAACAGACGCAGCGCAATCCGTGGGAAGTGTTTGCGGAAAACCATCCGGTCGGCACGAACATCGAGGGCGAAGTCAAGAACATCACCGAATTCGGTCTGTTTGTCGGGCTCGACAACGACATCGACGGCATGGTGCACCTGTCGGACCTGTCGTGGGATCAGCGCGGCGAGGATGCCATTGCGAACTATCGCAAGGGCGACACCGTCAAGGCAGCGGTCACCGAAGTGGACGTCGAGAAGGAACGGATTTCCTTGTCTGTCAAGGCCTTGGGCGATGACAGCTTTACCGATGCGGTCGATGGCGTGAAGCGGGGCGGGATCATCACTGTCGTGGTCACCGCGATCGAAGAGGGCGGCGTCGAGGTGGATTACAACGGCACCAAGTCGTTCATCCGCCGCAGCGACCTGAGCCGGGAGCGCGCCGACCAGCGCCCCGAACGCTTTGGGATGGGCGACAAGATCGACGTGCGGGTGACCAACATCGACCCCAAGACTCGCAGGCTGGGACTGTCGATCAAGGCGCGCGAGATTGCGGAAGAAAAAGAGGCGGTCGAGCAGTATGGCTCATCCGACTCTGGCGCGAGCCTCGGCGATATCCTGGGTGCCGCCCTGAAGGGTGACCGCAAATAGCGCGCCCGCAAAGAAACGAAGGCCCTCTCCGGGGGGCCTTCTGCGCAGGTTGCCTGTCGGTTCTGCCCGGCCGGCAAAAGGCGATGCCGGAGTCGCCCCAGCATCGTTACGCGTGAGCCCGTCAATTTCGTTTGTGCCGCCGGTTTTCTTGTCTATAGTCGAACGATAACGACATGTTGCGACCGAACGGACCGGGACAGGGCCGGGGCGCAACCGGGGGGAATTGGCGGATGATCCGTTCGGAACTGATCCAGAAGATTGCGGATGAGAATCCGCACCTGACGCAGCGGCATGTCGAGCGGATCGTGAACACGGTCTTCGAAGAGATCATCGAGGCGCTGGCCAAGGGCGACCGGGTCGAGTTGCGCGGCTTTGGGGCCTTCTCGGTCAAGTCGCGCGATGCCCGCGTCGGCCGAAATCCGCGGACCGGCGAGGCCGTGAAGGTCGAGGACAAGAAAGTTCCGTTCTTCAAGACCGGCAAACTCTTGCGTGACCGGCTGAACAGCGGCTAAGCCCGGCTTGCACATCGGCGCGCGGCAACCGATAGTCGGGTTGTCTTGTGCTGGGGTGTCTTGATGATCCGTTACGCGCGCTATGTATTTCTGGTCCTGCTGGGGCTTTCGCTGCTGACAGTGGCGATTGCCAATCGTGCCCCGGTGACGCTGCGGGCGATGCCCGATGACCTGTCGGCGCTGGTGGGTGTCGGCGGCCAGATCGACGTGCCGTTGTTTCTGGTGATCTTCGGCGGCATCGTCAGCGGACTTCTGATCGGTTTTTGCTGGGAGTGGTTGCGCGAATACAAGCATCGTTCGGCGGTCTCCAGCAAGTCGCGGCAGGTCAGCAAGCTGGAGCGCGAACTGGCGGTGCTGCGCGACACCAGGGGCGCGCCTGCAGACGATGTCCTGGCGATCCTGGAACGCCCGAAGGTCGGTTGATGGGCGATGTGCGCGTCAAGATCTGCGGGCTGCGGACGCTGGCCGATATGGCAGCCGTTGTCGCTGCCGGAGCAAGTTATGCCGGTCTGGTGTTCTTTCCCCGAAGCCCGCGTCACCTGACCTTGCCTGCAGCGCGCGAGCTGGCGTTGGCCGCCCCGCCGGGGCTCGCCAAAGTGGCGCTTGTTGTTGACGCCAGTGACGACAGGCTCGACGAACTCGTCGAGGCGATGCCTCTGGACATGTTGCAACTGCATGGGCACGAGTCCCCCGACCGCGTGGCAGACCTGCGCGCCCGCTATGGCCTGCCGGTCATGAAGGCGATAGGGGTTGCCGACGAAGCTGATCTGCCGCGGTTGATGGACTACTCGCTTGCTGCCGATCAACTGATGATCGACGCCAAACCTGCCGCCGGGGCCGGGTTGCCCGGCGGCAACGGCGTGTCTTTCGATTGGCGGCTCTTGGCCGGACGGCACTGGCTGCGGCCCTGGATGCTGGCGGGGGGGCTTACGCCAGAGAATGTAGCCGAAGCGGTGCGGGCTACCGGGGCCCGGCAGGTTGACGTCTCTTCAGGCGTCGAAGCGATGCCCGGCGTGAAAGATCCTGCACGGATCGCGGCCTTCATCGCGGCGGCAGGTTAGAGGGCCAATATCTTTCGTACGAAAGATATTGGCTAGCAGTGCGCTGCGGCAGAGAAAATCCTTCGTCCGAAGGATTTTCGGGGTCAGGAGTGACGGCGGGCGCTGCGAGCAGATGGGTTCGGCTTTACCGCACGGCGCAGGCGCGCTAATTCGAAGCGGGACGGGACAGCGAGGGACCACGATGGCCGAGGATGGAATCAACAGCTTCAGGACCGGGCCGGACGAGGCCGGACGCTTCGGCATGTTCGGCGGGCGGTTTGTCAGCGAAACGCTGATGCCTTTGATCCTCGATCTGGAGGCACGCTATGAGTTCGCCAAGACCGACCCTGCGTTCTGGGCTGAAATGGACGGGCTTTGGAAGCATTATGTCGGCCGGCCCTCGCCGCTCTACTTCGCGGAACGTCTGACCGGGCATCTTGGAGGGGCCAGGATCTACCTCAAGCGCGACGAGTTGAACCATACCGGCGCGCACAAGATCAACAACGTGCTGGGACAGATCATTCTTGCGCGCCGGATGGGCAAGACCCGGATCATCGCAGAAACCGGCGCGGGGCAGCACGGTGTGGCGACGGCCACGGTTTGCGCCAAGTTTGGGCTGCAGTGCGTGGTTTACATGGGGGCGCATGACGTCGAACGGCAGGCCCCCAACGTGTTCCGCATGAAGCTGTTGGGGGCCCAGGTCATCCCGGTGACCTCTGGGCGCGGTACGCTCAAGGACGCGATGAACGACGCCTTGCGCGACTGGGTGACCAATGTGCGCGACACCTTCTATTGCATCGGCACCGTGGCCGGGCCGCACCCCTATCCGGCAATGGTGCGGGATTTTCAAAGCATCATCGGCAAGGAAGTCCGGTGGCAACTGTCCGAACAGGAAGGTGAGGGGCGGTTGCCCGATACCCTCATCGCGGCGATTGGCGGCGGTTCGAACGCCATGGGACTGTTCCATCCCTTCCTCGATGACCCGTCCGTCGCCCTCATCGGCGTCGAGGCGGGCGGCAAGGGCGTCGATGCCCGAATGCAGCATTGCGCCAGTCTGACTGGCGGGCGCCCGGGCGTGCTTCACGGCAACCGGACTTATCTGCTGCAGGATCCCGACGGGCAGATCCTGGAAGGCTTCAGCATCAGCGCGGGCCTCGACTATCCCGGAATCGGGCCGGAGCATGCCTGGCTGCATGACGTCGGCCGCGTCAAATACGTCAGCATCACCGATGCCGAGGCGCTGGAGGCCTTCCAGTTGTCGTGCAAGATGGAGGGAATAATCCCGGCGCTGGAGCCCAGTCACGCCTTGGCCCATGTGATGAAGATTGCCCCCGGCCTGCCGGCCGACCACATCATCGTGATGAACATGTGCGGGCGGGGCGACAAGGATATTTTCACGGTGGCCAAGCATCTGGGTCAGGACATGAAGGTCTGACGCCTTCTGCGGTGTCGATGATGCGGTTTGCTATCTGAACCCGCGTCTGCGGTGGGGCTCTCTGTGGCGGTGCCTGCCTTGCCGACGGGTTGCGCGCATAAACTCAGGTTTATGGCTGCAAACCTGAGCGATAGCCGGGCGTTCCTAAACCCTGGACCCATGGTCTGGTTGAATTGATGGGCAGAAGTTGCTCCCACGCCGCCAAATTGGTGGTGCCGCGAACCGGTCGTCGAGAATGGCGTTCGGTCTGCTCCATCGGCCCTTTGGCCTCGCAACAGGACTGGAACAACACATGAAGCTTCTTTCAACCACCGCATTGATCGCGGCGCTTTCGGCCGGTACGGCGATTGCCGCCATTGATACCAACGCGCTTGTCGCCGACTATCGGGCGCAGGGCTATACCAGTATCGAGGTCAGGACCGGCCCGACGCAGACCAGGGTCGAGGCGATCCGGGGCACGGAAAAGGTGGAAGTCATCTATGACAGGGAAACCGGCGGCGTTCTGAAAAGCGAGACCGGCGTTGTCGAAGCGGGCGACGACAGTCGCCCCGGTGTCAGCATCCGCGATCGCGAGAGGGATTTTGTGGGCGGCGGACGCCTTGGCGATCACGCAGAGGACAACTCGGTTGATGAGTCCGACGATGCCCCGGACGACTCCCACGACCTGGCCGACGATTCTGACGATTCCAGTGATGACTCCGATGAAGCGAATGACGGTTCCAGCGACGACTCGGGCGACGACTCGGGCGACGACTCGGGCGACGACTCGGGCGACGACTCGGGCGACTCGGGTGATGAATCCGATGACGGAGC
>Ga0105044_10003329_pt1 | contig 22036 bp, 16 predicted proteins | sample MAT01_FD_78092 | JGI IMG/M metagenome (GOLD analysis project Ga0105044, IMG submission 78092) | Freshwater microbial communities from Lake Fryxell liftoff mats and glacier meltwater in Antarctica - MAT-01 | ecosystem: Environmental > Aquatic > Freshwater > Ice > Liftoff microbial mat | place...
CTTAAAAAGGTACTTAAAAAGGTGAAAGGATGAAAGACGAGAACAACAATGCAGCCTCGGTGAAAGCATTGAGATCGCCAGATTGGATCACCAGATCGCCACCCGCCGCCCCTGATGATGGCGGTTTGTTTACCCAGCCCCGCACATGACCGCAACTTAGAAACCCAAATTAGGAATCAGAACCATGGGATATTGGCCGCCCCCCGACTGCTCAAACGCCGCTTTTATTGCTCCCAATGCCACCGTGATGGGGCAAGTGACTATCCAGACTGGGGCTAGCATTTGGTATGGAGCCGTCGTTCGGGGGGATGTAGAGGCGATTCATATCGGCGCGTATAGCAATGTCCAAGATGGAGCGGTGTTGCATGGGGATATTGGGCAACCCACAGTGCTCGAAGATTATGTGACGGTGGGGCATCGAGCCGTAATTCATAGCGCCCACATTGAACAAGGCTGCTTAATCGGGATCGGGGCGATCGTGTTGGATGGTGTGCGCGTAGGTGCGGGGAGCATCGTTGGGGCGGGGTCAGTTGTCACGAAAGATGTGCCTGCGCGATCGCTCGTCGTTGGCGTTCCGGCCAAAGTGCAGCGTACCCTATCTGACGCCGAAGCCCAAGACCTGCTAGAACACGCCCGCCACTATGCCCAACTGGCTCAAGTCCATGCTGGCACAGGCACAGATTTAGGCTTTACTGGGTCGCCCAAAAACCCTCGATAGAGCGTGATAGAGCTAGTCTTGGCACAACACTCAAACCGCAGACCCGATGGATCTGAAAATCTTTTCAGAAAATCTCCGTAGCTTGCTAGAAGGTTGCTGTTGAGCCAGACTGGGTTCCTTGAAAAAATTAGACCAGCCACAAAGTCTCAAAGCCTCAAGTCTATAGATTTCTCCAACGCCGTTGTCAACTGGGGCGGTTAATTGCAGAATAAAAATGAGGACGCTTAAAAAAAACTTAAGGAGAGGATTCATTTTATGGACTGGCGACTTCTGATCGTTCTGGCACCGTTGCTGCTTGCCGGTAGCTGGGCACTTTACAATATTGGCCGTGCTGCCCTAGAACAAGCAAAAACGTTTATTAGCAAGTCTTAGACTGGGTTTAGCTTCCTAACGTTCAGCTTCACAACATCGCCAGAGCCTCTCACGGATCAGAGACTCTGGCCTCTTTTTGGATTGCAGATGCGGATGGGTCGGCTTTGGGGGCGATCGCCTCTCACAAAGCAAGACAGTAAAACAAGACAGGAAGGATGGGCGATCGCATCATTCGCTACAATTCTTTGTAGCCCATTGGAGAGCAACCTGGGAGAATGAGCATTAAGATATCGTCCTATGTGCGCTGTTCGCTCTAATACGACTCCATTGCTTATGGTTTACATTTAGTTTCGTGAAGCAATGGAGGCAACATTTCTCATAAAATAGACTGTAGAACATTATCGTTCACTGACAAGTTCACCGACAAGTTCACCGACAAGTTCGCTGATAAGTTCGCTGATAAGAGTGGTTACTCATAACGCCAATTACCCATGATGCCCACCGCCGCGACAGAATTGCAGCGGTCTTGAGCTAAAGCGCCATCCCGCTAAAAGTTTGCAGGTTTCTGTAGTCTGGTTCATCAGATTGCTGACATGTTTGGTTGCCTTCGCGACGATCTGCTTTCGAACCTGTCTGCTTTCGATCCTCATCTGTCCATAACAGTCAAGAACAGTCAAACTGTCTGCGATGGTCACAACTTGTCTAAGACGGATAGCAGAATCCATTCACTAACGAGCCCAAACGACCTGAGTTGGGTTAGGCAAAGTCTCTTGCTCCCGACCACTTAGTTGTCTTCATAAACGTCTGTATTACAACCCCCACCAGAAGGAAAAACCTATGCCATTTAGCATTGATTCGGCTCGTAATATCTTTCCTAGTACTCTGACTGCGGATGCCGTTCCGGCTACGATCGCCCGCTTCACCCAACTCAGTGCCGAAGACCAGTTGGCTCTCATTTGGTTTGCGTATTTAGAAATGGGCAGTACCATCACGATTGCCGCGCCGGGTGCCGCTAGTATGCAATTTGCAGAACCCACCCTCGATCAAATTCGGAAAATGTCGTTCCAAGAGCAAACCCAAGCCATGTGCGATTTGGCTAATCGTGCAGATACCCCAGTGGGGCGCACCTATGCAGCATGGACGCCCAACATCAAATTAGGGTTCTGGTATCGCCTGGGCGAATGGATGGAAGCGGGCAGTGTGGCTCCTATTCCGGAAGGGTATCGGCTGTCTGCGAATGCCTCAGCAGTGTTGCAATCCATCCGCGAACTAGAATCAGGCCAACAAATCACAGTGCTACGCAATGCGGTGGTTGATATGGGGTTTGACTCCAAAAAAATCGAGGATGCCGCCCGTGTGATTGAGCCCATTGTGCCACCTCAGGATATGGGTCAGCGCACCCAGGTCACCATTGAAGGTGTAGACAACCCCACGGTCTTGGCTTATATCGATAACCTGAACGCTAATGATTTTGATGCTTTAATTCAACTATTTACTCCTGATGGTGCGTTGCAGCCTCCCTTCCAACGCCCCATTATTGGCGCAGACAACATCATGCGCTTCTTCCGCGAAGACTGCCAGAACCTCACCCTCATCCCTGAGCGTGGCGTTTCTGAGCCTGCGGATGATGGCTTTACCCAAATCAAAGTGACTGGGAAGGTGCAAACTCCCTGGTTTGGAGCCGGAGTTGGGATGAATATTGCCTGGCGTTTTTTGTTGAACGCAGAAGGCAAGATTTTCTTTGTTGCCATTGACCTGTTGGCGTCGCCCAAAGAATTGCTGAACTTAATTCGATAAGTTAGCCGTTCATACAAATTGAGCCGTTCATACAAAGCATGGGAGGGAGAGGGCGATCGCCCTCTCCCTCCCATGTCTGATCGAGTGGGTAGTTGTCGTATCTGTCGAATGCCCTCAACTCAAAGCTGAGAGGGCTGTTCTAGGCGGTGCGAGGTTCCGCCCAAAAGGGCATGGTTAAAAAAATGAATATGAAGATTTGAATATAAAGACCCTTGAAATACATGAGATTTATGAGAGGGCGCAAAAAATTGTAACGTTTTCTGTAATATAGAGATATATCAAACAAAACCATTAATAACGTCGATTCTTCATGATGCAGGTTAGCGAGACTCAGTGGTCCACACAAGAACATGAAATAGCCAAAGCTGCTTTTGATAAAGCGTATGCCCGTGAAGTGGACACCCTAGTGCGTACGGTGAATCAACAGGCCAGTGAGATCAATAACATTGCAGATCTTTGGCGGTTGCACGATTTTTTGAGCGCTCGTCGCCACACTTTGGACGGCAAATATGATGCCCGCGAGTCGGCTCTCATTTTTGTCTTTTCTGAATTAGTGAAAGAAGGTTGGCTTAATCTGGCAGAGTTAGAAGGCTTAGCGCCTGCCAAGCTATCTAAAATTGCAGCGCTCACGCGGATAATGTGATCTGATTGAATCTACGCTGAAATTATCTGCTCTGGAATCTATCTGAACGCATGAAAGGAGAGGGGCGATCGCCCCTCTCCTTAATGTTGTTGGCTTAATGTTGCTGCTTTAATGTTGTTGCTTTAATGTTGTTGCTTTCTAGACTGTGGATTAAACAGCGAAACGAGCAACGGCTAAGAACCCGGCGATCGCCGCTGCCCCTAACGAAAATAGGGCAGAGCTAAACACCCACCACGCTGCACCTGCCGCAACTTTGCGCGTTTCACGCACCTGGCGTTGGGTTTCATCCTTCACCGCTTGCAGGCGGCGTTGGGTTTCCTTTTGCACCCGTTCAACCCGATAGAGCACGCTGTCGCGCACCGATTCGACTTGGTCAATGATGCGGTTTGCATCGGTCTCAGAGATATCGTCACGGGAACTCATGACAGCCACGAGGGTTTGGCGGTCAAACTGGGTGAGGCGATCGCGCAGAGCGTCTAAGCCCATTTGAGGATCATCAAACAGCTTACTAAAGTCTTGCTTGATGCCGTCATAGTTGAGTTCAGAGCGCTCTAACCCATTGAGGTAGTTGCGAATGCTATCAAAGCCCCGATCGAGGGTCGATTGCACCGCCCGCTGCACCTTCTGGAGTTGCTCAATCACAGACCGGAAGTTAGATTCCACCTGATCAGCAATGCGGTTGGCTTCTTCCTCTGTCATGTCATCGCGTTGAGCCAGCAGTGCCACAAAGGTCGAGCGATCAAACTGGGAAGCGCGATCGCCCAAACTACTCAAGCCTGCCCGTGGATCTTGCAACAAGAGTTGGAGGTCGCGCTTAATGCCCTCAGGGTTGAGTTCTTCCTTCTGGGTATTTTGCAGATAGCTCTCTAGGTTGGCCTCAAACTTCACCGCCTGCTTTTGTACGCGGGTTGCTAACCGGCGGGGCGCTTGGATCAAGCTGCGAATGGCCGCTTGAATCTCATCGATCGCCTGATTGACCTGCTCCTCGGTCAGATCATCCCGTTGGCTGAGGAGCTTGACTAGGGTGGCACGGTCAACCTGAGACAGGCGATCGCGTAAGGCTGACGCGCCTTCCTTCGGATGATGCATCAGGGTCGATAGATCGCGTTGAATGCCTTCGGGGTTGAGTTCATCTAACTGGGTGTTGCGAAGATACTCGGCGAGGGCTTGGGTGGTCTGGTCATACTGTTCTTTTGCCTTGCCAGCCAACCGCTGGGGAGCGTTCAACACGCTATCGCGCACCGCCTCTACTTGGTCAAGCACCTGATTAACTTGCTCTTCGCTGAGGTCTTGGCGTTGGCTCAAGAGTTGCACCAAGGTTTCGCGGTCAACGTGAGAGAGCCGCGCACGCAGGGCACTCACCCCTGCATTAGGATCCTCAAACAACACTTTTAGATCGCGCTGAATCCCTTCAGGGTTCAGTTCGTCTTGGTGGGTGTCGCGCAGATAATTGGCTATCTTTTGCCGCAGTTCTTGCGCTTGCGTTTGCAGTTGCGCTTGCAAAGATTGAGCCTCAAAGAGAACGCGATCGCGGGTACCTTCCAGCTCATTGACAGCTTGGTCGATCTCGTCGGCACTCATATCTTGACGTTGCTGCAACAGTTGCACTAGGGTGCCCCGGTCAACCTGGCGCAGGCGCTCGGCCAAGGGATCATACTCCGCATCGGGGTCTGCTAAGACGAGCTGAAAGTCTCGCTGAATAGAAGTAGGGTTTAGGTCAGATTTGCCGCTGGCACGCAAATATTCCTCTACCCGCTTATGTAGCTCTTGCGATTTCTCATGCACTTCTGCCAATTGAACCGTGTGCAACACCTCGGCACGAATCGCCTCTAGCTGGTCGGCTATCTGCTGAATGCGCTCGGGTGCGAGGTTATCGCGCAGACCGAGCACCCGTACAAAGTAGGCGCGGTTAATCGACTCTACCTCTTGGCGCATCAGGGTTGGGTCTGCGGCTACATCGTAAATGACCTCCCGAAATTCTTGCTGGATGGTGGCTGGGGTGAGTTGCCACGGGGGCGAAAACAGCAGGTAGTTTTCGAGGTCAGCCTGAATCACACTAAAGGGTTTGACCGACTGATCCGATCGCCCCACCAATGAACCATTCGTCTGCCCGTTGGCGAGACCATTGGAGCCGCCATTTTTTTGACCGTTTGGTTGCAATAAGCTGCTCCCAAGGGTGCGCAGTTGCCCCCCAATTTTCTCCACATCACCATCAGAAATATCCACGTTTTGGAGCACTCGGCTGAGCAACGCGGTGGTTCCCAACTGGAGCACTCGACTGGTCAAGGTCTCATCTGAGGGCGGCTGCTGGGTTGTTTTTTTAACCAACCGACTGAGCTGATCGCCGAGCTTGCCCGATTGTAGATCCTGAGGTGCTGCTGTCTTTAACTGATTGAGCAACTCTTGGGGATCGGCTTGCCCATCTGAGCGCACAACCTTCTTCCACGCGGCTTCTAGCTGATCGGTAATGCGATTAACATCGCGCTTCGAGAGGTCAGTCCGGCTACTCACCAGCGCGGCTAAGGTGTCACGGTTAATATTTTTGAGCACATCACTATCGGCGATCGCCCCTAAATTGGCATCCCGCAACAGCGTTTCAAACTGGCTGCCTAATTGATCCAGTGGCAAATGGGGCCACTGCACTTTATCTAAAGAGCTTTGTAAGGTTGTGCGAATGGTCTCAGGATCAAACCCAGCCGTTAACTCCCGGCGTACAGCGGCTGTAATTTCTTCGGCGGTGGAAACGGCCTCTTTCTTAACAAGGTTTGCGCCTAACATCGTTGCACCTGTCCCCAGTAAGCCTTGGATGCCACTGGTAGCAGTGCTGATGATCGACCCAAGCAAAGAGCCTAGGGCAGTCGAACCCAACCACGTTAACAATGTAAAAAAGACAGACCAGATAATCACCCCAGTAATGGCACCTAGCCCAGGGGTGCTGACTAAACTCAGCTTGACCGCTAAAAAGGTGGCAATAAATAGCGCAATGCTCACACTAATCAGCAACCCTAACCCCACCTTTGTTTCAATGCCCCGTACCGCATCGCCAAGGCTGCTGTCGTCGTCGCTGTCGTCAGACCCTTGAGAGGCGCTATCAGGAGACGCAATAACGGCGATCGCCAAATTGGTAAACAGCAATTGGAAGGCAAAGGCCATCACAACGCCTGCAACCAACGCCAACAAAAATTGCCCACCCGCAAAGAAAGGCGCAACGTCTCCAGGGGGGATCTGGCTAATAACGAGCCTCGGAAAAGACGTAGCCGCCCAACTCGTAGACGTGCCAAAACTAAATGCACTGGCTATCACAATCATGACTGATAAACCCATCGTAAGAAAAAATTTGCGTATGTATCGACGTGAAATCACCGTTCAAACTCCAAAAAATAATGCCCATGACCTAAATGAACTGGAAGAAAAATCCATACAGAAGCAATCCATAATCAGGCCTTTCGATAATTGGCATCTAGCCAACAGCGAGGTAGATCTTCACCCGACGGAAAGATTAAATCTTTTTTCTGATTGGGTTCAGGGTCTTGCTCTTCTTCACCCGCCTGCACGCGAATCACAATCTCTTCATCGGCAGGATTAATCAGCGACTGAACATCCATAACCTTGACTAAATTTCCAGTTGTTTTGTCTTGTAGCAACATAGAAAGTCCTCCTTCTAAATTTTCACTATGGCTATCTAGATCTCAGTGGATCTAGATAGCCATTTCATTTACTTGATCGCTTCATTCATAGAATGATCGCGGGATTCATTGACTATCTTTTGATCCAAGTTTTTAACCGAGGGGCCTTGTAAAACCTCACCATCGTAGCTAAAACGAGACCCATGACAGGGACAATCCCAACTCTTTTCAGCATTGTTCCAATTCACAATGCACGCGAGGTGAGGACAGACCGCAGAAACTGCATGAACAGTTCCTTCCTGATCGCGATAGGCCGCAATCTTTTCATCGTTGAGGGTCAATAATTTGCCTTCGCCCTTGGGTAGTTCAGCAAGGGAAGAAGATTGTAGACCTTTGAAGCGATCGCCCACCCAGCGAGTGGCTACATCCAATCCATTCTTGATCAGTTCTGGTTTCAAGAAGGGGGTTGCGCGGGTGGCATCATACAACTCTGCATAGGGATTTTCGTTCCCTTGAACCAAGTCTGAGAGGAGCATCCCAGCCATCACTCCCTTCGACATTCCCCAGAGACTAAATCCCGTTGCAACATAAATATGTTGATTAAAGGGCGTGAGTTTTCCAATGAACGGCAGATGATCAAATGACACCATATCTTGGGTTGACCAACGATATTCAAAAGTGTCTAATTTGAAGCGATCGCGCACATAAGCCTCTAATTTTTGGTAGCACTCTTGAGTGTTGGTTTTAGTACCTACTTTATGGCCTCCGCCCCCGACGAGTAATAGCAACCCGCCATCATAGGGAGTTGTTCGAATGGAATGGTAGTGATCACCAATCCCGATGTGCATCCCTTCAGGGGCTATGGATGGATCAATCCGTGCTCCAACAATATAAGAGCGTTTAGGATAGGTTTTGGCAAAGAATAGGCCTTGATCTAAAATCGGCAGATTGGTAGCAACAATCACATCTTGGGCATGGACAACCCCGCGATCGGTCACAATCTCACAAGGGCTACCTTCTTCGATAGTTTGAACGCGCGTATGCTCAAATAAATAGCTGTTGTTGCCCGGAATCTGCTGCGCTAGATGTAACAGGTACTTACGAATATGAAATTGCGCCTGATTGTCGAGCCTAATTCCTCCTGCGATCGCAAAAGGCAGTGATGTCTCTTTGACAAAGGTGGCGGGCAAGCCTAGTTTCAAGGCTGCCTCTACCTCTTTTTGAATCAGGTCTAACTCATCCTCTAATTCGGTATAGGTGAAGGCGCTTTGGCGACTGAAATCACAATCAATTTGTTCGGTGGCCACGGATGATGCGATGTGGGCGATCGCCGCTTCATTCGATTCAGCATAGAGCCGCGCTTTCTCTTCTCCAATCTGTTGAATCAAGTCAGCATAAATCAACTGATGGAGCGAGGTAACTTTAGCGGTTGTGTGTCCGCTGACCCCGGCTGCGACGTGTTTAGACTCAATTAAGGCGACCGTTTTACCTGCTCGTTTGAGCAGGCTAGCCGCTGTAAGTCCGACAATACCCGCTCCAACAATGGCAACATCTACAGATACCGCAAGGCTACTTTCTAGCGAAGGGTAGGTTGTCTGGGGTGTGGAATCAATCCAATAGGAGCGTGTTTTTTCTAGTGCCTGGGTCATGGAATTTATTACTCAACTTTATAACTAATGGATGTTTCATTCTGAGCTTATTTGGGTAACCTCAGAATATGAACGAACGGTAGATGTATTTAGAATTTCAGATAGAAATTTTTATCAACCGTTTCTGGTTAGTGGATTATGATTTTCTTCAGCATCCTCCTCTTCGGCATACGCTTCTTTGGCATATTCAACGATAAGAAACTGAATCTTACTGGAGCCTTAGTAAGATTATTTCTTCTTCAAATTATGATTTCGAAGAGCAACTGCAAAGAAATAAATCTGAAGAAATAGATCTCTAGTTTCGTGGAGAAGCTAGAGATCCAATCACACCTGGTTTACTGACAATCTCTCACAAGATATTGACTGATCTCTGCAAAATCATTTCTGAAGGAAACGATCTGCAAAAATGAGGTTTAAGGTTTCTGAGGGGGCGATCGCCCCCTCAGAACAACCCATTAGTCAATTACTTTCTTAGCTTCATCTTTTACATCTTCAGTCGCATGGCGAACTTTCGCTTCTGCTTGCTTGGCTTTACCCTTCGCTTGGGCTTCATGGTTATCGGTCAGCTTGCCTGCCGCGTCTTGAGCTTTACCCTCAAGGTCTTTAGCAGTAGCCTTGGTTCTGTCTTCTAAACTCATGATTTTGCAATCCTTTTTGAATGTGAGCGCCTTTGAACATAGGGCGCTATTGGTCTGAGCTGAGTGATTAACTTCGCTCTTATTAACCACTTTAAAAGGGAGATGTTTGATTTCTTGGATGAATTGATTGAGTAAAATACAAAATACGCACAAAAATAGATTAATTCTGAGATTTTTTCTGAAAAATAGCCAGAGAGATCGGATGCTTACTCCACTACTAGCCAGAGCCTAGTCCCTAGCTAGTTAGAGATGAATTTAGAGATAAAGCCACACATCCGGCTAACAGTATCTCTGTTTGAATAAGAGGTATAGAACGACACATCTCTCTGTAGGTATAGAGCGCCATTAAAAAACTCAGCTATCTTGTTTGAAATAGCTGAGTCTAGAAAAATGGGCTTCTGCCTAACCGCCTAAAATGGAGTTAGGCAGAGACTATTTAAACAAGCACGTTTAATCACAAGGCTTCAAGGGAGATTATGAAGCAGGGTTAACGGCTACATTAACATTGACGACCTGGATGCCTTTGACTTCCATCGCTAGAGGCTCAATCATGTCGAGTTGCTCTTGGGTAGGGACGGAACCCGTGATCGTTACAACCCCTGCATCCGATGCAACCGTCAGTTGACTTTCGGGTAGATTGGTCTCCAGTTTGCTCCGAACTTCATTTTCTAGATCGCCATCCGCTCGTTGCATATCGCCGACAACAGTATCGCCACGTTGCTCACGGGCACGAGCATCAGACTCCAGTTGATTCTGACGCACATCATTCGTCGTATCATCTTGATTGGCTTGCTCAGTTTGAGCATCAGGAAGTTGCTCTGTTGAATCCATAGCATCAGGGTTATTTTGGCCAGTTTGCCCCCCATCACTACAGGCCGCCGCGCCAAATACTAAGAGACCACTGATCGCAAACAGTAGTGCTTTATTCATTGTCTAAATCCTTGATAGATAGGGTTGATTTTTTGGGTTATTGTTCGGTCATTCAGCCTTTTGTAATAGGCTTAGAAAGCGTTGCTGATTTCTGGGATGAATCTATTTTCGAAAGCTTAGCGTTACTAGGGTTCTATCAATCTGTTCATCCCTCATTTCAGCAACGCCGGCTTAGACCTAATGAAAAGTGATTGGATGCGAAGGAATTAGAATCGTCGTGTTGTTGGATGGACTGAGCTTGGGGTCTCCAACCGCGTCGAGGGAAGGGGATCTACCCGACCAGCGGTTCCTTGATTTGGGAGGGGGTAGACTTCCCATTCATGGATCCCTTGGCGCTTTAGGATGGTTTCCGCTTGGGAAATTTCAACATCTGTGCCATCCACCATGACCAGGTACTTGCCTTGCGACACTTCATCGCTATAAAACCGTGCCCGATCTTCAGGAATCCCTAGCCCGACCAAGGCTCCTATCAGCCCTCCAGCCGCAGCCCCGATCGCGCCCCCAGCCACAGTTGTAGCAACGGCTGTGGCTACGGCTCCGGCGAGCATGATTGGCCCAACACCAGGAATGGCTAGTGTTCCGAGACCCACTAGTAATCCGGTGAGGCCCCCTAAGGCTCCACCCGCGACAGCACCCGTTTTGGCTCCATCATCAGCGTGGTTGTCGTCTTCGATATTTTGCATCGCGCCATGACTGCCTTGTGTGGAACGGTCTAATCGGTCTGAATCTTGCCCCATAACAGATACCTGTTCCATGGCATACCCGTTATCACGCAGTTCTCTCAGTGACTGTTCGACGGCTGGGTAGTCGTTAAAGATGCCAACCGCTCGTTTGTTCATTAAAGAATTCATGGTTCATTCCTCTTAATCTAAACTTTCTGAAGTCAAACTTTCTGAAGTCAACCTTTCTGATCTGAAGTCAAGAGTCTCGATGCTTATATCAAGCGATCAACTCCGCTTCTATTACTACTGTGGGAGGTAGTTGTTCGATTTCTTGGATGAATTGCTTAATGATGAGTGAATTGCTTAAATACGATACAAAACGCAAATAATAATATATTCCTGTAGACGCCTTTTCATGGAAGTTAGTATTATCTAAAATATCCTTTCTTGGCTATTTTTTGATTTCACTCTATTTCTGATTGGCCTACTATATTTCTATGGCTTTCTGTTTATGGTTAGAGCCTTTTATGCCTAAAAAATATTCTGAGATAGATGGGTGAAAGGTTAATCACAGCACTGATTTGTTTAATCACAGAGCTGATTTGTCGAGAGCTGTTCGAGAGGATGCCAAAGTAGGGGCAGAGGTCGAGTTTTTTCGGAGGTTTACGGATAGCTTTAATGATGCAGAGGTCACGGTTTTCTAGGGCGGCCACCTGATCCGTTGGAGAATCGTATAAGCTCTTGAGTTTGCAAAATAGGGCTTCAAGCGCAAAGCTATCGATCGCCCACATCTGCTCAACTTGTTGCGTTGCATGAAACACACTGCTCGGAATTGGACACTGTCACTGCGCCCATCGCGCCCTTAACGTCAGCATCAAGTCGCGGAAGACCCGCTCAAATAACGCCTAGGGAAAGCTTAAAAATTCCTACATCCCCAAGATTCGGTAATACGCCTGTGGGCTGTAGATAATGGAACTTAACAGCTCGCTCAAATACTCGGTGATAGCGGCATTCTCGGAAGCCGAGATATGCCGCTATCGGATGGGGTCGGGGTTAGGCTCATAGCGATGAGACATGGCCAGACACGGAGTTTAAACCTTTACGCCTCCCGTCCTAACGTGTTTTCGGCTCCTTGACTATTCAGCCACGGCCTTAACCTGACACGCATTGGCTAGGGGATGAGGGCTGCTTGACGCCTGAGTCAGTAATTACAATCAAGCCAACGCTAATGCACCGCCTTTGCCATTTGGGTCTGTAACCTTTTCTTGGCTGCTGTGAACTGAGTAGCCAGTTGTTCTTGCTGAACTTCAGAGCAGTTATTGCGAATGGCTGCAAACATTGTGCTCTCTTCCTGACGCACATGATCCATAACAGCCTCTTTTAACTGCTTGATCTTGGTGTTGAAGTTCGGTGAACTGGGGTGAATCGCGCGGATTTCGTCGAGCACTCGCTTCATCTCCGCTTGCTCTGTAATCAGTTCTTGGGTGTTCTCTTCCCCATAAAAGGGTTGCACCGCTGGATAGACAACGTCTTCCTCGGCTTCGGCATGAACACTCAGGTCTTGATAAATCTGACCAAATAATTCTTGACACTTTTGTGGATCAGAACTGCCTTCAAGCTCCGTGAACAGCTTGTTCACTTTTTGATGATCGGTGCGAATCAGACCTTGAATGGTCATCTCAGACTTGTCGGAACCTTGGGCGGCGACGCCACCAACAATGCCAGAAAAGGCTGCGATCGCATCCTGCACTCGACTCCAAACCCCTTGGTCAGGATCTTGCCCAGTCAACTCACGCACGCCCAACACTTCCATCACTCCTTTAAGTTGTTCTTGATGAGCACGGTTCTGAAAATTCACTGTGTTCAGCGGCACAATTGCTGCTTCAACATCTGCCCCGACCATCTGCGCTGCTTTATGCACCAACAAACCAGACATCACTTGCTCATGCTTGAGCAATTCATGCTGCGTAATTTTTTCGTACAGGTTTAGCTCTGACCCTTTCATCATCTCCTGAGCGTTATGCACCATGTGCTTAACGGTGTCTTTGGGCTTTGCTTGAATGCCCTACTGGGTGATCACAGTTTCGAGGATGTCCAGGTTTTTCTGGTCTTCTTCTAGCATGTCCTGCATACGATCGCAGATCGTGTCATCTGAGCATTCCTCGTGAAACTGCTGTTCATTGGCAATTAGTAGGTTTTGAACCGCTCGCATTCCTGCCAGTTTCTCGGCGATCGCAGTCCGTTTTGCATCAGTCAACGTCATCGTCATCGTGTTTCTCCTTATTAACAATTTGATCTCAATTTGATCTCAATTTGCTCTCAGATTGAAAACTACTTACCTGGTAACTGTTCACCCTCCTCTGGAGTCAAAGGGTATGGGCTGTGTCCACTTGTTCCCTTCGTTGGGGGAGTAAACGATTACCTTACCTGATGCTGAATAACTCTAGAGTTGTTCACCCTGCCTCTGATAACTGTAATAGATGGGTGTTTTATTTCCTGGATGAATTGATTGAGCTTGGATAACTTGATTCGATACGATACAAAATATAAGCAACAATAATTATTTCCCTTAAAAAGGGAAATTTAGAGGGATAATCTTGGTTGTAATCAAGCCTATTTCACAGTTAGGAGAGCGTCGGTTAAAACTGTATCTGTATCTATACAGTCAAAAACTGCATATGCGGACTATAGATCATAGAACCCGTGCAGGCGGACTTTGTTTGTATATCCATTTTGTTGAATGCTGAGTTAAGCTGTCATCCGTTTGCTATAAAGCTGCATAGGATTGGCTCTTTTAGGCAAGGGGTTTAAGCCCCTTGTTCTATGCAGCTTTATAAAAGATTGGTATGAGGAGATTCAGATGAGCTACCTTAGTTTTCTGGAAACCCAGATAAAGCCCTGAATGAATCATCAAGCCCTGCTATATGGCTGATCTACCACAATTTTAGGAGATCCAATCATGAGGTCTAGCGCACTACCTATACATTGAGTGCGCTGGGGATTCTCAACTTTCTAGCTCTTTTGGGGGGAGTAATAAGGTCGCCTCGATGTCTTGCCGAATCGTCTCTGTTACTTCACAATTACTATTCAAACAATCGACCAAGAGTTGATTGGCGTCGTAGTAGCGTTCTAAGACTTCCTGTTGCTCTTGGGTAAATTTCCAGGGATGGTGAATATTGCGATAGTTGGCGATCGCCCCTTTCACCTCCTGAACCCAGACCCCATAGTTTTTCTGCCACCACTGTTGCAATTGATCTGGGGTTTGAGGAGGAGAAGGCAGTTGCGCTTTTAATTGTTGAATGGATTGGTAAAAGCTAGCATCCACAATCATCACTGAAATGTAACTGAGTGCTTCATAGCAAGCCGTCGCATAGGAAGCATCTTGGCTGTGGTCAACCTCTAGCTCTAGCAGCAAGTTTTCTAAGGCTGCATCTAAAAACATCTCCTGATCAAGTGTGCTTGCCAGGGCAAATTGGGCGGCGGTGTGAGGAGCTTGTGCTAAGGCCAGGTAAAACGAACGGGCGATCGCCCTATTTCTTCGTACCGGAAGCGCTTGAGATGTTTGGCTAGCCCACGCCAAAAATTCTTGCAGATAGGGATCTTGAGCCACCAGTGCATCAATTTGTTGCTTCATCAACTGCACCAGAGCATCGGCACTGCGTAACATCGCCGTTGTCAACAAAAAGACCTCGCGCCAGTGGGGATCGGTGATATGACGCACCAACCCGTCTAGAGCTTGTTCGAAGGCTCCTAGATTAGGGCTAGCCACAATTTTTCGGGCTGTAAAATATTCTTGAAACGCTAGGTAGGAAAACGAAAAGATCCCCCGTGCCCGTTCGACCAGCAGCCCATGCTGGGCTTCAATTGCACTGAGCATCGCCTCACTTTCAAGTTGCAGTTCTTCTGGGTCAATGGGTATTGGCGTCAGGTTCTGCAAATAATCGCCAATATACTGCTCAATAACCCGTTGCTCAAAAAAGTATTGCCCTTGCTCAAAGGTTACGGCAGCCAACTGACTCAGCAGCTTGAGCTTTTGGGGTAAGAAAAACCCTCGATAGACTTCATCTCGTTCAACACCTCTTGCTTCATCCCACTTCACGAGCAGGAGATCTAGCCCTTGTTTATAAAATTCAGGCCGCTTGACTGGAAATTTCTCTTGTCCTTGAAAGACCCAGCAGGCAAAGTGGAGAAATAATGGCGTCACAACCATTTGACGAAACTGCCAGTTTTCGGGCAAGTCTAATTTTTCGATAAATTGAACCGCTTGATCCCGCCCCACTTCCGTTGTTGTTTTTGTAAAGGCTACAAACCATTTGTGAGCAAAGGCAGTAATTTGAGACTGGGTAAACGGAGCAATTTCTACATCTGTAAAACCCCGCAGCCGTAGCTTTTGGGAGGCGGTGCGACAAGACACTACAAAGTGGTTGCGATGGTATTGATCTGAAAATTTACGAATTTCTTTGAGCACCCCTGTTATGTCTTGGCTAAGCACTTCATCCATGCCATCCAAAAGCAGCAACACCCGACCTTCTGTTAATAAAGACTCCAGGGTAGCGGAGTTGGTCATTCCAGACATGCACAAGATCTGTTTGATGTAGTTAAACAGGCTTAATTCATCACTCTGTTTTGCCTCTTCTGCAAATTCTCGAAGGGCAATAAAAATAGGCACTTGGTTGGCAGCAAACTCACCCCGATTACATTGAATCGCGAGATGCTGTAGGAATGTTGTTTTTCCTACTCCAGGTTTGCCTAAAACCCTCAGCTTTGAGTAGGTTTCAACAGCCCGCATTCCTGATATTTGATATTGCTCAATATTTCCTAACCCAACTCGGTTAAATTCCAAAAGTTCTAGGTTTTGTAGATCGGCAATTTCTAACTGTCTCTGGCTAGAAATTTCCTCCAAAATATTGACATCTATATAGATGTTATCCAAGCTAACTGGGTGGCTGATATCGAGGGGTTGCAAAATCCCACACCGGTTTTGAATGGCATCTTGGTGCTGCGATCGCACTTGACGCACCAAGTCATCAATCCCTAAGGAGGGGGGTGTTAGGGGTTCGCCAAAGGCAGGAAAATCTGCTGGCGGATTGTCTGATATCTCTCGCCAATCGAGGTCAAGAATGCCACAAACAGACATAAAAATCTGTCGATCGACGGGCTTTCCGGCAAAGAATCGCCAGATCGGCTGACGGGTTTTTAGGCTAACTTCTCCAGCCAGATTTTCCTGCGTCCATCCCTTGACAGAAAATGCTCGTTTAGCCTGTTGAATTCCAGAAAAGGATGCCTGAAGCGATCGCTTGGCCATAGGACAAAAATCTCATGTTAAACTTCAAAATTCAAATCAAAAAGCAAACATTGAACCCTAGCCTTCTCTATCGTGAGGATAGCTAGTTTATTAAAACACTTCAGACAGTTTTGACAGGAACGGTAGAGCTTGGGTTTCAGCCTTCCTTAGCAGCCCAGCCAAGGATAAATAAAGGGTTTCAGCGCCTACTCGGAAAATGTCCGGACTGTTGTATTAAGTCAGTTCATTTAAATCATACAAAATCTAATCCTATTTTTTTAGAAATGTATAATTGGCTACAAGTCAAACTTTTTCTTCCGACTAAAATTAATCTTCAATTAGTACTACTCCAGCCAGACCTTAAACCCTTAAGTAACCCTAGTTTTCGCCACTTTTAATAGGTTCATAGGTCTACTTTTTTATCTATCTGGCCATTTAAAACAGCTCTAAACCCTCCAAAAGATTGCAACAAATTTAAACAATCTGAATGTAGATAGAGTAGAAAGCATCCAATTTTCTACCTTAGATTATGAGAAAAAAACTATGAGAACAAGACTACGGGAACACAAAGGCTTTGTTGTCGCTTGAATGATGTGTCTCAAAGGATAGCTAGGCTGGTTCTAGGCTTAAGCACACATTTCTTTTCTTCCTCCTAATAAAGGTTGAATAGATAGATAGGAGGATCTATACAGAAAGGTGTGGAGATCATGGGCGATCGCCCTTCTCTTTTCTCCCTAGCGCACCAACCGAGGATATAGTTGACCGCATATCGCAATCAAAACGGCTGTGGTTCCGGTCAAGATGGCAAAGTCGAGGAATAGCCCGGTGCTGCTCGGTGAGTCAAGCAGCATGAGATGGCGCAAGGCGTCTACCATATAGGTCAAGGGGTTGAGGTGCGATACTACCTGCAACCAGTGGGGCATGATTGAAATCGGATAAATGGCGTTGCTCGCAAAGAACATGGGCATCATCATCAACTGCCCAACTCCCATTACCCGTTCATGGGTCTTGGCCCAGCAAGCCACAATCAACGACAGGGTTGAGAATAAAGCGGCTCCGAGCATAACGGCGATCGCCACCCCCAACAAGGCCAATGGATGCCAATTAATATTGACCCCCAGCAACACGGCAACCCCATACACAATCACAAGCTGCGAGAGACAACGCACCCCCGCCCCAATGGCTTTTCCTAGCACCAATGCTGATTTGGGCACTGGGCTGACCATGAGCTTATGCAAGATCCCCAGGTCTTTTTCCCAAATCACCAACAGCCCCGTAAAAATCGACATAAATAAGACGCTTTGAGCCAAGATCCCCGGTGTCATAAAATCGAGATAGCTCAAATTGCCCGTCGGGATGCCGCGCACCTGCGTAAACACCTGGCCAAAAATCGTTAGCCACAGCACTGGCTGCACGGCGCGCATCAAAAGCTGCACCGGGTCATGGCGTAACTTCCGGATCTCTAGCTCCGCTGCAACCAGAGCTTTTGCCATAAACTCAAACAGGCCAAACCCATCTCGGCGGGAGCTAGCCCAGCCGTTGAGCTGTCCGTCTTGTGGTTGAGGTATCACGATAGTTACCGTCTCCTTCCGTTGCAAGGTGATTTTCGGTGTAATAGATGAACACGTCATCCAACGTGGCATGGGGCTGAGGCATCGCCGCTTTGAGCTGATCCGGGCTACCAATCGCCACCTGCCGCCCTTGGTGAAGAATGGCGAGGCGATCGCACAACTCGTCGGCCTCATCCATAAAGTGCGTTGTCAAAAACACCGTTGTGTTATGGTCGCGCCGCAGTTGATGAATCAGTTCCCACATCGATTTGCGTGCCAATGGGTCTAACCCCACCGTCGGCTCATCCAAAAACAAAACATCGGGCTGATGCAGGGTCACCTGCGCCATCTCTAGCCGCCGAATCATCCCCCCCGAGTAGGTGTTGACGAAGCGATGCGCCACCGCTTCTAACCCCACATAATGCAATGCCGCTTTGACCCGCTCTAACCGTTGGCGGCGGGGTACCCCATAGAGCTTGGCCAAAATCAACATATTTTCGTAACCCGTCAAGGTTCCATCCACCGATAGAGCCTGGGGCACATAGCCAATGCGGCGCTGCACAGCCATCGCTTGCCGCGCCACGTCGTACCCCGCCACCATCGCCCGCCCAGACGTAGGCGGCAACAGCGTCGTCAGCATCTTGATTAAGGTGCTTTTTCCGGCACCGTTAGGCCCCAAGAGGCCAAATACCTCGCCGGGTTCTACCGACAAACTAAAGGCATCAACAGCCGTGCGATCGCCAAAACGCTTGGTTAATTGGTGGATGGTAACAGCAGACATAGGCAGGTCACGAATAGTCGGGTCACGAATAGGCAGGTCACGAATAGTCGGGTCACGAATAGTCGGGTCACAAATAGACCGGTCACGAAAATGCAGGGGAGCAAGGGCGGGGTGCCGTGGAATGGCGGGTGGCGGCTATCTGCGATCTCAACGACACAAGCCAAGTTGCCATCCTAATCTCTAAACACCGGCATAGGCATTCGACAGTTACATTCGACAGTTGCATTCGCCAGTTGCATTTACAGTTGCACTTAAAGCAGTTGCACTTAAAGCAGTTGCGTTTACGATTTGCATTTAACTTAAGTACAGCTATAGCCTAGCAAACCAAAAAAATATTGGAGTTTGTACGCACAAAACCCGGTTGCCCCTCAACACACCCAAGCAGCAGCGGATGTTCCGGCTGCCGACAAGACCCTACTCCTGTGAAGTCACTCGCTCCTCAGCCATCGCTCAAACCGCTAAAACCATTGCTTGCTAATGCTTCTAGATCATTGACCAGCCGATATATAGAGCTTGAAGCTTGCCCATTTACAACCAGTTACGGCATGGCTTAGGCTTCCGATTTCGGCAATTTGGCCTTCCTAATCCATTTCAAACCTTGCCTCAGAATTGCTGGAATAAGGCGGATTTCCGACTTTATGGCTTGATCGAGTCTGAGGATAAAGCCATAAAGTCGGTCATCAGGGAAACTACTGAGGGTGTACACATCCCATTGCATACAAAAAACTATCTCAGCACCGCTGTAGCAGTGTGGATTTCCCCCGCATCTCGCCAAAAACAAACCCTTGAGTGCGGCAGCAAGGTAGCATAGGCTACTTCTGTTACGGAGAGTCTCCATCCATTGGCCGTTTTCTAGGGCGTGTTATGGCGGTAGCCAGCCTGGTTGAGACATTTTTCAAATGAACGTTCAAACGTTTGAACGTTTTAAGGGTTTCTTGATGTCCTAACCAGCATGACTATGGCTATATCAATGAGTCCGTAATAAATGAGTCCGTAATATGGGCTAGGACGAACGGCTAAGTTTTTTGAAGCAGCGCAGGCATCCCCTGATTGCGGTTTTTTTTGCCAACCTGAAGCAGTGTCGGGGCATTGCAACCCGCGACGATTGGCTGCGAGTTATTTTTGGAGAATGTCGATGGATGGCGTCGCAATCAAAACCGAATCGGGAATACTACAGGATAGCCTCGGTGTTTTAGAACACCCGTTGATGAGCTTTTTCCTGTGTCTCCCATGCAAAACGTGATCCGCCGCCGTCCAAAATTCCGCAACAGAAGCCCTCACAATAGCCTCGCTAGCCAATTGCGCTATCGGTTTGACAACTTTATGTCTCGAGGAACCGTCGCCCTCATTAGTGGGTTGGCGCTCGTTTCTCTGGTCTTTATTGTGCTGATGGCTGCATTGGTGAGCGTATCGGGGATTGCGCCTGAGGGGGGCGATCGCCTCAACCTGCCCGAAGCCGTATGGGGGGTGTTGATGCGCACCCTCGACTCAGGAGCAGTGGGCGGCGATATGGGCTGGGGGTTTCGCCTGACGATGCTGTTTGTCACCTTTGGCGGCATCTTTGTGGTCAGTACGCTGATTGGTTTGCTCAGCAGCGGGATCGATACGAAGTTAGAAAACTTGCGCAAAGGGCGATCGCGCGTACTCGAAACCAATCACATTGTGATTTTGGGCTGGTCACTGCAGATCTTTACCCTGATTTCGGAGTTGGCATTGGCAAATGCAAACCAACCGGATACCTGCATCGTGATCCTCAGCAACGCAGACAAGGTAGAAATGGAAACCGCCCTTTCTGCGGCGTTGGGGAAGCTCCCTCGGATTCGCCTAGTCTGCCGCACGGGTAGCCCCAGCAGCATGGCAGACCTGGGCATTGTCAGCATTCAATCAGCCCGCTCTGTCATCATTTTGAATTCAACCCAAGATCACGCCGATACCCAATTAGTAAAAACGCTATTAGCAATTACCAGTATTCCGCGATCGCACCCCCAACCCTATCACCTCGTCGCACAGGTTCAGTCTGCAAAAACCTTGGATGTGCTCAAACTCGTTGCCCACAACACGATAGAGCCGCTGCTAATCAATGATTTGATTTCACGCATTGTGGTACAAACCTGTCGCCAGTCAGGTTTGTCCATCGTCTATATGGATCTGCTGAACTTTAGCGGCGATGAAATTTACTTCCGCGAAGAACCCGCCCTGTATGGCAAAACTTACAGTCAGGCACTCTTGGCCTATAACAACTCAGCCGTGATTGGCATTCAAACAGCCGATGGCGCAATTCAACTCAACCCTCCCAGTGACAGGTGCTTGCAACCTGGTGAGCTGCTGATTGTGGTTAGCAAAGATGACGATACAACTCATCTGACCCATGCCGCAGAGGCTCCTATTGATCATTACGCGATTCAACATCTCAACCCTACGCCCGCCGCCGCTGAACACACCTTGATTTTGGGTTGGAACGATCGCGTCTGCACCATTATTCAACTGTTAGATCAATACGTAGCCCCAGGTTCAACGGTGATGGTGGTCGCAGAGTTCCCTGCAGCAGAGGTCGATGTATCGGCAGAAACCCTACAACTTCAGAGACAAACGGTGCATTACCAGCAAGGAAACCCAACAGATGGGGATCTGCTGGAAAGCCTGAATTTAAAGAACTACAACCATGCTGTTGTTCTGTGCAATTCAGCACTGGATGCGGAACAGGCTGACGCTCAAACCTTGGTGACACTGCTACATCTACGAGATATTTGCGATCGCCATCACCACAACTTTCAGATCGTTACCGAAATTTTGAATGTCCAAAATCAAGAATTAGCGCAGATTGCTCGTCCCGATGATTTCGTGATTAGCGAGCAACTCATCAGCCTAATGCTGGCTCAGGTCGCAGAGCAGAAAAGCATCAATACAGTATTGATGAACCTATTTAGCCCTGAAGGCTCAGAGATTTATCTCAAACCCGCTGAATACTACGTGACAGTTGATCGCCCTGTCAACTTTTATACAGTAGTAGAGGCGGCCAGACAGCGAGGAGAATCGGCCATTGGGTATCGGAGTAAAGCCAATGCCAACAATACAGCACGCGCTTATGGCGTGGTGCTAAATCCACCGAAGGATCAGCTCATACAGTTTCAACCCCAAGATGTAATTATCTTGCTAGCAGAATCTTGACATCCTAGAAGGAGTAACCCTATCCAGTTGGTTTTCCCTTAAATCACAGTCTTCTCTACTTCTCCCATGGTAACTACTCAGGCTAATACAAGAAATCCTGAAAGCCATATTCAGTAGTTAGTTCAGCCGATTTTCCTTAAAAACGATTCTCAATCAAGTCAGAAAATAGACTTTTATTGAGAATTCTGGATTTTTCAGACGCCAAGATAAAATCAATAAGCACTACAGATGGTGTTTTGAAGATTTCAAAGCCTAGATATAGTACCTGAGTAGTTACC
>Ga0105044_10003335_pt1 | contig 22025 bp, 17 predicted proteins | sample MAT01_FD_78092 | JGI IMG/M metagenome (GOLD analysis project Ga0105044, IMG submission 78092) | Freshwater microbial communities from Lake Fryxell liftoff mats and glacier meltwater in Antarctica - MAT-01 | ecosystem: Environmental > Aquatic > Freshwater > Ice > Liftoff microbial mat | place...
GCCAGCACCAGCACCAGCACCAGCACCACTACTACGACTGTCGCCACCATCGAGGTCGAAGAATGGGCGGCCACGTTCTGCGGCAACTTCGGCACCTGGCTCGACGGCATCCAAGCGGCCAGCACCGCAGTGGGCTCCCAGGTGACCGCAGGCGACTTTGCGTCGGCGCAGACGGCCATCTCGGGGCTGTTTGGCACCGCCTCCGAGGTCACCGGCGTCCTGATCACAGAGATCGAGGCCGGGGGTGCACCCGATATCGACGATGGGGAGGGCCTCGTCGACGATCTCGTCGATCGATTCGGGCAATTCGTCTCTGCCGCAGATCAGGCCAAAGCCGACACCGACGCACTCGAGGTCGATCCAGCCACCTTCGAGGCCGATGCCAAGGAACTCACCGACCGCTTCTCGGCCGAGGTCGAGAGCGTCGGCGAGTCGTTCGACCAGATCGATGCCGACTACGCCTCTGCGGACCTCAATGCTGCGCTCACCAAGGAATGCGCCTTTTGACCGTCTGCGGCTCCACCGCACACGGATGGTGCCGAAGCTGAAGCCCACGCCAGTACGGTGACCACGTGGAGCGCCGTATCTTCGGGATCGAGAACGAATACGGCGTCACATGCACCTCGCGAGGTCAACGGCGCCTGAGTCCCGACGAAGTTGCCCGATACCTCTTCCGGCGGGTGGTGTCGTGGGGACGCAGCAGCAACGTGTTCCTCGCCAACGGCGCACGGCTCTACCTCGACGTGGGCAGCCACCCCGAATACGCCACGCCCGAGTGCGACTCTGTTCGCCAGTTGGTGATCCACGACAAGGCGGGCGAACGGATCCTCGAGCAATTGCTGACCAGCGCCGAGGAGCGACTCCAAGAGGAGGGCATTCGCGGGACGATCTACCTCTTCAAGAACAACACCGACTCCGCCGGCAATTCGTACGGCTGCCACGAGAACTACCTCACAAGCCGTCGCGACGACTTCGGCCACTACGCGGAAGTGCTGATCCCGTTCCTCGTGAGCCGCCAGATCTACGCCGGAGCCGGCAAGGTGCTGCAGACGGCGAGAGGCGCCATGTTTTCGCTCAGCCAACGCGCCGAGCACATCTGGGAGGGCGTCTCGAGCGCGACGACCCGGAGTCGACCAATCATCAACACGCGCGACGAACCCCATGCCGACGCCGAGCGGTACCGCCGTCTCCACGTGATCGTGGGCGACAGCAACATGAGCGAGCACGCCACCTTCTTGAAGGTCGGCGCCACCTCGCTGCTGCTGCGGATGCTCGAGGAACCCAACGTGGTGCTCCGCGACATGACGCTCGAGAACCCGATCCGCGCCATACGAGAGATCAGCCACGACATCACCTGCACCCGCCGAGTTCGGCTGGCCAACGGGCGCGAAGTCTCGGCGCTCGACATCCAAAGCGAGTACCTGCAGCGCGCCATTCGCTACGCAGAGACTCGAGGCCTCAGCCCCGAGGAGAAGATGGCCCTCGATGCCTGGGAGCACGCCCTCACCACGATCGAACGCGACCCGCTCTCGCTCGATCGTGAAGCGGACTGGGTCATGAAGTACCGCCTCATCGAGCGCTACCGCGAGCGCCACGACATCCCATTGTCGGATCCACGGGTCGCGCTGATCGATCTGCAGTATCACGACATCAACCGCGATCGAGGACTCTTCTATCGCCTTCAGGACCGGGGCATGGCCGAGCGGGTGTGCGACGACGCAGAGATCGACCTTGCCACCGACGAGCCGCCCCAGACCACCCGCGCCCGTCTGCGGGGCGAGTTCATTCGCAAGGCCAAGGAACGAAAGCGTGACTACACCGTCGACTGGGTTCACCTGAAGCTCAACGACCAGGCCCAGCGCACCGTGCTGTGCAAGGACCCATTCAAGGCCCACGACGAGCGGGTCGAGAAGCTGATCGCGTCGCTCTAGGACCGATCGTGGCCACCTTTCGCACGGCACGAGTCACCGAGATCATCGATGAGCGTCCAGGATTCACGCGCCTGCGCCTCGACGATGGCAGCAGGGCCTATGCCCTTCACCAGCTCACGGGAACGGTGGCAGTAGGCCATGACGTGGTGGTGAACACCACGGCGGTCGACATCGGGCTCGGCAGCGGTGGATGGCACGTGGTGCACTGGAACCTGACCCAGGGCGATTGGTCCCGGCCGGGACCGGGTCACCTCATGAAGCTGCGCTACACGAGCTTGCAGGTCGATGCCGGTGCTGGGGAGGAGCAGGGCGAAGTTCCGGCCTCGTTGGACGGGATCCCGGTCATCGTGGCCGGCCTGCACAGCGCCCTCCCAGTGGTCGCCGCCATGATCGGCACCCTCCGGCCCGGCACCCGGGTCGGGTACGTGATGACCGACGGCGGCGCACTCCCGCTGGCCATGAGTGATGTCGTGGTGGCTCTGCTCAAGCGAGATCTGCTCTGCGGAACGGTCACCGCTGGCCATGCGTTCGGGGGCCAGATCGAGGCGCTCAACGTCCCATCGGCACTGGCCCTTGCCCGTCATCGACTCGGTGCTGAGATCATCATCGTCGCCATGGGTCCCGGGATCGCCGGAACCGGAAGCACCCTTGGCTTCACGGGCCTCGAGGTGGCACCGGCACTCGACGCGGCGGCATGGCTTGGCGGGCAACCCATCGCATGCCTTCGATGCTCGAGCGCAGATCCAAGGTCGCGCCATCGCGGGCTCAGCCACCACAGCATCACCGTGCTCGACGCCGTGCGGTCCGAGGTCCACGTGGCGGTGCCCCCTGGTGTGCGCCCCGAAGGTGGGCGCCATCGTTGGTACGAGGTCGATCCGGGCGACGTCGGTGCCGTCCTCGCCGTGCACCAGCTCAAGGTCACCACAATGGGGCGCGGCCCCAGCGATGATCCGCTCTCCTTCGCCGCTGCCGCTGCCGCCGGGCATCTGGCGGTGCGCCTGCTCGGCAGCACGAGTGCCGAGGCCCGCATTTCACCGGACGGAACCGACTAGCCATGGCGGGCGTGGACAAGATCGAACGGCTCCTCAGCCTCATCAATGCACTGCTCGGCACGCCGCGTGCCATCAGCGCCGATGCCCTCCGTCACCGCGTTCCGGGGTACCCCGCCGACGATGCATCGTTCAAGCGAGCGTTCGAACGGGACAAGGAAGATCTTCGAGAGATGGGGGTTCCCCTGCTCGTGGAGACCATTCCTGGGTCGAACCCACCCCTGCTCGGATATCGCATCCGCCAACAGGACTATGAGCTACGCGATCCGGGCCTCACCACCGAAGAGCTCGAGGCGTTGAACCTGGCCGCAGCTGTCACCGGCTTCGCTGGCGGGATGGGCCAGCGCGCTTTGTTCAAGCTCGGCGCCGGCGCATCGACAGCACCGCAGGCCGAGCTTCCCGCCGATCCCAACCTGGTTGCCGCGTTTGCGGGCGTGGCCGATCGGCGGATGCTGCGGTTCCGCTATCGAGACCTTGATCGCGAGGTGCACCCCTACCGGCTCGAGTTCGTGCGCGGCCGCTGGTACCTCAACGGCTTCGATCGTGCTCGAGGAAGCGATCGATGGTTTCGCATGAGCCGCCTCCAAGGGCTGATCGATGTCGATGATGCAAGGGGTTCATTCGAACGTCCCGTCGAAGCCGTACCCGGTCTGCAACTCGACCCCTGGATCATCGGTGGGGGCGCGGAACCGGTGACCGCCGAGGTCTGGTTCGATCCCGCGGTGGCCCACACCGTCCGCACCCAGGTCGCCCCAAGCGCGATCCGGAGCGACGACGAGGACGGTCTGGTCGTCGACCTGGTGGTCACCAATAGGGAGGGCTTCCGTTCATGGCTGCTGTCGTTCCTCGATCGAGCCGTCGTGCGGGCCCCTGATGAGCTGCGGGCGGAGGTGGTCGCCTGGCTGGAGGCGATTGCCGGGCCGGCCACCCCGAACGCGGAGGCCGCGCCATGACCGCGCCGCGGATCACGGCGGCCGCGCGTGTCCAGCGCCTCCTCGCCATGTTGCAGTGGGCAGCCCGCCATCCCGAGGGCGTGGAGGTCGCTGTCTTGTGCGACCGGTTTGGTCTGAAGCAGGCCGACCTGGCTCGGGAGCTCGACCTCGCCTCGATGATCGGAGCCGACGCAACCCACTACGACGAGATGCCCTTCGAGGTGTTCGTCGAGGACGGCCTCGTGTTCGTCCGCCTGTTCTCATTCCGGCGTCCGATGCGACTCAGCCCCGCCGAGGGACTTGCGTTGGTGGCAGCGGCCGACGTCTTGGTGGATCGGGAAGCATCCGACGATGGTCCCGGCCCGCTGCAACGAGCTCTCGACAAGCTCGCGGCACTGCTCGGAATCGAGGTGGGCCAGGCGGTGGATGTCGATCTCGATCCCGATGGGGGCGAACGCGGCCGACGTATCCGCCAGGCAATCGCCGACGACCGTCAACTGACGTTCACCTACTGGACCTATGGGCGCGATGCGATCGAGCGACGGCACGTCGACCCGTGGGACCTGTTCGTCGATGGCGGGGCGTGGTATCTCGCGGGGTGGGCTCACGATGCTGGGGCAGAGCGCAACTTCCGTCTGGACCGCATCGAAGATCTGACGATCTCAACGAGCCTCCGATCTGCCGTCGTCCCGGCCACGGTGGTGCGTCGGACTGCCATCGACGAGGATGCGCCACAGGTGGTGCTCGAACTGGCCCCAGGCGCTCGGTGGGTCGCCGAGGCCCATCCTGTCGTCTCGGCCGAGCCAATGGAGGGCGAGCATCTTCGCGTCCGGCTTGGGGTCAGTGCTGCGCCCTGGCTCGAGCGGCTCCTGCTCCGTCTCGGTCCAGAGGCGGAGATCGTGGAGATCGATCCACGGCTTGGCACGGCCAACCTCGGGGCCGAGGCGGCCCGCCGCCTGCTCGCCCGTTACGAGGGCGCTGGCGGGTGACCTGAGGGGTCGCGCTAGGTTCGCTCCTCGTGACCGCAGACCCAGACGAGCCGATGCCGCCGGCACAGCCCGCAGATGGCGATGAGGGTCTCGCTCGCCGCGTTGCGCGCGAGCACGAGGTTCAAGGCACTGCAGTGCTCGCCGTCGACGAGTCCCGCCCAGCAGCCGGCCCAACTGCCAAGTCAGCCACCCAGAACACGATCGAGTGGATCGCCGTCGTCGTGGGCGCGATCGTCATCGCCGTGGTGGTGCGGACGTTCGTCATCCAGACGTTCTGGATCCCGTCGCCTTCGATGGCATCCACCTTGGTGCGCGACGACCGAGTGCTGGTCAACAAGCTCTCGTACAAGTTCCACGATGTGAACCGTGGCGATGTGATCGTCTTCGAACGACCGCCCAACGAACCGGCCAACGAGGTCAAGGACCTCATCAAGCGAGTAGTTGGGCTCCCCGGAGACGCCATCTCGATTGTGGATGGCGCCGTCCGTGTTGACGGGCGCCTGCTGAACGAGCCCTACGTCGATGGTCTCCAGACGGTCTACGACGGATCCTGTACCTCGCCGACGGTGAATCTCGCCGGCCTCGACACCAAGGCGGGGTTCGTCGTTCCCGACGGCACGCTCTTCGTCATGGGCGACAATCGAGTCAACTCCCACGACGGACGCTGCTTCGGTCCTATCGACGATGGTCTCGTTGTCGGGCGCGCCTTCTACATCATGTGGCCTCCGAGCCATGCCGGCGGCCTCTGAGTTCGCTTGGAGCGCTCCTCAGTCGAGCGGGCGGAACACGATGCCGGTGCGGGGTTTAGGGAAGAAGAACGTGCTCTTCGGGGGCATCCGGTCACCGGCGTGCGCGTTGGCCTCGATGGCTGCCACCGTGACCGGGCGGATCAGTATCGCCCAATCGGCGTGGCCGCTGACTACCGCGCCCTGGGCGCGATCGGTGCCGTGCTGATAGCTGAGCTCGTGCGGACCGATGGCAGCGAGGGCCGCGGCCACGCGCGCACTGTCGAGGTCCTGGAGGGAATCGAAGGCGTCGGGGTCCAAGGACACCAGGCGGGCACTGCCCTCGGGTGAGACCACGGCCACCGCCTCCAGTTCCTCCATACGCAACAGGACCCTTCCGTCGGTGACCTCGTCTACCGACGCCGAGCCCACCTCGGCCCCGCCGGGGAGCTCTGCGAGCCTCGAGGCAAGGTCTGCATCGGTGAATCCGTGAACCAGCCGGTGGATCGGTCGGACCGTCAGCTGTTCGTCGCTCAACTCCACCACGAAACAGAGGGTGGCGGAGGCTCCTTGCGGATCACCGTCGGCGGCTCGCTCGTCACGATAGGCAAGGCTCGTCTCGTAGCGGTGGTGACCGTCGGCGATGACCAACGGTGCGGCTCCCACAGCTCGGCAGATGCCATCGATCTGTGCCTGGTCGTCGATCCTCCAGGTCTCGTGCAACGTGCCGTCCTCATCGGTCCACGACTGGAACGGAGCGCCGTCGACCCCGATCAGAGACGAAAGGCCTCCAGAGAGCGAAAGCCCCCAGATGGCCGAGAGATTCATCCGGGTACCTCGCAGAAGATCGAGTCGGTCGCTCTTCGCCTTGGGTGTGGTGTGCTCGTGCGGCAGGATCTGGCCCTCGTCGGGTCGGCTCAGCTCGAGCGCACCCAACACCCCAAGGGTGGCGACGGGGCGGCCGAGGTCGTCGGTAGTGGTCATCTTGTAGGCCGTGAGCTCCGGAGCTGGGTCTTGGACCAGCACGCCCTCGGCCTTCCAGGCCTTGATCCTCGCCCCGGCTGCGGCATATCGATCGGGTCCATCCTCGGCGACGGGAAGATCCACCAGCACGGCATTGTGAGGATCGCGTGCCACGAGCGCAGTGCGATCCGAGGACGACAAGACGTCGTAGGGCGGGGCGGTCACGTCGTTGGGGGCGAACCGCGCTCGGTCGTAGCGAAGACCGGCAAAGGGAGAAAATGGTGGCACTCGCCTTTGCTAGCAGGTGGCGCCAGAACGCCCCGCGAACGAGGTGCAAACTTTTGCAAGCACTCTGCTCGCGGGTCTATCCTTTCGGCATGGCTCAGACCAATCCACTCAAGAAGTACCTCGATGCTGGGGTGGCGTTCACCTCGCTCACCCAGTCGAAGGCCGAGGCGCTGGTAAAGGACCTTGTGAAGACGGGCGAGGTCCAGACCGAGCAAGCGCAGGCAGTGGTCACCGATCTTGTAGAACGCAGCCGCAAGAACACCGAAGCGTTCATCGATCAGGTACGCAAGGAAATCTCTGCTTCTGCCGAGTCGCTCGGCCTGGCCACCATCGCCGACGTGACCCGCCTCGAGAAGCTGATTGCAGCGCTCAAGCCGGGAAGCACCCCGCCGGCCCCCACGGCGGCGAAGAAGGCACCGGCCAAGAAGTCGGCCGCCAAGAAGGCACCGGCCAAAAAGTCGGCCGCCAAGAAGTCCGCAGGCTGAGGCTCCCACGGCCACCCGCCGCAGGCTCGACGCTGAGCTCGTGCGTCGGGGCTTGGTCGCAAGCTGCGACCAAGCCCGCGAGGCCATCGAACGAGGCGACGTCACAGTGGCCGGTGCCCCGGCCACCAAGCCTTCGCGCCTGGTAGCGCCCGACGAGGCAATTTCGCTCGCTGGTCCACCGCGCCGGTTCGTGGGGCGGGGCGGCGAAAAGCTCGCCGCCGCCCTCGAGGCGTTCGGTGTCGATCTCGAGGGTGCGCTCGTTCTCGATGCGGGGGCGTCGACGGGCGGGTTCACCGACTGCGCACTCCAGGCGGGAGCGCGCCAGGTGCTTGCGGTCGATGTGGGGCGCGGCCAGCTGCATCAACGGCTACGCACCGATCCTCGCGTCGAGGTCCACGAGCGAACAAACGTCCGACACCTGGTGCCTGGCGATCTGGGTGAACCAGTCGATGCCGTGGTCGCCGACCTCTCGTTCATCTCCCTGCGTACCGTGATGCTCGCACTGCTGGCGCTGGCACGCCCGGGAGCCGATCTGGTGTGGCTGGTAAAGCCCCAGTTCGAGGCAGCCAAGCAGGAAGCAACTCAGGCACGAGGCGTTATCTCGGACCCTGCGGTCTGGTCTCGTGTCCTCCAAGAGGTGGCTGGCGCGCTCGTCGACCGTGGAGCCGCAATCATGGGGCTGATGATCTCTCCGCTCCGAGGTGCCGATGGCAACGTCGAGTTTCTCCTCCACGCCCGTGCGCCCGGTCTCGAGGCGTCGCCCATCGACCACCAGACCCTCATCGCCGACGTCATCGCCACGGTGACGCCGTGACGAGCGTCGGGTTCTACGTCCACAGCGAGCGAGCCGATGCTGTAGCCCTCGCTCAGACCATGGGCGACTGGTTGCGCAACCGCGGCCTCGAGGTCGTGGACGCGACCACAGACCAACTCGACCTGGTCATCGCCATTGGCGGCGATGGCACGGTGTTGCGGGGGGCGAGCCGTGCGGTCAGCGCCAATGCCGATGTGCTCGGCATCAACCTCGGCGAGCTGGGCTACTTGGCCGAAGTCGAACCCGATGGGTGGCGCGAGGCGCTCGTTGCCTACGTCGAAGGCCGCCACCAGATCGAGGAGCGTCTCCTGGTTGGGGGAAGCCTCGGCGGGGGAGACGAGCTTCCTCACGGGCTCAACGAGTTCGTCATCGAGAAACAAGACCCGGGACGCACCGTTCGCCTCAGCGTCACCATTGACGGCGGATACTTCACGACCTATCTAGCCGATGGGCTGATCGTCGCCACACCGACGGGATCGACGGCCTACTCGCTGTCGGCCCGCGGCCCGATCGTCGACCCAACGCACCGGGCCCTGATCATGACCCCGGTGTCCCCCCATACGCTGTTCGACCGTTCGCTGGTCCTGGGTCCTACGAGCGTGGTCGAGATTTCCGTCTTGGGCGATCGCGACGCCGCTCTGTCTATCGACGGGCAGCCCTGCGGACTTGTTGCGGTGGGTCAGACCGTGACCATCACCGCAGCCCCTCACCCCGCCCGGTTCGTCACGTTCGGGAGCCGCAACTTCCACCAGATCCTGAAGGCGAAGTTCCGTCTGAGCGACCGATGACGTCTGCTCCGCTCGCGGCTCCGCCGCGCAACCAGCTCGTTGAGCTGGCCGTCAGCGACTTTGGCATCATCCGCCACGTCCGCTTGGTCCTCGGGTCGGGCATGACCGCGCTCACCGGTGAGACCGGCGCGGGCAAGACCCTGCTCGTCGGAGCGATCGACCTACTGCTCGGCGGCCGCGCTGATCCCGCGATGGTCCGCGACGGCTGCACGGAGGCAGTCATCGAAGGCCGGTTCGTCGTCGACGGACACGAGCTGGTGCTCACGCGCGTGCTGCCCACCGACGGCCGATCTCGGGCCTACGTCGACGGCCGGATGGCCACGGCAGCGGTCCTCGGCGAGCGAGCTCGGGCGCTGATCGATCTCCACGGCCAACATGCCCACCAATCGCTGCTCGTTCCCGCCGTGCAGCGGGCGGCGCTCGACCAATTCGCGGGCGTCGATCTTGGTCCGTTGCATGACGCTCGGGCAGAACGCGCCCGGATCCAGGCCAGCCTCGCCTCGCTTGGAGGCGACGCCGGCGCCCGATCCCGGGAGGCCGATCTCCTCCGTTTCCAAGTGGCAGAGATCGAGGCGGCGCAGCTGATTGATCCCGACGAAGACCAACTGCTCGACCAGCACGAGGACGTGTTGGCCGACGCGCTGGCCCATCGCGAAGCGGCCGGGCAGGCGGTGGCGGCACTGAGCGACGAGGGCGGCGCCACCGATTCTGTGGGCGTTGCGTTGGCGGGCATCGACGGACGCCGACCCTTCGCCGAACTGGCCCACCGCCTCCGAGCAGCCCAAGCCGACCTGGGCGACATCGCCGGCGAACTGCGGGGTGTGGGCGAATCCATCGAGGACGATCCCGAAAAGCTGGCGGGTGTGCGCGAGCGACGCCAGCTCCTGGTCGAACTTCGGAGGAAGTACGCGTCCGCACCCCGACCCGATGGTCACGGCGGCGGCGACGGCGGGCTGGGCGACGTCATGGCCTACCACCAGGCCGCCTCGGTTCGCCTGAGCGAGATCGACGGCCACGACGCGCAGGCTGCGGTGCTCGATGCCGAAGCACGACGCGCGGCGGCGCGCGAAGCAGCAGCGTCGGCCGCGGTCGGTGCCGCCCGTCGGTCGGGGGCAGCACCGTTGGCGGCGGCGGTCGAGGCCCACCTGGCGCAGCTGGCCATGGGTTCGGCCCGGGTGGTCATCGAGGTGGGCCCGCACGATCCCGGAGATGATGTCACCTTCCTGCTCGCGGCCAACCCCGGCTCGTCGCCGGCGCCGATGGCCAAGGTCGCATCCGGGGGAGAACTCGCACGCTCGATGCTCGCTCTGCGCCTGACGCTCTCGGTCGCGCCCCCGGTCCTGGTGTTCGATGAGGTTGATGCCGGAATCGGTGGCAGCGCGGCGTTGGCGCTCGGCAGGGCGCTCGCCGCCCTCGGTGCAAGCCAGCAGGTGCTGGTCGTGACGCACCTGCCGCAGGTGGCTGCTTTTGCGGACACCCAGATCAACGTGCGCAAGATCGTCGAACAGGGCGTCACCGTTGCCCAGGCCACCCCGCTCGACGACGCCGAACGGGTCGTCGAACTTTCGCGCATGCTCTCGGGAACTCCCGAAAGCGAGCGCGTGCAGTTGGCCGCGTCCGAGCTGCTCGAACGGGCAGCGTCGGAGCGCCGCCGATGAGTGCGCCCTTCGGTCACCGTGACGTCACCTATGGTGCCCCGGGCAAGCGCTGGGGTCGTGATGGCTGAGCAAGCACCAGATGAGCAACAAGCGTTGCCGGCAGGTGGCACCAACACGGAGCTACTGGCTGGCGTGGGGCGCGTCGACCGCCGCACCAAGGATCTCGCGAAGCGGCTCCTGCCCGGCGAGTTCGCGGTCATCGATCACGAAGACCTCGACACCGTGGCCGCCGAGAGTCTGCTCAGCGCTGGGGTTGGGGCCATCATCAACGCTGCAGACTGCATTTCTGGCCGATACCCCAACCCCGGACCGCTGCTGCTTCCCGCGGCTGGCGTGGCCGTGATCGACGGAGTCGGCTCCAAGGTGATGGATGCCATCGAAGACGGCACCCTCGTGACCATCGACGGCGCCCGAATTCTGGTCGATGGCATCGTCGTTGCCGAGGGCACTCGCCAGGACACGGCATCGTTCGGTGCCGTCCTGGAGCATGCGCGCACGAACATGGGCGATGAACTTCAGCGCTTCGCCGAGAACACCCTCAGCTACATCCAAAGCGAGGGCCACCTCCTCATCGACCAGCCCGACATCCCCGACATCCCGGTCGACTTCTCGGGCCGCCAGGTGCTCGTGGTGGTCCGTGGCGTGGACTACAAGCAAGATCTCCAGTTGCTGCGGCGAAGCGGCTATCTCAAGGAGCAGAAGCCGCTGTTGATCGGCGTCGACGGCGGCGCCGACGCAATCATGGAGCTGGGGTTGATCCCCGACGTGATCATCGGCGACATGGACTCAGTGAGCGAGGGGGCCCTGCGCTGCGGCGCTGTACTCATCGTGCATGGCTACATCGATGGCAGAGCCCCCGGTGCCGAACTGCTGGATCAACTCGGTCTCGAGCACATCGTCTTCGCGTCAGCGGGAACGTCGGAAGACATCGCCATGCTGGTTGCGTTCGAGCGTGGCGCCGAGCTGATCGTGGCGGTGGGTACCCACTCGTCGATGGTCGACTTCCTCGACAAGGGTCGACCCGGCATGGCATCGACGTTCCTCGTCCGCATCAAGGTTGGCCCCATCTTGGTGGATGCCAAGGGCGTGAGCCGGCTCTACGACACTCGGGTGCAGGGACGCGATCTCATCATCATGGTGGTGGCTGCGCTGGCCACACTCATCGTGATCGGCATGGTGAGCGAGCCGGTTCGCACCGTGTTGCGCGGTCTGTCCCTTCCCCTTCGATGACCGCCCGACCTACGAGAAAGCAACAGGTCCAACGATGATCAACATCCGGTATCACATTGTTTCGATCACGGCGGTCTTTCTCGCGCTCGGCATCGGTGTTGCGTTGGGCAGCACCTTCCTTGACCGCGCCACCGTCGAGGTCCTGGATCGGAACATCTCGAGCGCCGAGGAGGGAATCCGCGAGACCGACGCCGAGAACGACCGGCTGCAATCGCTGGTCAATGCCGCAGAGGAGCGCGATGCTGGGCTGATCGTGCTGGGCAGCGATCGGCTTCTGGCCGAGCAGCTCACCGACATTCCGGTTCTTGTGCTGGCTGCCCCCGGCGTCGGCAGCGATCAGCTCGATCCGATCACCGCTGTCCTTGCTCGAAGCGGTGCCGACCTCCGGGGCACCCTTGCCTTGAGCGATCGCCTCCGGTTCGACGGCGACATCGACGAGGCACTGGTCGAAGATCTTGAGCTCATCGACCCCTCCGGGCCGCGACTGCGGGCGGAGGCGTTTGATCGCTTGCTCGATGCGCTCGCCCTGGCCGGCCAGGAGCCGGACCTCGAGGTGCCCAGACCCCCCGATGGCACCGACGACCCGGGTGCCTCCGGTGACCCGACCCGCCCCGAGGCTGGTGTCCAACCGGAGATCGTCTCGATCCTGCTCGCTCGCGAGTACGTCGCCCTTGCGCCCGGACCGGACCTCGCCGAGGGGGAGCCGATTCTCGACACGCAGGGCTATCGGTACGTCGTGGTTGGTGCACCCGACCCCACCGAGGCGGACAACGACATCCTTTTGTCGCTGCTACCCGATGAAGACGATGTTGCGGCGCTTCCGGCAGTCGTTGTGACGGTGACACAGGATCCGCCCCCCATCGACGAGCAGCTCGTGCCCACCATCGTGGCGCTGGCACGCTCGTCTGAGGCCTTGGCCGAGCGCTACACAACGGTCGACGATGCCGAGACCTTCTCGGGCATTGCGGCCATGGTGTTCTCCGTCGCCGACCTCGGAGCGGTCCCAGCCGGCCACTACGGCCAAGCGGACGGGGCCTCTGGCGTGCTCCCACCACTTCTATGACCGAGTCGCCTCAGACGGTCCGTGCCGTCGTGGGGATCGGAGCCATCACTGCGGTTTCGCGGGTGGTCGGCCTCGGCCGGGTGCTGCTGGTTGCCGCGGTGCTCGGAACCACCTACCTGGGGAACGCCTTCCAGTCGGCCAACTCCGTTTCGAACGTGGTGTTCGAGCTGGTGGCGGCCGGGGCGCTCTCTGCGGTCCTCGTTCCGTCGTTCGTGGCCCTGCTGGCAGCAGGCGACGATGCCGATGCCGAGCGCGTGGCCGGCGGGGTGCTCGGCGTTGCCCTCCTGGGCCTGGGCGCCGTTGCCTTGGTTGGCATGATCGCCGCCCCCTGGTTGGCGCGGCTCCTGACGGTGGGGGTGCCTGAGGAGGTTGCGGCCGAGCAGCGCTCCCTGGTGACGTTCTTGTTGCTCTTCTTCTTGCCGCAACTGGTGCTCTATGCCGCCGGAACCGTGGCGACTGGCGTGCTGCATGCGAAGCGTCGGTTCCTCGCGGCCGCCGCGGCCCCCATGGCCAATACCGCGGTCACCGTCGCCTGCCTGCTTGCGTTCCGGGCATCCGCCGGTCCCGAGCCTTCGCTTTCGCTGAGCGGAACGCAGCGTTTGCTTTTGGCGCTGGCCGGAACTGGTGGCGTGCTGGCTTTCACCGGCGTGCTGGTGGGCGCCTTGCGCGCCACAGGGTTTCGACTGCGTCCCCACTTCCGATCCCGAGACGCACGAGTGCCCGCGGTCCTGCGCCAGGCGGGCTGGGGCGTGGCGCTGCACTCCTCGGCGGGGGTGATCTTGGGCGGGGCGCTCATAGCGGGCGCAGCGGTCGAGGGTGGCGTCGTGGCCTACCAGGTGGCGTGGGTCTTCTTCCTCGCCCCCTACGCGATCTTCTCGCAGCCCATCCACACGGCGATCCTGCCCGAGCTGGTCGTCGAGGCCGGCGAGCCAGACCTGCATCGCTTCGCCACCTCCGTGCGCTGGGCGGTCGAGCGCGTGACGTTGGCCATGGTGCCGATCTCGCTGGCCATGGTCGTGCTCTCGGCCCCGGCCATGCGGCTGGTTTCGCTCGGCGCCGCATCCGATGGCGACGGACCCACACTGCTCGCCGTCGCCATGGCCTCGCTGGCCATCGGGCTGGCGCCCTACGGCATCTTCTTGCTCTTGGCTCGGGCGTTCTTCGCCCTCGATGACAGCCGCACCCCGGGCCGGGTTGCTCTCGGGGTCGCCGCGCTTGGCGCGCTGGTGATGGCGATCGGATCTCCCTTCACCGAGGGCACTGCGCGCATTGCGCTCTTGGGGGCTGCGCACACGGTGGCCCACTTGGTTGGGGCCGCGGTCCTCGGCGTCTTGCTCGCGCGTCGCACCCATCAGCCGGTGCTGAGCGCGTTGGTCGTCTGGTGGACAGGATTCCACCTCGTCCTGGCGTCACTGTTCTTTGGCGCCATGCAGGCCCTGGCAACGAGCACACCCACTGCGGCGCGCGACCTGATCACCTGTGCACTGGTGGTCGCCTCCGGTGCGCTCGTCACGTGGGGCGCCAGCCGGGCCATGGGGCTGGCCCAACAACTCACCCGCAGGGTCGCGACCGGTGGCGTTGCCGGTGGGCCCGAGGTCGTGCCTGCGGGCGGGTTTACCTGATGGCGCCACGATCCCGGGCGGCCACCCTCGTCATTGGCCTGTGCTGCGCAGGCCTGATCGCGGGCTGCGCACCCTCTGATCCCGCAGGCACGCCGTCGGTCGAACGGGTGGTGATCGTCACCATGCCTGGGGTCACCTGGGCCGACGTGGAACGAACCGATCTCCCAAACCTGCGCAGCCTCATCGACGATTCCGCCATCGGCGCGGTTTCCACGAGGATCGGCTCTCGCCCGGCCTCCACCACGGCTGGGTACCTCACCATCGGCGCCGGGACCCGCGCGATCGTTCCTGGCGTCGATATGGGCGTTGCGCTCAATCCCGACGAGTTGCACGGTGGCGTCCCAGCCTCGGACCTCCTTCTTCGCCGCCTCGAACGGCCGGTCTCGGGGATCGCCTACATCCCGGTCGGTGTCACAATCCAGGCCAACGACGACTCGCCCTTCGCTGCCGAAATCGGGATGCTCGGCGATGCGCTCGAGGCCGGGCAGATCCGGCGAGCCGTCGTGGCCAACGCTGATGCCGCCGAGGGGTTCCCCACCGATCAGCCTCCTGCCGGTGGGGCGTTCTCCCGAAGCGCAGCGACGGCGCTGATGGGCTCTGACGGCATCGTGCCGGGTGGGAGCGTCGGAAGGGGACTGCTGCGCGACGACGTGGCGGCGCCCTTCGGACGGCGTCTCGACCAGGCCGCCGTCCTCGACGTGTTCGCGAAGGAGTGGGACCGCTCGGGGCCAAGCGTGGTGTTGGTGGAAGCCTCGGATCTCTCGAGAGCCGCCAACTACGCATCCCGAACCACGCCGGCGCAGGCAGAAGCACTGCGCACCGAAGCGTTGCGCGATAGCGACCAGCTCCTCGGTGAGATCGTTGATCGAGTCGATCCCACGCGCGATGCCGTCCTCGTGCTGGCGCCCGCGACTCCATCGACCCTTGGCATCGCGACGTTGCGGGCACCGGCTACCGAACCGGGACTCCTACGGTCGGCGACCACCCGACGCGACGGCTACGTGTACTTGGCCGACGTGGCCCCAACGATCCTCGAGCTCGTCGGAATCGAAGTACCTACACCGATCGAGGGACGCCCGTTCGACGCCGTGACCAGCAAGGGCGACCGAGTGGAGTTACTCGCCACGCAGGCGCGAGATGCGTCCACCCGTGACGAACGGTTGCCGATCGTGGTCATCGCCATCGTGGCCATGTTGGTCGCGTTGACCATCGCCGTTGTTCGGCGCGATCTTCTGCCCGCATGGCTTCGCGACAAGCTCCGAATCGGCGCCTTCGCCGTTCTCGGGCTCGTCCCGGGCACCTTCGTTGCCGCCGCGGTGCGCGTCACGAGCACCAGCGATCTGGCCTACGTCGCTGTTGTCGGAGCAGTTGCTGGCTTCGTAGCGGTGATCTGCACCCTCGCGGAGCGAATCTGGTCTGGCATCGGGCCCATCGTGGCGGTCGGATCGGTCGCCGGCCTGATCGTGGCCGACCTCGTGGCCGGTGCATCTCTCCAGGTCAACTCCATCTTCGGCTACTCGATGGCGGTCGCCGGTCGCTTCACGGGGCTCGGGAACCTGGCCTTCGCTCTGTTGTCGGCAGCCCTGGTCTGCCTCGCCGTCATCGTGTTCGACCGGCATGGCACCGATGCCGTTCCTGCCATCGTGGGCGGGCTCGTGATCGGCGTGCTCGTCGACGGTCTCCCCATGCTCGGCGCCGATGTCGGAGGCATCATCGCAACCGTGCCGGCGTTCGTGCTCACCGTGCTCGTGCTTCGGGGTCACTCGATCACGTGGCGCTCCGTGGCCGCCAGCATGGCAGGTGCCCTTGGAGTGGTCGTTGCCTTCGGCGTCCTCGACGCATCGCAGGCGTCGGGATCCCAGACCCACCTGGCTCGCATCGGTGAGCACTTCCGGGCCGGTCGCTTGGACTCGATCATCACGGTTTTGGCGCGACGCGCACAAGCCAGCTTCGGGAACAGCCAAGCGATCGTCGTGTTGGCCGCCGCAGGAGTGGTGGCCGCTGCCCTCGTCCAGGCGGCGCTCGTCGCAACCGGTCGGATCCGCCCTGGATTCCGTCGTCCCCCGTGGTCTCCGGGTGGTCTCGCACTGGTCGTGGGAGCGAGCACGTTGGCGGTACTCGGACTGGTGGCCAACGACTCCTCGATCGCCGTTCCTGCGACGATGCTGATCGTGATCGTCCCTGTCGTCTTGTTGCGCGAACTCGAACGGGCCCCCTCATGACCCTTGCGCTCGCCCTCACCGCCGGCCTGGTCACCATGATCGTGCTCGAGCGCACGACTCGCGCCGTGTTCGCCGCGCCGGTTCTGGCGCGAACCAACTACCGAGGCCGGGTGGTGGCTACGGCGGCAGGCCTGCTGCTCGTGGTGGCGGTGCTCGCCGTCGATGGCATGAGGACCCTGGCTGAGCTCGCTGGAGCCTCAGATGCGAGCACGGCTCGTGATCGGCTCTTGGTCCTGGCGACCGTCGTTGGATTCGGAGCCCTCGGTTTCGTCGATGACCTGCTCGGCGACAACGGAGACAAGGGCGTGAAGGGGCACGTGCGCGCTGCGCTGCAAGGGCGGGTCACCACGGGGTTCCTGAAACTCGGTGGCGGTGCGTCCCTGGCGCTCGTCGTGGCCGGTGCCGCCTTGGGCAATCGGCCCGGGCGGGTGGTGCTCGACGCTGGGCTCATCGCTCTGGCCGCCAACATGGGCAACCTGTTCGATCGAGCCCCAGGTCGCACCATCAAGGTCGGCCTCATCGCCTACGTTCCACTCCTCGCTGTTGCTGGCACCTCGGCGACCGGCTTGGCGTTGGGCGTCGTCATCGGCGCGTCGCTCGGGCTCTTGCCAGCAGACCTGGCGGAACGATCCATGCTCGGCGACACGGGGGCCAATGCACTTGGTGCCGCACTGGGCATCGCCACCGTGTTGACGGTCGATGACGACATCCGAACCATCGTCGCCGTGGTGCTCCTCGGGTTCACCGTGGCCTCGGAGTTCATCTCGTTCAGTTCCATCATCGACAAGGTGGCGCCGCTTCGCTTCGTCGATCAGCTTGGGCGCCGCCGAGAGGAACCATCACCGTGACCACCCTGCATCGCGTCGTAGCCAGCCTCTTGATGGTGGGCGTTTTCGTGACCTCCACCGGCGCACCTGCGGGGGCCGCGCCCCGCCAGGACACCGAGCCGGCGGCCCGCGTGCTGGTCTTCTCGATCCCCGGCGTGACTTGGGCCGACCTACGCGATCACAACCTTCCAACCTTGGCTCGGCTCCTCGACGGCTCGGCCCTGGCCGGCTTGGCCCCACGGAGCGTTGCTCCCCGGTCGGGGCCAGGCGATGCCTACCTGACCATCTCTGGCGGCAGCCGGGCAGCCACGGTGCGACCCATCGATGGCCAAGTCCTCGCCCTCGATGACACCAGCAGCGGTTCCGACGTAGGCGACATCTACGCCCGGCAAACAGGGAACTCAGCCGACGGACCCTTCGTCTCGCTCGCCTGGCCGTCGCTACTGCGCGCCAACGCCAATGAGCCCTTCGACACCGAGATCGGTGCGCTGAGCGATGCACTCCAGTCCGAAGGACGCCACGTCGCGGCGATCGGCAACGCCGACGGGCTCGATGGACTGGGAGATTCCTACGAGCGTCAGGCAGGACTCGCGCTGGCCGACCCCACCGGCATAGTTCCGGCGGGGGCGCTCGGAAAGAACCTGCTGGCCGACGATGCGTCGCAACCCTTTGGTGTTCGGCTCGACCCATCCGTGGTGGTAGAGCAGTTCCGAGCCGAATGGGACGCGTCGAGTGCCTCCGGCGGCGTGGTGCTCATCGAGGCATCGGATCTGGCCCGAACCCTGCGCTACCGGCCCTTCGTCGACGACGACCGCTACCTCACCCTGTGGGACGAGGCCCTTGCGCAGTCCGACGCGCTTCTCGGCCAGGTCCTCACAAACGTCGACCTCGATCGCGACACCGTGCTCCTCGTTGCTCCCTACAACGGGCTCGGCGATCGCGATCTCACCGCAGTGGCCCTCCACCGCCCCGATCATGGTGCCGGCTACCTCCGCTCGGCATCGACCCAACGAACCGGCTTCCTCACCCTGGTCGACATCGCCCCGACCATCCTTGCGGCGGCCGATGTTGCCCGACCGGCAGCCATGGAGGGGCGACCGGCCGTCAGCGAACCCAGCTCGGAAGAACTGACCGAGCGCGTCGACCGGCTGATCCGCAACAACGACGCCTCGCGGTTCCGAGAGCAACTGCTGACCCCCACCACCACCGTCATCGTCTTGGTGTTTGCGTCGGTGTTGGCGCTCACCATCGCTGCCCACGTCAATCGCTGGGGTTCGCGCTCCCGTCGCATCATCGCCTTCGTTGCCTTGATCAATCTCTCGATGCTCCCGGCGAGCTACCTGGTGCGCGCCCTTCCCCTGGAGCGGATCGGGATCGGCTTCTCCTGGATGGCACTGTTGGTCGTCTCGGTTTTGGCTCCAACTGCGAGCCACCTCGTCGCCCGGCGCTTCGGTGCCACGCCAACGGCCACCAGAGCACCGCTCATGGCGGTCCTTGCGCTCATGGCCATCGTCCTCATCGGCGACGTGGTCACGGGCTCGAACCTCAGCTTGAGTGCCGCCTTCGGGTACTCGGCCACCGGGAACTCGCGCCTCTACGGCATCAGCAACTACTCGTACGGCCAACTGGCGGCGGCCACCTGCCTCTTGGCGGCCTGGTTCGCGGCGATCGTGCCGGGTCGGCGCGGTCGGTTCGGCGGGCTCGCCGTGATGGTCACCACGCTCGTGGTCCTCGGCGTGCCGATCTGGGGGTCCGATGTCGGCGGCGTGCTGGCCTTCACCCCGGCCGTGGCTGCCTATTGGGTCCGCATCACCGGCCGGCGGATCCAGTGGCGGACCATTGCGCTGGGCGGCGGCGCCACGATCGCAGCCATCGTCACCTTTGGCCTCCTCGACCTCACCCGTGCGCCCGACAGCAGAGGTCACCTCGGTCGCCTCTTCGAACGGATCGGCGACGAGGGTGTGACCCCGCTGGTGTCGATCGCCGAGCGCAAGCTCGTCGCCAATCTCCAGGTCTCGACCTCCTCGCTGTGGGTGCTGGCGATTCCGCTGGGGCTGGCCTTTTGGGTCTTCCTCCGCCGCTATCCCGACAGGCCTGCATCCGCCGTCGCCGCTTCGTTCCCCCCGTTGTCCGCCGGACTCGCTGCGGTGGGGGTGGCAGCGCTTCTTGGAAGCGCGCTCAACGACTCCGGAGCGATCATTGGTGGGATCATGGCCATGGTGGTGGCCACCTCGCTCGCCGTCCTGCTCCTGGCCGGACCACCCCCATCTGCGGAAGTGCGCGACCAGGGTCCTCAGCCACGGTAGGGTGCCCTCCCGTGGTGAACGCGGCGTCGCACACGGAGGATCGCCCTATGACGAAGCACATTTTCGTGACGGGCGGCGTTGCCAGCTCGCTCGGCAAGGGTCTCACGGCCTCGTCGATCGGCAGGTTGCTCAAGGCGCAGGGTTTCCGCGTCACGATGCAAAAGCTCGACCCCTACATCAACGTCGACCCTGGCACCATGAACCCCTTCGAACACGGCGAAGTGTTCGTCACCGACGACGGGGGAGAGACCGACCTCGACCTCGGCCACTACGAGCGGTTCATCGATGAGAGTCTGACGCGCGACTCCAACGCAACCACGGGTTCCATCTACTCGGCCGTGCTGGCCGCAGAGCGCAAGGGTGCGTACCTCGGCAAAACCGTGCAGGTGATCCCCCACATCACCGACGAGATCAAGCGGCGCATCACCCGCCTCGGTCGTCCCGACGTCGACGTCGTCATCACCGAGGTGGGCGGCACCGTGGGCGACATCGAGATCCTTCCGTTCCTCGAGGCGATCCGCCAGTTCCGTCTCGACGTCGGTCGAGACAACGTCTGCTACGTCCACGTGACCTTGGTGCCGTTCATTGGTCCGTCGGGCGAGCAGAAGACCAAGCCCACCCAGCACTCGGTCACGGAATTGCGGAGCCGTGGCATCCAGCCCGACATCATCGTGTGCCGGAGCGAGTCGGCCATCTCGCCCGACCTGAAGCGCAAGATCTCCAACCTGTGCGATGTCCCGCCCACAGCCGTGGTCAACGCGGCCGATGCCGGCAACATCTACGAGATCCCCCTGGTGCTCCACGAGGAGGGTCTCGATGCCGAGGTCTGCTCGATCCTCAAGCTCGAGGGACCGCCGCCGGATCTGACCGAGTGGGAGACGCTGGTCGATCGGGTCGAGGCGGCAACCAAGCCCGTTCGCATCGGCATCATCGGCAAGTACGTGACGCTGATCGACGCCTACCTCTCGGTGGTCGAGGCCACGAAGCACGGCGGCTTACACCACGGCGCCAAGGTCGAGATCGAGTGGATCCAAGCCGAAGAGGTCGAGGGCCTGCTCGCCGCAGGTCGGCTCCGCGACCTCGATGGCCTGGTGATCCCCGGCGGTTTCGGCGAGCGCGGGGTGGAGGGCAAGATCGCCGCGGCCAACTACGCACGCGAGCACCAGATTCCGTGCCTGGGGCTCTGCCTCGGCATGCAGGTCATGACCATCGAGTTCGCCCGCAACGTGCTCGGGCTCACCGGTGCCAACTCGTCGGAGTTCGACCCCCAGTCACCCCACCCCGTCATCGACCTGATGGACTCGCAGCGAGAGGTCACCGACATGGGCGGCACCATGCGCCTCGGGGCCTACGTCGCTGAGCTCGAAGCCGGATCCAAAGTCGCCGCGGCCTACGGCAAGACCGTCGTGTCCGAGCGCCACCGGCACCGCTACGAGTTCAACCCCCAGTACCGGAGCCAGTTCGAGGCTTCGGATCTGTGGCTCTCGGGCAGCTCCCCCGATCATCGCCTCGTGGAGTTCATCGAGTTGCGTGACCACCCATTCTGGGTCGGCACCCAGGCCCATCCTGAGTTCAAGAGCCGTCCCACCAATCCGGCACCGCTCTTTCGGGACTTCGTCGCCGCTGCGCTCAAGCGAGCCGAAGGACGGGCCCCGCATCTGTTCGACTTGGACGCACCGGTCGATCCCGCAGCGATCGACGCCTGACCGTGGCGGGGTTCCGTCACCTCGAAGACCGCGAGGTGGCGCGCCTCGATCGCCTGCGTGTCGTTCGGGCCCGCTTCGCTGCCCCAGACGGCACCACCTTCGAGCGAGATGTCGTACGCAACCAGGCGGTGGTGGCCATCGTTCCGTTGGAGGCAGATGGTCGCCATGTCCTGCTCGTGCGGCAGTACCGAGGACCCATCGATCGACTCCTGCTCGAGATCCCGGCCGGTTTGTGCGACGTCGAAGGCGAGGAGCCCACCGAAACCGCCCGTCGAGAGCTGATCGAGGAGGTCGGGCGGGATGCGGCCCACCTGGAGCCGGTGGCGGCGTACTTCCCATCCGCCGGTTTCAGCGATCAGTTCGTTCGGCTCTTCGTGGCAACTGGCCTCACCGAAGTCGGCGTCGACCGGCAGGGAGTCGAGGAGAC
>Ga0105044_10003336_pt1 | contig 22024 bp, 13 predicted proteins | sample MAT01_FD_78092 | JGI IMG/M metagenome (GOLD analysis project Ga0105044, IMG submission 78092) | Freshwater microbial communities from Lake Fryxell liftoff mats and glacier meltwater in Antarctica - MAT-01 | ecosystem: Environmental > Aquatic > Freshwater > Ice > Liftoff microbial mat | place...
CGGCGGCGGCCGTAGCAAATCTGAAGCAATGGGCTGAGTTCAATAACTTGACGAGCGCTTCACGCATTGCGGCCGATCGAATCGAGAGCGACATCGCGAGGGAATGTGTAGAAGTCTACGACCCCGCAAAGGCCAAGATCGAGGCGATGTTGAAGCGACCACTTGCTGGCTGTCAGGCTCTCGAAATTGGTCCGGGGCAATGGCTGGCGCAGGCGCGGTATTTCGGGCGCTGGGCGAAGGTCACGGGGATTGACCTCGATGTCTTACCCAGCGGCTTGGACATTCCGGGTTATTGGCGGATGTACCGTTCAAACGGTGTGCGGCGGGTGCTCAAAACACTGGCGCGCAAGGCAATGGGCTTTGACCGGCGGATTGTCGCGGCGTACGACCGAGCCTTTGGTAAGCCGCTGCACGAGCCGCGGGTGATGCGGATGGATGCAACCGCGACCACGTTTAAAGATAACACATTCGATGTGACCTACTCCTTCAATGTGCTAGAGCACATTCCCCAGCCCGAAGCTGTCTTCAAAGAAGCCGGGCGGATCCTCAGGTCGGGCGGAGTGCTGTACCACGATATCCATCTTTACACGAGTGACACGGGGTGCCACGACCCGCGGGTGGTGGTCATGCAGCGGGGAAGTCTGCCGTTCTGGCCACATCTGCATGCACATAGTCGCAAACAGTTGGCATATGGGGGTTACCTGAACAAGTTGCGGCTCGCTGAATGGCATCAAAAGATTGCCTCTGAACTGCCGGGGGCAGAAATTATATATCGTCACGATGCTTATGTTGCGGAGCCGCTGGCTTTAGCCCGGAGCCGGGGCGAACTCGGAGAGTACTCCGATGACGAGCTGACTGTTCGTAATATTATCGTTGCTTGGCGTAAACCTTGAACATCTTGCACTATCTGCCATCGTTTCGGTTGCAGCGGGGCGGGCCGGTGCGCGCGGTGTTAGATCTAGCGAGCGGGCTTGTGCGGCGGGGGCACCGGGTTACGCTGCTCACGTGCGATTATGGCGACATTCCCAAGGCGTGGGCTGAGGGGTCCGCAGCGCACCCGCGAGTGGTGGAGGTGTCGCAACCGGAGATTGTGAACGGACCAATCGCGAGCGTACACCGCGCTGTACTGAAGGCCGAAGTTAACGCGAGCAACGTGGTGCATGTACACGGGGTTTGGAATTATTCCAATGTTCAGATGGCGAACCTCGCGAGGGCGGCGGGCAAGCCATATTTAGTTAGCTTGCGGGGGATGCTTGATGATTGGTCAATGGAACAAAAGGCCCTTAAAAAGCGTGTCTTCCATTTTCTAATTTATAAAGCGCTTCTTGAGAGGGCGGCCGCGGTACACTGCACCGCACAGGCGGAGCTGAACCAGAGTAAGAAATGGTTCCCGCGCGGGCGGGGCGTGGTAATCGCCAACCTTCTGGACTTACAACCCTTCCGCACGCCCCCCGGCCCCGGGCTGGCGAGGGAACGATTCGCCGTGCTGACCAACGGGCGCAAAAACGTTTTGTTTCTGTCTCGCTTGCATTACAAGAAGGGCGTCGAGGTGCTGATCGCTGCGGCGGGCTTGCTCAACGGCCGGGGGATTAAGTATAATTTTATTCTCGCGGGTGATGGCGAAGAAGGTTACGTGCGCGAGCTGAAGGCGAACGCTGTTGCGATGGGGGTTCAAGATGATATTCATTTCGTTGGCCATGTGGCGGGCGACTTGAAAATCAGCTTATATCAGGCCGCTGATATCTTCGCGCTCCCCACAAGCCAGGAGAACTTCGGCTTTGTGTTTCCCGAAGCGCTCGCCAGTGGAACCCCGGTGATCACTACCAAGGGCGTTGATATCTGGGGCGAGTTAAAGTCCGGGGGAGGAGCGAGCATTGTCGACCGTACCGCCGAAGCGTTTGCCACCGAGATTGAGGCGATTTTGACCGACGATCAACGGATGGAGAAGATGCGGGCGGCCGCGCGACCGTTCGTCTTTACCGAGTACGACGAGAACCGGCTCATGGATATGTTCGAGGAGATGTATGTGAGCTGCCGGAAGTAAGTGGGTAGTTAAGACAGGCCCAGCTTCGGTGTGTTTTATTGATGAACCAGAGTTACCATCGCCACTCGCAGAGCCTCGCTCAGGAAGTTTAGAGAACGTCACGATGAACGTAACATTACGTCGTATATTATCTTCGCTGGAGATCTCCGCCTCTCATCCGCGTCTCGCGGGCGGGGGTGAGTTGGCGGTCTCTGTGCGGTCACCCCACGACGGCAGCGAGCTGGCGGGCGTCTCGCTGGATACGGTGATAACTTACGACGAGGCTGTTGAACGTGCCGCTGCTGCATTCAAGTCTTGGCGGAGTGTCCCCGCCCCGCAACGTGGGTTGGTGGTGCGGGCGATCGGCGATTCCTTCCGCCAGCACAAGCAGGCACTGGGAGAACTCGTAAGTTTAGAGGTGGGAAAAATTCTGCAGGAGGGGCTGGGCGAAGTGCAGGAGACGATCGACATCGCCGACTTCGCTGTGGGGCTTTCGCGGCAGTGTTATGGACTTACGATGCCCAGCGAGCGCCCTCAGCATCGGATGATGGAGCAGTGGCTGCCGCTGGGTCCTGTCGGCATCATCTCAGCATTTAACTTTCCCAACGCGGTCTGGGCCTGGAACGCGATGCTCGCGGCGGTGTGCGGGGACACGGTGGTCTGGAAGCCGAGCTTGCTCGCGCCCCTTACTGCGTTAGCGAGCCACACAATCGCGGAGCGGGTGGCGTGCTCGATGGGCTTTCCCAATATCTTTCAGCTCGTGATCGGTACCGATGATGTAGTGGGCGAGCGGCTTATATCTGATGTGCGGCTGCCGCTCATCAGCGCCACCGGATCCTGCCGAATGGGCAAGCGGGTGGGCGCGGTTGTGGCGGGCCGGTTCGGCCGATGCCTCCTGGAACTGGGCGGCAACAACGCGGTCATCATCGACGCGAGCGCAAACTTACAACTTACGATTCCTTCCGTGGTGTTCGCGGCCGTAGGAACGGCGGGGCAGCGATGCACCTCAACTCGCCGGTTAATAGTCCACTCCTCGATTGTCGAGGATGTGATCGCTAAACTGGTTCGGGCGTACAGCACCATCCGCATTGGTGATCCGCTCTCCGAAGGCACTTTGGTAGGACCGTTAATTACTCCCGCGGCCGTGGCGGGCTTCGAGCGAGCGGTCGCCGCGGCGGTGGCGCAAGGCGGAGTGGTGCTGAGGGGCGGGAAACGGATGGCGGGGGGGGGAAATTATGTTGAACCCACTATCGTTCGCGCTCCTTCAACCAACCTCCTGCCCATCGCGAACGAAGAGACCTTTGCGCCGATTCTGTACGTATTTACTTATGAAACTATCGAAGAGGCCCTCGCGCTGAACAACTCGGTGGCGCAAGGGCTTTCATCCGCGATCTTTACAGATAGCGTTGGCAGCGTAGAGCGGTTCCTAAGCCCCACCGGTAGCGACTGCGGGATAGCAAATATTAACTTAGGAACCAGCGGCGCGGAGATCGGCGGCGCGTTTGGTGGTGAAAAGGAGACCGGCGGCGGGCGTGAGTCCGGGAGCGACTCATGGAAGGCGTACATGCGCCGCCAGACCTGCACGATCAATCACGGCACGAAACTGACATTAGCACAGGGGATCAAGTTCGAGTAAGCTTCCTGGGTGTGGCTGTCGCGCCCGGGCTCGACTGCTCGCGGGGTGATGGCATATGCTCACGTGCGGAAGACCGCTGTGAAGGATCGAGAATGTGAGGGGTTGCTTTGGAGTTTTTATGGAAGACGTTGAGCAAACCAAGCACGATGCGCTAGCCGTGGCGGCCATCGGTGAAATTCAGGCGGGTATGATCGTGGGGCTTGGCACCGGGCTTACATCAGACCGAGTGACCCGCGCGCTGGCGCAGCGGTTCTTTGATGAGGGGCTTGCGATTCAATGTGTCTGCACCAGTATGGCCACCCGCAACCTGGCCGAGCAGCTCGGACTGCCAATTGTAGATTTTGCCAACGTAGAAGAAGTTGATTACTTATATGACGGGGCGAGCGAAGTGGATCATGAGCTCCGGATGCTGAAGGGGCACCACGGCGCCATCACCCGCCAGAGGCTCGTTGCTGAGGTTGCGCGCCGTTGTGTTTATCTTACAACCGAGGACCGCTTCACGCGGCGGTTGGGAACCAAATCTCTTCTCTCCGCGACCATTATTCCGTTCGGCATTGCAAGTATCCGCGCTCACCTGCGTCACATCGGGCTTTCCGGCGTGCTACGGCGGACGCTGGATGGTCAGATCGTTGAGACCGACGGAGGCGGAGTCGTAATTGATATGACGATGCCAGACCGCGATCCGCGAGAGCTGTCTGATGCGCTGGATCGTGTCAGCGGTATCGTCGACCACGGCATCTTCAATGACGAGGCCGACGAGGTGCTGATCGAATGTGCCGACGGCGAGATCAAGCGGTTTGCACGCGACGAAGAACCGGCGACCTAAGTGGTGTTGTTTCCGTCTGTGGACGCAGCGATGGTGCGAATTAAGTATTACTTTCTGCCAAAGCGCCACCGATAATCGGCGGGTGATGCAGTTCTTTGGGCGTTGCACAAACGTTCACGCGGCCGAAACTCATAGTAAGTTAGCCGCCTTGCCAGACGATAAAGAACTCTTCGATGTCGGCGCCGTCGGTACCACCGTCTTCGTTGAAGTCACCCACCGGTTCGCCGATGGCCCAGGCGATAAAGAACGTTTCAACATCGGAGCCATCCACCCCGCCGTCGTTGTTTACATCGGCGTTGCGACGGCAGCCCAGGTAAAAGATATTTATATCGTCGATCCCGGCTTCAACGGTGCTGGCATCACCCAGATCGCGGGCCACAAATCGGACTCGCAGCTGGGAAGTAACATTTACAAAATCGTCAATGCGCAGCGTGATGGCCACCCAGCGGTTGTATTCCTGGCCGATGGTATCGGCCGTTACCCAGGTCGCGCCCCCATTGTCGGAAAGTTGCGTGATCAACGGATCATTGGTGGGCCCGTAGAACCATCGTGAGAACGTAAGCCGGGTTTCGTAAACGCGCACGCCGCGTGGAGGAAGTGCGTTGATCACAGGGCTCAGGAGTGTGGTGATGCCACCATCAACGTCATTGGCGTTACCGTCTGCGCCAGCGGCGGCGCCGGTGATGAAGCAGTTTAGTCCGGTGATCGAAGTATCGTCTTCTGGTTGGGCGTAGGTCCGTTCCGGGTTCGCTCGCTGCCAGATTCCGCCGGTCGCGGTGTCGTCGCTGGTGCCCAGAGTCCAGCCTTGATTACTTTCGCAATCGTCACTAAACAATAAGGTGCGGGCCGCGGGTGTAATCGTAATCGACTCATCTCCGGCGGGATACCACTCGCCCACTCCGGAGGTGTTGACCGCGTAGTACCTTAGTTGCGTAGAGCTGCCGCACGTGGCGGGAGGAAGTGTCACTTCGTAAAACTGACCGGGCAACCCCGTTACGGCAGTGGGAACAAAATCCGGGGTGCCCGCTGGCTGAATGAATGCAGTCACGGCGGAGATGCCCGCGCCAGAGCCACTAGGCCGGACGCTTAACTGAACGGCGGACGGTGAACCCGGGAGCGGAAAGTTTTCGTGCGTCGCGGGGAGCGTGAAGAGTATTGGCGGTGAGAGCCGCTCGATGAACGTAAGCACGGCGTCAAAGTTCTCTTCGCAAGTAGGGATGATCTCTTCCGGAGGCAAAATAAACCCGCTCTGTGGTCCCGCGCGGAGTTCGATCGTCCACGCGGGAACGTTACGCGCGCCGTAAACCCAGTCGGGAGCCACGCCCGAGGCGGGGTAAATGGCAACGTACGATGGGCCGCCCGTATGGATTCTATTATGTCGGACGCGGACCGATGCCAACAAGTCGGCGTTGATGGAGCCGAAAAGCCGTTCATCAGGGCAAGGCTGGCTGCTGTAACCGAAGGGGCTAAGCACCAGCTGGCCGAAACTATGGTAATCGATGTGGCCGCGCAATCGGGGAAGCGACGTAATAAAGGTGCTCAGCCCGGCGGTCTCAGGCTCAGAAAAAGGTGCCGTGCCGCGGTAAACATCCGAGCTGCGCTGGGTGCTGGTCCCTTCGCCGCCCCACTGGAAGCCCCAGTTTCGATTGAGATCCACCCCGAAAATTCCGCCCCCAGTGTCGCGACGGTTTTTTCGCCATAAGCGGTTGGCAGTACTGCTCCAGGTATGAACATAGCCATCAGGGTTAATAACCGGAATAACGATGAATTCAAACCGCTCCATCGCTGCGGCGATTCGGGGCTCGATCGGTCCATCCTCGAGCAAATGCTGTGCGATCCACATGTTCACGGCGGGGGCGATCCACTCGCGAGCGTGCTGGAGGCCCTGGAACATAATTTGCGGGCGGGTATCACGCGGGTTGCCGGGTGCGGCAGGCCCGGTAAACCGAAGGCCCCGCATTGGGCGGCCCTGGATCGAGGTCCCTGCGATGAAGGTGGAGGCTAAGCCGTTGCTCGCGGCCGCAAGCTCATCCATCCGCGCATTAATTTCATCCCAGGTGTGATAGGCCGTGAACCAATTGTTGTCACGCGGCGAGAACTCTCCCAGGGCGGCTCGGGCCGCTGAGTTCTCTGCATCCGCTTGCTCAAGGAAAATCTGAACGTCGGGGATCGTGACGGTGTATGGAACGCCGCGTTGACGGGCCCAATCTGAGATAGCCGCCTTTTTCGCGGGCGACACCTGAATATCAATTCCTTGCTCGAGCGTTGGCGTGCAAGACCAAATTATGTCAGCAAGTTCTTGGGCGGTGCGTAAATCAGCGAGCGATTGCGGATGCACCCGCCACACTTCATGCCCAACGTAAGGACGCTCCGCGGCTTGCGAAGCCGCGACCTGTTCCTGTTGTCCCACGGCCGTGCCCCCAAGGCAGGCAAGCAAGAAAACGGTGGCGGTCAGATTCCAAGTGGCAGCAGCTAACCTGCCGCGACCCACACCCACAGCCGCTTCCAGATAACTATCGGCGCAAAGCGGTCGATGGCGGCCGGAGAGAAAATGTGGGAATCGAGAGTTCATGCGTAAAGCGTATACGCACCTAACGGAATCGCGTTGCAGCAGAAATTTGTCATTTAGCGAATGAGCTTTAAATGTGGAGTTGCCCACAGATCGGGCCAGCTGCTGCGGCCTTGCGACGCTTGATCAGGCCGCTGCGCGCGTCGGCGCGTCTTGCTGTCTATTTTGCGGTTTATTTTGCGGTCTATATAGACAGACGATGGGCATGCCTGAACCAAAGGTCGCAGCGGCACGGGCGGCGAGTGGGTCTTCCCACTCATCGCTGGAAACAATTATCGCGTCTGGACGTTCCTCGGAGGAGTTGCGAGCGGCGTCGAATCGGCGGATGGGTACGCCTGCGATCGACGTTGCCTCGGCGGAGTCGTCGTAGATAGCGATGCACCAGCGTGCGAAGGCGGGGCAGCGTTGGCTAAGCATGCGGGTGTGCGCACCGGCGCCACAAAGGGCGATCCGCCGATAACCTGTCCGATGTAGCCCAGCCATCGCTTCCTCAAAGAGACGCTCTGCCGTGAGCACGACTTTGGTGGGCTGGAAAGGAAACATGGATTGCGCTTCGTCCGCCATGTTGGTGGAACTAGACAAGGTGGCGCGCAGCGCGGCATCCTGCTCGGCAAGCCATCGTGACCGCCAAGTTACAACGCCCGAGGTGTTCAGATCTCCCAGCGTTCCTAAGGCCCGCATGATCGCACACCACTGAGAGGCGCAGCGCGCGAGGGAGGTACATCGCGGCGGTGCTGCCATCGCGGCGTGAATCAGAGTCTGGAAGGATTGACGTAATTGATCCGTGCTCCAGAGTCGTTTGGCGGTAGCGCGGGCCGCGGAGCCCATGCCGACAATCTGTGCTCGTTGAGACGCGAGGACTGCGAGCCGGTTGGCCAAGGTCTGCATATCGCCGGTGGGAACGATGATCCCATCGGTGCCGTCGGCGATCGCCTGTGCGGCTTCTCCGCAGCCGTGCGTAATTGCAACTCCTCTTCCCGCAGCCATACTTTCGCTCACCGCCAGCGGCATGCCCTCGCTTTCGCTTACGAGAACGGTGAGGTCGTGAGCGCCGTACAGGGCGGCCATCTGTGGCTGAGGCACCGCTCCAACGAATTCGACTCGCCCCCCCATCACATGGTCATGTAACGCCTCACAAAGTTCTGTCTGAGCTGGCCCCGTTCCCGCAATCGTAAGTCGAAAGCGGACCTCAAGTTTTTGCAACAGGTTGGCGAGCGTGGCAAGATCGAGCACTCGCTTATGGCGACGTTCTAACCTGCCAGCATACAGAAGTCGTAACGTCCGGGTATTCGGAACCCATGCCTGCGGCTGCTCTGAGAGAGCGATGGGCACTGGTAAAGATGAGGCCACCGGCTGGCCCAATGCTCCGCCGGAGAGCCCGAGCAGCCGTGAGGTAAGTTGTGTCGATACGGCGGCCCATGAGTCTACAAGTGGAAAGACGCTGAGTGCTACATCGTCTCCATCGCATCCGCTGCTGTGGTGCCACATCGCGCAGCGCACCCCGCCGAGAGCCGCGTGAGCGAGCGAGCCTGCCGCGGCGTAGCCCAGAACACTGTCGTGCGGCAGGACGATTCGCGCGCCGAGGGATATGAGCGCGTTGCGTATAATTAGCATCGCATCCAGAGGGCTTGAATCATCCGGCCAGGAGGCCACGTGCCATCCACTTAGGATATCTGGGACAAGGTTAGCGGCACTTGCGGCAGTGCCCACCTGGCTGGCGGGGCCCACGATAAGCGGCAGAACTCGAATACCGGGAAGGTCTAACGCGGCGATGTTAGCCCCCGCCGTAGTTACCCCGCTAATCCCCGTGGCTCGATGAATACTTACCGCGATCAGTTCGCTCATGGTGCGCCCTCCAAGCCGGAGGTTGAAGCAATATTAGCTTGCTTATCACCATGCTGGTTGCTGTACGCATCAAGGCGTTGCTGGATGAAGGCGACGAGCCGGGCGGCGAACGCGTCATGCGTAAACCGGTGAAGCGCGACGGCCCTCGCCTGCGAGATTGTTTGCGTTCGCCAGGTTTCGTCGGTAAGCACTCGGTTAATCAGCGAGGAGAAAGTTCGCTCATCGCTAAAGAGCACTTGGTGTACGTTGGAGAAGAGGTCGCTGATCTCGCCCCGCCCCCGTAGCAGTTCGGCCATTTTTAACATTGATTCGGCGCGATCGCGGCGAATCCAAGTGATTGCTTCGTCGGTTGCTTGGCCGTACTCATTCGCGATCGAAAGTAACTTTGCTGCGGCGGGGTGCCGCTCGCCATAATATCCAAAGCGGCCTTGGGGCGAGTCAGCACTCGAGTTGCCGGCCTCCTGAACCACGTCCGGCGGTCCGCCAAGTAAACACAACTGATGAGCAGTCTTAAGTCCACCCAGGCCATCGCGGTGCATCCGCACCGCGCAGAGGCCACCGCTTAGGAGACATTCGAGCACGCGCTGATGAAGCAGTGTTTGCGCCGAAATATGCAGGTGAAGCTCGGTTCGCTCATACACAGATCGTAACTCTTCGCCGTGAGCCAATGGGCCGGCGGCGCAGGAGCTTAATGTCGGATGAAATTCCCACCCTTCTCCGTACAGTCGCAATGAAAGTCCCTGCGATTCGCAATGGCGATGAATGAATCCCAGCGTTTCATGGCGGAGGAGACGATCAGCCATCCGAAGTGCGTATCCCCGCAGCGTCGTCTGAATCATGCGTGGCTGAGCGATGTCAAACCCTGCGGCGGCCAGTTGTCGTCGCGTGTGCGCTTCCAGCACTTTGTGCAGTGGCATCGCATTGCAATCATTCACCGCTGCCTGTACATCGGCCTGGAGCGCCTCGAATACCTCGGCTAAACGCGGCGACGCGGCGTATGCCTGTTTTACAAGTTCTGCGTGGAGCGCTTGGGGGGTTCCGCTCTGCCTGCTTACATGTGCCACATGACTGAGTCGGGGCGCGTTGTGCCCGCCGCTTGGTGAGAACTTTACGGCGTCGGCCACTACCGGTGATGAGAAGGCTTGGTCAATCGGGAAGCCGAACTTCTCAAACAGTGCATGAAATGCATGGCCGACCGTAAAGTCAAGCGGTCCTTGAGCGGCCCCAACTTTACTATCAAACAAATGTGAGAGTGCATCTTGAATCCAGCAGACGAAGGGCAGCCCATGCACCCGCCCGTCCGCCATAACTCCGCCGGGGCACACCGGACCCAGCATACAGCGCGGATAATTGACTGTAATAATACAATCCGGGCGTAACCGATCCAGCGATCGCAAGTATGCCAAGGCACAGGGCGATGCGTGCTGATCAGGCTCGATCATTACATCGACTATAAACCCTGCACGGAGCAGGCTCTTAGCAAGGTCTTTCGCTACGTGCTGAACATACGTGGTGTACCGGGTTGTAACTACCAAAAACTTAAGCGGCTGGCGATCAACTATTTCATTTGTTTTCGTGGCATCAGCGGTTCCGACGCGCCAGCGATCTTTCCACCATTCAACATCACGCCCGGCATAACGCCGCGTCACGGACAAATGGGTTTCATCTATCGCGGCGCGCTGGCGCTCATGTGCTGTTTCAAGAACGCCAAGTGTTCGCTTGGCGAGGTCGTCGCAGGCGTTGGGAACCGACATTACCCGCTTTGGAAGCATCCACTCATCGCGACTTTTCAGTTGATCAGCCAGGAGTGTAAGTGCCTCCGAAGCAACGCAAAATTTTACTCTTGAATCATCGCAGATCGTGGCGGTGGACCCATCGCGGAGTCCTCGCCACAATCCATCACAGAAGGATTGTAAGTCTTCCTCAACGAACCAAACTAGCGGCGTATAGCCCAGATGCGGGGCCGAGGTGGCGTGGATTGCCGCGGATGCCAGCATCACCGAGCCACACACCACCACCGCATGCGTGTATGGTTGCGATGCGTCGATCAGTGTCGCCGCGGCTTGCGTCGCCCAAGCACTCGGCACATCGGCCACGAGTTGGCCAATCTCAGAGCCGCCGGAGACCGTTGGGAGATGCTGGATGAAGCCCGACTGAAAGGGTGAGAACCACTCCCCCGTGCGCTGAAGCCACTCCGCCGCGGCGTGCTGCAAGCCAGGAATGCCGCGCGCTTCGAGTTGTGCCGCAAAGCTGAGATACTGCTTGCTAAGTTCAGTTACATCAATGGCGTCGCTCGGCATGCGGGCGATTGCTGACTTTAGTTTCGATGCGGTCGCGATCACAACAGGGTCCAGCGTTACGTTCGCGACATACTGCTCGGATTCGGCTTGATCTATTGACACCATGAGTACACGGTTTGCAAGCGTAACCAGTCCGCGTTGGGCCAGGGTGCCAGCTAGACGTAAGAGAGCAAGGTGATCGGGCGCTGGCCGCATCGACGCAACTGAATGTTGAGGGAAAGCGGGCGCGGACTCCCTCAAACACCCTTCGCCAAGGTGCCCATCCACTTTGTGAGGGGTTATAAATGACTGCGGTGACACGCAATCGCTATCGACCACCTTCCGAGTCGTTGGCGATTGCGAGTAACCCATGTGCAGGGGATAGGCAATCTCGCCCGTTCGTCGAACGCCGTGGCCCTGGCCGGGTCTGACGCGGGAAATACCGCTTGCCCGAGGCCGACAAAGTTGATGCGTCCTGCGCGTGCTCCACTGCGACAAACCTCTGGACTCAACGCGAGCTGAGCAAGGCATGAGGTGTAACCACCACTCTGCCGCCAAACAGTCGATTAAGCCTGCATCCCCCGCCCGGGCGTAGCGGAGTTGCGATGGTTTCCAGCGCGTCTCCGATAAAGAGTGCATGCACGAACGCACCAAAGTGCTCACGCTCGAAGAGCTCAACGCGGCCCGTGCGCGCGCCAGGTTTGCGGGCCGCCGCGTCGTGCAATGCCACGGCTGCTTTGATATCGTACACCCGGGTCATATACGACACTTACGTCAGGCTCGGTCGCTCGGAGAGATCCTTTTAGTTAGCATCACCGGCGATGGCGGCATCGCGAAGGGTGCCGGGCGGCCCTTAATCCCTGAAGAGCTCCGCGCCGAGAATCTTGCCGCGCTCGACTGCGTTGACTGGGTGTATATCGACCCTCACCCTACGGCGCTGCCGCTCCTGCAGCAGGTGCAGCCCGATGTTTACATGAAGGGCAAGGAGTACGAGAATAACAGCGATCCGCGTTTTCAGGCTGAGCGAGCCGCGGTTGAAGCGGCGGGCGGCCGCGTGGTTTATTCCTCCGGCGATATTGTGTTCAGTTCCACTGCACTCATCGCTTCGTTCGCAGATTCAGCCGAGAACCCTTACCACCAACGGCTGTCGCAGCTCGCCCGGCGCCCCGACCTCTCCGCCGCCGCGCTCGCAGCGCTTCTTGCATCGTTCAAGGGCAAGCGAATCCTGATAATCGGCGAGAGTATTATTGATAGTTATGTTATGTGCGCCCCGCCGCGGGTAGCCAGCGAGAGCCCGGTGATGACGCTCCGCCCGGTTGAAGCAAGACACTACGACGGGGGCGCGGCGGTAGTCGCTCTTCATTGCGCCTCTATGGGCGCGAAGCCATCACTGATTACGCCGGTGCCACACCCCGACGATCCAGACGCTCGCTCCCTGATCGCAAGGCTCACGAGCGCAGGCGTGGACGTTCATCCATTCTCGACGGGAACACCTCTTCCCGAAAAGCAGCGCTATCTGGTCGGCACCCAGAAGATGATGAAGCTGGACCTCGTTCAGCCGCTCGTGCTGGATCAGATGCAGCACGATAGGTTCATCGCACTCGCGGCTGATGTCGCGGGCCTCGGGTGCGACGGAGCAATCATTACAGACTTCGGGCTGGGGCTATTCACCTCCAAATCGCTGCGGCAACTCTGCAAGGTACTGAGGCCGTTGGCGGGCATCATAAGCGGAGATATAAGTGGCGTGGGCGTGGGTCTGCGGGCGATGCGTGACCTTGATCTGGTCACACCCAGTGAGCAGGAACTGCGGGAAGCGATGCAGTTACATTCGCAGGGGTTACCGCTCGTGGTTGATCGCCTTATGGAGGAACAGCGCGCACGCAACGTAATCGTAACCATGGGTGCCGACGGCCTTATCGGATTTTCGCCCCTCTCACGTGTGGGCGCAACTTCCACCGCCGTTGAGTCTTCGCAAGCCGCGTGGGCCACGCGGCTTGCAAGCGAACACATCCCCGCCCTTGCTTCCATCGCCGTTGATCCTCTGGGTTGCGGTGATGCGCTGCTCGCCGCGGCGACACTGTCGCTCACCTGCGGCCAACCGCTCGCGGTCGCGGCGTATGTTGGGGCGATCGCCGCAGCAGTGCAGGTGCAGCGATTGGGAAATGTCGCGGTCTCTGCGGCAGATCTCCGGCGTGCCATCATAACATTACAGTCAGCCCACCTTGCGGTTTCACCGGTCCAGCTGGGAGTGGGGCAGGTCGATGCCACCTCAGCGGGAGTGTACAGGCTCTCGGCGTGACGCGGATCTGCATTTCGCGCCGCGAGTTAGTGCGGGCGGGCTAGGGGCTGATCGGTCCATCTACCTATGAGTATCGCCTACATCATTCCTACGTACAACCGCCCCGAATCGCTCCGGGCCACGCTTCGAGCCATCGAGGCTCTTGGCCCCCACGATGCGCAAATCGTAATTATTAATAACGATGCGGCGAATGAAGTAAGAGTGCCGAACAGGCTTGCCTCGCACGTGCCCATCACGCTGCTTGCCGCCCCCTCTAATATGGGCGCGGCCTCTCGCACCATCGCCGCGCGCGTGGCGAGTGCCCCATGGCTTATTATGTTAGACGACGATTCGGCCCCCAGCTCGCTGGGCTTCCTCCGCGGGCTGGCGCACGCGAGCCAACAAGTGGCCGCCATCGCCGCGGATATCTCACTCCCGGACGGTTCTCGCGAGAGTGGAGGGCTGCCCGAAGTCTTCGTCGGCTGCGGAGTGGCGATCCGCCGCGAAATATACTTATCATTGGGTGGTTACGACCCCACGTTTAATTATTATGCCGAAGAGTATGACCTTGCCGCGCGGATGATCGCCGCCGGTTATCGCTGCGAGTTTGATCCCGCGTTCACCGTGATGCACCGTAAAGTAACTGCGGGCCGGAGCATGAACACAATTGTTTCACGACTGGTTCGTAATAATGGGTGGGTTATGCACCGCTACGCCCCGGAGGCCCATCGCATTCAGGCAACCGTTTCAACCATAAAGCGGTACCGCGCAATTGCTAACCGTGAATCCGCATTGCGAGGTTACATTCGCGGCCTGAGCGACTTGCGCTCTTCTGTGTCCTCGCAGTTCAGGCAGCCCCTCTCGATCCCGCAGTGGGATCGCTTCACCGGTCTAGCCTTTGCTCGCGCCGCGCTTGCCGCAGCGTTTGCCGATCGGCCTTTTAGCTCCGCGACGATTGTGGAGGGAGGAAAGAACGAATGGGCTATCCAGCAGGCGCTGAATGAGCTTGGCTGCCATATCGGCGATGGTAAGGACGATGCCGCTGTCAAACGTACCGCGACTGGCATTCGAGTTATCGGAACCTTGTCGCGAGGCTCGGCGTTGAACGCCCTTTCCGCGTTGGCCAATAAATCTAGGGACGACACCCGAACATTGTCCTGTTTCGGCAGCGTACAATCGTTGGCCTTGTCTAACGCTCCTCGGGTGCTTTGATAACCTGGTTCGATCCAGGAACCGGTCAATCGCTCGCGAAGTGGTGCCCGTATGCCCAAGGGTTGGTCGGAGGTTTGTCCGCTTAGATCGTGGAGATTTACTATGTTTACCCAAATAGCATCAAGAAACTCTCTGGCTTCTTACTCTTCCGCTTCGGGCGTCAAGTGCGCCCGGGCTGCGAAGTCGCCTTCAAGTCTTGCTGTTTTGTCACTCCTGCTTTTCACCGGACTGCTAGCGGGCACTGCTTGCGGACAGACAGCGTTGGGCAACGGGCGCGGGCTGGAAGCGGACCTCAGTGGCCGCGGCATTGGGAATGTGCCTCGGCCAGACTTCATGGCTGAAGTGCGCATGCGCAATGATCTGGTTACAGGCAATGCGGTGGGAGGGCGATCCTTTCGCGGAAACGTCGGTTATCGCTCGGGTGATGAGTTTCGCGGTTCCCTCGGCTCGGATGCCAACTTCAGTTTTCGGCGAGATTCAATTAGCAGCGGCATCGGAGGTGTCGGCCTTCGCGGCACGTCTTCGCTGCAGTATCAATACTCAATGTCCACGTCAAACCAGTTCGGCACCGCGCCGAGCCTCTCCACGCTCGGCGGCCAAATCGAGCAAAACAAAACTGATTTCAACCTTCGATCAAGCTCGCCTCGACGGATTACCTCGGGTGAGTACACCACCATCGGCGACGGTTGGAATAACCTCGCGCCGCGCTTGGGCACCCTTCGATCTACATCAACCTTTAACTCGATCTCAAGCTTGAATCCAGCTGTAATTGGATCGAGAGAGACGCCCCAAGGAGTAGAGTCACTTACCGCATCAAGCTTGCTGGGATTGCGATCGGTGCCGCAAAGGCGTCTACAAGGTGATGGTGAGTTACCGCCAGGAGCGGTCAACCAAGCCGCGGCTCCTACACGCGTCAACACCGCCGTCGGCGGCGCGGTTCCCAACGAGGCGACCCCGCCCGGCACGGAAACCGGCAACATTCGTACAGCTTACACACAAGTGACTGATCGTTTTCGGAAGGCGAGCGGCAATGCAGCGCGGCCTTCACAACCGGTGGAGAATCAAGCTGGCGATGCTCCTGCAACCGAGAAGACCGCTCCCGAGGCACTGGATTGGGAAACGCGAATCGCCAAACTGCGCGAACAGCTTGAAATTACCAGCCGCGAACGTGAAGAACGGTTAGCGCGAGCGAGCTTGCGAGCACGGGTCCTTGATCCTGAGAAAGTTGACGCTAAAGCTCGACCTAAAGATGGTCTGATATCAAAAGACAAGGCCGTGACCAAGAAGGACCCCAAGGCGGTGGGCGAAGCAGCCGGTATTGCTTTCATTGATTTTGATCCCGCGACGCTTGAGATGATCCGTGCCGCTGCGGGCGAAGTTGACGCTTATACACTAAGCTCCGCGGAAAAAGACTTATATTCGCGATACATGACTCAGGGCTCCGCGGCGATGGCCAGCGGAAAGTATTTCGATGCAGAAGAACAGTTTGCTCGCTGCTTGGCGGTGGCGCCAGGTGATCCCATGGCCAGCGCAGCTCGCCTTAACAGCCAGCTAGGCGGGGCACTCTTTCTTTCAGCTGCTTTGAATCTTGAGGCTCTCTTGGGCAAGCATCCTGAACTCGCCACCACTCGCTACACCGGTGGCACGATGCCTAGTGCAAAACGATTGGGCGACATAGCGATCGTGCTGCGCGAGCGGATAAGCAAAGATACGCAACTGGGGGCAGCGCCACCACGAGATGCTTCATTGCTGCTGGCGTACACGGGCTATCAGTTGAAGGACGTCGGGATTATGCAAGAGGGCTTGACCGCATTGAGTGCGTCCAACGCTGCGTCGGGCCATGACGATGCGCTTCACAAGCTGCTCAAGGCAGTTTGGGCTCCATGATCGGTGACTCGCTTGAATTACCCATTGCCGCGAACGACCGTGCAGTTCCACCCGTCGTTTCCGGCAAATGGGCGGGGAAAAATAAAATTACATCACGACCCTCATGGGGCCTATCACTCGGGCTTTTACTGGTAGTCTTTGCCCTGTACTTACCGGGTTTCTTCACGCTCCCCGCGGTTGACCGTGATGAATCGCGCTTCGCGCAAGCGAGCCGCCAGATGCGAGAGTCTGGCGATTACGTTGTGCCGACGATTCAGGGCAAACCCAGGCTGAACAAGCCCCCCCTCATTTACTGGTTGCAGGTCGCTAGCGCCCGTGTATTTGCTCCATCCTCCGGTGACTCCATCTGGATGTACCGCGTTCCCAGCTTGCTGGCCGCCATCGGTGCAGTTTTAGTTACGTGGAGACTGGGATGCCTTATGTTCGGTCCGGCGGCTGGCCTGTTGGCCGGCTTTATGATCGCCGCTTCGCCGGTCATCTTCTGGGAAGCGCGGCAGGCGCGTGCCGACATGGTGTTGCTCTTCTTCACCACGGTTGCGATGAGTGCATTGTGGCGATTGCTGGGGAGCAGCTCGCACCAAGACCCGGCTGTAATAGATCGATTCCGCGACCCGGCCGGTGAACTTAAGCCCAAGTCGGCGGTGAATCTTGTGGTTCTTTGGGCCGCGATCGCCGCGGGGATTCTGGTGAAGGGGCCGATCACCCCTTTGGTGGTGGTGCTGACGGTACTGACGCTCATGGTGGTTACCCGCCGTTGGAACTTAATCGCGAGGCTCGCGCCGCTTATGGGAGTGGTGGTGGTGCTGGTGGTGTGTCTGCCATGGCTGCTGGCGGTGATGAATCGGGTGGGGCCGCAGAACTATCTGCGGACCATTTACGATGAGACGCTGGGGCGTAGCTTGGGTGCCAAGGAAGGGCACAGCGGACCTCCGGGCTACCACGCATTGGTGAGCTTTGGCCTCTTTCTTCCCGGCGCGCTCACGCTGGGAGCGGCGATGGTCTTTGGCTTTCGTTCGCTGGGGCAAGTTAAACTATGGAGGCGCGACCACCCATTGGTAACGCCCCCTATTTCGCCCGCGCTGTTCTTAACATCGTGGATCGCGCTGCCGTGGCTGGTATTTGAACTCGTAAGCACGAAGCTTCCGCACTACACCATGCCTCTCTACCCGGCTTTGGCGTTGTTGGGCGCGGGGGCGATTTATCAATCAGGCCCCTGGATCGAGCGGCTTCGGAGCCGGACCTGGGTAAAAGGCGTGACGCTCCTCTGGATTATCGTGTTAGGGGGCGTGAGCGCGGCCTGCTTCGCGGCAGCATCTTACATTATGTCACCCGGAAAGAATATGGGGTTTCTACCTATTGCCGTGGCAGCCACCGGAGTTGGGTATACGCTCGTCACGACAAGCCTTCTCCTGCGCTTTCGCCGGTCTTTACAGAAACTCGTGGCGATGGGCTGCGCGATCTTCCTAATTAATATTTCTTTGCTCGTTGCGTCGCTCCCTATGTTTCAAAGCATCTGGACCACCCGGCAGTTGATGCGGGTCATAGCGCCGCATGACCCCACTGGAACACGCCCGATCATCGCAGTGGGGTATCAGGAAGATAGCCTTATCTTTGAAACCCGAGGCCGCGCGCAGCGGGTGACCGCCATGAAGCTAACCGAGTTGCTGGCACTTCATCCCGATGCGTTGGTGGTAATCGACGAGCCCAGCCTGCTGCTGGTTCCGACCGAGTTACAATCGCTCGGCGCGGTGCGGAGCTTTAACTACAGCAAGGGACGATGGGTTAATGTTGTAGTTGGAAGTCAGCCCGAGCGCCCATCGCCCTGACCGCTTTCCTCCAAGCACGCACGAACATCGCTACATGAGATAGGTCGCGAAGAGACCCCCCTCTTAAATGAATGGTGAGGCCACTACCCAGTTTGGGGGAGCCCATATCCATTCTGGACCCGATCAATTTCGCTCACACCCAAGAGGGCGTTGCCGCGCGGGTTAAGCCGCGAGCGAGCGGAGTCGATGATCAGAAGTCCTCTCCTGGAGCGCTCTCTTATGAAAAACTTCTGTTCTTTGCTTATCATTGCTGGCTCGGTTTTCACAACCTCGCAGCCAGCCACCGCCCAGCACACCACGGGCCACGCGACTCCCCCGCCCTCCGCAGATCACAACAAAACCACACCCGCAAAGCAGCGAGAAAAGGCCCCGGCGCTGAAGCCCGCTAATGGCCCTCCCAAACAGATCGTAAATACAGGTAAAGCGCCTGACGGAAGCCACGCTCCCGCTTCCTCCGCGCCCGCCGCGCCCAGCGCGATGACTTCGGCGCCCGCGCCTTTATCCAAAGCGGTCACCGCGAACATAACTCAGTCAGCGTCCGCCGCTAACGGCAACACAGCCGCGCCGAACGGTGACGAAAGCTTACAAATGCTTGTCGAGGGCAACAAGCGCTGGGTCACCAACCGCTGCACCGCCCCAAACACCGAGTTAAGCCGCCTCTCTGAGACAGCGACTAACGGCCAAACGCCCTTCTGTTCAATAATTACATGCTCAGATTCACGCATTCCCGTCGAGCGCGTCTTTGATCGTGGCGTGGGCGATCTCTTCGTTGTCCGCGTAGCTGGTAATCGCGCGGGCGGTAGCGAGATTGGCACTATCGAGTATGGGGTCGAGCATCTGAAGACGCCCCTGTTGGTCGTGATGGGCCATTCGAAATGCGGAGCCGTCGCCGCGGCGGTGACCAATGCCCCACTTCGCGGCAAAGTGGCGGAACTGGTCGCGGGTATCAAGCCCGCAGTCGCGCGAGCTAAACGTAACCATCCCGAGGCCGATGAGAAAGAGCTTATCTCGCTGGTCGTCCGCGAGAACGTATGGCAAACGATCTTTGACCTTTACAAATCCAGCCCGGAGCTTCAAAGCCGCGTTGCAGATGGACGGCTCAAAGTAGTGGGCGCTGTGTACGACATCGGCACCGGCCAAGTTGAGTTCATGGGTGAGCACCCTTGGCAAACCGAGCTCGTCGCGGCACTCAAAGCGCCGGGCGCACCAAGTGGGCACGGGGTGAAGGCCATTCAACCCGCGCCGGAAACTCACGGCAAGCCGGAAGATATTAAGTTAACAGGTGCGCCGCACGCCGACGGCGGCGACGGTCACGACCCAAAGTAAATAGAACTCAGGATCGCCCGAAGAGTTTCTCGAGCTCGCGGAGTGTGAGCCGGATGCTAGTTGGGCGACCGTGCGGGCAGTTGCTCGAACGCTCGACTTCACCGCGTAGTCTTACGAGTTCTGTAAGTTCGATGTCGCTCATTCTGTCACCGGCCTTCACCGCTGCTTTACAGGACATCATGCCGAGCACCGCCCGCATCGCCTGCTCGCCTCCCCGTTTAAGGTCGGCCATCAGCGGCGCGCCCTCAGCGCGGTCCATAAGCTCTTGCATGAACTCGATGGGGTCCACCCCGCGGTCAAAGAGAAAGTTAGGAAACGCGTGGATGCTGATGGTTGTGGGCCCGCTCTGAATGGCATCGATTCCGATGCGGCGGAGCAAGGGCATCAACTCGGGGAGCAAGCCGATCTGCGATACCGGCAACGTAAGTATGGCCGGTGCGAGCAGGTGCTGGCTCTCTAATCTCCCTTTCCCCGCCGCCTCCTCGCTAGCCCCATCATCGGCTTGCGGTACTTGATTGTTCGGCGGCGAAGTTCCGCAAGAATCCCCCCGCATCACTCGGGCGAGCAGATACTCAAACATCACACGTTCGTGCAGCGCGTGCTGATCAATTATAACAACCCCGCTCTCATCTTGCGTTACCAGGTATGAGTTATGAACTTGAAGCACGCGCGAGTGAGGCCGATTGTCCACCAATGTGCCCGCACCGTTTGTGCTGTGCGGCTGATCTCTGGCCGCTTGGACTTCGTTGGTTCCGGCCGGTTCCGCTCCTTGCGCTCCGTCCATCGCCCGCTTCACCGCGTCATAATTAAACCGCTGCGTAGGAGTCGGCCCGGAAGTTGTGTGGAAGTGTTCAACAAAACGTTTGATGGCACCTGGTCCGTCGGCTGGCTCGATATTCTCGTTGGGGGTAACTCCTTGGTGCACCCCGCTGCCGGGCAGATCAGGAGTGTTCCATGTTCCGGTGTTGCCGCCGTTCAGCTCCCCGGTTCCTCGCTGAGCCGAGGCTGGGCTGATGTAAGCCGGTGTTAAGTCAGCCCGCTTGAGGGCGTCTCGCACCGATCGGAGCACGACCGAGTGGATCAGCGACCCGTCACGAAAACGCACTTCTGTCTTCTGCGGATGGACATTAACATCAACCCCCTCTGCGGACATCTCCAGCATGATCATGGCGGTGGGGTAGCGCGAAGGTTCAATTAACCCGCGATACGCCTCGGCGATGGCGTGTTGAATGGTGCGGTCTCTGATCGACCGTCCATTAATGAATATGTACTGGTGCTTGTTGGTGCCGCGAGCCACCGAAGGTAAGCCCACCAAGCCCCACAACGCAACCCCTCGGCTATCGTCAAACTCATCCGCGTGAATATCGAGCAGTTGGCTTTCAAGGTCTTTGCCCAGCACGCTCAAAGCCCTCTGCCTGGGGCTTTGGGCTGCGGGCACATCTAAGATTGTTCGACCATCCACCGTTGCACCGAAGCCGATGCCCGGGTGCGCAAGCGCGATTTGCTTAAACGCATCAAGCGCGCGTTCCTGCTCGGTCGCGACGGTTTTGAGAAACTTACGTCGAGCGGGGGTGTTAAAGAATAAGTTACGAACCGTGACGCAGGTTCCAACAGCACCCGACGCAGGCTTGGGCATGCCGATGGTCGCCCCCTCGACCTCCACCACCGCCGCGGCGAGCATCGACGCCGTCCGACTGCGCAGCGATAGACGCGACACGCTCGCCACCGAAGCGAGGGCTTCGCCCCTAAACCCCAGGGTAATGATCCGATCAAGGTCGCTGGTCTTCGCGATTTTGCTGGTCGCGTGTGGTGCGAGCGCGAGATGTAACTCATCCTCCGGAATGCCGCCCCCATCGTCGCTCACCCGGATCAACTCAATCCCACCCTGCTCAAGCTCAAGCACGATCCTGGTCGCGCCAGCGTCGAGCGCATTCTCTGTCAGTTCCTTCACGACGCTGGCTGGCCTCTCGACAACTTCGCCCGCCGCGATCTGATTGGCCACAAGCTGTGGCAAGACACGGATAGGCGCGGGGGTTGATTCGGCAACGGGCATAGATCTTTGTATTTTATGCGCACCGAACGTAGCCACCCTTTTGAGCCATGGAAAGTGGCTTTGAAGCTGTGTCGCTCCTTGCTGGGCTACCGGCTAAGGGCTTCGGTTCTGTAAGAAGCGATGGCCCGGTTTGCGGGCAGAGCTGGCCAGAGTAAGCAGCAGAGCTATTCACTCTGCGAGCGCGCGAAGGCCGTGAACGCTCGCACATTTCGTGCGACGGGTGGTTGACGCGGGCGCAGCACCACGCGTTAAAACTTTTGAGTC
>Ga0105044_10003339_pt1 | contig 22017 bp, 20 predicted proteins | sample MAT01_FD_78092 | JGI IMG/M metagenome (GOLD analysis project Ga0105044, IMG submission 78092) | Freshwater microbial communities from Lake Fryxell liftoff mats and glacier meltwater in Antarctica - MAT-01 | ecosystem: Environmental > Aquatic > Freshwater > Ice > Liftoff microbial mat | place...
AAGGCCGGGCTTCTCGTCGGCGACAAGGTGCTCGCGATCGGCGCTACGCAAGTCGGCGACCGTGAGGATCTGCGCGCCGCGATGCAGGCCGCGCCGGTGAAGTCGAAGATCGTCGTGCAGCGTGGCGCGGACAGGATCGAGGTCGCGATCGAGTTCCCGCCCGATCTCGACGCGCCGATCCGCCGCTACGGCCTGCGCATCAGCGAAGATCTCGAGGTCGAGCGCGTCACGCGCGACGAGATCGCCGAGAAGGCCGGCGTGCGAGTGGGCGACGTGGTCGAGTCGGTCGACGGCAAGCCGGTGAAAACCAAGGCTCTGCTGTCCGCCGCGTTCGAGAGCGCGAAGGGGCGGTTGGCGCTCGAAGTGCGCCGCGGCGCGGGCGAGAACGCGAGCGTAGTCGCTATCACGCTCGCCGAACCCGAGGGTCGCTGATGGAGCGCGGTGCCGCGCACGTCTCGGAGCCGTCGCAGCGCGTCAGGCTGTCGGCATGGCGCTCGAGCAGCCGGCATGCGCGTTGTCGGCGCGCTCGTTCCGGCTCCCGAGTGCTTCCGTGGCGGCGCTGTTCGGCGCATGACTCGGCGAAGTGAGACGAGGCGAGCTCGGAATCGGTGACTCGGCCGAAACCGGAAGTGCGTCGAGCGCACCTTCAGCGGCGAGATCGTCGTTTCGGTTGAACATCGTCTCCACGGGGACGACGAGGTGCGCTTCACGCCATGATCCCCATCTCCGTCCTCGACCTCGTGCCCGTGCTGCGCGATGGGACCGTTCGCGACGCGCTGATGCGCAGCCTCGATCTGGCGCAGCACGTCGAGCGCTTCGGCTACCGCCGCTTTTGGGTCGCCGAGCACCACAACATGACGGGCATCGCGAGCGCCGCGACGTCCGTCGTCATCGGCCACCTCGCGGCGGGCACTACGACGATCCGCGTCGGCGCTGGCGGGATCATGCTGCCGAACCACTCGCCGATGGTGATCGCGGAGCAGTTCGGGACTCTGGAGGCGCTGCATCCCGGACGGATCGACCTTGGGCTCGGGCGCGCGCCGGGTACGGATCAACGCACGTGGCGCTCGCTGCGCCGCGATCCGGGCGCATCGGATGAGTTCCCGCGCGACGTGCAAGAGCTGCAGGGGCTGCTCGGACCCGTGCGACAGGGGCAACCGATCCAGGCCGTTCCCGGCGGCGGTTGTAACGTGCCGATCTGGATCCTCGGCTCGAGCACGTTCGGCGCGCAACTCGCCGCGGCGCTCGGGCTCCCCTACGCGTTCGCCTCGCACTTCGCGCCGCGCGACCTCACGGACGCGCTCGAAGCGTATCGCAAGCAGTTCACGCGCTCGAAGCAGCTCGCAAAGCCCTACGCCATGCTGGGCGTCAACGTGTTCGCGGCGGAGACCGACGCGGAAGCGCGCCGCCTCTTCACATCTGCACAGCAGCAGTTCACGGACCTCGTGCGCGGCAACCCCGGCCCGCTGCGGCCGCCGATCGACGACATCGACAAGTACTGGCTGCCGAACGAGAAGGCGCGCGCGTCGAGCATGCTCGACTTCGCGGTCGTCGGTTCACCGGAGACCGTGCGAAAGGGCCTCGAGCGCATCGTGAAGACGACGCAGGCCGACGAGCTGATGCTCGTGTCTGCGATCCACGATCACGCGGCGCGGGTGCGATCGTACGGGATCGCGATGGACGCGGTACGCGCGTAACCCCGTACGGAGTCAGGTGAGTTCGTGCAGGGTTCGCCGTCGAGATGTCGGCAGCGCATCGTCGACGAGCGAACCCTGCACGAACTCACCTGACTCCGTACGCTGTCGGCAGCGCATCGCCGACGAGCGAACCCTGCACGAACTCACCTGACTCCGTACGCTTACGAGCGGACGAGCCCGCGCTGTCGCAGGTACTCGATCACCTTTGCGGCGGACTGGTCGAGCGTCTCCTCGCCCGTCTTCACCCAGACTTCGGGAGAGCTCGGCGGCTCGTAGGGGTCCGTCACGCCGGTGAAGTGCGGGATCTCGCCTGCGCGCGCCTTGGCGTAGAGCCCCTTCACGTCGCGCGCTTCCGTCACGGCGAGCGGCGCGTCCACGTGGACTTCGACGAACGGAACCTGCGCTTTCGCGCGGCTTTCCTCGCGAATCGCGCGGTAGGGCGAGATCGCGGCCGTGATCGCGCACACGCCATTGCGAGCGAGCAGGTTCGCGACGAACGCGATGCGACGCACGTTGATGTCGCGATCATCCTTCGAGAACGTGAGTCCTTTGCTGAGGTTCTCACGCACTTCGTCGCCGTCGAGGATCTCGACCGATACGCCGCGCTGGCGCAGGATCGGCGCGACGTGGTTCGCGAGCGTGCTCTTGCCCGCGCCCGAAAGACCCGTGAACCAGAGGATGAAGCCGCCTTCCTTCATCAGCGAATCTTGCCCTCGAGGTACGGAACCTCGAAGCACTTCTCGTGCATGATCGGTCCGTGGCCGAAGTAGCCGCTCTCTCCGAAAAGCTCGCCGTGGTCGGCGGTCACGACGACGTACGTGTTTTTCGGGCAGATGTCCCACAGCTCGGTGAACACGCCGTCGAGGTAGCGCACGGTCTCGACCTGACGCTCCTTGAGCTGTTCCAGCTTGTCCTGGTCGAAGAACGGCTCGACCTGGCTCTCGTGGATCAGGTTGCCGGACGCGTCGATCTGGCTGTCGAGCTTCTTGAAGACGCCGTTCACGCCGCTGATGCGCGGCCACATCGAGCTGTCCTCGTCGGGCTTGGCGTACGGGTAATGCGTCTCGCCGACGTTCATCAGGAAGAAACCGGGCCGATCCGTCGGGAATTTCAGCGTGGGCAGCATCGACCGCATGTCGTTGTGCTTGTCCATCAGTTGGAACGAATCGAAGTCGCGGTTCACACCCGTGCGCGGATTCAAGACGGGCAGCGACACGCGCGCGTGCGTCTCGTACCCCATCGTGTTCTTGAGGAATCCAGGCAGCCACAGGCCCGGGACCATCTTCGCGAACTCGACGTCCTTCGCTCCGAGGCGCTTGTTGAAGTTGTAGAAGTCCTCCTTGTAGTACTCGGAGGCGTAGACGTTCGCCGGGCTCGTGTGCGGGAGCAATCCCGTCAGCAAGTTGTAGTGCGACGGCCCGGTCCAGCTCGCGTAGCTCCAGCGGCGCTCGACCGGCCCGAGCTTCGTGATGTTCTTCGGCGCGGCCTTCATGAACGTGTCGTAGCGACACGAATCGAGCGTGATGATGACGAAGTGGTTCTCACCCTTCGGTGCGGGGCGCTCGGTCGCGAACGGTCCGCCGGGACGCGGCATCGGACGCCCGGCGGGCTTCGCGGGCGGCTTGGGCTTCAGGAAATCGAACAGTCCCAACGTCGTGGCCTTTCGTGGTCGTGATTCAGAGATAGCCGAGCTTCTCGAGCTTCTTCTTGAGCGCGGCGATTTCCGCCTTGCCGAGTTCGGCGCTGGCGCGCGTCTCCGCCTCGCCCATCAGGTCGCGCAGCACGTAGACGATGAAGTCCGTAGGTGAGTTGAACCCCGATCCCTCGACGACCTGCTCGACCTTGCGGTAGAGCGGACGGGGGATCTTGATCGTGACCTTGGTCTCGCGCATGGCGGTACTCGACACTCCGATCGTACTCCCCGGGGAGTGTCCCTGAGCCCAACTCGCCGGTCTGGGCGTCTGAACGGATGTTCAGATGCACCAAGGACTTCGGCCGGCGCGACGCCAACGCCGGGAGCAGGCGGAGCGTAGGCGTGGCCTCCGGCGTCGGGCGGGGTACACCTAGACACGACCCCGAGACCCCCCATGCGCAACCTCCTCCCGATCGCTCTCCTCTTCCTCGCCGCGTGCGGCGGTTCCGATCCCAAAGCGCTGACGAGCGCGGGCTACGCGGCTCTCGGGAAGAGCGATCCCAAATCGGCCTTGGCCCACTTCGACGAGGCGCTCGCCGGGCTGTCGGTGAGCGACAAGGACTACTACCGCGCCGCGCTCGGCCGCTGCGAAGCGCTGGCGAGGGTGGATGCGCCGGAAGCCCAGCGGTACTTCCTCGAGATCGCGGCGAAGCTCGGGAAGGCGACGGTGCGCGAGGACGACTACAGCCTCGTGTGCAACGCGCTGATTCAGGCCAATGCGGCGACCGAAGCCGTGCTGGTCATGCACGCCGGCATGGAAACGTTCGACAAGTCGGCGAAGATGCAGCAGATCCTCGACGCGGTGAAGGCCGCCGCGGAGCGCTCGCCCTCCGCGCGCAGCGCGCTCGATGGTCTCGGATACACGTGAGATTCGCGCCGGCGGGTGGAGCCGCGAGCGACGCGGCGATGGCCTTTCGCGGATGCCGAAGTCCCGGGGCCGATTCGATGAAGACCATGCGCAATCTCCTCCCGCTCGCTCTCCTCGGCCTCGCCGCGTGCGGAGGTTCGGATCCAGAGTCGCTCGTGCGCGAAGGCGCGGCGGCGCTCGGCAAGGGCGACGCCGGGAGCGCGCTGTCGAGGTTCGACGACGCGCTGGACGGTCTGCCGTCCACGGATCCGATCTACCTGCGCGCAGCGCTCGGACGCTGCGAGGCGCTGGCGCGCACTGACGGCGCTCTCGCGCGCGAGGCGTTCCTCGAGCTCGCGGCGAAGCTCCCGGACAAGGTGCGCGAGGACGACTACGGCCTCGTCTGCTCCTGGCTGATCCAGGGCGGATTCACGCTGGATGCGATCGACGTGATGAAGGCCGGCGACACGCGGTTCCCGAATTCCGCGCAGATGATGACGACCCTGGACGCAGTGATTGCGGCGGCGAATCGCGCCGACACGCCGGACGCGCTGAAGAAGCTCGAAACGATGGGTTACGTGGGTGGAGGCCAGTGACGTGATGCGCCGCGCGATCCCCGCCGTCGTGCTCGGAATCCTCGCGTCCGGCTGTCGCTCGAACTCGGCGGCGGCGGACGCTGGCTCCGCGCGCGATCCGTCGGATGCGCGCCGAGAAATCGTCGACCTGATGCGGGCCCAGGAAGTCGCCTGGAACCAGGGCGACATCGCGGCGTTCATGGAGCTCGGCTACTGGCGGTCGCCCGACCTGACCTTCTACTCGGGCGGCGAAGTCTCGCGCGGCTTCGAAGAGATGCTCGCGCGCTACCGCAAGAACTACGAAGGCCCGGGCAAGGAGCGCGGCACGTTGGCCTTCACCCAGCTCGACGTCGTGCCGCTGGCCGGCGGGGTGGCGCTCGCCCGCGGGCGCTGGGACCTCGACTACGTCGCGAAGAAGGACGTCGGCGGACTGTTCACGCTGGCCCTGCGCCACACGGAGGCCGGCTGGCGCATCGTGCACGACCACACGAGCGTCGACGGCTGACGCTCAGGCCGTCCACGCGAGGCCAGGCGCTCACACGCCCTTCACGCGCCGCTGATCGGCGTCCTTCGACGCAGTCGTACCGTCTTGGGCCATTTCGGTCGAACGCACGGATCTCGGGTCCGGCGCCGTCCGCGGTGGTCCCCTACTGCGACTGCACCCCGAGAAGGATTCTTCCGATGTTTCAGCCTGTCTGTACCGATCCGCGCGCTCGCGTCGAGCGCCGCGTTTCGTTCCTCAACAAACACCTCGCGGCCGCGACCGCGCTGACCCTCGGCGCGTTCGCGTCGAACGCACACGCCTCGAACTTCACGACAGGCAACGTCGTCGTCGTGCGCGTCGGCACCGGCGCCGCGGCGCTCTCGAATGCGGCGACCGCGGTGTTCCTCGACGAGTATTCGCCGGCCGGCGTGCTGCAGCAGACGATCGCGCTGCCCACGGTCGCGAGCGGCGCGAACCGACCGTTCACGAACTCGGGGTCCGCGACGTCCGAGGGCTTCCTGAACCTCTCCGCGGACGGGCAGTACCTGATCCAGGCCGGCTATGGTGCCCTGCCGGGCACCTTGGCCGTCGTCGGCACGACGAGCGCCGCGACCCCGCGCGTCGTCGCGCGCATCGACCTCAGCGGCATCGTCGATACGAGCACCGCGCTCTCCGACGCTTACTCGGCCAACAACATCCGCAGCGCGACGTCGGACGACGGCACGCGCTTCTGGACGGGCGGGACGGCGACGACCGGAGGCGGCGTGCGCTTCGCGACGTTCGGCGGAACGACGACGACGCAACTCAGCACGACGCTGACGAACACGCGGGTCGTGGGCATCGCCAACGGTCAGCTCTACGTCTCCAGCGCGAGCGGCGCGTTCCAAGGTGTCAGCACCGTGGGCACCGGCCTCCCGACGACGAGCGGCCAGACGATCACGCTTCTCCCGGGTTTTCCCGCCTCGGCCGGTAGCTACGACTACTACTTCGCCGACGCGAGCACGGTCTACGTCGCCGACGATCGCTCGACGGCATCCGGCGGCGGCATCCAGAAGTGGACGTTCAACGGGACGGCGTGGACGCTCACGTACACGCTGAACAGCGGCCTCACGACCGGGTTGCGCGGCCTCTCGGGTGTCGCAGGCAGTTCGCCGCTGCGCCTCTACGCTACCTCGACGGACACGGCGACGAAGCTCGTCACCGTGGTCGACGGCGGCGCTCCGTCCGCCTTCACGACGATCGCGACCGCCGGCGCGAACACCGCGTTCCGCGGCGTGCGACACCTGCCGGTCACGTGCAACGCGCCGACCATCGGGACGCAAGCGCACGACGCGAGCGTCTGCCCGGGCGGTTCGACATCCTTCACCGTGTCCGCGACCGGTACCGCACCGCTGTCGTACACGTGGCAGCTCAACGGAACGCCGGTCGTGAACGCCGGCTCGATCTCGGGCCAAGGCACGGCGACGTTGTCGGTCTCGCCGGTCACGGCGGGTGACGCGGGCTCGTACACGTGCGTCGTCACGAACGCGTGCAGCAGCGCGACGAGCGAAGCAGCGATGCTCGTGGTCTTGACCGCGGACGCGGACGGCGACGGTGCGGCCGACTGCAACGACGGATGCCCGACGGATCCGCAGAAGACCGCGCCGGGTGCGTGCGGCTGCGGTGTCGCGGACGTCGACTCGGACGGCGATGGCACGCTCGATTGCTTCGATGGTTGCCCCGCCGATCCGCTGAAGGTTGCGCCGGGCGCCTGCGGTTGTGGAGTCCTCGACACGGATTCGGATGCGGACGGCACGCCGGACTGCAACGACGGTTGTCCGACCGATCCGGCGAAGACCACGCCCGGTGCGTGCGGCTGCGGCGTCGCGGACGTCGACACGGACAGCGATGGCACGCTCGACTGCGTCGACGGTTGCCCGAGTGATCCGCTGAAGACGGCGCCCGGCGCCTGCGGCTGCGGCGTGCTCGACACGGACTCGGACGCGGACGGCACGGCCGACTGCAACGACAGCTGCCCGACCGACCCGGCGAAGACCACGCCCGGAGCGTGCGGTTGCGGCGTCGCGGACGTCGACACGGACGGTGACTTCGTCGCGGACTGCATCGACAACTGCGATGCGCTCACGAACCCGACCCAAGTCGACGCGGACAGCGACGGCGTGGGCGATGCCTGCGACAACTGCCCCGCTCTCGCGAACACGACGCAGGCGGACTGCGACGCCGATGGGACCGGCGACGTCTGCGCGATCGCGGCCGGAGCGGCAGACTGCAACGCCAACGGGATCCCCGACGCGTGTGATCTGTCGAGCGGCACGAGCCTCGACACCAACGTGAACGGGTTGCCCGACGAGTGCGAGACTGGCGTTCTCGCCTTCTGCTTCGGTGACGGTACGGGTACGGCGTGCCCGTGCGGCAACGAGAGCTCGCTCGGCGCGAGCTTGGGCTGCCGCAACTCGCTCGGACTCGGCGGCGGTCTCACGGCGAGCGGCACCCCGAGCCTGTCGAGCGACACGCTGACCCTCACCGGCTTCAACCTGCCGAACAGCTTCGCCCTCTACTTCCAGGGCACGACGCAGGAGTCGGGCGGTGCGGGTGTCGTCTTCGGTGACGGCAAGCGCTGCGCAGGTGGCTCGGTCACGCGGCTTGTCACGGTCCTGAACGTCGTGGGCGGATCGAGCGTGCCGAGCGCGATGAACCCGACGCCTGTCAGCGTCCAAGGCAACGTGTTCGCGAATGGGATCCGCACCTACCAGGTCTGGTACCGGAACTCGGCTCCGTTCTGCACGAGCAGCACGTTCAACCTGACGAACGGCGTCCAAGTGGTGTGGGCGCCGTGAGATGAGCAGGACGCGCCGACCCCGGTCGGCGAAGTCTAGATCCAGCCAGGAGCCGGTCGCGGGATCTTCCCCGCGACCGGCTCCGTTTCGTTCGGGGGTGTAAGTGGCGACGGATCGCGCGCGCTGTCGCGCTACCCGGCCAGATAACCCGTGTTAACGGGCTTCTTCAGCGCGTGAGTTTCGAGCTCGCTCACGAGGTATGTGTACGCATCGTCGACCGAGTCGGTCCGGAAGAACAGGTTCACGTCCTCCGGGCTGATCGTGCCGTACTTCACCATCGGCTCGAGGTTCAGCACCTCGTTCCAGTACTCCGTGCCGAACAGCACGATCGGGAGGTGCTTCTTGATCTTCAGCGTTTGGACGAGCGTCACGACTTCCATGAACTCGTCGAACGTCCCGAAACCGCCGGGCATCACGACGATCGCCTTCGACAAGTACGTGAACCAGTACTTGCGCATGAAGAAATAGTGGAACTCGAACGCGAGCCGCTTCGTGATGTACGGGTTGTCGGACTGCTCGAAGGGCAGCGAGATGTTCAGGCCGATGTTCTCGCCCTTCGCCTCGCTCGCGCCGCGGTTCGCGGCCTCCATGATCCCCGGACCGCCGCCGGAGCAGATCACGAAGCGTCGGTCGGTGCCTTCGAGACTCTTCGACCAGAGCGTGAGGCGCCGCGCGAGCTCGCGCGTGTCCTCGTAGTAGCGCGACATGAGGAGTTTCATCTCCGCGCGCTGCACGTCGCCGCCGTCCAGCTTCGCGGCTTCGAGTTGCGCTGTCGCGACGTCGCGCGGAAGGATCCGCGCGGACCCGAAGAACACGATCGTGTCGCGGACCCGCAGTTCCTCGAAGCGCGATTCGGGCTCGAGGTACTCCGAGAGAATGCGCAGCGGTCGCGCGTCCTTGGAACCGAGGAACTCTTCGTTCTCGTAGGCCTTCACGGCCCGGTAGCGGCTTTCGGTCATCGTGCCTTCGTACGGGCGCTGGGGTCGGCGAACGGGCTCCATCGGCACGATCACCGCGCGGCTGGAGCTCCTCGTGGGCGCGGCATCCTAGCGGTCCCCCGCGCCGGACCACGCTTCATCCGGGCGTACCGTCGTCGTCAGGCCGCTTCAGCTTTTCTTGCGCCTTACGGAACAGGTCGTCGAGCCGGTCCTTCTTCCCCCGTTCGGAATCGAGCGCACGATCGAGCTTTTCCGTTCCACTGGTGGTGCGGCCGCGCACTCGATCCTGGGCGGAAGCCCACCGATCACCCGTCGCGCCGCCGGCATCGGCGCGCTCGTGGCGCAGCACTTTGGCCGTCAAAACGTCGATCGCCAGCCGGGACTGGCAGCAAGGGCAAGTGACCTCGATCTCTTTGGCGCTCACGCTTCCCCCCGGCGGCACGCGCCGTAAGCCCTGGCATGGTTTTCGGAACTTTGCGCGCGGATCGTACGTCCTTTGGACGTTCTCTTCCTGAGTGTGCCTGTCGGAAGTAACCCATCCCCGGGTCCGACCTAGGTACCGCGAACGAGCTCGCCATGCACGACCAAGAACAACCCGGCGTTCCCCTCCCGCCGGCCTACCAGGTCCGAGACCGCGAAATGCCGCAGCGTCTCCTCGGAATCCTGCTGTGGGTCGCGCTCTTCTTCGTCCTCGTGACCTTCGGAGCTCGGTGACGCCACCGGGTGCGCGCGCACACCTCGCATGTCCTGCACGCTCCCCATCGAAGGTTTCGGAACCCTCCCGCGCACGTGAGGTCTTCGTGTCGCGGCTCGCGGCGGCCGACGGCGGTGTTTACCCTGGGGGCATGCACAGCCCTCGAATTCCAGGCCCCCGATCCCTTCGTTTCGCCAGCGCGACCACCGGTTGCGTCGTGGCCTTGATGCTCGCCGGCTGCAGCTCGAACGACGAGCCGGTGAAGATCACGCCCGCTCAATCGGCATCCGCGATGCAAGCTGGCGCCGCGGCCAAAGCCGCTGCCGCGATGAGCGGCAACGCGTCCACCGCGCGCCCCGACGCGGGCGCGAATCCGCACGCTGGCGGCATGGGCGGAGCGATGGCTGGTAGCGCACCCAAGGCCGGCATCGCGCTGCAGTACGCCGTGCCCGAGGGTTGGATCGTCCAGATCCCCACGTCATCGATGCGCAAGGCGCAGTTCCAGTTGCCGCGCGAAGCAGACGATCCCGAGGACGCGGCGCTCATCCTCTATTACTTCGGCGGTGAGGGCGGCTCGAAGGACGCGAACCTCGAGCGCTGGGCCGGCCAGTTCGTCCAGCCCGACGGACGCTCGTCCCACGATGTGCTCGTGACGACGACGCGCACCGTCAACGACATGGCTGTGACCGAAGCTTCCATCAGCGGCACGTTCGACGCCGAGTTGATGCCGGGCCAAGGCGACCGCGTGCGCCTCGAGAACTGGGGCATGCTCGCCGCGATCATCGAAACGCCCGCGGGTCCCTACTACGCGAAGCTCACGGGTCCAGCACCGACCGTGTCGCGCTGGGAGGCGAGCTTCCGTCAGTGGATCTCGAGCTTGAAGCCGGCGAGCGGTTGAGAGGCCGATAGGTGTCGTGCGCGGCGCAGTGCGACTCAGCAGCGCCGCGCCGCTCGATCACTTGGGCGGCATGCAGCGCGGTAGGTAACGCTCGTACAGTTCCGTCTGCCGGTTCGCGAGATCGACGGCCTGGCCATCGATCCACATCGACTCGACGCGTGACGTGATCTCGAGCACGTCGCCGTCGGTCATGATCACGTCCGCGATCTTGCCGACGGCGAGGCTGCCCAGTTCGCGCTCGAGCCCCAGGATCCGAGCCGGGTAGTACGTGATCGCGCGCAACGCCTCCTCGCGTGGAAGCCCGAACGCGCACGCCATCGCCGCGTGGAAAGCCTGATTGCGCGCGTTCTCTTCGTCGGCCGTCATGATCGCGAAGGGCACGCCGGCGCGCGCGAGCACGGCCGGGTTCGCGTACGCCGCATCGTAGGGGTCGAGGTCCTCGTCGGGGAGCGCGAGCACCGGGCCGATGACGACCGGGACCTGCTCGCGAGCCAGCGCGTCCACGACCTTCCAGCCCTCGCTCGCGCCGTAGAGAACTGCCTTCAGCGCGTGCTCCTTCGCGAAGCGCAGAGCGTCGAGGATCGTCTGGGCGTTGTCGGCGTGCAGCGCGACCGGCTTTTCCGCCCGCGCATACGCCACGAGCGCGTCGAGCCGCGAGTCGAAGGTCGGGGGCTCGCACTCGCCGCGGCCGGCGGCGTCGCGCACGCGGCCGTACTCACGCGCCTCGGTGAACAAGCGCTCGAGCTCGTCGACCTGCTTCTTGCGCGGCTCGTCCTTGGCGTCTTTCGCGCGCACGTTCGGGCGCCGCGGAAAGGCGACGTGCAGCATGTCACGATCTACCTGCAGCATCCCTTGCCACGTATCGCCCGCGAGCCGCAGGATCGCCGACTGGCCGCGCATCGGACCCCCGCGCTGAGGCGCGGTCTGAACGCGCGTGATGCCGTTGGCGCGCGTGACGCCGGGGTGCGCGGACTCCGAATGCACCGAGGCCGCAACGCGCAAGTCGGGCTGATTTCCCTGCGATTCGCCCTGGTCGTCGGTCGCGGCGATCGCACCGATCTCGAGCAGGCCGACGTTCGTCCCGGCCTGGATCAGACCGGGGTACACATGCTTCAGCGTGCCGTCGATCACGCGCGCGCCAGCGGGAATCGCCAGGCCTTGGCCCAGCGCGGCGATTCGTCCGCCGCGCACGATGAGCACGCCGTTCTCGATGTCGGGCCCCGTGATCGGATGCAGCGTGGCGCCCACGATCGCGAACACCTCGCCTTCGGTCGGAGCCTGTCCGCGCGGCGGCTCCTCGAGCGCGGCGACCTTCGGCCGATCGCTCTCGAGCTCGAACGCGTCGCGTCGCTCGAACTCGATACGACCGTCGATCATCGTCCAGCGCACGACGGAGAGCGACGAGAGCGGATCGGCGGTGAGCAGCACGAGGTCCGCGTCCTTCCCGACCTCGATGGAGCCGACGCGGTCGGCCAGACCGAGCTGTTGCGCCGGGAACAGCGTCACGAGCGCGAGCGCACGCACGCGATCCATGCCGGCGTAACGCACGGACTTCGCCGCTTCGCCGTACATGCGCCGCATCATCTCGTCCGAGTCCGAGTTCAACGACGAGAGCACGCCAGCCTGGTCCATCATCGCCGCGTTCTGCGGGATGCCGTCGTAAGCCTCGATCTTGTAGGCCCACCAGTCGCCGAACGTCGAACCACCGACGCGGAGCGCGGCCATCTCGCGCGCGACCTTGTAGCCCTCGAGCACGTGCTGCAGCGTCGCGATCTGGAAGCCGAAACGTTGTGACGCATCGAGCAGCATCAGGATCTCGTCCTGCCTGTAGCAGTGGCTGTGTACGAGGATCGTGCCGTCGAGCACTCCGGCCAGCGCGTCGAGCCGCACGTCGCGGCGCAGCGGATCCCGGTCCTCGCCGCGCGCGATCGCGGCATCGTGCTCATTCCGCGCGGCGCTGTAGTCGCGCGCGCGCTCGAATGCACGCAGCAAAACCGCCTCGACGCCCATGCGACTTCCCGGGAAGCGTGTTTCACCGCCGCGACCGCCCCCGCCGGCGCGCTTGGGATTCTCACCCAGCGCGAACTTGATGCCCTCGGGCGCGTTCGGGAAACGGATCTCGTCGGCCGTGCGTCCCCACTTCATCTTGATCACGGCGTCGCGCCCACCGATCGCGTTCGCGGAACCGTGCAGGAGCCGCGCCGTCGTCACGCCACCTGCTGCCGCGCGGTAGATCGACAGGTCCTCGGGATCGACGACGTCCGCGATCGTGACGTCCGCGCTGATCGAAACGCTGCCTTCGTTCACCCCGCCGGCGATCGCGATGTGCGAGTGGCAGTCGACGACGCCCGGCGCGAGGTGCAGGCCGGTCGCGTCGATCACCGTCACGCCAGCGGGCGCTTCCACGCGACCGACGCCGACGATCTTGCCGTCCCTCACGAGCACGTCGCCCTCGAACGCGGGTCCGATCGCGGTGTGGATCGTGGCGCCGCGGATCAGCGCCGAGCCCTCGATCGAAAGACGCGGCTTGCGATCGGCGTCGGTCTCGATCGGGTGGTCGCCGGCGACCGGCAACGCGAGCACGAGCAGCAGCGCGATGCTCATCGCCCACCGTCCTTCGGCGTGCGCTGCGCCGTGAAGCCGACACCGGTCGGCATCACGCCGGTGAGCGTCCCCGTCCACGTGTCCCCGTCGAGTTCGCCCTCGAGTTCGAGCAGCATGCGCATGTCCTCCACTTCGAGCGTGCCTTCCAGCTTCAGCTTCTTGCCGCGCACTTGTCCGCTCATCGACGCCTCGACCGCCGTGCCGCTCGGGCTCTTGCCGCGCAACGTGCCCTCGACCGATCCGTCCTTCGCCATCTCGATCTCGAGCTCGCCGCTCGGGACCTGCGGCACGTCGTATTCGATGCTCCATTCTCCGGTCGCATCGACGCCTTCGTCGGGCTCGTCCTTGCCGCCCTTTCCCTTCTCCTTCACGTCGAACTCGTGTGAGCGCCCGTCCACGAAGAGCCACGCCACGGCCGCATCCTTCGACGTGAGCGGATCCTCGGTCCACAGCGCGAACGTCGCGTCGGATCCGTCCGCAAGGCGCCCGAGCGCCGGCGTCGCGCCCAGGATGTCGGCCGCACCTTCCGTCAGCGCGCGCAGTGCGGTTTCGCGCGGCAAACCGGCCTCGACGAGCTTGCGCACACGCTCGACGAGATCCTTGGGCTTGTCCTTCGCCGTCCCGAACGCGATGCGCACGCCGGCCTCGGCGAGGACGCGCGCGCCGTCGCGCTCCTCGACCCACAGCCGACGCTTCTCGCGACGCGCGGTGACGGGTTCCTCGTACGTCCAAGGTGCGTCCTCGGCCTTGGGCCCCTTCTTCTTCTGCGCGTTCTTGCCGTCGGGGTCCTCGGGTTCGTCACCACCGCCGGGCGTGAGGATCACCGGGATTCTGCGCTCGGCCAGCAGTTGCGCGCGCTTCCAAGCATCGCGCCCGCCGACGATCGCGATCGAGAATCCGTGCTCGTCCGCCAGCGCGAGGAATCGCTCGATGTCGTCGGCTCCATCGACCGCGCAGCACACGACACGTCGCTGGGCGAGGAAGTCCTGCGCCGCCTGCAAGTCCGCGTCGAACGGTGGTCGCCCGCCGGCCTTTCCGTCCGCGCGCCGAGCGAGCAGATCACCGTGGCGCCGCGCGTCGAGGAAGAACTGCCGCAGTTGCGCGATCGAGCCCATCAAGGTGCTCGGATAACCGGAACCCGTGCTGCGAAAGCTGGCGTGGTCGAACACGCTCGGCTTCACGATCGCATCGCGCGCGGCGGCGTCGCGCGTCACGACGAGCGCGCTCTGACCCGCGAGCAGTTGACCGGCGGGAGACGACAGCAGCGCTCCGAACCCGCTCTCGCGCCAGGCTTCGATCGATTCGCCGGCGTCGAACACGTCCGCGGCGCGAAATGAGGGCTGGATGCCTTTGCGGTTCGCCTCGCGCATGTCGACGAGCACGTCGGTCGAGGTCTTCGCCGGCTGGTCGCGTTGCGCTTTCGGCTCGGGCGTGACGCAGCCCGTGAAAGAATACGCGTCGAGGAACGCCGGAAGCGCCAGCGCCGACTTGCCGTCGATCGCGCGCGCGTCGACCGGCGAGTCGATGGCGCTCTCCTGCACGCGCTCGATGCGGCCGTCACGCACGAGGATCGACACGAGTTTCGCGTCGGCATCCGGCGACAAACGGACGTTCGTGATCAATACGGGCCGCGGAGCATTCGCCGGGCCGGATGCGGCGAGCACGAGGCCGGCCGTCGCGAGAAGGGGGAGCATTCGGCCGATGCTACAGGCCGCGCATCCAGTCGGGAACGAAGCGAGCGTTCTCAGGTCGGGCCAGCACGAGATCGAGTTCGGCCAGGATGCGCGCCTTGTCCTTCGGCAGCGTGCCGGCCAAGGGCAGGAAGTTGCTGGCGTGGTTCGAGCGGAAGATGGAGCCCGTGAGCTCGAGCCCGGCGACGAACTCGCGCAGTTCGACGGAGAGCTCCAACGGATCGAGCTCGTCCACCTCGCCGCGCTGGTCCTCGTCCCAGAGCGGCGTGCCCTCGACGGGCGTCATCACGAGCGTCGAGACGAAGCGCGGCCGGATGGCGTTGATCACGCGCGCCGATGCGCGCGCATGATCGAGCGAGCCGGCCCGCCCGCCGGCGCCGAGCAGGATCATCGTCGAGATCGAGACTCCGGCCTCGGTTGCCTTGCTCGCGACGTGGATCATCTCGGCCGCGTCGACACCCTTCTCGAGCCTCGCGAGCACGCGGTCGTCGCCGCTCTCGACGCCGAGGTAGTAGAGGTCGAGGCCCGCGTCGCGCAGAGCACGCATGTCGTCGACGCTGCGGACCTGCAGCGCTTGCGGCGACGCGTAACACGACACGCGCCGCAGGTCGGGAAACGCCGCGCGCAGCTCGCCCAGGAGCTGCAGCAGGAACGAGGTCTTGGCGATCAGCGCGTCGCCGTCGGCCAGGAACACCTTGCGCACCGGCGGCAGAGATCGCGCGGCCCAGGTGATCTCGGCGCGCAACTCTTCGATCGGACGGACGCGAAACCGCTTGTCGCGGTACATCGCGCAGAACGTGCAGCGGTTGTACGAGCAACCGATGGTTGCCTGGAGGATCAGGCTCTCGCCTTCGGACGGCGGGCGGTAGAGCTTGCCTTCGTAGCGGATCATCGCATCACGAGCGCTTCACGAGCGCGTCGCGGTCTTGCGGCGCGTCGTCTTCTTCTTCTTCGACGGCCCCGCGGCGCGGCGTTCGGCGAGCAGGCGCGCCGCGGAATCCAGCGTGACCTCTTCCACCGTCGTGCCTTTCGGCAGCGTCGCATTCGTCTCGCCGTCCGTGACGTACATGCCGTATTTCCCGTCCTTCACCAGCACGGGCGTGCCCGACACCGGATCGACGCCCAGTTCCTTCAGCGGCGGCGGAGCGGCCGCACGACCGCGTCCGCGCTTCGGCTGCGCGTAGATCGCGCGCGCCTCCTCGAGCGTCACGGAGAAGAGCTGCTCCTCCGTCTTGAGGTTGCGGTAGTCCGGCTTCTCCGCGCCCGGAATCGTCTTCATCAGGTACGGACCGAAACGGCCGAGCGCGGCGACGATCGGATTGCCGTCCACGTCGTCACCCAGCTGACGCGGCAGCGTCAGGAGCTGCAGCGCTTGCTCGAGCGTCAGCGTCTTCGGGCTCATCGACTTGAGCAGCGACGCGCGGCGCGGCTTCGGTCCGAGATCGGCCTTCTTCTTGGCCTTGGCCCTCGTCTTCTTCTTGGCCTTGCCGTCGGTCGGTGTCTCGGCCGCGGCCAAAGGCGTCTCTTCCGGCGGCGGCTTGGGATCGTCGCCGAGCTGCACGTACGGCCCGAAACGGCCCGTTTTCAGGTACACCGGCATGCCGCTGGCGTCGTGGCCCATCGGCTCGTCGGCGGCCTTCGCGGTCTCGATGATCTCGATCGCGCGGTCGACGCTGATCTCGTCCGGCGCGATACCGTCGGGCAGCGTGGCGCGCTTGCCGCGGTACTCGAGGTACGGTCCGTAGCGCCCGACGCGCAGATCCACCGGATCGCCGTCCTTCAGGCCCAGCGCGATCGTGCAGATCTTCTTCGGGTCGATCGCGCCGATGTGCTCGGTCACGATCTTGTGGAGGCCGGGCTGATCGCCGCGATAGAAGTCGCTGAGGAACTTCTGGCGACCCAGTTCGCCGCGCGCGATCTGGTCGAGCTCCTCCTCCATCTCGGCCGTGAACGAGTAGTCGACGAGCGTCGGCGCGAGCGTTTCCATCAACTGGACGATGGCGAACGCCAGCGGGCGCGGGACGAGCGCGGTGCCGCGCTTCTCGACGTACTCGCGGTCCTGGATCGTCGCGATGATGCTGGCGTACGTGGAAGGACGGCCGATGCCGAGCTCCTCCATCTTCTGCACGAGGCCGGCTTCCGTGTAGCGCGCCGGCGGCTTGGTCGCGTGACCAGCGGCGTCGGCCTTCGCGACTTGCGCCGTGTCGCCCTGCTTCAGCGCGGGCAGCACGGCTTCTTCCTTGTCGCCCTCCGCCACTTCGCCCACGTCCTGACCTTCGACGTATGCGCGCAGGAAACCGTCGAACAGCACGGTGCGGCCGCGCGAGACGAGCTCGACCTTGCTGCCGTCCTTCGTCGCGACGTCGAACGTCGCCGCGACGCTCTTCATGCGCGCGTCGACCATCTGACACGCGACCGTGCGCTTCCAGATCAAGTCGTAGAGGCGCGCTTCGTCGGACCCGACTTCGCTCTCGACCTCGCGGGGTGTGCGGAACACTTCGCCCGCCGGGCGGATGGCCTCGTGCGCTTCCTGCGCGTTCTTCGATTTCCCGCGAAAAACCCGGGAGGAACTGGGCAAGTATTCGCGGCCGTACTCGCGCTCGACGTGACTGCGCGCCGCGGCGATCGCCTGGTCGGACAGCGAGATGCTGTCCGTACGCATGTAGGTGATGTAGCCGTTCTGGTAGAGGGCCTGCGCCGCGGACATCGCGCGCTTGGCGGTCATGCCGAGCTTGCGCCCGGCTTCCTGCTGCATCGTGGACGTCGTGAAGGGCGCCTTGGGCTCGCTCTTGTATTCCTTCTCCTCGACGCGGCGGACGCGAGCTTCCGCGCCGCGCAGACCGTTCGCGAGCTTCGTCGCCGCCGCTTCGTCGAGGACGAGCACGTTGCGACCGCCCGTGAGCTTCCCGTCCGACCCGAAGTCGCGCCCCTGCGCCAGCGTCTTGCCGTCCACGTTGACGACCGAGGCGGGGAACCGTGTGGATCCGCGCTCCAACTCCACGCTCGCGTCCCACCAGCTCGCGGACCGGAACGCCATGCGCTCGCGCTCCTTTTCGACGATCAGGCGCGTCGCGACGCTCTGGACGCGCCCGGCCGAGGTGCCCGGGCCGATCTTCTTCCACATGACCGGCGAGACTTCGTAGCCGTACAGCCGGTCGAGGATGCGCCGCGACTCCTGCGCGTCGACGAGCGCCGTGTCGATCTCGCGCGTGTTCGCCAACGCCGCGTCGATAGCCTTCTGCGTGATCTCGTGGAACACCATCCGCTTGACCGGCACCTTGGGCTTCAGGAGCTCCAAGAGGTGCCACGAGATCGCCTCGCCCTCGCGGTCTTCGTCGGTCGCGAGATAGAGCTCGGTCGCGTCCTTCAACTTGGCCCGCAGCTCGGCGATGCGCTTCTTCTTCTCGCCCGGGACGATGTAGTGCGGCTCGAAGTCCTTCGTGACGTCGACGCCCATCCGCCCCCATGTCTCCTTCTTGATCGCCGCGGGGATCTCCGCCGCGTTCGAAGGCAGGTCGCGGACGTGCCCGATCGAGGCCTCCACCGTCCAGTTCTTGCCGAGGAACTTGGCGATGGTCTTGGCCTTGGCCGGAGACTCGACGATCACGAGAGGCTTGCTCATCTGGACCCCCACGGTTGGCGAGTGCATCGGCGCGTGTCAAGTCGGGGCCTGAGCGAAGCGTCCCAGGCCGCGCGCCCGCGAGGCATCCCTAACCCAATTCCTGACAAGCACTTGAGGCTTCCCCAAAACGCCCTCCACGAAACCGTCCGCGCAGGAGGGGTCCGGGCACCCCTCAGAGTGGCATCGGAAACCGCCGGTTCGACGCCGCGAGTCCGCGGCGCGTGCCGGCAGAGAGGAACCGACCAGCGTCCCGCGTTGGACGCTATTCCATGCACCTGACCGCCGCGATCCTGATGTTCCTCGCGTCTGTTTCCGGCCCCGAGACCACCCGCTCCGCGAGCCTGCGTCGGCCTCTTCCCGGGCTCGCGCCGCAGGTCTCGGAGTTGGCGCCGGACAGGCTCCGGCTCGCCATCGCCGACGCCTCAGATCGAGTCCTCGTCCTCGTCGTGCAAACGGGAGAGATCCTGGCCGCGTGCGCCGGCGCGGAGGGTCGCCCGGTCTCGGTCTCCTGGCGACCGGACGGGCAACGGCTGGCCGTGTCGGACCGCTCCGGCGAGGTCCGGGTCTTCGACGCGGCGGGCGGCAGCTTGGTGAAGCGCTTCTCGACTGCGCCGATCCGCGACAGTGCGGGCTACGAGTTGCGAGTCGTGCGCTACGCGGTGGGTGGCCGCGTGCTGGTGGCCGCGCTCGGGACCCCCGCGGAGTTCTTCCACGCCGACGACGGCGCGCGGTTCGCGCGCGTGACCTTGGCGCCGGACGTGCGGATCTCGGCGCTCGCGGTCAGCTGTGACGGCGCGCTCGTGGCGCTGGGCGACGCCGACGGGCGCGTCGGCGTATGGGACGCGAGGACGGGCGAGAGGGTCCACGGACCGATCCGGGTGCCGAGAGGAACGGAGGAGTTGGGCGTCCACTCGCTCGACTTCCATCCGGACGGCCGCAGCCTGGCGATCGGTGGCGGCGACTGTACAGCGCGCATCTGGCGTCTCGACGAGCCTGAGCCGACGCGACAGTTCTCCCATTGCGATCAGGACGTCTTCGGGGGCCTCGCGATCGGGAACGTGCGCTTCTCCCCGGACGGAACGCGATTGCTCACGAGCTCGTACAGCTGGTGGGAGACACGCCTGTGGGACGTCGCGAGCGAGCGGCGGCTCGGAGGGCACGAGTGCATGTTCGGCAACCCAGGTCCGAGCTCGGCCTCCTTCACGGCCGCTGGGCGATTCGCAGTCGTTGCCATCGGCGGAATCGTGCTCGATTCGAAGGACGGAAGCAGGCGCCACACGCTCGAGCCCGTGCCCGACTTCCGGTCGGCGCGGTACCGATCGGGCGGGGGCATCGCCTGGAGCGTGCGCGGAGGATCGCTGCGCGTGTGCGAAGTCGGGAGCGGGTTGCCGATCCTCGAGCGCGCGACGGAGTAGTCGCCTTCGTTCCGTCCGCGGCTCCGCAGCCGTATCGTGTCGCCCCGCGGACCGCGAACGTGTCGGCGGCCGAACCACACATGGCGCTGGCTCCCCCGCTCACCTCGTTGACCGAACTCGACGCGCGCCTCGCGAACGACGGGTTCGCCGTCCTCGATGCACCGGCGTTCAGTGCGCTGACCGACGTCGCGCCGAGCACGTTCGCGCGCTGGGCGGAGTACTGGGACGACCTGCGGCGCGACGAGTACCTGCGCGATGGTGGTCGCTATCGCCAGCGTCGGCACGGATGCTTCGTCGTCGAGGGCGAAGCGGTGCGCGCCGTCCCCCATCGCGCCCACTGGCAGTCGCTCGACTACAACGCGCTGCACGGCGGCATCGAGCGCTGGTTCGAGCCACTCGACGCGGATTTCGCGGCGGATCCAGCCTGGTTCGCTCTCTTGCGAGGGCTCGCGCGCACGGCGTCGACCTTGCGCGGACCGCAACCTTGGTTCGTCGAAGCGCATCCGTTCCGCATCGACACGACCGACGGCATCGGCCGTCCGACGCCCGAGGGTGCGCACCGCGACGGCGTCGATCTCGTCGCCGTGATCCTCGTCGCGCGCCACGCGATCAAGGGCGGCGAAACGCGCGTTTTCGACGCGCATGGAACGCAGGGCGTGCGCTTCACGTTGGAAGAACCGTGGAGCGGGCTGCTGCTCGACGACGAGCGCGTCGTGCACGAGAGCACGCCGATCCAGCCGCTCGAACCCGATCGGCCGGGGCACCGCGACACGCTCGTGATCACGCTGCGCGCCGGTGGATTCCAAGGACCGAACGCGGCGAGCTGACGCGCGCGCGGCCTCGACCTGTGGGAACATGCTGGCGGTGAACGACCCTATCTCGATCCTCTTCCGCGACGAGCGCCTGATCGTCGCGCTGAAACCGGCGGGGTTGCTCTCCGCGCCCGAGCGCGGCGGCGCGGCGCGGTCACTCGTCGAGGTCCTCGCCGATCAGGGCGTCGAGTGCCAAGCGGTTCACCGGCTCGATCTCGACGTGTCGGGAGCGGTGATCCTCGCGCTGGACGACGAAGCGCGCCTCGCGCTCGAAGCGCTGTTCCGCGACCGCGCCGTGAAGAAGACCTACTGGGCCATGGCGCAAGGCCGCTACCAGGAATCGCGCGGAGTCTATCGCTGGCCCATCGCCGAGAACGGGCCTGACGTCCGTGTCGACGAGGTACGCGGCAAACCGGCGGAGACGCGCTGGACCGTGATCGCGCGCTACGAGGTCGCGACCGAGATGGAGGTCGACCTCGTGACCGGCCGGCGCAACCAGATCCGCGTGCACTTCGCGCACGGCGGGCACGCGCTCATCGGCGATCGCCGCTATGGACGCGGCAAGGACCAGAAACTGCGCTCGCCGAGCCGCAGGGTGGCGCTTCACGCGTGGCGGCTCGCGTTCGATTCGCCCTTCGGGGGCGGACGGATCGCGGTCGAGGCTCCGCTGCCCGACGAACTGCTCGATCTGCGCGTGGATGCGGCCCGAGCGCGCTGAGATCCGCTCCAGCCTCCCGAGATGCGGCTCGGGGGACTAGACTGTTCGCCCCGACCCCCAGGCAACCGAGCGAGCTAGCGACCATGCCCACCACCGAAGACGTCTACAAGGAACTGAAGCAGGTGTTCGACCCGGAGATCCCGGTCAACATCGTCGACCTGGGTCTCGTCTACGACGTGAAGCTCGACGACGTCGGCGCCTGCACGATCACGATGACGCTGACCTCGCAGAGCTGCCCCGAGGCGCGCACGATCCCCGAGGTCATGAAGCGCCGCGTGAACGCCATCCCCGGCGTGTCCGGCACGCAGATCGCGATCGTGTGGGAGCCCGCCTGGAGCCCGCAGAAGATCTCCGAAGAAGGCCGAAAGATGCTCGGGATCGATCAGGAAGACGAAGACTGATTCGGTACGGAGTCAGGTGAATTCGTGTGGGGTCCCGGCCTATTCGGCGGATGGACCGCAGGGCGCGCCCTGCGGTCCATCCGCCGAATAG